>Ga0136638_10000039_pt1 | contig 18196 bp, 20 predicted proteins | sample AntDrymUQ8582206_2_FD_104671 | JGI IMG/M metagenome (GOLD analysis project Ga0136638, IMG submission 104671) | Polar desert sand microbial communities from Dry Valleys, Antarctica - metaG UQ858 (22.06) | ecosystem: Environmental > Terrestrial > Soil > Desert | place: Antarctica: Dry Valley...
GGCGCCCCCCCCTCCCCGTGCGATCGGCCCGGGAGCCGCGGGGCCGATCGAACGGGGAAGGTGGGTCGCCTCGTCGGCTCGCCTGGGGTCGTGACCGGGTCTGTGATGACGCAGGGGACTTGCCGGCTTCCACCAGAGCCCGGGGAGACTCGGCCGGCGCCTTCACGAGTTGCCCCAGGGCGATGCCGCCCACAGCCGCTGCCGCGGCGGCTGTGGTCATGACGTTCGCCATCGTGCCCGCGCTCGCGGTACTCAGCCCGCCGCCGAGCAACGACGCGAGCCTCGGCCGGCCGTGAGCCAGAATCGTCCAGTAGGCGAGCGGCCGCCTCCCGGAGTAGCAGCTGCCGAAGGCGCGCACCGCATCGGGGTCGAGCTGGGTCCCGGCCCCGGCCCCGAGGATGTCGAGCGCCTTCTTGTGCGCGTGGGCGTGGCGGTAGGGCCGCGTCGAGGTGATCGCATCGAAGGTGTCCGCGACCGCGAGGATGCGCGCGCCGATCGGAATTGCCTCGCCGGCCAGCCGGTCCGGGTAGCCCGTACCGTCCATCCGCTCGTGGTGGTGGCGGACCATCGCGGTCAGCTCGTCATCGTGGAGGGTCGAGACCATCTCCGCGCCATCCACCGGGTGGCGCTTGATGATCGCGTACTCCCCGTCGGTCAGCTTGCCCTCCTTGTGGAGCACCGCGATCGGCGTCTCCACCTTCCCCACGTCGTGCATCGCCCCGGCCGCACGGATCTTGGCGACCTCCTCGCGCGACAGGCCCATGCGCTTCGCGATGTTCGAGGAGTGCCGGGCGACTCGACGTGAGTGGCCGTGGGTGTACGCGTCTCTGGCCTCTAGGCCAGAGGTGAGCTGGGTCAGCAGGCCGGCCTTCTGCTCGTCGGTGAGGCGCCCGCCCGAGATCGCCTGCGGCCGCCCCGTCGTCAGCCCGAGCAGGTCAGCCGCGGCACTCAGCCGGCGCTCGCTGCGCCAGCGCTGCACCCACCCCCAGATCATCAGCTCGCTGAAGAGGATGTCCCGGGAGTCGGTTCTCGTCTTCCAGAACGCCCCGCCGGCATACGACACCAGAAAGGACGCCACCACGCCGATGACCACCCCCACCCAGACGGAGGTCACCACGCCCGACCTGCGCAGCGAGAAGACCAGCAGCAGGGGAACTGCCACCACGAGGAAGGTGGCGACGAATACGAGCGGCAGATAGACGACCATCCTGCGATTGCTTTGCTTTCCCATACGTTCTCCAGTGTCGACGGCGTGAGCGCCGGTATCGCCCGGTAGCGCTGGGCACTTGAGTCGTCCGTCTCCGCCTGGACGGGTAGCCGTTCTTGACTTGCGGCCGGTGCGAGCGGGGACTGCGTTTCGACATCTCCCCCCGGGGGTAACCTTGAATCACCCTACGGAGGAGGTAGTTGCAATGAGCATCATCGGGCTGATCATCACCCTGATCGTCGCTGCCCTTGTCTACGCGCTCTGCCTGGCTTTGGGCCTGCCGTCGATCGTGGCCATCGTGGCCGCGATCCTTGTCCTGCTGGCCGGCGTGCCGAGCGGCGGATTCGGCCTCGGTAGCCGCTTCGGAGGCGGAGGCTCCCGAGCCGGAGGGGGAGGCACCCACCGGTAGCCCGCCGCACAAGTCGCCCCCGTGGCGTTGAGTAACGCCATTACAGTCCTGGGGCTGCCCGCCTAGCTCAATTGGCAGAGCACTTCATTTGTAATGAAGGGGTTCTCGGTTCGAGTCCGAGGGCGGGCTCTGGGAGGCTACGCCGTGCCGACTGCCACCTCGATGTTCCCGTGCCCGTTCGAGGACGCGGGGACCTCGGGGGGCTCGTCGGCTCCCTCGACGTTGAGGCGGCGCTCGATCTCGCCGAGCACGAGGCCGAACAGCAGGTGGCGCCAGGTGGCCTGAGCGAAGGCGCGGCGGTTGCCCCAGAGAGGTGTCAGCTCCTTGCGGGCGGGATGGAAGCGGTCGGAGAGCCGGCCGAGCGGATACAGGGCAAGGTGCTCGGCCATGGCCAGCGTGGCGGCCCGTACCACGAGTGGCCCGGGAAGGAAGGGCCGCAACTGAGCGTAGGCGGCGCCGAAGGTGGCCCCGTTGGCCAGGTGTGCGGCCAGGCCGGCGGCCGGCCAGGCGCCGGTCCGGGTGATCAGCTTGCCCAGCAGCTCGACATCGTCGTAGCCGCTGCCGAAAGCGCGCTTGTCGGCCGGCTGCTGGGCGGCCCACACGCCGGTGGCCACCGCTCCCGCTATCGCCCCGTTCACACTGCGCTTGAGATCCACAGCGCCGCAGCGTAACGCCCGCGCGCGGAGCGGGTAGCAGGGGGATGCCGATCACGGCCAGGGACGTCGAGCGGCGCGCGGCGTGAGCGCGAGCCGAGAGTAGGCTGGGCCATGCGTGGACGAGGTCGCGGACAAGAGAAGGCTCGACGGCGCCTTCACCGAGCTGTATCGGAGCCACCTGCGCGACGTCTACAGCTACGCCTACTACCGGATCGGCAACCACCACGACGCCGAGGACATCACCGAGCAGACCTTCCTGCAGGCCTACCGCCACTTCGAGCGCGCGCAACGGGAGTCCGATGGCAGGCCGCTCCGCCCGTGGCTGATCCGGATCGCCCACAACCTGGCCGCCAACTACTACCGCGACAGGTCCCGCCGGCCCCAGACCCAGCTCGAGGACGCCGCCGTGGTCTCCGCCGTGCACGACACCGAGGACCTGGTGGAGGGACGCCAGGAGCTCGCGGACGTGCTGGAGGGAGTGGCCAAGCTCCCGGAGGACCGGCGCGAGGCGCTCATCATGCGCTTCTCCCTCGGCATGGACAACAAGGAGATCGCTCGTGCGCTGGACCGCACCGAGGGCGCCACCAAGGTGTTGATCCACAGAGCGATCAAGCAGCTGGAGCAGGGACTGAAGGAGGACGGCCATGAGTGAGCTCGGCGACGTCGAAGCACTGCTGCGCTCGGCCCTCACCCCGGTGGAGCCGGCGGAGGGTCTCAGCGACCGCCTCGAGAGGGGCCTTTCGGAGATCACGGACGCCGCCGCCGAGGAGCTGGCCGACACCGAGCTCTCAGCCATGAGGGATCCGCGCAACTGGGGCCGCCCCGTGGCCGCTGCCTTGGTCGGCGGGACCGCCACGGGGGCGCTCGTGGTGGTCCGTGCGCGCCAGCGCCAGAAGAAGAGGCAGGCCAAAGGCCTGCGTGCGCTGGAGAGGACCGTCCAGGACCTGGCGGCCGCGCTGCGCAGACGCCTCGGCGGCTGAGCCCCACACGATCTGAAGTTGGCCCCCGGGACAGTGATCCGTTCGGGGCGCGGACTGCGAAGAACCGGGTAAGGAGTGGGTCACACCGATGACATAGGAAGCCTCGCCGACGAGGAGGTCATGAACCTCGTCCAGGCCGGCAACGCGCGCGCGTTCGAGCTTCTCTACGACCGGCACGGCAGCGCCGGCTTCTCCCTCGCCTACCGGATGGTCGGAAACCGGGTCACCGCGGAGGACATCTCCCAGGAGGCGTTCCTCTCGATATGGCGCAGCCGGCACCGCTATCAGGCGGATCGCGGCAGCGTTCGCACCTGGGTACTGGGGATCGTGCACCACCGGGCGATCGACGCCCTGAGGCGCAACCTCGTGCACGAGCGCCGCCGCAGCAGCGCGGAGGGCATCGAGGAGCGTCACGAGGCTCCGGAGCGCGAGCGTACCGATGTCGAGGCGGCCCGCCGCGAGGAGGCGTCGCACGTGCGCTCGGCCCTCGGCCAGCTACCTGACGAGCAGTCCCGCGTGATCGAGCTGGCCTACTTCGGCGGCTTCAGCCACAGCCAGATCGCGGAGATGCTCGAGATGCCCATAGGCACGGTCAAGGGCCGGATGCGCCTGGGACTCGACAAGCTGAGGAAGGGCCTCAAGGAGAAGGTGGGATGAGCGTCGAGCGCCATCAGATGCACGAAGAGGATGTGGGGGCCTACCTCCTGTACGCCCTCTCAGACGTGGAGCAGCAGCGCTTCGAGGCCCATCTCGAGGAGTGTGCCGTCTGCCAGGACGAGGTCTCGCGCCTGCGCCCTGCCGTGAACGCCCTTCCGCGCGCTGTCTATCCCGTGAGCCCTCCGCCCTCGCTCAAGGCGAGCCTCATGGCGGAGGTCGCGCGCGACGTGTGTGAACGCGATGAGGCCGCGGGGGTCGCGCGCCGTCCCGGTGCCTTCGCCCGGGCGCGCCGGCGCCTCGATGGGGTGGGTGGGGCGGCCTTCGGGCGCCTGCGCCCCACAGTGGCCTGGGTGTCCGCGTCGCTGGTGCTTCTGGTAGGCGCCGTGAGCGGGGCGGCCGGGCTGTACGCCGTAAACGACGCAACCCGCGACGACGAGTCCTCCAGGACCGTGGTCGCCCAGGTCGACAAGACCCGCCTGCCCTTCGGCAGCGGCAGCCTCGTGGTGCCCGCGGGGAGCCAGGAGGGGACGGTGCTGCGGGTGCACGGCATGCCCGAGCTCGAGAGCGACTCGGTCTATCAGGTGTGGGCGCGTCGCGACGGGGAGGTGATCTCGCAGTCTCTCTTCCACGTGGGCGAGAACGGCGACGGCGCCGCGGCGGTGACAGAGGACCTGCAGGACGTGGACGCGGTCATGGTCACGCGCGAGTCAGCGGGTGGAGCCAAGGCGCCGAGCGAGAAGCCCGTGCTGTCCGTGAAGCTCTGACCAGGCACTCGCCTAGTCTCCGCTGGTGATGGAGACCTGCTACCGCCACCCGAGTCGCGAGACGGGCGTGTCCTGCTCGAACTGCGGGCGCCCGATCTGCCCGGACTGCATGACGTCCACCTCGGTGGGCATGCGCTGCCCGGAGTGCGCGAAGCAGAAGACGAAGGTCAAGGCGATCGGCTCGGGCTCCGAGCCCACGCTGACCTACATCCTGATCGCGATCAACGTGATCATCGGGCTTGGCGCGTTCCTGGGCGGGGCCAGCGCGACCGGCGGCGGCTTCTCGGGCTCGTCGCTGCTCGACGACGGCTCGGTGTCCCGGTTCGGGGTCGAGAGCGGCGACTACTGGCGGATCCTCACCGCCGGCTTCCTGCACGTGAACTTCATCCACCTCCTGTTCAACATGTTCGCCCTCTACGTCCTCGGGGGCCTGCTCGAGCCGGCGATCGGTCGCCTGCGCTTCGGCGTCATCTACTTCGTTTCGCTGCTGGCCGGCTCCTTCGGAGCGCTGCTGCTCGAGCCCGTGGCTCCCACGGTCGGCGCCTCCGGTGCGGTGTTCGGCCTGATGGGGGCCGCCGTGATCGTCATGCGCAACCGCGGGATCAACCCGATGGAGAGCGGTCTGGGCCTGTGGATCGGCCTGAACCTGCTGATCACCTTCACCATCCCCAACATCTCGATCGGCGGGCACATAGGAGGCCTGATCGGGGGTGCGCTCGCCGCCTTCGTGATGTTCGACCTCCGCGACCGAGTGCGCCTGCCCGATCTCGTGCCGATGGCGCTCGCGGGGGCGATCGGCGTGGCGGCCGTGGTGGGGTCGGTCGTGGTGTCTGGTTCTGCGCCGGTCTAGAGGGGGGTCCCGCGCCCGTTTCCTAGCTGCCGCCACGCCCTGCCGCCAGCCGGTCGTAGAGCTCCTGCAGCCGCGTGAGCATCCGCTCGAGCGGGAAGCGCTCCGCCACGTCGGCGCGGCCCGCCTCACCCAGCCGTCGCGCCAGCGCGGGGTCCTCGGCGAGCAGGCCCAGCGCCGTGGCCAGCGCTTCAGGATGCCCCGGCGCCACGAGCATGCCGGTCACCCCGTTGCGCACGACCTCGGTCACGCCTCCGTGTGCCGCGGCCACCACGGGCAGGCCGGCAGCGGCGCCCTCCATCGCCACCAGGCCCAGAGGCTCGGGGCGCGTGGAGGGGACTGCCAGGACGTCGGCGGCGCCAAGCACGGTGCCGACGTCGTGGCGAAAGCCCAGGTGCACCACCCTTTCGGTCACGCCGAGGCTGCCCGCGAGTGAGACCAGCCGGCTTTGGTGGGCCCCGGAGCCGGGGTATGCGTCGCCCGCCAGCAGGGCAATAGCCCCATTTTCCACGAGGGAGGGTCGCCCGAGCGCCCGTATGAGCACGTCCTGGCCCTTCCAGTCGCTCACCCGTCCCACCAGAGCGACGACAAACCTGTCCGAGGCGAGGCCCAGTGACCGGCGGGCCGCCTCGCGATCCACCGGGCCGGGCGATCCGGGCAGGCCGTCGTAGATCAGCTGCGCCCGCGCTGAGCCCGCGAACTGACGGGCCACCGCGCGCGAGATGCAGGCCAGAGCGTCGGCTGCCTCCAGGCGGCGGCGCATCAGGGGCCAGAGCGCGGCCCCCACCGGGCCGGACGAGCCCGAGTAGATCTCGCGCACGTGGATCAGGTGCGCCGCCCCCGCCCGCCGGGCCACCGCGCCGCTCGAGAGCACGACCGAGGTGTTCGCGTGCACCACCGCCGCGCCGCGCTCGATCGCCAGCTCACCCAGAACGCGACGGTCGTGGGCTACCGCCCGCGCCAGGCCGGGCACGCCCGCGGGGCGAAACACGGCGCGTCGCAGCACGGCCAGCGGGTGGATCACGACTTCGGCCCCCGCGTGCTCGAGCAGCGGGGCCAGCTCTCCGCGCTCGGGCATCACGCACACCGCCTTCCAGCGATCGGGGTCAAGCCCCCGGGCTATCGCCAGCAGCTGCGCGTCCGAGCCGTAGAGCTGCGCGGAGGAGTGCAGGATGAGGACGGTGCGGGCCGGCAAAGTCAGATCCGCTCAGGCGGCGGTCTCTACCCGCGCCTTCAGGTCCTCCACCGACCGCTGCATCACCTGGTCGTTGAGGATGGAGGCGATGTTGCCCGGCATCCACACGCCCGCATCGATCCGCAGGCCGTAGGTGGCCAGCGTCGTGCCGTCGCCCTGGTCCTCGAGCACGAGCTCGCCATCAACGTCGCGAACGTCGCCGGCCACGAACTCCCACGTGAGCATGTGCGGCTCCTCGTAGGAGTAGTCCAGCGTGTACGAGATCCGCTTGACCTTGGCGTCGATCTCGAACCAGACCCGCTGACCCCGGCCCTTGCCATCGCGCGACCGCACTTCGCAGTCCTTGACCGCCTCCTGCCAGTCGGGGTAGCTCTCGAAGTCCAGTAGGGCGTCGAAGCACTGCTGCGGGGTGCCCTGGACCACGATCTGCCGTTCGGCGCGCTTCGCTCCCACTGCCTATGTCACCGAGACCGGGTTCTGCACGTCAAGCCAGGTGAAACGTTCCGGGGGCGGGGCTGGAGCCCGTCCGGGGTGCAGCAGGTGGGCCATCAGCTCGATGCCATCCACCAGCCGCGGCCCGGGGCGCGAGAAGTAGGCGGACGCGTCGACGGCGGCCACGCGCGCTCCGATCTGAGCCAGGCGCTCGCGCGCGGCCAGGGTCTCCTCGGCGGCGCGCTCGGTCGCGTACCCGCATGGCATCGCCACGACCAGCTCCGGCTGGGCGGCCGCCACCTCCGTCCAATCCACGGTGCGCGAGCGCTCGCCGGCGAAGCCCAGCACGTCCTCGCCGCCGGCCAGCTCGATCATCTGAGGCACCCAGTGCCCGCCGATGAACACCGGGTCCAGCCACTCCAGCGCGGCCACCCGGGGCCGGGCACACCCGCCGACCGCCCCGACCACCGCGTCGATGCGGCGACCGCACTCCTCGACCAGCGCCCGACCCTCCTCCTCGGCCTGCGCTGCCGTGGCCAGGCGGGGGATGTCGCCGAGCACCTCGCCGAGGGTGGTGGGGTCGAGCGAGATCACCTCCGGGGGAGACGGCAGGCGCGCAGCCGCGGCCCTCACGTCCTCGAACGACACCGCGCACACCTGGCACACCGCCTGGGTGACGACGAGGTCCGGGGCCAGCGCGTGCAACAGCTCCTCGTCGAGCTCGTAGAGCGCCTCGCCGCGCTGCGTTCGCTCGCGCACCGCGGCGTCGATCCCGGCTGCGGACAGGCCGTCATCGATTACGCTGCTGGTGAGATGTGCCTTCTGGGCCGCCTGTGGCGGATAGTCGCACTCGTGGGTGACGCCGACCACGCTGTCGCCCAGGCCGAGGGCGAAGAGCATCTCGGTCGAGGAGGGCACCAGGGAAACGATGCGCATGGGAGGCACGATGGCACGTCTGCAAGCTGAGGAGATCGACGAGCGGCTGTCAAAGCTCGACGGCTGGTCGCGTCACGGGGAGGCGCTGGTACGCGAGCATAAGAGCGAGGACTTCCTCGGGTCGGTGGAGTTCGTGAACCGGGTGGCCCCCGTGGCCGAGGACATGAGCCACCATCCCGACCTGGCGATCTCGTGGGACACCGTGACCGTGGCCATCACGACCCACTCCGAGGGAGGCCTGACCGAGAAGGACTTCACGCTTGCCGAGCGGATCGACGCGCTCTCGTAACGATCTGAGGCCACCCGAGCCTCTGCTAGCGTTGGCGCGGCCCTCGGATGAGCGACGAAGATCCTCCTCGAAGTAGGCCTTCCGTAGGCCCCTCGCGGGCGCCCGAGGGCGTCACATGACCGAGCTTCTGCTCCTGGCCGGCGTGCTCGTGCTCGTGGCCGCCAACGGCTTCTTCGTAGCCGCCGAGTTCGCGCTCGTGCGTGCGCGTGACGGCAAGCTCGAGCAGATGGAGGACGAGGGAGCGGGCGGGGCCAAGCTCGCCGGCTTCCAGCTCGAGCACATCGACGAGTACCTGTCGGCGTGCCAGCTGGGCATCACCATGGCCTCGCTCGGAATCGGCTTCATGGGCGAGCCCGCCATAGCCAGCCTGATGGAGAGCGCCCTCGGCGACTCGCTGCCGCACGGCGTGACCCTCGGCATCTCGCTCGCCATCGCCTACCTGATCACCACCGCGCTGCACATCACCATCGGAGAGCAGGTGCCGAAGATCTACGCGATCACGCACCCGGAGAGCACGGCCCGCCACGTGGCCCGGCTGCTGGAGGCCTTCCGCGTCACCTTCAAGCCCTTGATCTGGGCGCTGAACACCGTCTCCAACGCCATCCTCCGCACCGTCGGCGTGGACCCCAAGGCGGAGTTCGAGGAGATCTCGTCCTCCGACGATCTCAAGATGATCATCGCCCGCAGCCAGAGCGGGGGCAAGCTCGACGCCGGTGAGGCCGGCATGCTCTCCGGTGTATTTCACCTGCACGAGCAGCAGGCCCGGCAGGTGATGACACCCATACCGGCCGTGGTCACCGTCGACGTGTCCGAGACCGCGGAGGAGGCGCTGCGCCGCTGCGTGGACTCCGGGCACACCCGCCTCGTCGTGACCGAGGAGGGCAACACCGACCGGATCAAGGGCATCGTGCACAACAACTCGCTGGCCCGGCGCCTGATGACCGAGGGTCCGGACGCCTCGATCGCGCAGAGCGTGAAGGACGCCCTGATCGTGCCGGAGACCAAGCCGCTCGACGACCTGCTGGCCGATCTTCAGCGCGAGCGCGCCGCAGTGGCCGTCGTGATCTACGAGTACGGCCGTACCGCGGGCATCGTGTCGGTGGAGGACATCGTCGAGGAGGTGGTGGGCGAGATCGCCGACGAGACCGACCCGGCCGTGGCCGGCGTCCGGCGCCTGGCCAACGGCGACTGGTGGGTCCGCGGCCATGTGCCCATCACCGATCTCGACGACTACCTGATCGACCTTCCCGTCGACTCGGACGCCTACAACTCCGTCGGCGGGTTCGTGTTCGGTGAGCTGGGCCGCCTGCCCAAGCGCGGTGACATGGTGCGCGCCAACGGCTACTCGCTGCGGGTGGAGTCCGTGCGCGAGAACCGCATCGAGGCGGTCCGGATCCGCCATCACGGTGGCGAGGAGCCCGCCGGCGCGGTCGACGGGCCCCGGGAGTCCGGCGACGGGGCCTGACGTGCGCGATATCCCCTGACCCACCCTCGCCGCGCAGCTCAGCACCCGGTTGTGCGTCGTGCACCGTGCCCGGTGCCGGGGTGACGGTGCGGGGCGTAACGGTGCGGATAGGGATTCGAACCCATCACGCGTGACCCTCGCGTGCACCCGAAGTGCAACTTGGGCAGTTGCCGCCTGGTGCTCGCCGCTGCTTGTTGCGGCTACCGACTCGCGCTTGGTCATTCCTCGATCAGGTCCACCGTCCAGTTGTGCGCTTGGATCTCCGTGTCCAGCTCTCGGCGCTCGCGAGCGAGATCGTCCAGCCGCGCGCGTATGGCCGCGACGTCGACGAGCCGCACGAACCGGATCTCCGAGCGGCCGTAGCGCGCCTGAGCCTGCGCGGCGGTCCTAGGGCCTCGCCGAGCTTCATGGGCTCCCACCGTAACGAACCCGGAACGATCAGGCACCCGGAGGGCGCTGTCGCAACCGGGCTGAGGGTTCCGCATCCGCTAGCCGTACTCGTAGAAGCCTGAGCCGGTCTTGCGGCCCAGCCGGCCGGCCTGGACTAGCTCGCGCAGGCTCGCCGGCACCTCGGCGCCGATCGACTCCCCGATCGCCGCCGACACGTCGAGGCCCACCAGGTCCAGCAGCGCGAGCGGCCCCAGGGGATGCCCGGCGCCGAGCTTCATGCAGCAGTCGATCGCCTCAGGCTCGAGGCCGGTGGACTCCATCAGCCGCACGGCTTCGAAGGCGAAGGGAAAGAGCAGGCGGTTGACCACGAACCCCGGCACGTCGGGCACCTCCACGGCCGTCTTGCCCAGCGCCTCGCACAGTCCCCGGAAGGACTCCCGGGTCTCCGGGGTCGCAGCCTCCGGGAAGGCCAGCTCCACCAGCTTCATCTTCTCGACGGGGTTGAACAGGTGCAGGCCGGCGAAGCGGTCGGGGCGCGTGCTGGCCTCGCTCAGCTCACCGACCGAGAGCGACGACGTGGTCGTGGCGATCAGCGCCTCGGCGGGCAGCAGCACGCCCAGGCCGCCCAGCAGGCCCGCCTTGATCCCCGCCTCCTCGGTCACCGCCTCGACCACCAGGGTCCGCTCGCAGAGCTCGTCGAGCTCGGTGACAACCGCGGCGGCACCGTCGAGGATATCCCGGGCGCGAGCCGCGGAATCCGCGCTGCGAGCCCACAGAACGGTGTCCATGTGGGCGCCCGCGAGCCGTGCGAGACCGCACGCGATGGTCCCGCTTCCCACGATGCCCAGCCTGATCTGAGGGTTTGGTTGACTCACCAGTCAATGAGGTAATCTAGTCGCAGACGGCGGCGTAGAGCCCCGCCGCGAAGCCAAATTCTCGGAGGCACCTTATGCAGAACGGAAACCGCGAGGTCGTGATCGTCGAGGCCGTGCGCACCCCTGTGGGTCGTGGCCACGAGGAGAAGGGCTACTACAAGGACATCCACCCGAGCAACCTCCTCTCCAAGGTCTACAGCGAGGTCGTGGAGCGTGCCGGCATCGACGGCGCCGAGGTCGAGGACGTGATCACCGGGTGCGTGCAGCAGTTCGGCGAGCAGGGCTTCAACATCGGCCGCAACGCGTGGCTCGAGGCCGGCCTCCCGATGGAGACCCCCGCCACCACGATCGACCGCCAGTGCGGATCCGCCCAGCAGGCCGTGAACTTCGCCGCCGCCCAGATCGGCGCCGGCGTGCTCGACTGCGCGATCGGCTCCGGCATCGAGCACATGGGCCACATCTCCTTCGCCGACGGCATCCAGGTGATGTCCGAGCACGGCGCCCCGTTCTCGCCCCAGCTGCTCGAGAAGTACAACCTGGTCCCACAGGGTCTCTCCGCCGAGATGATCGCCGACCAGTGGGAGATCCCCCGCTTCGAGCTCGACGAGCTGGCGGTGCGCTCACACGCCCTGGCCCACCAGGCCACCGAGGAGGGGCGCTTCGAGCGCGAGATCGTCCCCTTCGCGGTGAACGGCGACACCTACGTGACCGACCAGGGCATCCGCCCCGGCACGGACATCGAGAAGCTCGCCGCGCTCAAGCCGGCCTTCAAGGAGGACGGCAAGATCACCGCGGGCAACAGCTCGCAGATCTCCGACGGCGCGGCCGCGATCCTGCTCATGGAGCGCGGCAAGGCGGAGGCCCTCGGGCTCAGGCCCCGGGCGCGGATCGTGGACCAGACCACCGTGGGCGTCGATCCCGTGATCATGCTCACCGGCCCGATCCCCGCCACGCGCAAGCTGCTCGAGCGCAACGGCATGAAGATGGGCGACATCGACCTCGTGGAGATCAACGAGGCGTTCGCACCGGTCGTCGCCGCCTGGCAGCGCGAGCTCGAGCCCGACATGGATCGCGTGAACGTGAACGGCGGCGCGATGGCGCTCGGGCATCCGCTCGGCTCCACGGGTGCCCGGCTGCTCACCACCCTCCTGCACGAGCTCGAGCGCTCGGACAAGTCGGTCGGCCTCGTCACGATGTGCTGCGGCGGCGGTATCGGCACGGGCACGCTGATCGAGCGCATCTGAGAGATGTCAGGATGCCACCAAAGGGGGGTATTGCCCCCCTTTGCAACCCCCCCAGGCTCTGTTGATTCTCGTCCGGGCGCGGGCGGGTAGAGCGAGAGGGTGCCGTCCGAAGCCGGAGAGCTGATCGCGGGCCGCTACCGCAGGCTCGGCACGATCGGGGTGGGCGGCATGGCCCGCGTGGCGCTGGCCGAGGACGAGCGGCTGCGCCGCCGCGTGGCGATCAAGGCCTTGCACGCCGACAGCCTCGAGGACAGCGCCGAGCGCTTCGAGCGCGAGGCCCAGTTGGGCGCCTCGCTCAACCACCCCAACCTGGTGTCGATCTACGACGTGATCACCGACTCCGAGTCGGTGCTGATCGTCATGGAGTATGTCGAGGGAAAGACCCTGAAGGACGCGATCTCCGAGGGGCCGCTGGACGGAGAGACCGCGATCTCGGTGATCGGAGACGTGGCCGCCGGGCTCGATCACGCTCACGAAGCGGGAATCGTGCACCGCGACGTGAAGCCGGCCAACATCCTGATCCGCGAGGACGGCGTGGCCAAGCTCGCCGATCTGGGGATCGCCACGGCTATGGAGGGCACGCGCATCACACGCAGCGGGATCGTGCTGGGCACGGCGGTGTACATGGCGCCCGAGCAGCTCGAGGGCGAGCAGCCCGGTCCGGCCGCCGACATCTACTCTCTGGCCGCCGTGGCCTACGAGGCCCTGTCGGGCAAGAAGGCCCGCGAGGGCGCCTCGCCGGTGGAGATCGCCCACAAGGCCGCCACCGGACCGGCTCCGGACCTGCTCGAGGCGTGGCCTCAGGCGCCGCCGGGCGCCGCACGCGCTCTCGCGCGCGGGATGACCCGTGATCCCGGTGAGCGGCAGGCATCCGCGGGCGTGCTCGCCGGCGAGCTGAAGCGTTCGCTGTCCGAGCGGCGCGTCCCTTCCCCATCGACGGACGCGGACCGCACGGTGCCGATGCAACGGACCGCTGTTCCCAGCGTCCGCCGCACACCTCCGCCTCCCGTGGCCGCTGCGCCGCCGGTGCGCTCCGCTGCGCCGCCGGTGCGCTCCGCCGCGCCGCCGCCCACCCAGCGCGGCCGGCGCTTGCCGAGCTGGCTCCCCGCGGCCGCCGTGCTGCTCCTCCTCGGCGCAGTGGGCGCCGTGGCATTCGCCTCGTTGGGCAGCCCGAACGGCGATCCGGTCGCGGAGTCGGACCAGGCTGGAGGAATGGGAACGGCCCAGGGGGAGAAGGCGCAAGACCGCACCCAGCGCAAGGCAGAGGCGCAGGACCCCGCGCCTGCGCCGCAGCCTGCGCCCACCGAAGAGCCTCAGCCCGCTCCCGAGGAGCCGGTCAGTGGCGGGGGCACCGACCCCGAGGAAGGCGCCCGCCTCGATGCCCAGGCGTTCGACTTGATCCGGCAGGGTCGGTACGCGGAGGCGGTGCCGATCGCCCAACAGGCTGTGGCCTCGTTCCCCGAGGACGACCAGACGGCCAACTACGCCTTTGCGCTGTTCAACCTCGCCACCGCCCTCAACCGCTCCGGCAGTGCAGACGAGGCGATCCCCTACCTGGAGAAGCGCCTGAGCTTCTCCGAAGACCGGCGGGAGGTCGTGCAGGCCGAGCTCGACGACGCACGCGCGAACGCCGGCGGCTGAGAAGCGTCCGACCTGCAAAGAGGGCGGAGAGGAGCAGGACGCAGCAGCTCTCCGGAGAGCTTCTACGGCCCGCCGCTCGGCGACGTGTCGCGGGTCCCCGCCTCGAGCCGGGCCACCAGCTCGTCGAGGCGCAGCTCCTCCAGGCCGCGTCCCACCGCCTCCAGCTCCGTGGCGCAGAGCTCCACCAGCTCCCGCCCCTCCCTGACGAGCTCGAGCGTCTCGCGCAGGCCGGCCTCCCCGGAGTCCAGGCGCTTGATGATCTCCTCGATCCGCGCGGCCGCCGTCTCGTAGGACCGCTCCGGCCGCGCTCCCTCACCGCGACCCTCCGGCTGCGCGCCTTCAGTGGTCATCGCTCGTCGTCCTCGATCCGTGCGCTCACCCGGTCGTCGCGGAAGCGCACCGACACGCGGCCCGCGTCGCGCGCCGCGGCGGCGCTTGTGACCACCGCGCCGTCCGCGTCCTGTACGAGCGCGTAGCCGCGCTCGAGCGTTCGCTCGGGGTCGTGGGCGTCCAGGGCGAGCCGCAGGCGCTCGAGGTCGACGCTTCGCCGTACGATCGCGGCCGTGCCGACGCGGTCGAGGTCGGCGCCCGTGCGAACGAGCCCGGCACACGCGCGCCAGGCCTCGGACAGCCCCGACGCGCCCTTTCGCGACAGCACCAGCGCGTGGGTGTCCGTGCCGCGCCGCCCCTCGGCGACCCCGCGGCGCCCGGATGCGCGCAGCTCGCGAAGCTGCTGATGCAGCCACGCGCGCTGCCGGGACACGTGCTCCGCGGGCGCGCGGGTCAGCTCCTGCAGCCGCCGCGCACGCGCCACCACCGCCCGCCGTCCGCATCCACCCAGGCGTTGCGCGGCGTCGCGCATGGCTATCCGCGCGTCGGTGCAGTGCATGCGAACCGCGCTCTCGGCCGCATGCGTCGGGGTGGAGCAGGAGACAGCGGCCACGTCGTCGATGAGGGTGCGGTCGGTGTGATGGCCCACGGAGGCGATCACGGGGACGGGCAGCAGCGCCACCGTGCGGCACAGGGTCTCATCCGAGAACGCCAGCAGGTCCATCACCGAGCCCCCGCCGCGCGCCACCACGATGGTGTCCACGCCTCCCGCGGCCACCAGGTCTCCGAGCGCCCGTGCGATCAGCGGCGCGGCGCGGCGGTCCTGCACGGGAGCGAAGCCCCATATCAGCCTGCCCTCCCAGCCGCGCCGGTGAAGGCCGGCCAGCACGTCGTCGCGGGCCTTGCCCCCCTCGCCGGTGACCACGCCGATGCAGCGCGGCAGCGCCGGTCGCGCCAGCGCCTTCTGGGGCTCGAACAGCCCCTCCGCGCCCAGCTTGCGGCGCAGGCGCTCGATCTGGGCCAGCAGCTCACCCTCTCCGGCCACGCGCAGGCCCGTCGCGCGGAAGGTGAAGGAGGGGGAGGAGGTGGAGCTGCCGGGGTAGTAGTCGCAGCCCCCGGCCAGGACCACCTGGGCGCCGTTCTCGAGCGCCACGCCGAGCCTGTCGTAGTCGTCGCGCCACATCGAGCAGGGCAGCGCGCCGTTGCTGTCGCGCAACTCGAAGTAGACGGCCTTGGCGCGCAGGCCGAGGTTGGATACCTCGCCGAAGACCTGGACGCGGGCCAGCGCCCGCAGCCGCGTGCGCAGAGCGCCCGAGTACTCCCCCACGGGGAAGGGCCCCTTGAGCGCGCTGCCGTCGATGCCGGCGGGACGCGCCGGCTCACTGGTGCCCATGCCCGGTCATCCTAGGGCGCGGGCAGGTTCGAGCGGGCGGCTGCGCGTGCTACAACCGGGCCATCATGCGGCGTGCGCCCTACCTCGCGGTCCTCCTCCTGGGCGCGCTTGCGGTCGCCGGGCCCGCGGCGTACGCCCTGCCGGCGAAGGGGGAGAGGTGGCGGCCCGGCGTGCAGGGGGCTCGGGAGTACGCGTCCAACCGCGCAGGAACGGTGTCCTTCGCCGTGCGCACCCGCCGTCACCTCTACGGCCACGACTCGCGCATGACGATGAGCTCGGCCAGCGTGGTCAAGGCGATGCTGATGGTGACCTACCTCAACCGCAAGGGCGTCAGGGACCGCAAGCTCAACGGGGCCGACCACGCCCTTCTCGCTCCGATGGTCACCCGTTCGGGCAACGTCGCAGCGAGCCGCGTGCGCGACATCGTGGGCAACGGCGCCCTCGAGCATCTGGCCGGACGGGTGGGCATGCGCGACTTCGCCACGGCTGCCATCTGGGGCGCGACGCAGATCACCGCCGCCGACCAGACCAAGCTCTTCCTGGAGATAGAACGCTACGTGGTGCGCCGCCACCGGGACACCGCCCTGCGCCTGCTCTCGTCGATCGTGCCCCGCCAGCGCTGGGGCGTCGCCAGGGTCATCCCGCGTGGCTGGGCGTTCTACTTCAAGGGCGGCTGGACCTCGGCGGTCCAGCACCAGGTCGGGCTGCTGCGGCGGGGCGACCGGCGCATCGCGATCGCGGTGCTCACCACCGGCAGTCCAAGCGCCTCCTACGGACGCGAGACCGAGCGGGGAGTGGCGCTTCGCCTGCTTCGCGACCTCGGTCACGGCTCGATTCCGCGCTGAGTAGCATGCCCCGCTCGTGGACCTGACCCTCTCGCCCAACGAGCAGGCCTTCCGGGACGAGCTGAGGGGCTGGCTCGCCCAGAACCAGCCCGGCGACGAGCCGACCGGCGACGAGGCTAGCTTCGAGTTCAGGGTCGCGTGGCAGAAGCAGCTCCACGCGGCGGGTTACGCCGGCGTGTCGTGGCCCGAGCAGTTCGGAGGCCGGGGAGCCACGCTCATCGAGCAGGCGATCTACGGCGAGGAGATGGCGCGCGCCAAGGCGCCCCCGACCGCCAACCTGCTCGGCCTGGTGATGGGCGGCCCGGTGGTGATCGCTCACGGCTCAGAGGAGCAGAAGCAGCGCTACCTGGAGCCGATCCTCTCCGCCGAGGAGATCTGGTGCCAGGGCTTCTCCGAGCCCGAGTCGGGCTCCGACCTCGCCTCCCTGAAGACGCGGGCGGTCAAGTGCGACGGCGGCTGGAGCGTGACCGGCCAGAAGGTGTGGACCACGCTGGCCCACGTATCCAAGTGGTGCATGCTCGTGGCGCGAACCGACCAGAACGCGCCCAAGCACAAGGGGCTCACCTACTTCCTGATGGACATGGCCCAAGACGCCGTGCAGATCCGCCCGCTGCACCAGATCACCGGTGAGGCGGAGTTCAACGAGCTGTTCATGGAGGACGCCTACATCCCCGACGAGAACGTGCTCGGCGGGGTCGGCAACGGTTGGGCGGTGGCGATCACGACGCTGATGCACGAGCGCGCCGGGCTCGGCGCCAGTGCCGCGGCGAGCGTGAAGATCGCCCTGGGACAGCTGATCGAGCTGGCGAAGGAGCGGGGCGTGGCCGGCGACCCGATCGTGCGCCAGCGAATCGCCTCGCTGCTGATCGAGGCCGAGGCGCTGCGCCTGAATGCCTGGCGCGGCCTGACCGCGATCATGAAGACCGGCATCCCGGGGCCCGAAGGCTCGCTGCCCAAGCTGCAGTGGTCCGCGGTCAACCAGGGACTCACCGAGCTGGCCGTCGCGATCCAGGGCGAGGACGGGATGGCCAAGGACTCCGAGTGGAACTACCGCTTCCTGCGCGCCCGGGCCAACTCGATCGAGGGCGGCACGACGGAGATCCTGAAGAACATCATCGCCGAGCGCGTGCTCGGCCTGCCCAAGCTGCGATGAACTTCGACTTCACCGACGACCAGCAGGCCATCAAGCGCACCGCCAAGGATCTGCTGGCGCAGCGGTTCAAGCCGGATGCGGTGCGCGAGCTGGCCGAGGCCGGACGCTACGACGACGCGCATTTCGCCGAGCTGGCCGAGCTGGGCTGGGCCGGCATCTTCATCGACGAGGAGCACGGCGGTCAGGGCCTCGGCACCGTGGAGCTGGTGATCCTGATGGAGGAGCTGGGCTACAGCCTGGCCCCGGTGCCCTTCCTGTCCAACGCTGCCGCCGGCCTGGCGCTCCAGCACGCGGGCAGCGACGAGCAGCGCTCGCGGTGGCTTGCAGGCATCGCGTCCGGGGAAGCCCGCGGCACCGCCGGCTTGGCGCGCGATGGCGAGGGCGCGCTGATCGCCGACGCCGACTCCGCCGAGGTGATCGTGCTGCTGGAGGACGGCGGCGGCACGGTGCACGAGGCCTCCGCCTGTGAGATCGAGCCGGTCGAGACC
>Ga0136638_10000040_pt1 | contig 18189 bp, 13 predicted proteins | sample AntDrymUQ8582206_2_FD_104671 | JGI IMG/M metagenome (GOLD analysis project Ga0136638, IMG submission 104671) | Polar desert sand microbial communities from Dry Valleys, Antarctica - metaG UQ858 (22.06) | ecosystem: Environmental > Terrestrial > Soil > Desert | place: Antarctica: Dry Valley...
CCCGGCAGCGAAAAAGTCCTGCCAGCGCAGCTCGTTTTGCTGGCTATGGGTTTCCTCGGTCCCGAACAACCGCTGATCGACGCTCTCGGAGTCGATCGCGATCCGCGCAGTAACGTAAAAGCCGACTACGACAAATACGCCACCAGCATTCCCGGAGTCTTCGCCGCTGGCGACTGTCGTCGCGGTCAAAGCCTGATAGTCTGGGCTTTCAACGAAGGGCGCGGTGCCGCTCGCGAGTGCGATCTCTACCTTATGGGCAGCACTGACCTACCTTAAGGGCAAATTGTATCCTAAAGTGGGGGGGTTGAGGCAGCTTGAATACCCCCCCTTCTCGAAGGGGCGGCAGACGTTAAAGAAGTGAGGTGAATTTTATGGAATTCCTGATTGTTTGCGATCCAAAAGTAATGCTTGGAAAACCTATCATTAAAGGCACTCGCATCACGGTTGAGCATATTCTTGAAGAAATTGCTGGAGGTTGTAGTATTGGTGAATTGATTGACGCCTACTCTATCCTTACTCGCGAGGCAATTCAGGCAGCACTTAAATTTGCAGCTGTGCTGAGTCGCAACTCAAGCAAGTGAGCCGTCAACTCAATCTTAGAATTGCAGCAGTTACTCGAACTAAGTCTCGCCAATCAGGAATATTGAGGACAATCTACACCAGTAAAATCATCAAAGCTGGGGCGCTTATAGCTGATACAAAAACCCTGCTCGCCCACTGGGACGAAACTTTGTCTGTGGCAGAAAACCTAGAGCAATCCCAGAAAAACAACATTTTTGGTAAAGCCTCGCGATCGCGTGTTAAAGATATCCTGACCATCTTTCGCCAGCGGTACTTAACAGCCGAATCCGTCACCAAGGCATTGGTCGCTCTAGTTAACAGCAACTTTCCGGCAGAGGGACTCAACAGCATCCTCTACTTCCACGCGACGCAATCAGATCGGCTGCTCTACGACACTGTTACTGATTTGCTCGCCTCGATGCACCGGGTGGGACGGCAAGACATCAGCGTAAACGATGTCAAAAACTGGATAGGCTTTCAAATCGTGCAGGGGAAAACACAAGGCCAGTGGTCATCGGCGACGGTAACGCGCTGTGCTGTAGCCCTCTTAAGCACTCTGCGAGATTTTGGTATACTGCAAGGAGCGGTAAAAAAGCGTTTAGCTCCTATTTACCTCCCAGTAGAGGCATTTGCTTACATTGCCCTGTACCTGCGGCAGAACCAGCCATCGGGTTTAAAGCTCATCCATGCCAAAGAGTGGGAACTGTTCTTTTTGTCTTCCAAGGCAGTAGAACAATTTTTCATGGAAGCGCACCAACACCGACTGCTGGAATATTACGCCGCTGGCTCAGTTATCCGAATTACCTTTCCCACAGAATCTCTTCAGGAGTACGCTTGTGTTATCGCTTCTTGAACGCATCTCCCTCCTCGAACAGGACTTAAAAGCTATTCCGCAAAGAATCAGTGTTCACCACGATTTGCCGTTCGCCATTTTGCGGTATGATTCAAATGAGGAGTGGAAAGTGCGGCGAGAAGCCAAGCTGTTAGCTACCCGCCTCAATGACTTTGACAAGGAGGTGCTTTCGATTTCGCTGGCTGAACTGCTGTGGGAAGCGATCGCTTCTAGCGAAGGACTCGATGCCATCGTCGAACTGGAACGAGAACGAGGCTTTGACGCCGCACAAGAGCAGGTCAACAATTACCTATCCGATCCTGATTGGTCTTGCCTGCCGGATATGTTGGCAAAACGCTTGCAGTCGCTCAACCCGGAAAAACACATCGTCTTCCTGATGAGAGCAGCATCAATGGCTCCCGCCATCTACCAGATGTCCAAACTGCTCGATGAAATGCAGGGCAGAACCCGCGTCACCACTATCTTGTTTTATCCCGGTACACTAGAAGGAACCACAGGCTTACGGTTTATGGGACTCAAAAACCGAGATGCCTTGGGGAATTACCGAGTCAAAATCTATGGCTAACTCCTCCGAAAGCTCAAACACGAACACTATTGGCGAACTCCTATCGCGGGATTTAAGCAGACCGATTGAGGAAATTATCAAGGTTGACCAGACCGATGAGCAATCGGTGTACACCGAAATTACGGAGTACATCGCCACCGATCGCATTAAAGACCAGTACGGCGACCTCCTCAGAGCGATCGCCGAAGCTCCCACAGACCCTCACGAAGGCATCGGAGTCTGGGTTTCTGGCTTCTTCGGGTCTGGGAAATCCTCTTTTGCAAAACTCCTGGGATATGTCTTAGCCAACACTCCCGTCCTCGGTAAAAGTGCCACCGATCTATTTAAAGCTCAGATCGGCGATAAACGAGTCAGCGAATTAGCAGATTTTATTAATACCCGCATTCCCACCGAAGTCATCATGTTTGATGTCTCAGTCAACCGCGCTGTAAGACAAACCACTGAAAAACTTGCCGAAGTCATGTACACAGCTTTGTTACGGCATTTAGACTATGCGGAAGACTACGATATTGCTGAATTAGAAATTGAACTAGAGCGAGAAGGTAAGCTCGATGAGTTCATTACCCGCTGTCAAAACACCTACAAGATTGAATGGCGTAAAGTCCGCAAAGGAGCACAAAAAATTGCTAGAGCAAGTGCCATTCTTCACGGCATTGAGCCTATTACTTATCCAACCGCTGATGCTTGGTCAAGGTCACTCCGTAACAAAAATGCCGATCTTACTGTCGGTAAATTTGTAGAGCGAACATTTGATTTATCTGCTCGGCGCAAACCAGGCAAAGCGCTCGTTTTTATTATTGATGAAGTCGGGCAATATGTCGCCCGTAGCGCTGATAAAATTGAAGACTTGCGGGCTGTCGTTGAGCAGTTTGGTAAAGTTGGTAAAAATCTCCTCAAGGCAAAACAGGCTGTTGCGCCGGTTTGGGTGGTTGTGACTTCTCAAGAAAAACTCGATGAAGTTGTCGCAGCTATTGACGATAAGCGGGTAGAATTAGCCAAGTTACAAGACCGATTTAAACACAGAATTGACATGGCTCCGGCAGATATCCGCGAGGTGGCTACCCGGCGCGTTCTCGCTAAAAGAGATGTTGCTGTTCCTGTGTTGCAGCAATTATTTCAGCAATCGCAAGGGCAATTAAATGCAGCTTGCCGGTTGGAAAGAACGACTCGCAAAAGCGAAGTTAATGAAGCAGATTTCGTTCAATTTTACCCTTATTTGCCTCATTATATTGAGCTATCAATTGAAATTATGTCTGGCATTCGGTTGCAGCCGGGAGCGCCGAGGCATTTAGGCGGCAGCAACCGCACGATTATTAAGCAAGCTTACGAAATGTTGGTTTCCGAAAGGACGGCTCTTGCTAAAAAAGCTGCTGGAATTTTAGTAACTTTAGATAAAATTTACGAACTTGTTGAGGGGAATCTTTCTACTGAAAAAAGAAATGATATCAATGAGATTACCCAGCGGTTTAAGGATGACATAGAGGATGCTGGCATGGCTGCGCGGGTTGCTAAAACAATTTGCCTGCTAGAATTTCTGCGAGATTTGCCGCGCACGTCAGCGAATATTGCTGCTTGTTTGGTGGATGAAATCGGTCAACCGGCACCCTTAAATGCTGTGCAAAAATCTCTCCAAAAGCTTTATGAAGCTAAGTTTATTCGCAATACTGAAGAAGGCTGGAAGCTGCAAACAGCGCAGGAGAAAAATTGGGAAACGGAACGGCGCAGTCTGTCTCCTAGACCCCGCGATCGGGGTGAGTTAATTCGTGAATCACTGCGGGAAATCTTTGGGGAACCTAAGTTAAAAACCTACCGCTTTCGCGATTTACGGACGTTCCAAGTTGGTATTAAAGTTGATGGCAACTCGATGGGTAATGAGGGGCAAGTGCCGCTTTCTATTTTCACCGCAGCAGATAGCCTAGATTTTCCCACAAAAGTCACAGAAAGTCGTAATGAAAGCCGCCATGATACTCATCAAAATAATATTTACTGGGTTTTCTCCCTCACTGAGGATATAGATCGCTTGGTAGCTGAATTGTACGCCTCGAAGCAAATGGTCAACAAGTACGACCAAATGCGGGTGCAAAATTGCGCCACCAATGAAGAATTAACCTGCTTACAACCCGAGAAAAATGAAGTCCTCCGCCTTCATAGTCGCTTATCAGAAAAACTGACAGAAGCGTTAGTGGCAGGAACGGGATTATTTCGCGGTGTGTCGCGGGACGGTTCTGATTTAGGTAAAACTGTTAGCGAGATATTTAAGGGATTGTTTGATATTGCGGTGCCAGACCTTTATCCTAAGTTGGAAATGGGAGCCCGGAGTCTCAAAGGAACTGAGGCTGAGGAAATTCTTAAAGCAGCGAATCTTAGCGGTTTATCTCAGATATTTTATAGCGGGGAAACCGGACTGAATCTTGTTATCAAAGACGGGGCAAAATTTGTTCCTAATCCTAATGCTGATGTAGCAAAAGAAGTTTTAGATCACTTGACACAACAGCAGGATTATGGTAATAAAGACTCGCGTTTGGGGAAGGCGTTAGAAACTCGATTTGGGGGGTTAGGTTATGGGTGGGATAGAGATATTTTGCGGTTAGTTTTGGCAGTGTTATTTCGGGCGGGTTCGATTGAAGTTTCCCACAAAGGACAGCGGTTTGATTCCTATCAAAACCCGAATAGTCGCGAACCTTTTATCAGCAATACGGCGTTTAAGTCGGCTTTGTTTACTCCGGTTAAACCAATTGGGTTAAAGACGTTAACGCAAGCGGTGGCGAGTTATGAAGATTTAACCGGGCAAACGGTGGATGTGGATAAAAATGCCATTGCTGCTACCCTCAAACAACTAGCAACGGAAGAGTTAAATTTATTGTTGCCGGTGGAGGCAAAAGCGAAGGCGAATAATTTGCCAGTGGTTGAACAATTGGAAGAATATAAGGAAACTTTAACGCGGATTCAAAATGGGGCATCTGATGATTGCGTGCAGATTTTAGCAGGGGAAGGGGTATCGTTGAAAGAGATACGCGATCGCGTCCGCAAAATTAAGGAAGCAACAAATGATACTTCATTATATGCGTTCAATGCTGCAAAACGGGCGATCGCTAATCAGTGGTTAGCGGTTAGCGGACAAAAACCGGAAATGGCAGCAGTTGCCAACCGACTGCGGGAAAATTTGGATGCTGAGTATTTTGTGGATCGCCTGGGGGAAATTAAGGCAGATGCGGAGGCGATCGCGACTGCCTACGCAACTTGCTATACTAATCTTCATACCCAGCGATCGCGACTCTATCGCTCGGCTATTGAAGAGATTAAAGGGCGCAGTGAGTGGACAAATATCCTCCAGGAACAGCAGGAGGTGCTGCTGAGTGAGTTGCAAAAACGTGGGTGCGAACATGATTTATCTGTTTCAGAAAATTGGTCGCTGGCAGCAAATGAATGTCCTGTTTGTCGGGCAAGTCTTGCTCAAATGGAGTCAGATTTAGCAGCTTTGTCGGGATTTAAAAGTCAGGTTTTAGTGAGGATTCAAGAGTTAACGGCACAAAATAAAAATAAGGAGGTAGTTGTTGAACGAGTGCGGTTGGCAGATTTTGCTTCTGAACCCATAGACTCGGAGGAAGCCGTTGAGTTGGTGGTTGAACAGTTGAAAGGACATTTGTTATATTTGGTAAGCAAAGGCGTGAATATTATTTTGGAGTAATGATTCTTTGATGTCATCTGTCGTAGCAGATACCTATACCCGGATTTGGTACATTTTCAGGCACAATTAAAACAATTTGGTAATCGATAAACTAGACATGGACAGAACAGCCATCCACGACATGACTCTACAAGCGCGAAGCCTCCTCACGGGAGAGATTCGCGAGTTGTTAGAAGGGGTTTATGGTCTTTATACAGACGGACATTTTGAGCGATCATCACTGCTACCAGCAGTACAAGAAATCGAGGAAGTGCGGCAAACCCGCGAAGCGCTAGAAAAGTTCCTGGCGGATGAAGTAAATGTCGGATTAAAACGACCTGAAGCAGTAGAAAAACTGGTTAAAGAAGTCTCATTTACCCATCTCAATCGCTTAGTTGCTTTCAAAATGATGGAAGCCCGTAAACTTATCCGGGGAACGATTGACCGCTACCATGATTCTAATGCTTTTAAATTTTATCTAGCCGATGAAGAACGCGCCGAAGATTTGGCGAAGTATGAAGCGGGAACTTTACCTCAAAATGCGTTAGGTGAAGGGCCTCGCGATACCGCTTACCGTCATTTTTTGCTGTGGCAGTGCGGGCAAATTGCTGCTGAAATTAAGGTATTGTTTGACCCAGATAATCTGGCAAGTCGTTTATTTCCGCGCCCCCGCGTTTTAAAAGCCCTCATTGACTTGTTGAACGAATCTAGCTTACAAGAGGCTTGGGCAACCAGCGATGAGACAATTGGCTGGGTTTATCAGTATTTTAACGAACAAGAAAAAGCTGAAGTTTTCGACAGAATTTATAAGAAAAAGCATAAAATCCGCACTGAAGATATCCCCGCCGCGACTCAACTGTTTACGCCCCGGTGGATTGTGAAATGGTTGGTGCAAAATACTCTGGGTCGCCATTGGTTGCAAATGCATCCCGATAGCCGCCTCGCCGAACAATTAGACTATCTCGTTCCCCTCGGCGGTTTAATTCCTAGAGTGCCATTAAAACCCGTGCGGGAAATCGAAATTCTGGACCCTGCCTGTGGCACTATGCACTTTGGGTTAGTGGCATTTGACCTGTTAGTAGAAATGTATAAAGAGGAGTTGGAAAAAGAGGGTAATTCGGGATGGTTGGCAACTCCTTCCGTGAGGCGGGAAGCAGATATTCCGGCGAGTATTATTGAAAATAACCTATTTGGCATTGATATCGATTTGCGGGCGGTTCAACTTTCAGCCCTGACTTTGTATTTGAAAGCTAAGTCTGTCAATAACCAAGCGGTTATTAGGAAATCTAACCTCGCTTGTGCTGATGTATTGCCTCTGAATGGAGACAGACTTTCAGCTTTTCTGGAGGAATCTGGGTTAACTCGCCCTATCTATTCTCGTCTAATTAAGGGATTGTGGCAGCGTCTCCAGAATGTTAGTTTAGTGGGGAGTTTATTGCGGTTAGAAGCTGGACTTGATAGTGTAATTAGTCAAGAACGGCAAAAGGTTGAAGCTGAACAAATTAACCCGTATTTACCTGGTTTTGAACCCGAACAGTTTGAAAGCGAAGCGGGACGGCAAGAATTCTGGGAAATGATGCAAATTCAGATTATCCAAGCGTTTGATGAATTTGCCCGACAGCAGGCGGCGCAAGGGGTAGATCAGACATTTTTTGTGGGGGAAGCACAGAAAGGATTAAAAACTTTCGATGTGATGCTCCGTCGCTATGATATTATTTTCACTAATCCACCTTATATGGGTGGAAGAAACATGAACGATGCCATGCGTGAGTTCTTAAAATCTACTTACCCAGATGCTAAAAGAGACCTCTATGCCGCGTTTATCGAAAGATGTATTGAATTCCTGAAAGAGGGAGGGCGCTTAGGAATGATTACTCAGCAATCTTTCATGTTTATTAGTTCTTATGAAAAACTGCGGGAACATATTTTCAATAAAATGGCAATTGAAACAATGGGTCATCTAGGGCCACGCGCTTTTGAGGAAATTAGTGGTGAGAAAGTTAATACAGTAATGTTTGCGATGCGTTCTGAAATTGACTTTAAACGCCGTCAAGACGCAGTAGGAACTTATTTTCGATTGGTAGAATGTGAAGGGCAAGACAAAGAAGTTGCTTTCCGACGGGCATTAAGAGAGTTAAAAACTAAACTTCCGGGACTTAAAGGATTATGGGAGGGGGTTCAGATTACAAAAGAAGACTTGGATGAAGCGAGGAGAGAAATGCTAGGAGAGTACATTTAAGTATGACTTACGTTGCTGATACTTGTGTACTTATCTGGTATTTGACTAATGACCCTAAATTGCCCAATAGAGCACCCGCTGTTTTTCATCTGCTAGAAGAAACATCAAATAGGCTGCAAACGGTTTACGTTTCTGCGATTACTATAGTCGAACTCATTTACTTGATGGAAAAGGGTAGAGTAAGCCGTGACTTAATTGATAAGCTTCTTGACCATTTGACGGAGCCTGGTTCTACCTTTATTCTATCAGACCTCACAGGAGATGTAGCATTGATGCTGGAGAGTGTCAAGCACAACAGTGGAGACAAACTAGATATGCCTGATAGGATTATCGCTGCTGACGCTCATCTACGCGGTGTTTCTTTGTTCACGAGTGATGAAAAGCTACAAAAATCTAATGTAACAGTGATGTGGAGTTAAGACAATGAATATCGTTCCATTAGTTTATCGGTATAAGCAGGGTGAATTTAGCTTTATTTCTAGCAATCCTTGGGTTTATTGGATTACACCCGGATTAATGCAATTGTTTGAAAACTTGCCTAAATTGGGTGATATTGCACAACCACGAGTAGGGCTTCAAACAGGAGAAAATGTTAGATTTTTGCGTTTTTGGTGGGAAGTAGGTACAGACTTAATTGGCTTCGGCTGTCAGAGTCGTTTTGATGCTGAAGATACAGGAAAAAAGTGGTTTCCCTACATGAAAGGTGGAGGGTTCCGGCGCTGGTATGGGAATCAGGAATATGTTATAAACTGGGACAACAATGGAGCAGAGATATGGGATTTTACTCCAAAATCTGTCATCCGAAATCCTAATTTTTACTTCCAGAAAGGTGTGACATATTCAGCCCTGACTGTTGGCGCTTTTAATGCTCGAATTTCACTAGGAGGTTTCATCTTTGATGTAGCAGGTTCGTCACTTTTTCCCAAGGATATACATCTGGTTTTAGCTGTAATGAACTCCAGTTTCACATCTTATGCACTAAAAATCCTCAATCCCACCGTTAATTTTCAAGTTGGCGACATAGCGCGTATCCCTATTACCACCCAATCAAGTGAAACGCTGCACGACTTGGTTGAACGAGCCATCAATTTAGCTAAAACCGACAGCACAGAAAACGAGACCGCCTACGACTTCATCGCACCCCCCTTGTCTAATTCCCTTACAACAACCCTAGACTTCTTACAGCAACGTCGCACCCAACTCAACCAAATTGAACAACAAATCGATGAAGAAGTCTATCGCCTTTATGATATCAGTGAAGAAGACAGAGCAGCCATAGAATCCGAATTAGGCACCGCCAACTTAGGACTAGATGAAGACACCGATGAAACAGCCGAAAGCGAAGAAAATCCCGAATCTGAAATCGTCAATCTCTCTCCCAAAGACCTAGCACTCCGCTGGATTAGCTACGCAGTTGGCATTATTGTAGGTCGCTTTCAACCCAGAATTTCAGCAGCATTAGGACAGGGCAACTTTACCCCAGGGGTCACTGAAAACTTGCGACAACTAACCGATAATGATGGCATTGCCACCCTTGACAAAAATCACCCCGACGACTTAGCCACTAAAGTAGAACAAGCCTTAGAAATCATGCTAGGCGAAACAGGTGCAACCTCAGTCATTTGCACTGCATTAAGTCATAAAGGCGAGCCCTTAATCCTGTTGCGAAATTATTTAGAAAAAGACTTCTTCAAACAACACATTCAACTCTATCGCAAACGCCCGATTTACTGGCAAATTCAATCTGCAAAGAAAAGTTACAGCCTCTATCTTTTTCACGAACGCATCACGCGAGACACCCTCCCCCTGATTCGAGGCAGCCGCTACCTGGGCGGTAAAATTAACTACACCCAAACCCAGATTACCGAACTGCGTACCCAAATTAAATCTGCTGAAGGTCGGAAAAAGAAAGACTTGGAAAAAGAACTCGACAAACTGGAAAACCTGCTAACCGAACTAGAAACCTTTGACCAAACCATTCAAACCATTCTCAATGCCCAAAATGAGCGGGGTGAACCAGTTGGCTGGACGCTAGAAATAGATGATGGAATCATTCTGAATCTTGCCCCCATCTACGAACTCATTCCCGCCTGGAAAACCGAACCGAAAAAATACTGGGAACGCCTGCAAGCCGGTGATTTTGATTGGTCATACACAGCCATGCGCTATTATCCTAATCGAGTATTAGAAAAGTGTAAAACTAACAAGTCTTATGCAATAGCCCATAATCGTCTGGATGTGTATGAAGGAAGGGATAAATAATGACAACAACTGATGTGCGGCGGTGAGACAATTAAAGGACATCCAGCCGCGATGCTCCTGCGGAGCGGCTATAGCCCTAGTGGGCATAGCTTCGCAACGCCTACGCGCCAAAAAACGCGCACACACACCGTATAATCCCGTTTTTCCGAGGAAACTCAACTATAATGCCCATTGTCACCGACTACCTCCGCAACCTCATCGCCAAACAAATAGACGAACACGGCATCGTTGTCTGGTACGACGGCGATCGCCACTACACCGACATCGCCCCAGACCTGCAAATTTCCAACACAACCGTCGCATACTACACCGACAGTTTTTTTGCGCTGCGCCACAAAACAGACAAGCTCCTGGGCGAATTAGACCCCCCACGCTTGCTAATTTATATCCCACTCCACCCCAGCGAAACCCACAACGCCCTAGTAGAATTAGAAGCCGCTGGCGTTACCGTAAAACCAGGACAACAACCCCCCAGCCGCAACAGCAAACTCTCCGTCATTGCCCGCAACGCCCTCAAACCCCTTCTGGGAGAAGAGACAACCGCCAATCTTGAAAAACAAGTCGAAGCCAGCAAACTCACCTTAGCTGAACTCAACGCCATTGCCGAACGCGGCGAAGGTATCACCCAAGGCGTTGTCTACACCATCTTCAACACCGGCAACCCCCAAGAAGTCGCCCTCGCCTTTTTACAAGGAGATCGCTTCGACACCGCCATCACCAACAAAGGCGCAACTCAAGAACTCGCCCTCCTATTGCAAAGCGCCTTTGAAGTCCAACTCCCCAGCGACGACGAACCCCCCAGCGCCCACCGCGCCCGACTCGCCCGCCACATCCTCACCACCGACTTCCTAACCAGCATCACCGGAGAAATTCCCCCCCAACTCAGCAGCATCAAAACCCCCTCAAAACCCGCCACCCGCGACGCTTGCACCCACCTCGCCCAAACCTGGCGACTCCGCCGGGATCTGCACGAAAGCTATATTTATTACGCCAACCAAATTGAAAAAGACCTCGGCCTAACCAGCATTCCCTTCCAACAGCAACAAATTGCCAGCACAGAAACATTTTTAGCCATAGAACGAGCATTACAGCGCCGCATTGAAATCGAATTACTAGCCACACCAAACCCCAAATTAGTTGAATTTTCGCTGCTGAGAAAATCCAGCTTTTGGGCAGACTATCAAGACGTACAAGCGCACTGGTCACTCATTGCTTGTGCCGGACAAGTGCTGCTAGAAGCAAACCGAATCGAGACAGAATTAAAAGACAATACAAAAGATATAAACACCCTTTTTAAAGCCTACACTGACACTGATGCACCCTGGTGCTTGCTCGATACCTACCACCGCCAAATGGAACGCCGGTGGCACGACTTCGAGTTTAGCATCCATAACCGCTATCAAAACTTAGAAACCCTTGTCAATCAGGCCAGACATCGCTACATGGAAATCGCCTCGCAACTGGCAGAAACCTTTGTACGTCGCTATCGAGATGCCAAATTTAAAATCCCAGGAATCTTGCGCCAAACCGAAGTTTTTTCCAAAACAGTTAAACCCAAATTAATAGAAGGCAAAACCGCCTACGTTTGGGTAGATGCCCTGCGCTACGAAATGGCGCAAGAATTAGCCAAAACCCTCTCAGAAGACTATAACTTAGAAATTCTTCCGGCACTTGCCACCGTTCCCACCATCACGGAAATCGGCATGGCCGCATTCCTCCCCAATGCCGAAAAATCCGTCAATGTTGTTGCAGTTGCAGACAGCAAACTCGGACTAGAAATTAACGGAATTGTTGTCAAAAATCGGGCAGATAGGGTAAAATACCTTCAAGACAATGCGGCCATCACCGTCTTTACAACTAAACTCGGAGATTTATTACCAAAACCCAAGAAAAAAGAACGAGAAGGAATTGAAAAAGCCGAATTAATTCTCGTAACTTCCCAAGAAATCGACGACTTAGGAGAAGGCGATAATATCCGTTTAGCCCGCCGGACAATGGATGATATTTTGCCCGAACTGCGACGGGCTTTTCGGGTGTTGAGTGAATTGGGCGTAAAGACAATTATTTTCGCCGCCGATCACGGCTATCTATTCGGAGAAGAACTCAGCGACGACCAAAAAATCGCGCCTCCAGGCGGCGAAACAGCAGACCTACACCGGCGCGTCTGGGTGGGCTTTGGCGGCAGCGCTGACCCCGCCTACCTTCGCGCCAAACTATCTGAGTTTGGTCTAGGGGGAGATTTAGAAATTGCCACACCTTGGAATCTGAGTTGTTTTCGAGTTAAAGGCGGTACAGAAGCCTATTTTCATGGCGGTTTATCTCCTCAAGAACTGATCATCCCTGTCGTCACCCTCTCCCCGAAGAAAAAAATCAACCAGGGTTTGACCAGCGAAATTGATTGGATATTAGAACCAGGGAGTGCCAAAATTAGTACGAGGTTTTTCTCCGTCACTATCAAAGGCGCGGCCACCAGCTTGTTTGAACTGGTTCCCCCAAAAGTCCGCCTGGAGGTGCGGGTGAAGCGAGAGTGCATCTCCCGACCTGTCAGCGCCGCCTACGGGTTTGAACCCGCCGTTGGCGACATTCAACTGAAACTGGCCGCCGATAATCCTAGAGCGATCGAGTCCAATACTGTTACCCTAATGATTGCAGAGGCAGAACCCAGCAAAAAAGAGGTATCTGTCCACCTGCTAGAAGCCGCTACGAACGCAGAACTGGCCAAAATCGGGAAAATAGAAATGGCGATCGCCATCTAACAGGGGAGAAGGAATGTCTGAACTAGACAAAAAAGCAGCATCCGTATTTGCAGGTATTGTCGTCCGCAAAGATTTGGTGAGAAAAGTCAAAGTTGGGGCAAACGTCCCCGTCTTTGTCCTGGAATACCTGCTGGGCAAATACTGCGCCACCGACGACCCTTTTGCCATCGATGCCGGCCTTAAAGTTGTCAACTCCACCCTCACCGAAAACTTCGTCCGCCCTGACGAAGCCAACAAAGCTCAATCCCTCGTGCGCGAGAAAGGCCGGTACACCCTCATCGATAAAATCAAAGTCCGCTATCTCTCCGACGATGACAAATACTGGGCAGAATTCACCAACTTTGGTCACAAATACGTCCACATCCCCGAACGTTACATCCGAGAATACGATCGGCTGCTCATGGGGGGCATCTGGGCGCAAGTAGAACTGTTCCACGCCTTTGATGAGGAAGCATCGGGCAAGAAGCGCAGCCCCTTTTGGATCGACAGCATCAAACCCATCCAACTCGCCTCTTTCGACCTCGACGAATACCGCCTCTGCCGAAATCAGTTCACTACTGATGAGTGGATCGACCTGCTCGTTCGCAGCATCGGACTCGAACCGACTCACTTTGACCGCCGGTTAAAGCTGCTGTTTCTGGTGCGGCTAATTCCCCTGTGCGAACAAAACTACAACCTGATTGAACTCGGCCCTCGCGGCACTGGCAAATCATATGCTTATCAGGAACTCAGCCCCTACGTTATCTTGTTGACCGGCCCCACTACTGTCGCCAACCTGTTCTACAACATCGCTTCCGGCAAAATGGGGCTGATTGGTCTGTGGGACGCGATCGCATTTGACGAGGTGGCTGACCTGCAAAAAATGCCCAAGGAAGTCGTCACCACCCTCAAAACTTACTGCGAATCTGGCACCTTCGCCAGAGGCAAAGAAGCCTTGTCGGGCAGTGCATCCATTGCCATGTTTGGCAACACCAACCAGCCGGTGGAGGTCATGGTGCGGTCTTCGCATCTCTTTACCCCCATGCCAGACGTAATTCGCGAGGACATGGCTTTCTTAGATCGCATTCACTTCTACATCCCCGGTTGGGAAGTTCCCAAAATGCGGAACGAGTTTTTTACCGACCATTACGGTTTTGTGGTGGACTACCTGGCGGAAGCTTTAAAAGAACTGCGCCGCCACAACTTTACGGAGATGGTTGACCGTTACTTCTCCCTGGGGTCGCACCTAAATGCCCGCGACGTGAAAGCTGTCCGCAAGACCGTTGCCGGTCTGGTTAAATTAATTTATCCCAGCGGTGAAGTAGCAAAAAAAGAACTGGCAGAACTGGTGGAATTAGCCCTTGAAGGTCGCCGCCGGGTGAAAGAACAACTCAAGAAAATGGGTTCCTTTGAGTACCACCAGACTTCTTTCTCCTATATAGACACTGAAACACGCGAGGAACGCTACGTGGGAGTGCCAGAAGAAGGTCGGCGGGATTTAATTTCCACTGACCCCCTCGCTCCTGGTTCCGTTTACGTCTCCTCGGTGGACGATCGGGGGAAGGTGGGGCTGTATCGGCTGGAAGTCGGATGTTCGGCGGGGACTGGCAAGTTGAAGGTAGCCGGTGGCATTGATAGTGCCATGAAAGAATCTATCCAGTGGGCGTTTGCTTACATTCAAGGTCACAAGGTTAACATGGGGATTGCTCAGGCTGTAGCAACAACAGATTTTCACGTTGAAGCCATTGACTTGTTAGCCAATCGCGTCTCTTGCGATGCTGGCGTAGGTCTGTTGGTAGCGATATATTCTGCCATCAAAAAGCATTCGGTGCAGCCTGGCCTGTTAATTCTGGGGGATTTAAGCATCCAGGGCAATATTAAGGCAGTTCGTTCTCTGGCTGAACCGCTGCAACTGGGCATGGATAATGGGGCGAGGCGGACTTTAATTCCGATTGACAACAAGCGGCATTTTCTAGAGGTATCAGCGGATATTATGGAACGGGTCGATCCCATTTTCTACAGTGACCCGCTGACGGCGGCAATGAAGGCTTTGGGGGTAAATTGAGGATTAAGTTTGCGGACTTTGTAAGTGAAAAATTGGGTAGGCGTACCTGAGTAATGGAATAGTAGGGTATTGAAAATGGGGTGTTCTCCCTATCTCCCTCTTGAGTATCATTCCTAAATTCAGCAACGCCCTTAATTTGTAATTTTGGTAGGCAGGTAGTGGGTTTCTGTTGCAAAACTTTTATCGCCGTAGCGAGTCTCCGCCTGTTTTCGCATGGGGCAGCAACGCTTTGGTTCAGCAGCTCTGGCGAAACTTTGTACCGTCAAGGTTGCTGGTGGAGGCAAGTTGGGTTTAGGCACACAGCGAGTAACTGTATTATTGCGGTTTGATTGTCTGAACGAATTTGAGGAAACGGTCGGTTTCTGAATCACCTTGTATGTCCAAGGGACGAATTTTGAAAATTCTTGTAGCTCCGGAATTTAGCTGAACTTTCATTGGCACTGCTAACCCTAGACCATAAGTTTTCACTGCCTGCTCTACCTTTAAGCAGCGTAGAGCAAAATTACCCATCTTTGTTCTGCCGTTATTGGCGCGGTATTCCCATTCCATCACCTTTTCAATCCGCCCGGAGTAGGGTTGAGAGCAGAAAAAGTGATGACTCAAGGCAATAATACGCGCCACATGGACATCATAACGGCGCATCCGACCTCCAAAGGCAGGAACTGTAGTGTTCCGCTCAGGTACTTCAAGATAGCCCAGCCTAACACTTGCATCAAGGGTATCTGATAATCGGACGGTATTAATTGGAATGGAAGTTGTGCCAGTAGTCTGAGCGAGTTTAGATTGAGTAACAGCCTGTGCGATCGCACTTGGGGTAATGGCGCAGAAAGCAAAAGCAGCTGTAAGTGGAGATACGCCAAAGGCTATCGCTACACTCGTGAGTGTTTTGGCAATTTTTTTTAGCATGGAAGCACTAAAGCACCTATTGGTTTAGTCGGGGCAGTCACCCACCCATTGCTTGACCTTGGAATCCCAGTTAGAGACAGCATTGAGATCTGGATTCCTTGTTTTTTCTCAATCAGAGGTATTCAGTTAGAGAAGTGAGTAGCATACGTATTTTTTACCTTCACCGTAGGCTAAACGTTTCTAGCACCACTTTAACTGTAGCATACTTCTAGGGACTGTCGAGGAAATGGGAAGCAATGTAATAGTTAGTTCCAACCTTTTTTTCTCACCGGCTGCCACAAGAGCAGCTGCGTGCTTAGTGCCACCAAAGTCTAAAGCGAGGAGCAATGGAGTCATATTGCAGGTTTCTGGAAAACCATGAAATGCTGCTGAGGTAGGAACTCATTGGTTTCAATCCATTGTAGACCGACTACTGACATTTCTTTACGGACTTGGTTTTGAGTCATTTTGTGAAGCGCTTTTATGAGAATGAGCGGATTTTCACGCCGGTACTCAACCAGAACCACCCGTCCACCTGGTTTAAGCGCCCTTACTACGCCGGACATGATTTCTTTGGGATATTCAAACTCGTGGTAGGCATCCACCATCAACGCCAAGTCAACACTCTCATCCGGGAGATTAGAGTCAGTAACACTTCCTAATACCGGCTCAACATTGGTAATATTATTTTCTTCCTGAAGGAAGTTAATAATGTCAAGCATCTCTGCTTGAATATCTACAGCCAGCACCTTTCCTTCTGGGATTAGGGGAGCAATGTGAAAAGTGAAATATCCAGTACCCGCTCCAATATCCGCTACCATACCACGCTCAAAGGGGGCATCATCGAAGCCGATAACGCGAATAACACGGGTTTTGTCTAGGCAGGAATTCAAGTGTCAAGAACCGGCTAATCTCGTGCGCCGACGCATTACGCCCACCAATACTAACAATCCCAAGGCGTTAGCGAAGCGGCGCGCTAGCGCTTCGCTAACCCCCCAGCAGTGCCAGCAACCAATGGTCGATCGATTTGACGCACTGCAATTGCAAAAATTGCCCAAATAATTACAAGAGGGTAGGCAACGTCAACCCTTTGGATACTAACTGTGGCAGCGAGTAGCGCCGCTACTATTAGCATTATTACTGTCCAAACTTGCGGACCGAGCCCCCAACCATCCCACTTTAAGTTGAACAAAACAATCGCCACATTCACAATGGTGGCAACGCTGATCCATCCCAGATAAACACTCAAGGGATTGCCAACTAACCAGAGAGAGTTTCTAGATACTCGTTCCTTACCAATCCCTAGCCGCAGGTACATTACAATTAGAGGTAGTAGAATTCCTAGCATTGCTAGGAGTGAAAGCGCGAACAGTCGGTACAGGAAGAGAAATATCCAAATCGTTTGAGCAATACTGGCTATCACTAAAAAATATTCACATCGACGCAGCAGGATATTTTGCCTCTGGGCCGGTAGAACCTGGTAAATACCAAAACTAATCAACCCCAAATAAATTAACCCCCAAATAGCAAAGGCGTAGTTAGCGGGAATAATTAAAACATCGCTAAAAAATTTGTTAGAGATATCGCCAATCCTCAAGCCGTTAGGGGGGGAAACGTTAGCGTATATATTAATGCCAAATGCTGTAATAATAGCAATTAAGTTGCTCCATTGCCGGAAAAAGTCTGAGTCTAAGCCCCCAGCCTGCGGTTTCATGGTGATTTCTGCCTCAATCTATTACTCAACGAATTACGGGTTGTTATTTTAAATGCGCAACTCAGCTTGCCTTGAAAGTCATCATTAACTAACTACAAAAAATATAGCTACACCAGCCCAGCCGTAGGTTAAGGGAAACAAAATATGAAATAAGCGGGAAACTGAGAATTCCCGAAACCATTCTCCCCAAGGAGGTTGGTCAAGTCCAAATGATACTCCTAAACAATGGAATAAAAAAACGACAATAATTGCTATTCCTCGGGCGCTTTCAAGGCTACGCATGGTGTTATAGTATTACTTAGAGCGGCAGTTTTGTCAACTGCACTACTAGGAGGGACTAATCTTGTCGAATCCAATTACTACTCACGCTCAACCACCCCTGGAATTTATTCCACCCGCCCTCAATCCCCTGGTGTTGCGGGCTGCCCAACTGATATTGCCTGCTTGGCTGCGATCGCGTACATCCATCACCCGCATTCAAGCCGACAATGTCGAAACATTAGTAGATCTCTATCAGCAGTTCCAAGCAGGCAAAATCCGCTTCTTGATGGCATTTCGTCATCCCAGCGCCGACGATCCATTTTGTATGCTCTACCTGCTTTCACGCCTTGTGCCAAAGGTTGCTCGACAACAAGGAATCTCC
>Ga0136638_10000041_pt1 | contig 18114 bp, 16 predicted proteins | sample AntDrymUQ8582206_2_FD_104671 | JGI IMG/M metagenome (GOLD analysis project Ga0136638, IMG submission 104671) | Polar desert sand microbial communities from Dry Valleys, Antarctica - metaG UQ858 (22.06) | ecosystem: Environmental > Terrestrial > Soil > Desert | place: Antarctica: Dry Valley...
CGACGAGGCCGTGCTCCCCGTCGAGCTCGTCTTGGCCCAAGGGCGCTACGACCTGTCTGATCGCCTGATCTGCGGTCAGGACCTCGACAATGGGTTCGAGAATTGGGGCGGCGAGGCGCGCATTTCGACGCCGGGGTCGCCCTTCACCGTCAGCATGCGATCAGCAAATGCAGGCCGCTTTCAAGTCTACTCGCCCGTCACTGGCGGGCTCGTCGTCGCGGAGCCGATCCAGGCGGCCAATGCCGCACTCAATGCCGCGGAGCCGGAATGGGAGCGCCTCGGGCTCTCGGTACTCGAGCCGGGTGAAGAGGCGCGGCTTGACACGCGTTTCGATGTCATCATGGAGCCGCTACGGTGAGCCCGCCACTGCCGCATTTCGCGCCGATGGAGGCCAAGCTGGTCTCCGCGCTTCCGGAAGGACTCGGTTGGCAGTTCGAGCCCAAATGGGACGGCTTCCGCTGCCTCGCCTATCGCGCCGGCGGCGACGTCGCGCTCATGTCCAAATCGGGCAAACCGCTCGGCCGCTATTTCCCCGAGATCGTCGAACTCATCCGCAGCCTGAGCGCGAAACGCTTCGTCCTGGACGGCGAGCTGATCATCCCGATCAACGACATACTCTCGTTCGAGGCGCTGCAAATGCGTTTACATCCCGCCGAGAGCCGGGTCACCAAATTGTCACGAGAGACCCCGGCGCTGTTCATGGCCTTCGATTGCCTTCACCATCGGGATGAAGCGCTTAGCGGGGAGGCGCTGACGATCCGCCGCAAGGCACTGGAGGCCCTCGTCACAGGGGAGAGAGCCTCCGCGCTCCTGCTCACTCCAAAAACCATCGACGTCGACGAGGCCGATGCGTGGCTCGAACGCAGCGGCGGCGCTCTCGACGGCGTGATCGCCAAGCGGCTGAATGAGCCCTATCGCGCGGGCGAGCGCGCCATGCTCAAGGTCAAGCAAATCCGCACCGCCGACTGCATCGTCGCGGGGTTCCGACTTGCCTCCGGAAGCGACGCGATCGGATCGTTATTGCTCGGTCTCTACAATGACCAAGGCCTGATTGATCATGTCGGCTTCACATCCGCGATCAAAGCCGACGAGCGCAACGCGATCGCTGCCAAGCTGAAGCCCTTTCTCGGAGGGACCGGCTTTACCGGCAAGGCACCCGGCGGACTGAGCCGTTGGTCGACCGATCGCTCTGCCCAATGGACTCCGCTTATTCCCGAATTGGTCGCCGAGGTGCGCTACGATCAGGTCACCGCACACCGCTTCCGTCACGGCACCTCGATCGCGCGCTGGCGCCCTGACAAGGCGCCGCGCCAATGCACAATGGAACAGCTCCAGCACGAACTTCGCCCGGCCGAGCTGGCTACGACCTTTTAATCGAGCGGCCAGCTGTCCAATATGTCGACGAACCTGCTGAGCCAGGCATTGGTCTGGTGGCCGTCTACGACACGGTGGTCGATCGTCAGGCTGACATAGGCCATCGGCCTGATCTGGATCGCATCCGCACCCGCGACCTCGCGAACCACGACGCGCTTTTCGAGCTTGCCGACGCCGAGGATCGCCGACTGCGGCCGATTGATGATGACCGGTGCCGCGAAGAGCGAACCCGACACGCCGTGATTCGAGATCGTGAACGTCCCGCCGCGCACGTCGGCCGTGGTGAGCTCTTCCTCGCGCGCCCGGCGGATAAGATCGTCGAGCGAGCGCGCGACATCGCAAAGACTCAGCATTTGCACACGCTGCACCACGGGCACGACAAGGCCCTTTTCGCCGAGCGCGGTTCCGACGCCGATATTGACGTCGTGGAAGATTTCGACCCGATCGTCGTGCCATTGGCTATTGATCGCGGGCGCGACCTTCATCGCCTCGGCCGCGGCCTTGAGCAGATAGGCGGTGTAGGTGAGCTTGACCCCGTCTGCGGCGTAAGCTGCCTTGTTGGCTTCGCGATGGGCGATGATCGCCGAAAAATCGGCTTCAAACACCGCGGTCACGTGCGGAGCGGCGGTGACCGATGCGAGCATATTCTCCGCGATCCGCAAGCGCATGCGGTCGTGCGGGACGACGTCCGAACGGCCAGGCTGGGACGCCCCGTCCGCCACGGCGCGGTCGATATCGGCGCGCGTCAATCGTCCTCCCCGCCCCGAACCGGCAAGCGAACGCGGGTCCAGCCCCGTTTCCCTGACCGCGCGCTTCACCGAGGGAGAGAGTCGCAGTTCCTCGCCTATAACGGGCGAGGGAGAAGGCTTTAACTCAAGCGCCTGCACGAGCGCCTCGGGCTTGCTGTCGGGATGCACGGCTTCTCCGGCGCCCTCTGCGGCTTCGCCGATCCACCCCAGCACTGCCCCGGGCAACGCCTCGGCATTGCCTTGCAGGACGATTTCGCGAAGGATGCCGGCGACGGGCGCAGGCACTTCCACCGCGACCTTATCGGTCTCAAGCTCTACGAGCGGATCATTGATTGCGACCATGTCGCCGACGTTCTTCAGCCAGGCGCGCACCACCGCCTTGGTGCCTTCCTGCTCATGGGGAACGAGAACTTCGATCATCTAGAACGCAATCATCTCTTCGATCTTGGCGCGAATGCCGGCCACCGAAGGCACCGCCCAGTCAAGCAGCACCGCGTTATGCGGACTCGGAATGTCGGGCATCGTCAGCCGTGCGACGGGCGCGTCGAGATCGAGAAACGCCTCGTCCGCAACCACCGCCGCGATCTCCGCGCCAAAGCCGCCGGTGCGCAAATCCTCGTGGACGATGAGGCAGCGACGCGTGCGGCGCACGCTTTCGAGAACGGCCTCGCTGTCCCAAGGCATTAGGGTCCGCAGGTCGATCACGTCCGCCGAAACGCCTTCCGCCGCCGCCTCGCAGCGCGGCACCATCGCCCCCCAGGTGACGATGCTGATGTCGTCGCCTTCGCGCACTTTTCTGGCGCGCCCGAACGGAAGCACGAAGTCGTCCCCTGGGTAGGGCCGGCGCGCCCAGACATTGTCTAGCATCGCGCGGTGCTCGAAGAAAATCACCGGGTCGTTGCCGCGCAGGCCCGCGCGCAGCAGGCCGACGGCATCCTCGGCGTTCGACGGCACCGCGACTTTCCACCCCGGGTTGTGCACGAACTGCACTTCGTTAGTCTGGCTGTGCCACGGATCGCCGCATTTGAAGAAGCCCCCGGGGAGCCGAAGCACCATCGGCGCGGCGAAGCGGTTGTTTGTCCGCCAGCGCATCGTCCCGCAATCGTTGATCTGCTCGAGCGCGGGTTCGGCATATTTGCGGAACTGGATTTCGGGAACGGGCATCAATCCCGCCAGCGCCATTCCAACCGCGCGGCCAACGATACCTTCTTCTGAAAGCGATGTGTCGAAGACGCGGTCGATACCGTGCTTCTCCTGCAGCCCCAGCGTCACCGCATGGACCCCGCCCTTGGGGCCGATATCCTCGCCGAACATCAGCACCCGCGGATTGATCGAAAGCTCATGGTCGAGGGTCCGGCGGATCGCAGTGACCATGTTGATTCGCTGGCCCTCGTGCCTCGGCTGGTCGCTGGCCTCCGGAGGCTGGTAGCCATGCCGATACTGCCCGCCGAGGGTCTGCATCTCGCCTTCGAAGAAGACGTTCTTCATCACCGTGTCGGGCCTTGCGACCGGCCGCGCCTCCGCCGCTTCGCGCGCCGCCTCGACCGCGCTTTCGGCCTCGCGCTCAATTTCGCTCCATTGCGCCTCGCTTAGCGCCGAGCCTACGAGGTGGGCGCGCAGCTTGGGCAGCGGATCGCGCGCCCATTCGCAGGCCACCAACGCATCGTCCTTGTAGGTCTGGGTATCCTGGAAACTGTGTCCCTGCAGCCGCGGCACGGTGAGGCGGAGAAGCGCCGGACCCCGCCCGTCCCGGACAAGGTCCACCGCGCGTGAAATCAGGCGCCCCGCCTCTTCCGGCTCAGTGCCGTCGCCGGACAGGATTTCGAGCCCACAAAAGCTCGCCAGATTGGCCGCGATGTCCGCTCCCGGGGTTTGATACGAGCCGGGAACCGAGATTCCGAAGCCATTGTCTTCGATATAGAAAAGCATCGGCAGCTTCTGGGTCGTCGCGATCGTCAGCGCGGACCAGAAGCCGTTCGTCGCTACCGACGCATCACCCCCCAGCACGACGGCGATCGAGCCGTCGTATGAGCGATTCTGGCCGACTTGAGACCAGTATCGAATCGCCTGCGCCCACCCCGCGGTCGGCGTATATTGCGCGCCGACGCCGCCGCACATCGGCAGCGCCGGAGTACCGCCCGGATTGGGAAAATTGAACACGACGCCGATGTCGCGCCCGTCGGAATATCCCCCGCTGCGTCCCATTGCCGAACCAAGGGCATCGGCGACATCGACCCCAAGCGAGAGCAAAAGCGGGCGCGAGCGGTAGTAGCCGCAAGTCGCGTCGTGCGTGCCCGTCAGCCGCGATCCCAGCAGCACCTGGGCCATGTCGTGTCCGCGCGCCGAAAATTGGTAGAGCACCTTTTTTTCGGGAACGAGCCGTTCCTCCTCGAGCCGATCGAGAGCGCGGCTGACCAGAACGTGATAGGCGATCGTCCGCCAGTCATAGTCCGGGTCGGGGCTGGTGCGCGCGATGGGCCGGTGGGCCGCTTCGTCAGCCACGCGTTCTGGAGTCCGGCAGGTGCTCGGCGATGAGCGCGGCGAAACGCCTGGCCTCGCCTTCGGCGAAGCCCGCCACGTTGATGCGCCCCGATCCCGCCATGTAGACGCCATGATCTTCGCGAAGCGCGTCGATCGAGGCCACCGACAGCGGAAGCAGCGAGAACATGCCGTTCTGCTTGTCGATATAGGCGAGCCGCCGGTCCGCATTGGCAAGCTCCGAGCGCAGCGATCGTATGCGGCGATGCATGGTATCGACCTCGGCGCGCCAGTCCGAGCGCAGCGCGGCATCGTCGAGGATGGCGTGGACGATCGCCGCGCCATGATCGGGCGGCATCGACCACATCCGGCGCGCGAGCTGGAGGAGGTTGCCGAATACGATCCCGGCAGCACCGCTCGTCGCGGCCTTGACGAACAAGGTGCCCGTGCGCTCACGGTACAGCCCGAAATTCTTGTCGCAGCTCTGCGCGATCAGCGCCTGGTCCGCGGCCTCGACGACGAGCCGCGTTCCGGCCGCGTCGTTTTCGAGCCCGTTGCCAAGCCCTTGATAGGCAATGTCGATGAAGGGGATCAGTCCGCGCGTCGATACGATGCTTGCCACCTCGGCCCACATTTCGGCGGTCAGATCGGCTCCGGCGGGGTTGTGGCAGCTGCCGTGAAGCAGGAGCACGTCGCCCGATTGCGCGCCCATGAGCGCTTCGCGCATGGCATCCCACTGCAGGGTCGCGGTATCGCGGTCGTAATAGGGATAATCGACCATCTCGACCCCGGCCGCGCCGATCAGCGGCTCGTGGTTTGGCCAGGTCGGACGCCCGACGAAGATGCGGCTATTCGGGCCGGCGGCTTTGATGAGTTCCGCGCCAAGCCGCAGGGCGCCGCAGCCGCCCGGGGTCTGAACGCCGACGACGCGCTCGTCCGAAGCGAGGGCGTCCCCGAACAGCAGCGCCTTAACGAGTTCGACAAAGCCAAGGTCGCCCTCGGGGCCGAGATAAGACTTGCTGTCCTGAGTCTGGAGCAGGATCTTCTCGGCGGCTTTCACCGAGCGCAGGATCGGCGTGCGTCCTTCGGCATCACGATACACGCCGACGCCGAGGTCGATCTTGTCCGGCCTCGGGTCCTTGTTCGCCATCGCTATCAGGCCAAGCAGGCTGTCGGACGGCTGGCGTTGCAGTTGATCGAAAAGCATCCCGCCCCCCTCCCGCGACTCGCGCCGCCTTGCACCACTCATGGCACCGCGCAGGCGAGCCGCGCTAGGCATCGTAGTCGACCGCCACCCCTGCGCCCGTCGGGATGGACTGGCAGGTGAGCACATAGCCGGCGGCGACTTCTTCGTCGGTGAGGCCATAGCGCGCGGCCATTTCCACCTTTCCCGCAACCACGCGCGCCCTGCAAGTGGCGCAAACCCCGGCCTTGCAGGCAAAGGGCGCGCGCAGCCCCGCAATGCGCGCGCTGTCCAGGATGTTGCCGGCGGCGGCATCGAACGCGATGCTCCTTGTGCGCCCGTCGAGCGTGATCAGTAGCTGGAGCCCCTGCGCCAGCTCCTGCTTGGCCTGCATTTCCGCGGCTAGCGCCGCCGACGGCCGGTCGACGGTGAAGCGTTCGATGTGGATGCGGTCCGGGGAGGCGCCCCTCGCCAGAAGCGCCGCCTCGGCCGCATCCATCATCGGCCCGGGACCGCAAATAAAGGCCGCGTCGAGATCGGCGGGATCGATCAGCGTAGCCAGGATTTCGTCGCATTTCGCGCGATCGAGCAGGCCGTTGAAAAGCGCGATGTCTTCGGCTTCGTCGGACAGGAAATGATGGACTTCGAGGCGCCCCATGAAGCGGTTCTTGAGACGCGCCAGCTCATCGAGGAAAATGACCGATTGGCTGTCGCGGTTGCCGTAGATTAGCGTGAAGCGGCTGTCCGCTTCGGTACGCAATGCGGTCTTGAGCAACGACAGGATCGGCGTGATCCCCGAGCCGCCCGCGAAGCCGGCGTAGCGGCCGGCGCGGTCGGCCTGCATGTCGATTGTGAAGCTGCCGTGAGGCTCCATCACTTCGATGCTGTCGCCAGTCCTGAGCTCATCGTTCGCCCAGTTGGAGAACAGCCCGCCGGCAATGCGCTTGACGGTGACCTTGAGCTGCCGGTCCTGCGGCGCGACGCATAGCGAATAATTGCGGCGCACATCCTCGCCGTCGAACTCACGGCGCAAGGTCAGGTGCTGGCCGGGCCGGAAGGCAAAGCAGGGCTCGAGCACGTCCGGGACGTCGAAGCGAAAGCTCTTGGCGTCGGCGGTTTCCTCAATGACTTCGGCGATCGCCAGCCGGTGAAAATTGGCCGCCATCAGCTCAGTGGCATTTGAAGAGGTCGAAAGGTTCGGCGCACGCGGTGCAACGCCACTGGGCTTTGCACGGGGTTGAGCCGAAGCGGCTGACTTCGACCGTGTCCGGCGACCCGCATTGCGGGCACAAAGCCGCGCGCACTCCGCGCGATGTCGGCGAGGCAATGCCGTAGGCGCGTAGCTTTTCCCGTCCGCCCGCGCTGATCCAGTCGCTAGTCCAGGCCGGGGCGAGTTCGGTGACGATTTCGACGTCGGCAAAGCCGGCGCCATCGAGCGCGGCGCGGACGCTCGCTTGGATGACTTGCGTCGCCGGACAGCCGGTATAGGTGGGCGTGATCGCGACGCGGCGCGAACGAGCGTCGGCCGACCGGACAATGCCGAGATCAACGATCGAGAGGACCGGAAGCTCGGGGTCGGGGACGCTTTCAAGCACCGCCCAGAGGCGCGCGCCGTCGTCGGCCGGGACGGCGGCCCCTACCATTTGGCGTCGGGATAAGCGCGCGGCAAAAACTGCATTTCGCTCAAAATATGGCCGAGATGCTCGCTATGATGACCGCGGCGCCCGCCGAGGATCGGGCGCTGGTCGGTGGGGCGATCAAGCGTCGCCTCGGCAAGCACGGCGCCGATCCGCGCATCGTAAGCCTCGCGGAACGAGGCCACGTCCGCACCGATGCCCTGCGAGGTTATGGCGCTGTCGATTTCGTCGCGGTCGAACAGCTCAGGCACAAAGCGCCAGTTCCATGCAATCCCGTCGGCCATTCGCCGGTGGCTTTCCTCGGTGCCGTCGCCGAGCCGAACGACCCATTCGGCTGCCAGCTCTTCATGGTAAGCGACTTCCTTGACCGCCTTGGCGGCGACCGAGGCGATCAGCGCATCGCTGCTGATGACTAGCCGTTCGAACAGCATTTTCTGCCAGGTCGAGAAGAGCAGCTGCCGCGCCATGGTTTGCGCGAAATCGCCGTTCGGCTGTTCGACGAGCAGGCAGTTGCGATAGTCGAGCACGTCGCGGTGGAAGGCGAGCGCGTCGCCGTCACGTCCCTTGCCTTCGACCTTTCCGGCGTAGCCCAGAAAATAGGTCGCCTGGCCGACAAGGTCGAGCGCGAAGTTTGCGATGCTGAGATCGACTTCGACCGACGGGCAGCGGCCCGTCCATTCGCCGAGGCGCTGCCCGAGGATCAGCGCATCGTCGCCTAAGCGCAGCGCATAGTCGAACAACGCGCTGGCGTTTGTTTCCTCGGTTGGCGCATCGAAGCCATGCTCGCCCTCGCCGGTCTTGAGCGCGCGCGCCCGCGCTTCGTCTTGCGGCCGGATGGGCGGAAGCGACGGCATCAGATGTGTGTGATGCCTTCGGGGATATTGTAGAAGGTGGGGTGGCGGTAAACCTTGTCTTCGGCGGGCGCAAACATTGGGCCGTCGTCTGCCGGATCGGACGCATGGATCGCGCTCGACTCCACCACCCATAGGCTCACGCCCTCCATGCGGCGGGTATAGGTGTCGCGCGCATGACGCACGGCAATCTCGCCATCGGGAGCGTGGACCGACCCGACATGACGGTGCGACAGGCCGCCCTTGGTCCGCACGAACACCTCCCAGAGCGGCCAATCCTTCACGACCTCCCCGTCACCCCCGCGAGGGCGGGGGTCCATCCTTTTTTGGAGACGGCCGCCGGTCCGTAAGCTGGATTCCCGCGTGCGCGGGAATGAGGGAAATAAAAAGCGATCAAGCCGCCACCCGCTCTTGCGAATGCTTGGCCCCATAGGCCACCGCCGCATCGCGGACCCACGCGCCGCCGTCCCAAGCATCGACTCGGGCCTTCATCCGCTCCCTGGCGACCGGTCCCTCGCCCTTCACCACCGCGTAAAATTCATCCCAATCGATGGCGCCGAAATCATAATGTCCGCGCTCTTCGTTCCACACGAGGTCGGGATCGGGAACATGAAGTCCGATCGCTTCGGCCTGGGGTACCGTGATGTCGACGAACTTTTGTCGCAGATCGTCATTGGTATCGCGCTTGATCTTCCAGCGCATCGACTGCGCGGTGTTGGGCGAGTTGTCGTCGGGCGGGCCGAACATCATCAAGCTCGGCCACCACCAGCGATTGAGCGCGTCCTGCGCCATCCGCTTCTGGTCGGGCGTGCCGGCGGCGAGGACCATCATGATCTCGTAGCCCTGGCGCTGGTGAAAACTTTCCTCCTTGCACACGCGCACCATCGCCCGGGCATAGGGACCGTAGCTGGTGCGCTGAAGCGGAACCTGGTTCATGATCGCGGCGCCATCGACCAGCCACCCGATCGCGCCCATATCCGCCCACGTCAGCGTCGGATAATTGAAGATCGTGCTGTATTTGGCGCGGCCCGAATGGAGCGCCTCGATCATCTCCAGGCGCGACGTGCCCAATGTCTCGGCGGCCGAATAGAGATAGAGCCCGTGGCCGGCCTCGTCCTGCACCTTGGCGAGTAGGATCGCCTTGCGGCGAAGCGAAGGCGCGCGGCCGATCCAATTGCCTTCGGGAAGCATGCCAACGATCTCGCTATGCGCGTGCTGAGAAATCTGGCGGACGAGCGTGCGGCGGTATGCCTCGGGCATCCAATCCTTGGGCTCGATGAACTCGTCGGCCGCGATACGCGCCTCGAACGCCGCGACCAGCGCCGGATCGTCCATGCTTTCGACCTTGGCGGTCTTCTGCAGCTCGGTCGTGTACATGCGTTTCTCCTGCGCGCGTTCTTAGCAGATTAAACGCGTTCGATCACCATCGCGATCCCTTGTCCCACTCCGATGCACATCGTGCACAGAGCGAACTTGGCGCTGCGCTGCTGAAGTTCTTCGGTAGCGGTCAGGGCAAGCCGGGCGCCCGACATTCCGAGCGGGTGGCCGAGCGCGATCGCGCCACCGTTCGGGTTGACGAAATCGGCATCGTCGGGAAGCCCAAGCTCGCGCAACACCGCAAGCCCCTGCGCGGCGAAGGCCTCGTTCAATTCGACGATGTCGAGATCAGCTATCCCGAGCCCGAGCCGTTCGAGTAACTTCCTGGTGGCAGGCGCCGGGCCGATTCCCATCACGCGCGGCTCGACGCCAGCGACCCCTGCCCCGACGACGCGGGCGCGGGGGGTCAAGCCGTATCTCTCGACCGCGGATTCGCTGGCGACGATCATCGCCGCCGCGCCGTCGTTGACGCCGCTTGCGTTGCCTGCGGTCACCGAGCCGTCCGGGCGCACGATCGGCTTTAATTTGCCGAGCGCTTCGGCCGAAGTCTCGCGCGGATGCTCGTCGGTGTCGACCGTGAGGTGGTCGCCCTTCCTCTGCGGAATGTGGACCGCGACGATCTCGCTGGCGAAACGACCGCTCTTCTGCGCCCGCGAAGCACGCGCCTGGCTTTCCGCGGCGAAGCGATCCTGGTCCTCGCGGCGGATTTGAAACTGTTCGGCGACGTTTTCGGCGGTCTCGGGCATCGAATCGGTGCCGTGGAGATGCTTGAAGGCGCGGTTGACGAAGCGCCAGCCGATCGTCGTGTCGAACATTTCGGCCTTGCGGTCGAACGCGGTCTCGGCCTTGCCCATCACGAACGGCGCGCGGCTCATGCTTTCGACTCCGCCGGCAATGATGAGGTCGGCCTCACCCGCCTTGATCGCGCGCGCGGCCATCGCGACCGCATCGAGTCCCGATCCGCACAAGCGGTTGACGGTCGCCCCGCCTGCACTTGCCGGAAGGCCTGCCAGCAGCGCCGCCATGCGCGCCACATTGCGGTTGTCCTCGCCCGCCTGATTGGCGCAGCCGAGCAACACATCGTCGACCCGATCCCAGTCTATGTTCGGGTTGCGGTGCTTGAGCGCGGCGATCGGGATGGCGGCAAGATCGTCGGCCCGCACCGAGCTGAGCGCACCGCCGTAGCGGCCGATCGGGGTGCGCACGGCTTCGCAAATATAGGCTTGGGTCATGACTTTCCTCGTCATGCTGAACTTGTTTCAGCATCCACTTCGGTGACATGAGCGATGCGCGAAGATGGGCCCTGAAACAAGTTCAGGGTGACGCTGAAATGATTGAGCGAAATCTCATGACGTATGAAACGATCCTGTTCTCCAACGAAGGCGGCATCGCCAGCCTGACCTTCAACCGGCCCGACCGCCTCAACAGCTTCACCGCGCAAATGCACCGGGAAGTCGCCGACGCGCTGGACCGCCTCGACGGTGCGCGCACGCTCGTCCTGACGGGCGCAGGCCGCGGCTTCTGCGCAGGCCAGGACCTCGGCGACCGCGCGGTTGCACCCGACGGTGCGAAGCCCGACCTCGGCGGCTCGGTCGAGCGCTACTATAATCCGCTCGTCCGCCGCCTCGTTTCGCTGCCTTTCCCGGTGATATGCGCGGTCAACGGCGTCGCCGCGGGTGCCGGTGCGAACATCGCGTTTGCCTGCGACATCGTCATCGCGGGCCGATCCGCGAAATTCATCCAGAGCTTCGCGAATATCGGGCTCATTCCCGACAGCGGCGGCACGTGGGTCTTGCCGCGCCTGGCGGGGCAGGCGCGCGCGCTTGGCATGGCGTTGACCGGCGAGTCGGTGTCCGCGGACCAGGCGCTCGAATGGGGCCTGATCTGGAAGGTGGTCGACGATTCCGAACTGGTCGCCGCGGTCGATGCGCTGGCGGCGAAATTTGCCTCCGCGCCGACTCTCGGTCTCGCGGCGACCAAGCGTATGATCCGGGAAAGCTGGGAACATACGCTCGACGAGGAACTCGACCTTCAGCGCGACACGATGCGCGCGCTTGGCGGGACGAACGATTACGCCGAGGGCGTCGCGGCGTTTATGGAAAAGAGGGCGGCGAAGTTCGTCGGACGCTAAGGGGAAACACCGTTCGTCCTGAGTAGCCATTGAGCTTGTCGAAATGGCGTATCGAAGGACTGGCGAAGGTGCTTCGACACGGGTCTTCGCCTAGGCTCAGCCCTACTCAGCACGAACGGTTAGGTATAAACCGCGCCCATGAAAACCATCGACCTCCTGAATTTCGCGCGCGACGAATGGCTCGCGGGGGCCGGCACGCTTGCCGACGTGCAATCAGCGGTCACCGGCCTAACCATCGCCCGCACGGGCTCCGGCGGCATCGATTTCGCATCGATGCTCACCCACGCGCGCGAAGTCGGGGGGCCGGCGCTGCGATGCCTGACATTCCATGATCGCGCGCATATGCTGAAGGCGCTCGGGACCGCGATCATGGCGCGCAAGGAGGAGCTCTATGAACTCAACTATTCCACCGGGGCGACGCGGGCGGACGGGTGGATCGATATCGAGGGCGGCGCGGGGACCCTCTTCTCCTTCTCCTCCAAAGGCCGGCGCGAGTTGCCCAACGGGCGCGTGTGGATGGACGGCGCGATGGAGCCCTTGTCCAGGGGCGGCACCTTCGTCGGCCAGCATGTCCTGACTCCGCTGCAGGGCGTTGCGGTGCACATCAACGCGTTCAACTTTCCCGTCTGGGGAATGCTCGAGAAACTCGCCCCGACGCTGCTCGCCGGCGTGCCGGCGATCGTCAAACCGGCCTCGTCGACCGGCTACCTCACCGAAGCCGCGTTCCGCATCATGATCGAGGCGGACATATTGCCCCCAGGCGCGATCCAGCTGGTGATGGGATCGGTCGGCGACATGCTCGATCATCTCGGCTTGCAGGATGTGGTGAGCTTCACCGGATCGGCGACGACCGCGATGAAGCTTCAGTCGAACCCGGTCTTCGCGCGCGAATCGGTGCGCTTCGTTGCCGAACGCGACAGCCTCAACGCCTGCGCGCTCGGTCCCGACGCCGCGCCGGGGACGCCCGAATTCGACCTCTTCATCAAGGAGGTCGTGCGCGAGATGACCGCCAAGGCGGGGCAGAAGTGCACCGCCATCCGCCGCGCAATGGTCCCCGCCGGCTATCTCGACGCCGCCGAGGAGGCGCTGGCCGAGCGCCTAGGCAAGGTCGTGGTCGGCGACCCGCGCTCCGAAGGCACCAAGATGGGCGCGCTCGCCAGCCAGGCGCAGCTCAAAGACGTGCGTGGCCAGATCGGCAAGCTTTCCGCCCAAGCAAAGATTGTCGCGGGCGATCCCGAGCGCAACGTTGTGGGACACGAAGCGGGCGCCTTCATGTCCCCCGTTCTGCTACGCGCCGACGATCCCTGGTCCGCCGACGCAGTTCACGATGTCGAGGCGTTCGGCCCGGTGGCGACACTGATGCCGTACCGCGACCTCCCCGACGCGATCGCGCTCGCCAACCGCGGAAAGGGCAGCCTGGTGATGAGCCTGTTCACCCACGACCACCAAGTCGCTGACGATTTCGTGGCCGGGTCGGGCGCGTTCCACGGCCGCATGATGATCCTCGACCGCACGTCGGCGGCCGAAAGCACCGGCCACGGCTCCCCCCTCCCCGTCCTCGTTCACGGCGGCCCCGGCCGCGCAGGCGGCGGCGAGGAGATGGGCGGCGTTCGCGGCGTTAAGCACTATATGCAGCGCACCGCGCTCCAGGGCTCCCCCGCGGTGCTGAGCCGCGTGGTCGGCCAATATCTTCCCGGCGCCCCGCAAACCGAGAGCGAGGTCCACCCCTTCCGCAAGCGCGTGTCCGAGCTTGAGATCGGCGACACGTTCAAGAGCGGCCCCCGGACCGTGACGCTTGAACATATCGAGCATTTCGCCGAATTCACCGGCGACAATTTTTACGCCCACATGGACGACGAAGCCGCCGCCGCCAGTCCCATTTTCGGCGGTCGAGTCGCCCACGGCTACCTCATCCTGAGCTTCGCCGCCGGGTTGTTCGTCGACCCCGCCCCCGGCCCCGTCTTGGCCAATACGGGTCTCGAAAGCCTGCGCTTCATCACGCCGTTGAAGCCGGGCGACGCCATGCGCGTTACCCTCACCGTCAAGTCGAAAAGCGTCCGCAACGAAGACCAGGGCGAGGCCCGCTGGGCCGTACAGGTCTTCAACCAGCGCGACGAGCTGGTCGCCGACTACACGCTGCTGACGATGAATCTGCCTTAAGGCTTCACAGCCGCTCCAAGATCGTTACGTTCGCCAATCCCCCACCCTCGCACATCGTCTGCAGCCCGTAGCGGCCGCCGCGCGCATGCAGCGCGTGGACGAGCGTCGCCATCAGCTTGGTTCCGCTGGCGCCGAGGGGGTGGCCAAGCGCGATCGCGCCGCCGTTGACGTTGAGCTTGTCGGGGTCGGCGCCGGTGTGGCGCAGCCAGGCGAGCGGGACCGGCGCAAAGGCTTCGTTCACTTCGAAAAGGTCGATGTCGGGGATGGTCATGCCAGCGCGCTTCAGCGCCTTGTCGGTCGCAAAAAGCGGTTCCTCGAGCATGATCACCGGGTCTCCGCCGGTGACGGTGAGATTGTGGATGCGGGCGAGCGGGGTGAGGCCGTGTTCCTTCAACGCCCGTTCGCTGACGACCAGCACCGCAGAGGCGCCGTCGCAAATCTGGCTGGCGTTGGCGGCACTTATCTTGCCGCCTTCCCGCAGCAATTTGACCGCGCCGATCGACTCCAGCGTCGCGTCGGGGCGAATGCCTTCGTCGCGCGTGTGGAGTTCGCCGCCTTCGACCTCGAGCGCGACGATCTCGTCGTCAAAGGCGCCCGCATCGCTCGCGGCAGCGGCGCGGCGGTGGCTTTCGACCGCATAGGCGTCAAGCTGCTCGCGAGAAAAACCGTATTTCTCGGCGATCATTTCGGCACCCATGAACTGGCTGAACATCGCCACGTCGGGGTAGCGTGCCGACATGCGCGGGCTCATCGAATGGCCGAGCCCCTCCTTCATGTGAAAGGTGCCGGTCGATCCCATCGGCACTCGCGTCATGCTCTCGACACCTGCGGCGATGACGACGTCCTGCGTGCCGCTCATCACCGCTTGCGCCGCGAACTGGACCGCTTGTTGCGAGGAACCGCACTGGCGGTCGATGGTGACCGCGGGGACGCTTTCGGGAAGCTTCGAGGCCAGCACCGCGTTGCGCCCGACGTGGAAGGCCTGCTCGCCGGCTTGGCTGACGCAGCCCATGATCACGTCTTCGATGGCCGCGGGGTCGATGCCCGACCGATCGACGATCGCGTCGAGCACCGCGCCGCCCATGTCGGCGGGATGCCAGCCGGCGAGCCTGCCCCCGCGGCGCCCGCCCGCGGTGCGGACCGCGGTGACGATATAAGCCTGGGTCATGCTTGCGGTCTCCAGCTTCCAAAGGCGGCGAACGGGGGATTGACGTAGCCTGGCTTGCCGTAGGTCAGCGGTGCTCCGTCAAGGGTTTCCATGCGGCCGCCGGCGGCGAGCAGGACCGCGTGGCCGGCCGCCGTGTCCCATTCGCTGGTCGGGCCGTGGCGGGCGCTGAGATCGGCTGCTCCCGCGGCGATGAGGCAGTATTTGAGGCTCGACCCGACAGCACGGCGGTGTGCCACGGGGAGCGCGTCGAGGTAGGCTGTGGTGGCCTCGGTATAATGCGATTTTGACACGAGCGCGGTCATGCCGTCGGCGGGGACTTCGCGGACGCGGATGGGCGTGCGGACGCCCTCGACTTCGCGCCAGGCGCCCGCTCCGACGAGGCCTGCATAAAGCGCTCCGCCGACCGGCACCTGAACCACGCCGAGCGTTGGCAGTCCCCGCTCGATCAAGGCGATATTGACGGTGAAATCGCGGCCGCGGGCGACGAAATCCTTGGTTCCGTCGAGCGGATCGACGAGGAAGAAGCGGCTGGAAACGCTTGGCATTCGCCCCGCCGCGCAGGCTTCCTCGGCGACGACGGGGATGCCGGGCGCGTAGTCCGACAGGGCCGCGAGGATGATCTCCTCGGCCGCCAGATCGGCCTCGGTGACGGGGGAGCAGTCGGGCTTTTCGGACGCGCCGCAGCCCGCCAGATAAAGCTCCAGGATGCGCGCGCCGGCCTTGCGGGCAGTGGCTGCGAGGGCTTCGAGCAGGTCTGCGCCCATCATGCGGGAGTCTTGGAGAAACGCGGCGCGGGGGCGGGCTGGATGTTGGCGCCGATGTTCACGAAAGTGCCACGCAGCGCGTTGTGGGGGTGGTGCGGGGCCTCGGCCATACTCAATATGGGAGCGATGCACGCGTCGAGGGCGCCATCGGTTGTTGTCCAATGGTGCCGCGGATGTTCGCTGAATGTCCGCGAAAGGTGCGCGGAGAGTAACGGCCAGCTGCTTTTGTCGAACTGCAGCGCGGGATCCGCGTCGCAATCGGCGAGCTTCAGCAAGGCGGCATAAAATTGCGGTTCGATCGCCCCGACCGCGATCCATTTGCCGTCGGCGCATTGGTAGCTGTCGTAGAAGGGCGCCCCGCCATCGAGCAGGTTCACTCCGCGCTCGTCTTCCCACAAGCCCATCGCGTGAAGGTTCCAGGTTTGCGCAGCGATGAGCGCGGCGCCATCGACCATCGCGCAGTCTATGATCTGGCCTTCGCCGCTCTTCGACGCATGCAGCAGCGCGGCGACCATGCCGAAGGCGAGCAGCATTCCGCCGCCGCCGAAATCGCCGACCGCGTTGGCGGGGGGCGTCGGCTTGCCGTCGGGGCGGCCGTAGCCGTGCAGGTTCCCCGCGAGCGCGATGTAATCGATGTCATGGCCGGGCGCCTGGGCAAGCGGGCCGGTCTGCCCCCAGCCGGTCATGCGGCCGTAGACGAGGCGGGGGTTGGCGCAGAGCAGTGGTTCGGGGCCGAGGCCGAGGCGTTCCATGACGCCGGGGCGGAAGCCTTCGACGAGGCCGTCCGCGGATTTGGCCAGGTCGAGGACTTGGTCGAGGCCTTCGCGGGATTTGAGGTCGAGCGAAAGGATGCGCTTGCCGCGGTTGAGGATGTCCTTGGCGGGGTCGAGTATTCCCGGGGGGGCGTTGGCCCGTTCGACGCGGATCACCTCCGCACCATGATCGGCGAGCATCATCCCGCAAAAAGGCGCGGGGCCGAGGCCGGCCATTTCGATTATGGTGAGGCCCGTGAGGGTGGCCATTCATTCCTCCCCGAAACGGGGTCGGGGACCATGCCCAAGCATGGTGGAGGGGCTGCACGACGGGTTTGCGAGCAACCCCTCTACCCCGTCGCTTCGCGTCGCGGTCCCCCTCCCCGTCCCGGGGAGGATTTTCACCGCGGGGCCATGCGGATGCCGCCGTCCAGGCGGATGCTTTCGGCGTTCATGTACCCGCTTTCGATCATGAAGATGGCGAGCGCGGCATATTCCTCGGGGCGGCCGAGGCGCTTGGGGAAAGGCACTTGGGCGGCGAGCGCTTCGCGCACCTGGGGCGGCATCATCGCCATCATCGGGGTCTCGAAGATGCCGGGAAGGATGGTGTTGACGCGGATTCCCTCGCCCATCAGGTCGCGCGCGATCGGCAGGGTCATGGCGAGCACGCCGCCCTTCGACGCCGAATAGGCCGCCTGGCCGATCTGCCCGTCCTCGGCGGCAACCGAGGCGGTGTTGACGATCGCGCCGCGCTCGCCGTCCTCGCCCGGATCGAGCGTCAGCATCCCCGCCGCCGATTTGGCGATGCAGCGGAAGGTCCCGATCAGGTTGATCTGGATCGCAAGCTCGAACTGGTGGAGCGGATAAGGTTTGATCGCCCTGGTCTCGCGGTCGCGGCCCACGGTTTTCACGGCATTGGCGACCCCCGCGCAGTTGACGAGGATACGCTCCTGGCCTTGGCGTTCGCGGGCCTTGGCGAAGGCGGCGTCGACGGCTTCGTCGGACGTAACGTCGACCTTGCAGAACACCCCGCCGATCTCGGCCGCGACAGCCTCGCCCTTGACCTCGTCACGGTCGAACAGCGCGACCTTGGCGCCCTTCGCGGCGAGCGCGCGGGCGGTGGCCTCGCCAAGGCCGGATGCAGCGCCGGTGACGACCGCGGGGATGCCCGTGATGTGCATTGGTACTCCTTGTGCCCCCGCGAAGGGTTCCCATCAAAGTATTACTTTGATGGGGCCCAAGGCGGGGGTCCAGCTTTTGTTTTTTCTTCGCCAAGTACGCCGCCGCCCTGGGCTCCCGCCTGCGCGGGAGCACGGGGTTCGGTGATGTTCATGTCTTCTCCTTAGTGCCCCCGCGAAGGCGGGGGTCCAGCTTGTTTCGATCTTCGCTCAATTCGCTGCCGTCCTGGGCTCCCGCCTGCGCGGGAGCACCGGGTTCGATACGGGCGAGCAGCATGCCTTCGTTGACCTGCGCGCCGGCCTCGGCGTTGA
>Ga0136638_10000042_pt1 | contig 18003 bp, 13 predicted proteins | sample AntDrymUQ8582206_2_FD_104671 | JGI IMG/M metagenome (GOLD analysis project Ga0136638, IMG submission 104671) | Polar desert sand microbial communities from Dry Valleys, Antarctica - metaG UQ858 (22.06) | ecosystem: Environmental > Terrestrial > Soil > Desert | place: Antarctica: Dry Valley...
CGAAGCAATCGTGACGCCGGGTCATGTCTTCCCGCTGACCGCGCGCGAAGGCGGGGTGCTAGTGCGGGCGGGCCATACCGAAGCCGCGGTCGACATCGCGAGTCTCGCTGGGCTCAACCCGTCGGGCGTGATCTGCGAGATCATGCGCGAGGACGGCGAGATGGCGCGGATGGACGATCTCTTCGCCTTCGCCCAGCTCCACAATCTGCGGATCGGCACGATCCGCGATCTGATCGCCTTCCGGCTCAAGGAGGATCGCCAGATCGTCGAGACCGCCGAGGCGATGTTCGAAAGTCGCTGGGGCGGGAGCTGGAGCGCGCGCACTTTCCTCAACAAGGCGACCGGCGTCGAGCAGGTCGCTTTGGTGAAAGGCCGCATCGATTCGGGCAAGCCGACATTGGTGCGGATGCACGCGCTCAGCCTGTTCGCCGATGCCTTCGCCGAAAGCGGGCACCGCGGCGGAATGCTCGAAGGCGCGATGAAGATCATCGGCGAGGAGGGCGCGGGAGCGATCGTCGTCATCAACCGGCCTTCGCCCGACGCGCTTTCGTCGGCGCTCAAGACCCGCGCGGGCAAGGAGACGCCGCGCGATCCCGAGCTATTGCGCGATTATGGTGTCGGCGCGCAGATACTCTCGGCGCTGGGAATTCATGACATGGTGCTTCTGACCAACACCCACCACGCCCCGGTCGCGCTCGAAGGCTATGGGCTCAAGATCGTCGGCGAGCGCCCGATCCCGGTGAGCCAGGACTGATGGCGCGGGTGCTGATCGTCGAGGCGCGCTTCTACGCCGCGCTGAGCGACCTGCTGCTCGAAGGCGCGCGGGCCGCGCTTGGGCAGCACGAGGTCGAGGTCGTGACCGTTCCCGGCGCGCTCGAAATCCCGGCCGCGATCGTGCTTGCCGACGAGAACGGCCGCTACGACGCCTATGTCGCGCTCGGCATCGTCATGCGTGGCGAGACCTATCATTTCGAGATCGTTTCGAACGAGTCCGCGCGCGGACTAATGGCGCTGACGCTCGACGGCCTCGCCATTGGAAACGGCATATTGACGGTCGAGGACGAAGCCCAGGCGCTCGCCCGCGCGCGGTGTGATGACAAGGACAAGGGCGGCGAGGCCGCAAAGGCCGCGCTCGCGATGCTGGCGTTGCGCGAGCGTTTCCGGGGCTGATGCATCCAAGCGCAACCATTCTCCGATCAGGGACGCCTCGCCTCGCCTTCGCCGCGCTGCTCGTCGGCAATCTCGCGCTCGCGTTCGGACCCTGGCTGGTCAGGCTCGCCGATGTCGGACCCGTCGCCGCGGGCTTTTGGCGGCTGGCGTTGGCGATTCCCTTTCTTCTGCTTCTGACACGCGCCGCGGGGCAAAGCTTCGCCCGGCCGCCAGCCGCGCTGCTTGGCGTCATCGCGCTCGGCGGGTGGTTCTTCGCCGCCGATCTCGGCGCCTGGCATGCGGGCATCCGCCTGACTAAGCTCGCCAACGCCACGCTTTTCGCAAACGTTTCGAGCTTCTTCTTCGCGGTGTACGGCTTCTGGATCGCGCGCCGGGCGCCGCGCCCACTCCAGGCAGGCGCGTTGTTGCTGGCCGCGGTCGGCGCCGCGCTGCTGATGGGGGGCAGCTACGAAGTATCGCCGCGCTACCTTAGAGGCGACTTGCTCTGCCTTGCCGCGGGGCTGCTCTATACGGGCTATTTGATCGCGATCGATCGCGCGCGCGAAACCATGGCGCCGCTGCCGCTTCTCACGCTTGCGACGATTGCCGCCGCCCCGCCGCTGCTGGTCGCAACGCTGCTGCTGGGCGAGGCGTGGTGGCCGGGCGACTGGACTCCGCTCGTCATGCTTGCGCTCGGCAGCCAGGTGCTCGGGCAGGGCCTGCTCGTTTACGCCATCGGTCACTTGTCGCCGGTCGTCGTCGGGCTCGGCCTGCTGACCCAGCCCGCAATCGCGGCGGCGATCGGCTGGCTTGCCTATGGAGAACTTATGACCGCGCTCGATTGGGTCGGCGCGCTCGCCATCGCCGCGGCGCTCGTCCTCGTCAGGCTGCCCAAGCTTGCGCCGGCGGCGCCCTAGCCTCATCCTGCCGTCATGAGCCCCGACGAACTGACCCTCGACGAACTTCGCGCCGCGCTGGCGCCGCTCAATGCACGCAACGCGGTGTTCGACGGCTGGAGCGAACGCGCTCTTGGCGCAAGCGCCGCCGAGATCGGCGTTCCCGCGAGCCGTGCCCGCATCGCCTTCCCCGGCGGCGCGGCCGACATGATCGATGCCTGGTACGCCTCGATCGACGCAGCGATGGCGCAGGCCTTTCCGGCTGAACGCATCGCGGCGCTCAAGATCCGCCACCGCATTCGCGACCTCGTCCTGTTCCGCATCGATCATATCGAGCCCGTGCGCGAGGCCGCGCGGCGCGCGCTCGCGGTTCTCGCGCAGCCGCAGAATTTGGTCCGGGGGGCGCGCCTCGGCTGGCGGTCCGCCGACGCGATGTGGCGGCTGGCGGGCGATACCGCCACCGATTTCAATCATTATTCGAAGCGCGCGATCCTCTCGGGCGTCTACGGCTCGACCCTGCTCGTCTGGCTCGGCGACGAAAGCGATGGGCGAGCCGAGACCCGCGCCTTCCTCGACCGGCGCATCGACGACGTCATGAAGATTGAAAAGCTCAAGGCGGGCTGGCGATCGCGGCAGGAGCGATTGCCGAGCCTGACCCGCTTCCTGGGGCGTTTGCGCAATCCCGCACAATAAAGCTGGCGTTTGCTAATTGTTATTGATAATCAATCGCAATGAACACCGCCCTGCGACTCGACATGCTTCCCATGCGCACTAACGCGACGATCAGCGCGATCGACTGGCTGGCGCTCGGCACCGCCGACGAAAGGCGACTGCGCAATCTGGGTTTCGATGATGGCGTCGCGGTCGAGCCACTCCACGCAGCGCCCGTCAGCCGCGATCCGATCGCCATGCGCGTCGGCCGCATGACGGTTGCCATCCGTCGGGCGCACGCCCGCGCAATGACGGTCGAGCCCGCTTAAGACATGAACCCGATGCCGCTGGTGGCGGTGGTCGGCAATCCCAACGCCGGCAAGAGCGCGTTGTTCAACATGCTGACCGGCGCACGCCAGAAGGTCGGCAACTATCCCGGTGTGACCGTAGAACGAAAGTCGGGGCGATTCACGTTTCCCGACGGCCGGCCGGTCGAGCTGGTCGATCTGCCCGGCGCTTACAGCCTCGAGCCTTCGAGCCCGGACGAGGCCGTCACACGCGACGTCTTGCTCGGCCATCAGGCCGGCGAGCGGCTCCCCGACGGGCTGCTTATCGTGCTCGACGCGACCAATCTCGACAATCATCTCCGCTTCGCGCTGCAGCTGATCGATCTCGGCCATCCCACCGTGGTCGCGCTCAACATGGTCGACCTCGCGCGGCGCGACGGTCTGGAAATAAGTCCGGAGCGCCTCAGCCAGGCGCTCGGCGTCCCGGTCGTAGAAACCGTCGCCGTCCGCCGCATCGGCAAGGACGCGATTTCCGAGGCCCTTGGCGGCGAAGTTCTTAATCGCCCGGCCGGCGGGCGCGCCGGGCCGCACGACCCGCGCGCTCTCAGCACCCGCGCGCGCGCCATCGCCGCCACTGCTACCCTCAGCCAGCTGCCAACCCGCGACGCGGCGGGCTGGCTCGATCGCATCGCGCTTCATCCCCTGGCGGGGCCGCTGATCTTCGCGGGAATCATGTTCCTGATGTTCCAGGCGGTGTTCGCCTGGTCCGAAGCCCCGGTCGCGCTGATCGAATCGGGGCTGCTGTGGCTTCAGGCCTCTGCATCCTCGCTCCTTCCCGACAACCTCCTTCGCTCGCTCGCCGTCGACGGGATTCTCGGCGGGGTCGGGGCGGTGGTGGTCTTCCTTCCGCAAATCCTGATTCTGTTCTTCTTCATCCTGCTTTTGGAAGCGTCGGGCTACATGGTGCGCGCGGCCTTCCTGATGGACCGCCTGATGGCGCGGGTCGGACTGTCGGGCCACGCCTTCATCCCGCTGCTCTCCTCATTCGCCTGCGCCATCCCCGGGATCATGGCGACCCGCACCATCGCCGATCCCAAGGACAGGCTCACCACTATCCTGATTGCGCCACTGATGACATGCTCGGCGCGGCTTCCGGTCTATGCGGTAATCATCGCGGCGTTCATTCCCGCGCGCGCGGTGGCGCCGGGGGTGGGCTTGCAAGGACTCGTCCTGTTCGGACTCTATGCAATGGGAATTCTTGGCGCGATGGGTGCGGCGCTAGTCCTGCGCCGCACCGTCGCGCGCGGCGCTAAGACCGGCTTCATGATGGAGATGCCCAAATATCAGCTGCCCCGCGTCCGCGATATCGCTCTCGGGCTGTGGCAACGCGCGACGATCTTTTTGAAGCGCGCGGGCGGGATCATCCTCGTCTCTACGATCGTGCTGTGGGCGTTGCTTTCGTTTCCGCAGCCGAGGCCCGGCCAGTCGGCGCTCGACAGCTCGATCGCGGGCAAGCTCGCCACTGGGCTTGGCGTGATCGTCGAACCAATCGGATTCAACCGCGAGATCGCGCTCGCGCTGATCCCGGCGATGGCGGCGCGCGAAGTCGCGGTCTCGGCGCTCGCCACCGTCTATTCGATTGAGGCCAAGGATGAGGCGCGCCAGGAACGCGGGCTTATCGAGCGGCTGCGCGGCCGCTGGCCGCTGCCGACCGCGCTCGCCTTTTTGATGTGGTTCGTGTTCGCCCCGCAATGCCTCTCGACGGTAGCGGTCACGCGCCGCGAGACCAACGGGTGGAAATGGCCGGGCTTCATGCTGGCCTATCTGTTCGGACTTGCCTATCTCGCGGCAGGGGCAACCTTCTGGTTGGCCACTTGGGCAGGTCTTTAAGGAAAGAACGCGATGGCGGGCGTCAACAAGGTCATTCTGGTCGGAAATCTGGGCGCTGACCCCGAAAGCCGCTCGTTCAGCAACGGCGGCGAGGTCGTCAATTTCAATGTCGCGACGTCGGAAAACTGGAAGGACCGCGACGGCAACCGTCAGGAAAAGACCGAGTGGCACAAGGTCGCGATCTTCAATGAAAATCTCGGCCGGGTCGCGAAACAATATCTGAAGAAGGGCTCGAAAGTGTATCTCGAGGGTCAGCTCCAGACCCGCAAGTGGCAGGACAATAGCGGCCAGGACAAATATACCACCGAAATCGTGCTTCAGAAATTCCGCGGCGAGCTCGTGTTGATCGACAGCCGCGGCAGCGGCAGCGGCAGCGGCGGGGGCGGGGGTGATTACGGCGGCGGTGAGGACAGCGGCAGCCAGGGCTTTTCGGGCCAGGGCGGCTATGGCGGAACCGGCGGCGGAGGATCGAGGCAGGGTTCGCGGCCGCCCGCCGCATTCGACAGCGACCTCGACGACGACGTTCCGTTCTAAGCGTCGTTCCGCTTGAGCGCGGCGAGCGCTGCAAACGGGCCGGCCTGCGCTTCGCTCAGCACCCCCGCAGCTTTCAGAACGGCATCGGCGCCCAGCGCGCGCGGATAGGGATCGATGGCGAGCGCCAGCGTCTGCGCCGCGGCCTCGCCCAGATCGATCGCGCCACCTTCGTAAAAGACGATGTCGCACTCGGTTTCGCTGAGCTCGATGCCGGCATCGGGCGCCTCGGCGGGAATGTCGGCGCGAAAGACGATATCGAACGGGATGTCGAGCGTTGCCGGGAGCGCGACATTGGTCGCCACGCAAAGCTGGACGAATGCGGCGACGACCCGTCCCTTGGCGCGGACTTGGCCGCCCTCCAGGCCGACCGCGGCGTCCGCCCTCAGCAAAGCGAGCGAGGCGATGCCAAACCTTTTGGCAAGCGCCTCCCGCTCCTCGGCGTCGGCCGCGATTGCGACCGCGCGCGGCTCGGAGCCGATCGTATCGATGCGCAGCGTGCGGCTGTACTCGCTCATTTTTGGAATTCGCCCGCAAGCAAGGTGCCAAGGCCGGCTGCCTCGATCCGCGCGCGCAGCCCTCGCAGCCGTTCCTCGACGAACGCGACCGAATTCGCGTCCGCGCCTTCGTCCCGGAACATGTTGCGGCGAACCGCGTCGGCGAGGTCGCTTTGCCCGTCGAAGGCGCCGCGATAGGCGGTCAGCCGTCCGCCCAGTGCCCCCATCATGCGGCCGACATGCTTGCCGACCATCAGGTCGCCGATCCCCATTTGGCGAAGCTCCCCGTCCATGTCGTCGACGAAGGTTTCGGCGAGCAGGGCCTGCGCCCGTCGCGTGGCGTCGCCCTCGCGTTCGAGCCGAAGCAGGACCAGCGCAAGCACACTCGCGACCATATCGAAGCGTCCGTCGGTGGTGTCGGGCACCGCGCCCTCGGCATACCAGGCGGTCTGCCGCGCTTCGGCGACGATAGCGCGGTAGAGCGGTGCCATTTCCTGGTGACCGGCGGGACGGCGGAAGAGCTGGCGCAGCAATGAGGCTCCTGTCGGAAAAGCGGCAGCCTTGCGCCGCCGGGTGCCCTCGGGATAATGGTGGCGTCGCCGCGGGGGCGCAAGGCGGGCTTTGCTTTACGGGGGCTGGAGACTTTTGAAAATGAACCTGGCTTCGACACGCGCCGGCGCAGCCGTGCTGACCCTGGCGCTTTTAGCCACTGCGGCCTGCACCAGCATTCGCGACCACAAGGGCTATGTCGCCGACGAGACGCTGATCGCATCGGTCCAACCCGGTGTCGACAATCGCGATTCGGTGACCAAGACCCTTGGCCGCCCGACCTTCATCGGCCAGTTCGACCAGAACGACTGGTTCTACGTGTCGCGCGACACCGGCCAGCTCGCCTTCAGCGCGCCGCGCGCGACCGCGCAAACCGTGCTTCGCGTGCGCTTCGATGCCGCCGGCAACGTCAGCGCGGTCGAGCGCACCGGGATGGAAAAGATCGCGTCGATCAACCCATCGGGCGACAAGACCCCGACGCTCGGGCGCGAACGTGGTTTCTTCGAGGAGCTGTTCGGCAATATTGGTGCCGTGCGCGCGCCGAGCCTGCCCGGTCAGGGCAATCCGGGCCAATAACATTCAGCGCGCGATGCCGCCGGCGGCGAGCACCGCAAGGGTGACGAGGTCGGACGCGGTCGAGGTCATGGCCGCGATCTGCACCGGGCGCGCCATTCCGACGAGCATCGGCCCGATCACCGAGTCGCCGCCGAGCTCGCGCAGCAGCTTGGCCGACAAATTGGCCGATTGAAGTCCCGGCATGATGAGGACGTTGGCCGGACCCGAAAGGCGACTGAATGGATAGAAGCGCGCCATCGCCGGATTGAGCGCGACATCGGGCGACATTTCGCCCTCATATTCGAAGTCCGCGCTGCTTTCGTCGAGCAGCATCACCGCGTCGCGGATATTGTCGAGAAAGCTCCCTTCCGGATTGCCAAAGCTCGAATAGGACAGGAATGCGATGCGCGGTTCGTGCCCCATGCGGCGCGCGACGGTGGCGGTGGTCCGCGCGATATCCGCGAGCTGCGCGGCCGAGGGACGCTCGGTAACCGTGGTGTCGGCCATGAACACGGTGTGGCTCTGGCCGACGAGCACATGGATTCCGAAGGGCGTGCAACCCGGGCTGGGCTCGATCACCTGCCGCACCAGATCGAGCGTTTCGCCGTAGCGCCGCGTGATCCCGGTGATCATGACGTCGGCCTCGCCGAAGCGGAGCAGAAGCGCCCCGAAGATGTTGCGGTCCAGATTGACCATGCGCTCGACATCGCGGCGCAAATAACCCTCGCGCTGGAGCCGGTTGTACAGAAACTCGACCATCTCGCCGACGCGGCGCGAATTGCGGCTGTTGTGGACTTCGAATCCCGACGGGTCCTCGACGCCCAGCGCGCGTAGCCGGTCGTGCACGTCGTCCCGGCCGACGAGAACGGGGATCCCGTAGCCGCCGTCCCTGAACGCAATTGCCGCGCGCAGCACGACTTCCTCCTCGCCTTCGGCGAACAGCACGCGCTTGGGGTTGGCGCGCGCCGCCTCGTAGGCGAAGGTCAGCACCGATGTCGTCGGGTTGAGCCGCGAGCGCAGCTGGGTGCGATAGGCCGCGAGATCCTTGATCGGGCGCCCTGCGACCCCGCTGTCCATCGCCGCCTTGGCGACTGCTGCGGGCACGATCTCCATCAGCCGCGGATCAAACGGGGCGGGGATGATGTAATCCGGGCCGAAGCTCTGCGCGCGTCCGCCATAGGCCGCGGCGACTTCTTCGGGGACTTGCTGGCGTGCAAGGTCGGCAAGCGCCTGCGCCGCCGCGATCTTCATCTCCTCGTTGATGGTAGTGGCGCGAACGTCGAGCGCGCCGCGGAAGATGAAGGGAAAGCCAAGAACGTTGTTGACCTGGTTGGGATAATCCGAACGGCCGGTGGCGATGATCGCGTCGGGCCGCGCCGCCTTGGCATCCGGGGGGGAAATTTCGGGATCGGGATTGGCCATCGCGAAGATGATCGGATTGGGCGCCATGCGCATGATCATTTCCGGAGTCACCGCGCCCGCCACCGAAAGACCCAGGAAAATGTCGGCACCGTCGAGCGCTTCGGTTAGCGTGCGCTTGTTGGTCGGCGCGGCATGGGCCGACTTCCATTGGTTCATGCTTTCGGTGCGGCCCTGGAAGATGACGCCCTTGGTGTCGCACATCAGCACGCGGTCGCTCGGCACCCCCATCGCCTTGATGAGCTCGGTGCAGGCGATCGCCGCCGCGCCGGCGCCGTTCACCACTACGTCGACATCGCCGATGCTGCGGCCGGTAAGATGGAGCGCGTTGACGATGCCCGCCGCGGCGATGATCGCGGTTCCGTGCTGGTCGTCGTGGAAGACCGGGATGTTCATGCGCGCGCGAAGGGTTTGCTCGATGATGAAGCATTCGGGCGCCGCGATGTCTTCGAGGTTTATTCCCCCGAAGCTCGGCTCCATCAACTCGACCGCGTCGATGAAGCGGTCGGCATCCTCGGTCTTGAGCTCGATGTCGATCGAATCGACGTCGGCGAAGCGCTTGAACAGCACCGCCTTGCCTTCCATCACCGGCTTGGAAGCAAGCGCGCCGAGATTGCCGAGACCGAGGATGGCGGTGCCGTTCGAAATCACTGCGACCAGATTGCCCTTGGCGGTGTAATCATAGGCGGTGGCGGGATCGGCGGCGATCGCGCGCACCGGCGCCGCGACTCCGGGCGAGTAAGCGAGGCTGAGATCGCGCTGCGTCGCCATCGGCTTGGAAGCGATGATTTCGATCTTGCCCGGGCGGCCCTGCGAGTGAAAGTCGAGCGCCTCGCTTTCGGAATAGGTGACGTCCTTGCCTTCGCTCATCATGCTGGCCTCGCGCTGCCTTGCCGACCCTTAAGGCCCCGCTTGACGCAACGGCAAGCTTGGGGAGCGCGGCAAAAGCCGCTAATCTATCGCCCATGGCCAGAGAGGACCATGCTGCGCCGACGCCTATGATGGCGCAATATCTCGCGCTCCGGGACGAAGTGCCCGGCTGCCTGCTGTTCTACCGCATGGGCGATTTCTTCGAATTGTTCTTCGACGACGCGCGCCTCGCCGCTGCCGCGCTCGACATCGCGCTCACCGCGCGCGGTGATCATGACGGCGCTCCGATCCCTATGTGCGGGGTCCCAGTTCACAGCGCCGACGCCTATCTCGCGCGCCTCATCAAGGCGGGCTACCGCGTCGCCATCGCCGAGCAGACCGAAAGCCCGGCCGACGCCAGGAAGCGCGGCGGTAAGACGCTCGTCGCGCGCGCCATCGTCCGCATCGTCACCGCCGGGACGTTGACCGAGGACGTCCTGCTCGAACCGCGCGCTGCCAACTGGCTGGTGGCGCTGGCCAGGGCAGGCGACGAAATCGGCCTAGCGGCGGCGGACATCTCCACCGGCCGCTTCGAAACGCTGGCGTGCGCGCCCGCCGAGATCGAGGCCGAACTCGCACGCTTGAACCCCGCCGAAATCGTAGCTCCTGAAGCCCTAACGGGGCGGCCCCTGACGATCGCGCCCGACGGCTTCGGTGCATTGGCAGGCGAGCGCGCGCTCAAATCGCGCTTCGGAGTGGCCACGCTCGATGGCTTCGGCCGCTTCACGCGCCCCGAACTTACCGCTGCGGGCGGGCTGCTCGCCTATCTCGGTCACGCAGCCCGCGAAGGTCTCGCATTCCTCCAGCCCCCGCGCCGGATCGAACGCGGACGGCATATGGCGATCGACGGAGCGACGCGCGACAGCCTCGAGCTGTGCCAGGCTGCGGGCGGCGGCCGCAAGGGGAGCTTGCTCGACTGCATCGACCGCACCGTGACGGGCGCGGGCGCGCGGCTGCTCGCCGGCGACATCGCGGCGCCGCTTTGCGATCGTACGGAGATCGACGCGCGCCTCGATCTTGTCGGCTGGCTGATCGAGGGCGCGCGCCGCGAGGCCGTTCGCGCGGAGTTGAAAGCGCTTCCCGACGCGGGACGCGCGCTCGGGCGCCTGGCGTCGGGGCGGGGGTCGCCGCGCGACCTCGGGCAACTTTGCGATGCGCTCGACGGCGCCCGCAAACTGCACGAGCGTCTCGCACGGGAGGATGGTCCCCCCGCGCTGCTCTTATCGCTGCTCCCCGCGCTCGCCGGCCATGGCGCACTGACCGATCGCCTTCAGCGCGCGCTGGTGCCGTCGCCTTCCACCGAAACCGACAAGGGCGGTTACATCGCGGAAGGCTATGATGCCGCGCTGGATTCGCTGCGCGCGGCGGGGGGCGAGGGGCGCCGGGCCGTCGCCGCGCTCGAAGTGCGCTACCGGGACGCCACAGCGACGCCTTCACTCAAGATCCGGCACAATGCCGTGCTCGGCTTCCACATCGAAGTCGCGGCCAGGCATGCCGACCGGCTTATGGCCGCGGATTCGGGCTTTTCCCACCGGCAAACGCTGGCCGGAGTCGTCCGCTTCGGCGCCCCCGACCTTCACGAAGCGGCGCTGCGCGTCACCCAGGCAGGCGCCCACGCTGTGGCCGCCGAAGCCGCCCATTTCGAAGAATTGACCCAGTTCGCCCTCGCCAGCGCGACAGCGATCGCCGCCACGTGCGACGCGCTTGCCCGCATCGACGCCGGCGCCGCGCTCGCCGCGCTGGCGGTGGAGGCGAACTGGTGCCGGCCCCGCCTCGTCGAACGGCCCTGTTTCGAAGTCGAGGGCGGGCGGCACCCGGTGGTCGAGGCCGCGCTCCGCGAGCAGGGCACGCGCTTCATTTCGAACGATTGCCAATTGTCCGAAGAGAGGCGGGTGTGGCTCGTCACCGGGCCGAACATGGGGGGCAAATCGACCTTCCTGCGCCAGAACGCGCTGATCGCCGTGCTTGCGCAGGCAGGGAGCTTCGTCCCCGCGAGCGCCGCCACGCTCGGCCTCGTCGACAGGCTGTTCAGCCGCGTCGGCGCGTCCGACAACCTCGCGCGCGGCCGATCGACCTTCATGGTCGAAAAGGTCGAAACCGCCGCGATCCTTGCGCAAGCGACGCCGCGCAGCCTCGTCATCCTCGACGAGGTCGGGCGCGGCACCTCGACCTATGACGGGCTCGCCATCGCCTGGGCGGTCCTCGAAGCGATCCACGACGGCAATCGCAGCCGCTGCCTGTTCGCGACCCATTTTCACGAGCTGACGCGGCTTTCGGCCAAGCTCGAAGCGCTGTCGCTGCACCATGTCCGCGCACGTGAATATAAAGGCGAGCTCGTTTTGCTTCACGAAGTTGCCGAAGGTGCTGCGGATCGAAGCTACGGGCTTGCCGTCGCCAAGCTTGCTGGGTTGCCGCCTTTGGTAGTCGCGCGCGCGAAAGCGGTGCTTGCAAGGCTCGAACAGGGCCGCGCGGCGACCGGCGGGTTGGCCGCGGGGCTCGACGACTTGCCATTGTTCGCTGCCGTGAAGGAGCCTCCTGCCGCCGATCCGGTTCGGGCCTCGCTCGACGCGATCGATGCCGACGCACTGAGCCCGCGCGACGCGCTCGACGCGCTATACGGCTTGAAGCGGCTGATGGCGAACGAGGCGTGAACCTATTCGCGCCTTCGGTCGGCTGGGCCGGTCGGGACGAAATCATCGCCGCGGGCCGCATCGCGGACGCGCTTATGGGGCTGAAAGGCGGCAGCCCCGCTGCTCTCAGAAAGGCAGGCGCGGCGATCCTCAAGGAAGCGCTTTGCGCGGGTCGCGCCGAAATCGCGCGGCGGCTGGAGGCATTCCCCGGCGAGGGGATGCAAATCGCCGAATGCTACGCGCTTTTGACCGATCGCATCGTCGGGCTGATCCACGGTTTCACTATGGAACGGCTATGCCCGAGCACCAACCGCACGCCGGCCGAGCGGCTGAGTGTTGCCGCGCTGGGCGGCTACGGGCGAGGCCAAATGGCGCTTCATTCGGACGTCGATATCCTGTTTCTTGCGCCTTCGAGGCGCAACGCGTGGGCCGATCAGCGCATCGAAACGATGCTTTATCTCCTGTGGGACACGGGCCTGAAGGTCGGTCAGCAAAGCACGTCGCTCGACGAGATGCTTCGCCTCGCACGCGACGATATTCAGGTCCGGACGGCTTTGCTCGAAGCGCGCCATTTGTGCGGCGACCAGCCGCTGTTCGCGCAATTGATGACGCGTTTCGAAAGCGAATTGCAGGCCTCCACCGCCCGCGAGTTCGTCGCCGCGAAACTCGCCGAACGCAATGCGCGGCATGTTGCGATGGGCGACAGCCGCTACGTCGTCGAGCCCAATGTCAAAGAAGGCAAGGGCGGGCTTCGCGATCTGCACGCGTTGTTCTGGATCGGTAAATATGCCTACCGCGTGCACAGCGGCGCCGAGCTGGTCGAAAAGGGATTGCTGACTGCGCCCGAGCTTCGCCGCTTCCTTCGCGCCGGGCGCTTTTTCTGGTCGGTAAGGTGCCACCTTCACGTCATTTCGGGCCGCGCGGAAGAGCGGCTGGGCTTCGACACCCAGCGCGAGATCGCGGCTCGAATGCATTATGCCGATCGGCCGGGGAAGTCGGCGGTCGAGCGATTCATGCAATTTTATTTCCGGCAGGCCAAGACGGTCGGCGACTTGTCGGGGGTCTTCCTCGCGCAGCTCGACGAAAGCTTCGCCGCCAAAGGGCTGCGCTTCGGATTTCCGAGCTTCCGGCGCAAGCCCGGCAAGCTCGACGGTTTCGTCCTCGATCGCGGGCGCATCGCCATCTCGGGAAACGGCTTCTTCGCCGACGATCCCGTCCGCCTCGTCCAGCTGTTCGCATTGGCCGATCGCCACGCACTGGAGATCCACCCGCTGACCATGCGCCAGGCGACGCGCGACGCGCGGCTGATTGATGCCGCAGTGCGCGAAGATGCCCGTGCCAGTGCGCTGTTCCTCGATGTGCTGACCAGCCCGCGCGATCCCGAACCCGTGCTGCGATGGATGAACGAGGCCGGGGTGCTCGGCCGCTTCATTCCCGATTTCGGCCGCATCGTCGCGCAGATGCAGTTTGACATGTACCACCATTATACCGTCGACGAGCATACCATCCGCGCGCTTGGGCTGCTGTCGCGAATCGAGCGCGGCCTGCTGAAAGCCGACCATCCGCTGGCGACCGCGCTGTTCGCGCAAATCTCTTCGCGCCGCGTGATATATGTCGCGGTGTTTCTGCACGACATCGCCAAGGGCCGTGGCGGCGACCATAGTGTGCTCGGCGAAGAGGTCGCGCGGCAACTTTGCCCGCGGCTCGGACTGACGCCGGCGGAGAGCGACGCGGTCGCCTGGCTGGTGCGCAATCATCTGCTCATCTCGCGAACCGCCTTCAAGCGCGATCTTGCCGACCCCAAGACCATTTCCGACTTCGCCGCCGCGGTGCAAAGTCCCGAGCGGCTGCGCCTTCTTTTCCTGCTCACCGTGGTCGATATCCGCGCGGTTGGACCCGCGGCCTGGACGAGCTGGAAGCGCCAGCTGCTGCGCACGCTCTACGATGCGGCCGAGGAAACGCTTCGCCTCGGCCACAAGCAGCGCGGGCGGCGCGAAGTCGTAGCGACGCGGCATGTGGCGCTCGGCATTGCCCTCGGCTGGACCGACGACAAGCTTGCGCGCGTCGTCGCCGAACTGCCCGAAAGCTGGTGGATCGCCGAGCCGGCCGAGGTGCAGCGGCTCAATGCCGTGCAGCTTGCGGGCTGCGCCGGAGACGTGTCGATCGCTGCCCATGTCGATATTGGCCGCGGCGCTACGCTAATCACCGTCATCGCGCCCGACCGGCCTGGGCTGTTCCACGATATCGTTACCGCAATCAGCGCCGAGGGCGGCAATATCATCGATGCCCGCATTTACACCGGGGCGGGCGGACAGGCGCTCGACAATTTATTGGTCCAGGACCTTGCCGGAGGGCCGTTCGCGGACCCCCAGCATTTGCGGCGCCTGACGAGCGCCTTGGCGAACGCCATTGCCGGAAGCGAGCAATCGCGGGCACGGCTTGCGAACCGGCCGGCCCGGACCAAGGCTGCGGCTACCTTCCGGATCGAGCCCGCGGTGCTGATCGATAACAACGCTTCGAACCGCTACACCGTGGTCGAAATCAACGCCGCCGACCGGCCTGCGCTGCTCAGCGACTTGACCGAGGCGCTGCTGGGCTCCGGTGCCGCGATCCAGAGCGCACACATCGCGACCTATGGCGAACGCGCGGTCGACGTCTTTTACCTGACCGACCGCGGCGGCGCTAAGATCGAAGGCGGGGATGAGCGCGACGCGCTGTCGGCACGACTGCACCGCGCCGCCGGCAACTAACCTAGGGCCCTCAAGGAAAATTGGCCCCCGCCGTTGCCGGCAGGAGCCTATTTTGAAGTCACTTATGCCTTAGAACCGCGTGCGGACGGTCACACCGTAAGTGCGCGGCTCGGCAAGGAATGCACCGAACAACTGGGTCGTGCGTGCGGTAAAGCCGCTACGTAGCCCGCGGATCGTCCCCGACCCTTGAACCGGCGCATCGAACGCGACCTGCAGATAATCCTTGTCGAGAATGTTCTGCCCCCACAGCTCGATTCCCCAAAGATTGTCGGGACCGCGCAGGCCGATGCGCGCATTCATGACGAAAAAGCCGTCCTGGATCTTTTCAAGATCGAGGTCGGAGCCCGTATTGAACTTCGACTGGTAGCGCCCATCGACATAGACGAGGCCGCGAATTCCGCTCGAGCCGATGAGCGGCGACCAATTCGCCGAACCGGTGAATGTGTAAAAGGACGAGTTCGAGATGCGGCGCTCGGGAAGCTGGAAGAGCGCCGGCGACAACGGCCCGCCATCGCCGCCCACCAGGTTGCGGCGATATTTGGTGTCGATGATCGAGGCGCCGAGATTGAGCCCGACATCCCGGATCGGGCGGGCGAAGGCCTCGATCTCGACCCCCCGCGATCGCACGCCGGCCTTGAGCTTGCCCGCGCAAGCGCCGGTGAACCTGCTGTTGTCGGTGTCCTGGCCAAGCAGGAAATCGTCGCAGCTCGCGATGTTCTCGACCTCGAAATTAACGCCGTTGAAGGTGTTGAGCTGGAATTTGTCGAACAGCTGGTTGAACGCGCTGAAATTAACGTCGATTCCGGGGCCGTTATATTTGACGCCCAATTCAAGGGCATCGACCGTCTCCGGCTCGAATTCGAGATCATCGAGCGTCGCGGTGCCAAGCACCGGCCCAGCCACGGGGGCCAGTGCCGTCGGCGGGGTCAGCTGCCTCGGCAACGCCGAGCGATCGAGATTGAAGCCGCCGGCCTTGTAACCGCGCGAGTAGCTCAAATAGGTGAGCACCGAAGGATCGGGCTTCCAGCTGATCACCGCGGTGCCGCTGAATTCGCTTTCCTTGCGTCGTCCGTTTTCGAGCGAAAGCGCCCCGCCCGGCACGCTTGGGATCACGCATGGAAGGGTACCGAATCCTGCCAGCGGCGACGCTGAGATGGTGCGGCAAAGGACATTGTTATCGGTCAGCGTCGCGTCGAGGGTCTTGCGCTCGGTGGTGTAACGAAGGCCGAGCGTCAGGTTTACCGTATCGGTGACTTTGACGATGTTATGCGTGAACAGCGCGAAGTTGCGGCTGGTCTGCTCGTACCGGTCACGCAGGCCGACCCCGTTGAAGGTGAAGGTCGGCAGGCCAACTGCAGCGGCGAGCGAACCGAAGCCAGGGCGTGCCGGGTTGGCGTTAAGTGCGCCGAGCGTCGCTCGGGACGAGGAGAGCGAAGCCAGTTGCGCCTGGAGGGCGGCGAGTTGCGCGACCTGCGCGGGCGTGCGGCTGGCTGGCGGAATGGCCGACAGCGCCGCGATCCCCGCCTGCGTTGCCGCGATGCCTGCGGTCAGCTGCCCGATCGTACCGCCAAGCACGGTCGAGTTGACGCAATTGCCGGTCGGGGTCGGCTGTACCGCGCTCGGCAATACCGAGCTGAACAAAAGACAGTTGGCGAAACGCTCGAAATCGGCGCCGTAAGCAAAATTGTCGACCACTTTGAGCTCTTCGTTCGCGAAATAGCCGCCGACCAGGAAGTCAAGACGGCCGCCGAACGCTTCGCCCTGCAGACGAAGCTCCTGTGTGAAAGTCTTGAACGACTGGTTCGCGCTGCCGTCGTCGTCCCTGAACAAAATGTCCAGATTGCCGAAGTCGATATCCTGGCCGCGGATGAATTTGTTGTAGCGATACGCCGTGATCGAAGTCAGTTCGGCGCCGCCGAAATCGTAAACGACCTCGCCCGAAAAACCATAATCCTCGACGTCTTGGCGGTAAGTCCGGCCCGGCGTGATCGAAATGTTGCGGGCAAAGGGATCGTCGTTGACGATTGCGCCGAGGCCGCGTTCCAAAGCAGCGATATTCGACGGGTTTTCGGTGACCGTGCCCGCGACAAGCGTGCGGTCGCGCGCGGGAAGGATGGTGGCCCCGCAGCATTCCTCGTTACGATTGGTGTAGTCGCCGATTAGCCGGACTTCGAGCGCGTCGGTCGGCCTGAACAGCATTTGGCCGCGGATGAGGTAGCGGTCGCGATCGTTGACGTCGCGTCCCGAGATGACGTCGTTCAGGAACCCGTCGCGCTTGGTGTAGATGCCGTCGATGCGGTAGGCGATGTTTTCGGTGATCGGTCCTGTAAGCCCGATCTCGCCGCGCAAATAGTCGTAATTGCCGTAGGTAAGCTGGGCGTTGCCTTCCTGTTCGAAGCGCGGCTTGGCGGTGATCACCGAGATGATGCCCGCCGATGCGTTGCGCCCGAAGAGCGTGCCTTGAGGTCCGCGGAGAACCTCGACGCGGTCGATTTGGCCGAGCTCGGTCAAACCCGTCGCGGTACGCGAACGGTAGACCCCGTCGATGAACAGCGCGACCGAGCTTTCGAGGCCGGGGTTTTCGCCGACCGTGCCGATGCCGCGGATACGGGCAACGCCCGCGCCGGCTTCGGAGGACGTCGACGACACCATCAGCGATGGCGATACCTGGGTGAGCTGGCGGATGTCGGTGATGCCCGAATTCTCGAGCGTCTCGGCAGTCACCGCCGATACAGCAAGCGGAACGTCGGAGAGCGCTTCGTTGCGCCGCGTCGCGGTGACGATGATGTCGCCGCTATCGCGCGGCTCCTCGCTGTCGGCCGCATCGTCGACCGCGCCGGCCTCGGCGGTCGCGCCCTGCGTGGTCTCGGCTGCGCTGTCGTCGGTATCGGTGTCCTGCGCGGCGGCAGGCGTCGCCAGCGCGAACAAGCCAGCAGACAGCATCCAGATTGACTTCGACATCTTGGCTTCCCCTAACAAATCTTGTTTTGTCGGGGAGCGTAAGAAAATTGCAGCATTCTTACCAGCAATTTTGCGGGCGCGGCGACGCGAGCGCCCGGCTTGCGGCAATTGAGCAACAGGTCTGTCAGTAAGCTTGGGGAGGCTAGTACAAGCCGTAGCGTAAGTTGCGAACAGCAACCAAAAATGCGTTGCCGATAGCAACCTATAGCTTTGCCGTTACTTGGGAGCGATCACCATCAGCATCTGGCGGCCTTCCATGCGCGGATGCTGCTCGACCTTGGCGGTTTCGACGACATCGGTTTGCACTCGCTGCAAGAGCTGCATTCCCA
>Ga0136638_10000043_pt1 | contig 17999 bp, 18 predicted proteins | sample AntDrymUQ8582206_2_FD_104671 | JGI IMG/M metagenome (GOLD analysis project Ga0136638, IMG submission 104671) | Polar desert sand microbial communities from Dry Valleys, Antarctica - metaG UQ858 (22.06) | ecosystem: Environmental > Terrestrial > Soil > Desert | place: Antarctica: Dry Valley...
GCTTTTGTAATCGGGTGCTAACTGATGCGCGCTCGTTACAGACAGGTTATGGGGAGGTTTGTGCTAAACATTATGGATTGCAATGGCCTTTGGAGCAATCCGGTGTGGGGCAGCCAGACGTGGGACAAGTAGATGTGGGGCAGTCAACATCAGAAATTTGTGATTTGCAACCAACCACCAATAGTTCTCACCTCATTCCCTTGAAATGCGGAGATTCTGTGCAGGTTATCTCTTCACGGCATGGCGAAGAAATAGTTGGTAAAACCGGGACAGTTCTTGATGTAACCGATGTCGGTTGTCTTGTTGATGTAGAGGGGGATAACTTCTTTTTTTCTGAGACTGAAATAGCACTGTTCCCAGTCGATCTACCATTTTAGAAGAAAAACAGGAAAATCAAGAAAAAGGATAAAAGAGATTGGCTCACGCAGAGGTTAAAACAATCAAGAAAGGTTAGTTAACTCATGGCATTCTCAGTTTTGGTACTCGTCCCGTAGACGCCATTTACCTTCCTGACTTACCCTACCCGGCGCGGTTAAACTGTAAAGATGGCGGGTTTTTTGTGGGAGGCTCTGCCGCAGAATATCGTAGCACCACGCCCAAAGATAGCTTTGATATTAGCATTCTGAAGGTGTCCCGCTGGTTTGGGTCGTTGGTTAAGACTGAATGGCACTCTTGTTAAGCACCCTCTCTTGCGCCCGCAACGCAGAAGCCATCCCCACCCTCTGACAACTTCCCGCATTGAATGCCGGAAGTTGTCAAGGGAGTTGGAGAGCAAGCAGCCCTCCTTTCTTTTCCATTGGGTAATTTCCTTGACAGAAAAGAAAAGATTGGACGCAGGGTGGGACAGGTGGGGCACAAGCAACCCGCTGCTTCTCCACTGGATACTTAGTTTGCCTGAAAGTTCCGCACAAGGAGGCTATTGCGTGCCCAAACCCCCAATACCTCAAAGGTTTTGGAATCCTGAACAATGTTCCCTCACACGGCGAGGCACGGCGAGGCTAGAGTGCCCGAACGGGTTCGGGCACCGCCTTGCCTAAGAATGCCGGAACGGGTTCCGGCATTGCCTCGCCTAAAGTTTCAAGGGTTTCAAACAAAAGCCCGCAGCGTTCGGGAGGATAATGGGGTTAACCGAAAAGTATTGGGAGTGGCGCAGGTTGACTGAACAGTTTGCTCCTGGTGTGTTCAAACCCTATGCTCAGTCTCTCTATATTGATTTGGTTGATAACCCAGTGAGTTCACCCACACCGATTCATTTGGGCTATCGCTTGGGGCGCGATTGCCTCATCGAGCTATTCCAGTATCTAAGAGATATTGGTGTGAATCATGTGGGCTTGAATCTGAAATACGGAGAGCGCCCCGCCGCAGAGAGGTTAGAAGAAGTGGGACAGGAGGTCTTACCTTATGTTCAGAATTTAACTCAGACTTCCCCAGCAGAGTTGTTGCGATAATCGTGTCATCATACTCAGCAGCGGTCACTGCATACCCGTAGCACCCGTAGCTTGTGCTGTCGCGCCACCCAATCTATAGTGAGGGGCGATCGCGATAGCATTTTTTAAGTATAAAAACTTTACTTCCATCGAGAGCGTCATACAGTATACTAAGCAGTAGGGCGATCGCGCTGAAAACATACGGATTTTTCTCGCTCATGTCCTGTGACAGGGGTATCATGCGAAAAAGTCTTGATAATGTTCGCCATTGGGTAAATATCTTGAAAAAATTCTCGATAATAGCCCGATTTAGGCATTACCAAGAAAAAATTCCGTACAATAAGTTGTTATGCATGAAGTAAGCTTAGGGATTGGCTAAATGCTAAACAGTGTTAAAATTGAAAGATTTAAAAATATTACTGAGATCGAGCTCCCTTTAGGAGGTATCAATCTTCTCATTGGCTCAAACAATGCTGGGAAGAGTAGCGTTCAGCAAGCTATTCAATTCGCTGTCTCTGTTGCACAATCTACAAATCAGCAAAATGCTCGATGGGAAGGAGATCGATGTCCTTCGTCACTCTCAAGCCAAAATTTAATATATTCTCCTTTGCGAGATATAGAAGCACTAGCGCCACAAGGTCGTCTACAAACAAGCTTAGAACACGCAATAAAAGTTACCTTTGTTAAAGAAGATGAGAGTGTATATGTAACCATAAGAAAAGGTAAAAACAGGAATATTTCCACTTCTATCGAAGGTAAACTTCTTGGAACTAAATTACAAAATATTGAATCACCTTTCTCAATAATTGTTCCCGGACTAGCAGGTATTCCAGCATTTGAAGAGTATCGCCCTCCTTCGGTAGTACGTAAAGCGGCTGCAAAAGGTGATGCCAATAGTGTTTTCCGAAACATATTGCTGCTCTTGTCAGAAGATAGAGAAGCGTGGGAAAATTTTCTTGAAAAGTTCAAATTTGTTTTTCCTGCTTACGATATATCTATCGCTTTTGACAAGAATATAGATGAGCATATAAATGCAAAAGTCATTCATAATGAATCTAGCCTGCCAATAGATGCTTGTGGAACTGGTATTTTGCAGGCAATCCAACTACTGTCCTATTATTATTTATATAAACCTCAATTGCTAATTATTGACGAACCAGACTCTCATCTTCACCCCAATAACCAGAGATTAATCGCCTTATTACTCAAGCAGCTCCATAATGAAACTGGTTGCCAGATGTTGATCTCGACACACTCGCGTCATTTCTTTGAAGCAATAAAAGAAAGTGCAGAGATATGTTGGATAAACAACTCCAACCTTATCAAGCATTCAGATGATTTGGAGAGAAGCATCTTGATGGAAATTGGAGCTTTGGATAAAGGCGATCGATTAAGAAATGGCGAGGTTCCTTGTGTTCTTTTAACAGAAGATGAAGATACTAGATACATAAATGTTATTGCTGAATTTTCTGGATTTCGAGCAGAAGAATATGAGATATGGTCTTACAATGGTTGTTCAAACATAAGGATTGCACAAGCCTTAAATTCATTTATAAATAAGTATGCCCCTGGAACATCTGTAGTAGTTCATCGCGACAGAGACTACTTAAGTGATGCAGATGTAGATGAATATAAAGAGCAACTTCACAATGTAGGTATAAAAGTATTTATAACCCAAGGCAGTGACGCTGAATCTTATTTTATAAATGCAGAACATATTTCTGAGTTGTATCCTCAAATTGGTTTAGAAAGAGCGAACCAGTTAATTGATGAAAGCTTAACCGATAGAAAAGATGCGGTGATAAAAAAAATACATCAACACTGTTTACAATAGAAAACTACAAAAATCATATAAAGGAGGTGATAGGCCGGATGCAGGTGAAATAAGTATGGAATGTACGCGGAATGTCGAGGCATCACATAGAGATTATATGCACGGAAAAACTGTAGAAGGAACATTGAGGTCAAAAATTCAGGCAGAAATTGGCAGTAATACCGATTTGTGTAGAGTAACTCCTCATATTGCTGATAATACATTGAAGGTATTTGCATCGGAAATATGGTCTGATGATGCATAACAAGCCCCTTGCAGCGGACGGACTCAAATCACGGGGGTTGATTTCTGTTTTATCTGCCGCCGCTAAAGGGGAACGTTAGCCTTCAATCTTTCGATAGGGCGTAGCGAGAGGTCATCTTTGGGTTGTGATGTCCAGGTGAGCGGCAATGCGATGCGGAAGCCGCGCGCTACGCGCATCGCAGATTCCCGGTAGTCTGGGTTAAGGAACGAACCCAGGATTTCAAGCATCAAGCGCGATTGTCCCTTGCCTCGTAGATACTGTTTGGGGCGATCGCCCTGTACTTGCTAAAAAATCTGCACAGGCTCAATGCCAAGGGAAATCGCTCTATATCGATTGTTGTTACCCTCAGCCCTGAATTAGAAGCACTGCTACATGCCAGAGCCGATCGCCAAGGGCAAGATATTAGCCTTGTTACAGCAGAATGCTCATAGAGCATCTATCTTGGGATTAGAACCATCCACGATTCTGGACAAATTTCCGACAAGCGTTGTAATTCCGAATATGCGTTCAAACGTTGACTCTCAAAAGATAGAACGACTGATGCAAGTCTTGGGTAGAGAAGCTCAGGGTTCAGGCTGCATTTACTTTACAGGTGGCGCTAGTGCCCTACTAATTGGATGGCGTAATTCCACGATTGATGTCGATATGCGTCTGGACCCTGAACCAGCAGGAATTTTCCAAGCAATCGCCTTCCTCAAACAAGAATTGAACATCAATATCGAACTGGCTTCTCCACAGGATTTCTTACCTCCTCTTCCGGGATGGCGTGATAGGAGCGTATTCATTGCCAAACAAGGTCAAATCTCGTTTTATCACTATGACTTTACAGCCCAAGCTCTCTCTAAACTATCCAGGGGATTTGACCGTGACATTAAAGATGTTCAAGCCATGTACGAACAGAAATTATTTTCTTTGAGAGAGCTACGGAATTGCTTTGAAGCTATTGCACCCGAATTAATCCGATTCCCCTCCCTTAACCCTGATGTGCTTAGAAGCAGAGTCGAGAACTTCATCGAACGTTTTGAAGGGTTAGCAGAGGCCGGTCAGTCATGAGTCTCAATGAGTTGCCGGGAGCAGAGCTAATCCTACCTGGACTGGACGATCTTCACAATGGTGAAACTCATACAGTTGGGTCATTGTTGGTTGCGATTGCAGCAACGCGCTTAACCGAAGCAGGCTTAGATGTTCCTTTAGAACATCTAGCCCCAGAGCCAGAGCTGACCTTGTATGCCCGTCTTCGAGATGAACGGGACGATGCTTACCTTTACTATAATGCTTTGCTGAATAGCCTCAATAGCTTTTGCAATGCGCTTGAACTCAGTTATAAATATATGCCATCTAACAATCTTATTATTGAGCCTGATTCGACACGGTTTTGACGCTCCCCTAACTACGGCGCGGCTGAAATGCCGGAACCCGTTCCGGCATCGCCGCGCCTAGAAGTTAGGGGATTCTGCCGGATAGAATAGGAACTATCCAACATATCCATATTGAACAGCGTTAGTTGCTGCACTCCCATTTGGGTCCCAGGCTCCTGGTGTTTCCTTCCTTTAGAAGAACCACGATGTCTCCTTTTACCCCCTGTCAATTCAGAGGTGGGCATTTCAAACAGACATAGCTGTTTGGGTTGTTAGGGTCGAGGGAACCTATTACTAAGCTCCCCCTCCCATCCGAAACCGTGCTTGCGATTTTCACCGCACACGGCTACTCAAGTATGTTGCCTTTTGCCATTAGGACTCTCACCTTTTTGACCAAGTACTATCGGCATATCGTCTTGCCACTCCCATTCAACTTGTTCCCATTCTTGGGCTAATCTTTTTAGAGGTTTCTGAGTGTCGGATTTCCGTATGTTTTCAAGGTCTACTCTGGATTTTACGTCGTGACAGTGCCGATGTAGTAGTTGTAGGTTTTTATATTCATCCTTGCCGCCTAGCGCTCTAGGGATGATGTGGTCTACTTCTATCACATCCCATTCTTGAAAGCGTAACCCGCAATGAGGACATTTACCCTTTTGTTGTTTTAACAACTTAGCCTTACGAATGGGCAATTCAGGGTGTGCCCCAAGTCTTGTACTCCAATAAATTGAGTCGCAGTCGTTGGGGCTTTTATCGCCTTTAACTTTCACATACTCGGTGCTACTGCTGCCAAATTCAGTATGTGTTAGTAACCGGAAGGCGTTCGCTTTTCCTTCCCTGGTTGCGAATACCCAATTGTTACCGCCGATGGTTGTCCAGTACTTTTTACGTCCTGAGTTTGTATTTCCACAGCGGCGTTTTGCCCACCGTCTAAGTTTTAGGTACGTTAGATGGTCTTGTTTTGATAGTTCTCCCACCGATTGAGCATCGGAGTTGGAGTAATAGGCAGTCCATCCCCTTATTACAGGGTTCAGTTCTTTTATCAGTGTTACCTGTGGCGAAGACCTGTGTTTTCTGATGATTTGCCCTATTTGGTTTTGATGTACCTTTATCGCTTTTTTCGATGGGGTGATGAGAGTATTGAAACCCAATATCCTACCTTTGCTGTCCCTTGCGCATTGGTATTTACCAGTCGGGTACTGTTGTATGTGGTGTCCGAGGAAATCGAACCCCGCAGTACCATCGTCACTCCACTCAGGGTTGAGAGTGTGACTTAGCCTCGTCTTTTCAGGTTTCAATTGTAGACCTATGTCACTTAACCAATTCGAGATTATATCTCGGCATCTTTGGACAACGGCTTTATTATTGTGGAGTATCACAAAGTCGTCCGCATACCGGATAACATCAGGTGTAGAAAATTTCGTACCCTTTTTGTGATACCAAGTTTCCCTTCCTGTGTGTGACATTCTAGGAAATTCTTGTTTTATCCGTTCTTCCATGCCGTGGAGGGCAATGTTTGCCAGTAGTGGAGAGATGACCCCACCCTGTGGTGTACCCGTCGCGCCTGCTGGCGCGCCCGCTTCGCTAACAGATGTAGCAGTAAAGCATCCTTTATCTACCACTCCAGATTTCAGCCATGCTTTAATTTGTTGCCTGACCTTACCTTTCATGTTCAACTTTTGGAGCAATTTTTCATGGTTTATGCGGTCAAAGCATTTGGCTATATCCGCGTCTAGCACGTATTTCGCCTTTTGCTGTATTGCATTTTTGATTTTCCAGACCGCATCGTGGCATGACCTGACTGGGCGAAAACCGTAGCTGTTCGGCTCGAAGTAAGCCTCCCATTCTGGCTCAAGGGCAGCCTTGACTACAGCTTGTAAGGCACGGTCGTACATTGTGGGGACGCTCCAATCAGACTGCACACAAGTACAACTACCCTTTGGGAAGTGTAACTATCACTAACCCCATTCATCCATTGCACGGTCAGTCAGTAGTCGTTCGCCAGATTCGTAAGCTAGGTCAGTCAGTCAAAGTGATTGTCGAACACCCTGGTGGCGGGCTACTGTCTGTACCTGCATCAGAAACCAGCCTTGAGCTAGCACAGCCTTGTGTTCAAGTGGCTGGTGGCAAGCGGCTATTTGGAGAGCAATCCCACTGCGGGCGTAACCATCCCACCACAGAAGAAACCAGAACCCAAACATCTAGAAGATGCGGAAGTTGCATTACTGTATGCCGAAGTAGCTAGAAATGGTGAGACACGGCTTAGGGATACGGCTATCCTGGCAGTGCTAGAACATGGGTTACGGGCGCGTGAAGTCTCCAACCTCAACGTCGGTGATTACTCCCAGTCTAGAATTTACATCCGGGAGGCAAAACAGGACAGCACGGGTTGGGTTCCTCTGGCTCCTGATGCTTGTATTGCTCTGGATGCTTATTTACGCGAACCCGAAACGGGCGCGCAGCGCAATCGCATAAACAGCGGAGAGAATTTGGAAGATTCCTCACCACTGTTTATATCGCGCTCTCTCAAACCCCACTTGAGTGGGAAGCGCTTGGGCTATGACGGAATCTACAAGCTTGTCAAAGACTTGGGAGAACGGGCTGGTATCCCAAACTGCCACCCTCACCGCCTGCGCCATACGTTCGCTACTCGGCTGGTGTTAATGGGGATTGATAGCTATTTAGCCCGTAAGCTTACCCGCCATGAATCTGAGCGGGTGTTCCGTAGGTATAGCGAGCATGGTCGGGCGATCGCTGCGGAAAACGCCTTCCGAGATGCTATCAAACAAAACAGTTGATTGTTAGCCATGTTCACGGAATAACCAAAATTTTTCCTGTGAGTGGGAAGTTCCCTCCTCCTACGCAGTAGGGAGAACGGATTGAATCAGGGGAAGAACTTACACCCCTCAAGCTCGTGCCTAGGCAATCAAGTGTTGGGTTAGAGTCGGAGCGGCGGAGCGCCCTTTTATAGCAACCGCCAAGGCGGTTATGGCATAAACTGGAAATAGTCTCTTTTGTGGCTACGCGATTGCACGACTTATGCCTCAACCCTACAGCTACGACCTACGGCAGAAGGTAATTCAAGCTATCAAGCTTGATGGCTTAAAGATTAGTGAAGCAAGTCTTCTGTTCAACATCAGTCGCAACACGATCAGCCTATGGCGTCCATCGGCAAGCTCAAACAGGAGACTTTCAAGCTTTGCCCAACGAGCCTCCGGGTAATGGTCATAAAATTACTGACTGGGAGAAATTCCGTGAGTTTGCTCAGACTTATGGGGATAAAACCCAAGTCGAGATGGCACAACTGTGGGAGGGACAGATTAGCGATGCCTTCGGCACGCTACGCGAACGCACTATCTCACGGGCGAAGAGAGAAAATTGGATTCACTCGAAAAAAAAGACCTATGGCTACACCCAACGCTCCGGAGGTCAAGCGACAGACGTTCATAGAGCAGTTGTCCACCCTGCCACCTGAGAAGATTGTTTACCTAGATGAGTCTGGGATGGATAACCGAGACGAGTATGCCTATGGTTGGAATCAGAAAGGGCAGCGCTTCCATGCACTGAAATCAGGACGGCGTGAAGGACGGGTAAATATGATTGCCGCCCTATGCAACCAAAATCTGATGGCTCCCTTTACTATTGAGGGCGCGTGTAATCGAACCGTGTTTGAGACCTGGTTGGAAACTTGTTTGCTTCCAACACTTGTTACAGGACAGGTTGTGGTAATGGATAATGCCACGTTCCATAAAGGGGGGCGCATTGAGCAACTGATTCAAAATGCTGGGTGTACACTGCTGTACTTACCACCATATTCCCCAGACCTCAACAAAATTGAGCGATGCTGGTCGCAGGTTTTAGAGCTGTATCCGCAAAAAACTAGATCAGTTTGATTGTTTACGAGATGCTATTGAAGAGGTCTTGCGCTTGGCGTCCTAACCGCCTTGGCGGTTGCTATAGCTGTATAGAAGTAGTGAAGCCAGGCGAGGATCGCCTTATGCAGCAAGGTCTGACGTGGCAATATAGCGGGTTGCGCGCTCAGTACACCTAGATATCGGGGTTGCCCTGTGGAAGCACCACCAACCCGGCGCGGGAAAATGCCCAGTAGATTCTATCGAGGACGCGCGCAAGCGCAGCACCCTTGCGCCTCTGGTACGGTAAAAGCAGTCACCAGGATTGCCTTAGCTCCCTACGTCCCCCTGGGGACGGCTACTGAGTTTTTTCTTTGGAATGAGCCAACGCTAAAACTTGCATCCCTTCCTGAATCACCTTTATTACCTCGGCTGGTGGCAGCAGCTTGCTGCAAAGCTTTTTCTAATGGTGCCGAGGTCGGGAGAAGCATCGGGAAGCTTGGCAGTAGCTGCAAATCTTCAGCTGCCGGTGCCCTTCAACCGCCCAAGGGTTAACAAGTTGTCACGATCGGGTATTCCTGTCCCCCTTTCCCAATGAGCAATGGTAGTCCTGCCCAACAATCGCTTGTCTGCTAGCTGCTGTTGGGTTAGGTCTAGCTCGCTCGCGCAGACTTTTCACAAATTGTGCGCCTGCGAGTGGAGCGTTCTTCCATACCGGGTGCCACCATACTATCGCCTCATGCCTCTGTCGCTCCCGATGGCATAAGCAATCCTCGCGCAAACTGTTCGACAAGTTCGGAACGGGAAACTTCCAATTTTTCTGCCATTGCATCAAGGTGCGTGGCGCGCGTGAGCGGCGCGCTTGCGCAACTCTTACGCGGTGAGTGTCATATTACAGGGGCGCTATCTGCGCCGAGTACGGTGTCAAGCCACATCGTACTTTGTACGGCTCCCCCCGGCTTCCCCTTTACGCTCATAGATTTTTCGGTATTCAGGCGGCTCACTTTGGTGCCAAGACCATCTAGCATCGATCTCTGCCAATAATCTTTTGACTGGTTCTAAAGGCTTCCTGCGTCCTTCCATCCAAGAGTTCACAGAATCGACACTTACGCCTACCAGCTCTGCTAACTCCGCGTGAGTTAGATCCCACTTCTCTACAAATTCTTGTGGAGCGATAGCTAGTGGCCTAGTCAAGTGGGTTTTAGATTTTTTATCCATCGCGGCTGCAATTGTACATTGTACGAGTTAATATGTATTTGTAGTCGAAAGACTACACAAGGGCAGCAAGCTAGCACGACTGGAATCTACCTAGCTTGCTGTCTAAAAACTCTATTGGTTTTACGACTATGATTACACAGAACATTCTGGAGTATAGCAGCTACCTTCCCACAAAGTTAATCAACGCCGTGCACTGCCTACTTTCTGACGTTGCGGCAAGGGTGAGAGTCTTTGGTGTCAGCCGCAAAACCCATGTGCCCTACGTCTCCTACGTGACACACGATGGGCGCAGCGTATCGGGATTCGTCAAAAGAGAGTTCTTAAACAATTTCCACGGCACCCACATCGGTTATAAGCGGGGAGGCGTAATTGTAACAAATCTTGAAACTGGGGAGCAGCAAGTAGCCAAACTCGAATATGGCGAAGCTCCTGCGGAGCCGCTGCGCGAACGAGTTGAGGTGCTGTGCGACAGATACAACAAGGCGTACATCGGGGAACAGGGGACGGTGCTGGATATTTTCCACGACGGTTGGGTATCGGTGAAAATTGGGACGCGACTGCTCAATTTTCTCGAAAAGGAACTGCTGCTCGTTGAGAAGAACCCATCCCCACCAGCAACAACCGGGGAGACATCTACTGTAAGCCAAACTGCTCAATTACAGCGCAGGGATTGGGATTGGGAACCTGACGAGGTAGTGTTCGCCGCCGCTGCACAGGCAAAACGGGATCTAGGATTTTAGGGCAGGAGAGGCGAACACAATGGAAAATTCTCCTGTACAACCCTGGCGTCCTTTTGAGAGGGTGCCAAATGCTCTTGCGATCGCCAACAGTTTAGACACAATCCCTGCCCAATGCGCCCTCACCCCACTTAGAGACAAGCGCCCATATAGGAAAAACCCTGCCTGGAACCAAGAGCCGCCTGTAGATAGGGAACTCATCCGGCGCGGCATCCTAGAAGGACATCTGGGCACATCACAGAAAACCGGCAGACCCTACCGGATGTATGACTCCGGGTTCGGTTTGAGGACTGGTGACATCTCAGGGGGGATTTTGGCGATCGCGAAGCGGCGACGCAGTCGCATCGATGTTGACGGGGAAGAAGCCGAAGCACTACTTCAGGCTATCTCAGGCGGTGACATCCCACCAACCTGGGAATGGACATCGGGCAAACCTGGGCGGCGGCAATTGGCGTTCCAGATACCAGATGATTTGCGATCGCTCCTGATATCATTCCAACGCCATGTTGTCAGGGAGTGGAATGGAATACACCGCAGCCAGGATCTCGACTTCCGGTACAACGGGCATCAATCGGTGCTGCCCCCCTCCCGACATCCCGATACTGGGCAGTATCGTTGGCGGCAATCTCCGTCCCAGACAGAGTTGGCTCACGCTCCCCAATGGCTGCGGGAATTGTTGTTAAGTTTTGTTAGCAGCCCACAGCAGTCAAACACTGGGGTAAGGCAGCACTCTCAATCAAACCGCCCTGCACGGGCGGCGGCTCACGCTCACCACGTCGATTCAGATCTGAGTAGAAGAATCCAGGATGAAATTCTATCCCGCCTGGGGGCAGAGCAGATCTATAACTGGTCGGGGCACAACTGGCAGCAACGGGGAGAAAAGATGCTGGGTTTCTGCCCCCAACACGGTGGGCAGTCGGGCACGGCATTCCAAGTAAACCTTTCAACTTTGGAATGGTACTGCCACGGGTGCAATTGTGGCGGACACGCGGTACAGTATCGGTGGTTCTGTCAAGGCGGGCAGGGAAGTTCTACCGGGCAAGATTTCATTGATATAGTGCAGGAACTTGCTGCCGATGCTGGGGTGACGTTCTCATTCCCAGCCTATTCGGAGCGGGGTGAGCCTGACGCGCAAGCGTATGCCGAATATCTAACCTGGGAGCAGCAGCAGGAGCAGTTGGAACATTACCTGCACGATTGCGACTGTCAACAGTGGATTGTTAACCTGTTCACAAAACTTCAACAGAAAGCTGCCAAACTTGGGAGACGGTTACGGCAGTGGGGACGTTCAACGACGGAATTTCCACCCATCCAACTGAACAACTTTCAGTACCGACCAGGTGAATTACCTCCACCTGAGATTTATCAATCTTTGGGCTGTCCCAAGATTATATTTTCAGAGGGCGATCGCGTAACTTTGGTACGAGAACTTCAACAACTCGGCTGGAAGTACTCACTCGATACCAGTCACACCGGACAGGGGAAAACTGAAGATGTAGTGAGTTGGGAAGTCAGGTATTTTGATGCCCATCGGTTCTGGTTGTTCACTGAAAATCCCCGACTCCCACAAACTGCCACCCAAGAAACAAATTACCGCCCGATGCCCGTGCGCCATAACGGAATGGTGCGGGACTCTAACTTGCTCACTCCCCTGGGCAACCCTGTCATTAGATGGCCTCGCCAGGGGGAATCAACGAATGTCACTCCCAACTGTTACCGGGCTGAATTATTCCACACTGTTGCAGAGATTGGGTATGCGATCGACGGCGACCAAGGAGATTTGAGGAATCCAATCTGTCGTACTTGTAGGTTTCAGGGCGTTTGTCCAAAACAGCAAGGGACTGGTTTTAGATTCCGTCGGGCAAGGAAGGGAATATTTGGGGGATTCAATGCTGAAGGGATGGAGTTACCAGGGGTGAAACGAGTTTCTCTCAATCCCCTTTCATCTCCTAATCCCGATAATTATGACTACAGCCGCGATATCGGGTTTTGGGATGAATCCAGTCGGATTTTACGAGTGACGAAACCTCTTACTGCCCGGAGATCTGATATCGATCGAGTCTTTGGAGAGTTGGAGGAGAAAAAACCTCAACTGCACCAACTACTGACAGGTTTCCGGTTGGCATTAAGGCGATCGCTCAGTGATGAGAAACAACCTTACTACGGCTGGGATCATGCTGCGCTCAGGGAAAAGCTGCCGATTCCTGGCAACCTTGCTCACATTCTAACTCAACTCCAGGAACTTCAGCCCGACTGGGATGAACTATTTGCTGAGGATTCAGTTGGTATGGATGGTGTCGATATGACTGGCAAGAAAGTTGCCGAGTACAAACGTACTAAACGAAAACTAGCTGGTGTCAGAAGGTTACTGCGGCGACAACCATTTGAAGCGGCAGCAGAATTACCTGTGAATTGGTTAATCCCTACATTACAAATCTTAGCTGGATTGTCGAGTGGTAGCCTCCGCATTCACCGGGGAACGCTGACAATAACCTTGCGGGATACCCGAATGGCTGATGTTGCCAAAGCTATGCGTTTTAACCTGTTTCTGGATGCCACTGGTCACAAAAACGATCTAGCACTCGCACTGGGGGTTTCAACGCATGAAATAGTCCAGATAGAGCAAGAACCACCTGATTTCTCCAACCTGACCATTGTACAGGTTAATGGGTTCCTCCGTGCAAGTAACAATCGTTCGGATTCCTGTGATACTAGGATTGCTATTGCAAAAGCCAAGCTCCGGGAACAACATCTAGATATTGCCATCTTCGACCACTTGTCTAAGAAGGATACAGCCGGAGGGTGTGATGCTCACCACTTTGGAAATCAAACTAGGGGCAGCAATGTATTCGCTCTCTATAGGGCGATCGCCAGCTTTGGAATACCAGCACCAAGTATGAGTGCTTTACAGGACTACAGCCCTTGCAATTACTGGGCGATGCGTTGCCATCGACTCTCCAGAATTTGAAGAGTTTTATGGCTCAAGAGTAGAAGCTGAAATCACACAAGAGGTTGGAAGGTTGAGGGCACAACGCCGCCTAGCCGAACAACTAAGGTTTTACCTCTGTGCTGACATCGATGCTGAGTTTCTGAAACAGGCATTCCCTGGCTCAAGGGTAATCTCTCTAGAAGCTTTCCAACTTTGCCCAGAAGCAGCAGCCCCAGGGCAGCAAACCCGGTGGGCGATCCAAAGGGCGTTCCGGGCAATGCAGTCAGATTGTGAGAAAATTGTCACCACCACACTGGCAGCGGCATCCGGGATAAGCCTTGGGCGACTTAGCCAAATTGCTGGTGAATTTGGGGGTTGGGCGCGTCTCCAGAAATTATTAGCTCTCCTACTAAAGCAGCTATATAGGGCAACTAATAATCAGGCTGCGCCTGAAACTGAGCCACTTGATCGAGATTTGCAGTGGCTGGCTCAAACCTATCTACCACTGGCAGTAGAAGATTGGCAGACTGCACCTAATACTGTAGGGGACGTGGTGACAGTCATTCAGTCGGTAGGATGGCGATCGTTTGAGCAGGTTGTGAGACATTTGACAGTGGACGCTCTAGCCAAACTAATTGGGTTGTTGGGAGCGGTGCTGTCTAATGGTGGAATGGCGCTCAACCTGGAATATTCTGCACCTGGGTGACACCCATTACCGACATCGACAACAAAACAATCCACTTGTATTACTGGCGGCGGCCTCATCTTGGATCGTCGTCAAATTGCTGGTGCGGATAGTGGGTGAGAGCGGCTACTGAAATTATTAGCAGCCCTATAAGCGCCTATATAGCGGAACTAATAATTCTCCCCACCCCCAGATGAATTACCCCTGGGTGAATCAGACTAAAATAAGGGGTAGTGTAAGCCTGAGATAATAATTATAGTTGTCCGTCCCCGCCCAAATAACATATACTAATTAGTAAAGCGATTTAATAGGTGACACAATAATGACCTCAACCCAAACTAATGGCAGACCGCGTCGCGTAATAAGAAAAACTCCCTCTCAACAAATTTCTCATGAAGAATCAGCACTCTTATTGGCCGAGCGAGAAGCCAATTATCAAAAAGCCAGAGAGATATTTGAAAGAGTGAGGCCCCAACTCATAAATGACCACTCTAACTGGTATATCACCATTGAGCCAGACAGTGAGGAATATTTCATTGAGAAAGATTACATGACAACTTTTCAAAGACTGCGGTCGGGCAATTTGATGGGAAAAACAACAACTTTTAGGCTCAACGAAACAGGTTTTTGTGGTCGCATATGATCTTAGGAGAGTTTGACGATGAAGGAAAGCTGTTTTTTTCCGTGGAGCTAATTAATGCCGACCGGGAAATAATTGCAGTAAATGCAATGCTGGATACTGGGTTCACAGAACTCTTAGCTCTGAATAAGCAAGATATAGAAGATTTGGGGTGGAAACTTGTAGATGATAATTATCCCATGCAGACAGCCCAAGGAGAAACTCTGTTTGGTATTTACGCGGGAACTGTCATCTTTGATGGGCAAGAGTTTACTATCCCCGTTCTAGGAGGAGAAGCAATCTTAGAAATACTACTAGGGGTGCCTTGGTTGAAGAATCGACGGTTGGTGGTGGAAGAAAGTGCGGGGGTGCTGACACTTGAATAAATCTGACATTCCCCCAGTGTCCGAGGTGAAACGGGAAATTTGCAAGCGTTGCAGTAGGTGGAAGCAGGCTACGGTACGGCGGGTGCTAGTATGTCTTTAACCGATGGCTGAAGGTATCCGTAATGGCGAAACTACTGCACCCGGTGCAGTGATGGAAGCGATTGCCTGCGGGCAGTGTAAGCGATTGCAATCGAACGGGAAGGCAACAACGTTCTCACTATACGAGGTGATTTTGACGACCGCCACTTATAACCGTTATAGGTGAGAAGTTTTCTGTTCTGGACAGATTACCTAGCGTTAGCGCAGCGGCTCTTGAAGTGCGAGCATCGTGCTACACCAGGTGCCAAGATTGTGGGCAGATCTCGGCTCAGGCACAGGAACAACTCGCGAGATTTAAGGCTGATGTCAGTCCCGCGTCTTCAATTTGAAGTTTGATTATTCCGTGTGCTATTTTCTCCACCAACTCGGCGCGGGACATTGACAGTGAGTTGGCGATCGCGCTGCGCGAGCAGAACGGGAATCGCGTCCAACTGATGAACACCTTCAAAGTGAACTGGAATAATTTCTCAACTTGTCAGGCTGCCAGTTCAACCTGGGACAAATTTCCAACAACATCAGATCTCACGCTCACAAGAACGTGCCATTGCAATTAAGCGCGAGTTTTGTTGAGTGGGGTAGCGATCGCAATAGCCAGACGCATATCCAGAGCTATCAACTGAGTTTTCTGTCACGCATTCTTGGAAGTTCGCGTGACATTGGGGAGGGTGTCTCCGTTGTCACCCCACCTATAACGGTTATAGGTTTGGGACTTTGCTTTGGTGGGCAGAGGGCTGCCGGGGATGTCGCGCATTCTTCCAAGTTCGCGTGACATCGGTGAGGTTGTGCCCGTTGGCATCGTACCTATAACGGTTATAGGTGTGGAATTTTGCTTTGGTGGGCAGAGGTGTGCCGGGGATGTCACGCAATCCTACAAGTTCGCGTGACATTGGGCAGGGTGTCCCCGTTGGAACCCCACTTATAACGGTTATAGGTAACGAAGACGCTCGGCGAACGCGCAACGTGGCGACACAGGAAAATCACTCACTTATACTTGTTATGTGCGATTCGTTGGGTAGAAATGCCAAGCCATCTGGCAAGGCAGGGATTACCCGAAAGGCTCAGACTCGATAAACCCCTAGGGGCTAAAGGCGTTGCCGCCTTGAGAGCGAGATAACCTTGATAACTTGATTGACTTTGAGGGTGAACCGCTGGTCACAGTCAGCGAGAGTAAGTCCCTCCCTCCCGGTGCAGGAGTGAAAGCGTCACCCCTACGGTAGCGACTAGCCATCAATCCGTAAAGCGGGGTGAGAAGGTGGCTCCACTGGAAGACTAATCTGGTGCCCATCGAGCGAGAACCCATGAGCAGCGAAAGCAAAGACGTGTTCTAACCATCGTGATATAAGACCAGCGGAATAAGGCTGATACAAGCGCTGGAGCCAAAAGGCAAAGGATACAGGTGACTGGCGGTTATAGCTCCGACCAGATGTACTCACAAGAAACCCGGTGGACAAGCGTCGCTCTGAAGGTTCAATCAAAGGTCATCAGGAACGAAGTAACCTACCGCCTGCTCTCTCGGAGGTCGAATACCGGGAGAAGGTGCTAACCGGATGCGGCGGATAGGCAGGATTGAGTCAGAAGCTAATGCCCTGCTGTAATGGCGGGGATACGCTAACAGACTCACGGTGATTTGGAATGTGGAGTTACAAGTAGCATTACAAAATTCTAAAACGAGTGTAAAAACTACGGTGGAATGGAAGAACATCCCCTGGCGTAAGCTAGAAAGGGTGGTCTTCAAGCTGCAAAAGCGAATCTACAAAGCATCTCTTCGTGGAGATGTCAAGACAGTACGCAGACTCCAGAAGTTACTGATAAAGTCCTGGGCAGCAAAGTGTCTGGCAGAACGCACGGGTAACTCAGGATAACCAGGGAAAGAACACAGCCGGTGTAGACGGAATTAAATCTCTATCAACCGTCCAGCGGTTAAAACTGGTGCAGAGCCTGAGATTAAACAACAAGGTAAAACCCACTAGGAGGGTGTGGATACCAAAGCCAGGGACGGAAGAGAAACGTCCATTAGGTATACCCGCGATGAACGATAGGGCATTGCAAGCGCTTGTCAAACTGGCACTTGAGCCGGAATGGGAAGCACGATTTGAACCAAATAGTTATGGGTTCAGACCGGGACGCTCATGTCACGATGCGATTGGGGCAATCTTTAATGCAATCAGGCTCAAAGCAAAATATGTGCTTGATGCCGATATTGCCAAATGCTTTGACCGCATCAACCACGAGGCACTGCTCAGAAAATTAAATACATCCCCGACTCTACGCCGCCAAATCAAGGCATGGCTAAAGTCGGGGGTGATGGACGGTAAGCAGTTGTTTCCAACATCTGTTAGCGTTAGCGTAGCGCCCCTTTTAGGGGCTAGCGGCACGAAGTGCGGGAACGCCACAGGGAGGAGTTATTGAATAAGTCGACTTATTAGTGGCATCGGGTTGGAATTGAAACCAAGTAAGACCAGAATGTGCTACACCTTAAACAAGTACAAGGGCAATGAACCAGGATTTAATTTTCTTGGGTTCAACGTGAGACAGCATCCCGTTGGTAAGTATCAATCAGGGAAGAACTCAAACGGCACACTACTTGGTTTCAAGACTATCATCAGCCCCAGCAA
>Ga0136638_10000044_pt1 | contig 17767 bp, 26 predicted proteins | sample AntDrymUQ8582206_2_FD_104671 | JGI IMG/M metagenome (GOLD analysis project Ga0136638, IMG submission 104671) | Polar desert sand microbial communities from Dry Valleys, Antarctica - metaG UQ858 (22.06) | ecosystem: Environmental > Terrestrial > Soil > Desert | place: Antarctica: Dry Valley...
AACCGGGCGCAATTTTGCAGCGGGTATGAGTGGCGGTGTTGCTTACATTTTGGATGAGGCGGGGGATTTTGCTACTCGCTGCAATATGTCGATGGTGGATTTGGAAAAACTGGAGGATGTTGAGGAGATTAATGATTTGCGGCAGATGCTTCAAACTCACGTTGATTTGACTGGAAGTGCGAAGGCATCGAAGGTTTTAGCTGCGTGGGATGAGATGGTGCCGGTGTTTGTGAAGGTGATGCCGCGGGATTATAAGCGGGTGTTGCAGGCCATTGAAAGGGCGATCGCATCGGGTTTGAGCGGTGATGATGCGCTGACGGCTGCATTTGAAGAAAACGCTCGCGATGTCGCTCGAATTGGCGGCAGCTAATTCTAACAATCCTGTTTCTTGTCTTGTGGGGTGGGCTTCTAGCCCGCCCCAAAATTAAATTTAAATGCAGAATAGCTTAGAATAGAAACAAAGCTTGAAGTCAATCGCCGCCGGAAAAGGACTCATCATGAAGACTGAAGATGCGCTCATTAAACAAATCATAAAATGTTGGCAACCGCGATCGAGTCGATGTGGTCGCCTAGTGCAACGGCTTGATAGCGTTTTGCATTGGCATTACAGCGTTGCTCTCTCGTGCGACTCAACAAATCCGCGCTATCTCTGACAATGGTTAAAACCTATGTATGGTGCATCTTTCTATCATGTTTTGTCAAAGTATTATGGTTTACAATGAAGTTGTACTACTATGAAGCACTCTTCCAAAATGCTTATGCCAATCCAATTTCGGTTTCATCCAGAGAAAGCTATTGAAGCAGCAGCAGTGTTCTTAAAGCTGCACGATCGGCCTATGAAATATTTAGGCTTACTGAAGATGCTTTACATAGCTGACCGTATTGCATTGACACGCATAGAGCAACCGATTACTGGCGATCGTTATGTATCTATGGATTATGGCCCCGTCCTCAGTGGTGTTTATGACCTGATTAAGGGGAAGCCCATTGATAATGCCTTACCTCTCTGGTCTAAGTTCATTGCGACGAGAAATGAACATAATGAACATCTTGTTTCCCTGTTGAACGATCCAGGGAATGCAGATCTTTGCGAAGAAGAGGAGGAAATCATTCAAGAGGTTTATCAAGCTTTTGGGCATCTCGATCCTTTTCTGGTTGCTGAGTGGACTCATGACCTTCCAGAATGGCAAGCTCCTCACGGTTCAGCCATTCCGATTGCTGTAGAGGATATTCTAAAAAATGTGGGTAAGAGTGACGAAGAAATAGGTGAAATTCAGGAGTCAGCCATCCGAGAGGCATATCTAGATGGGGTTTTGATGGGTAACAGTGACGAGGAAATAGGTGAAATTCAGCAGTCAGCCATCCGGGAGGCATATCTAGATGAGGTTTTGAATGGCTAGCATCATCATTAATTTGGGAGATGCTTTTTTGCTGGATACACCTCCTAACAGTGAACATCTATATATTGCCATTGCACAAACTTCTGAAAGCAGCTATCTCTTCGTTAACGTCACTAGCCGCAGACCTAATTCTGAAGATGCCTGTATTCTCCTACCAGGTTCTGGTGTACCAAGCTTTATAATCCGTGAGTCTGTGATAGCTTACCAATTTGCTCGTGAGATGAATGCTACTGAACTAGCTGGATTAATTACGGCTGGTAGTCCTATTCCAAAAGGATCTTGTTCAGTGGCTGTTCTGGCACAGATCCAGCAGGGTGGTTTGGTTTCCAAGCGGTTGAAGAATAGGTATAAAGTCGCCCTCAAAGGTTTCTTGGGAATATCGTGATATTTTGTTGAGCGTTTAGTTCTGGAAACCTGAAATCTAACACTCCGATCGCGAATTTATGAGTTGTGAATCTGAGGAGGACTAATGTTAGATATTGCATTTTACTCGCAGGAGCGAGAAGAAGCCGAAGCTATTGAGGTTTCCAACGATTTTTATGAATGGCTAACTCGCTCCGAGTTTGCTATAATTGGCAAATCTGAACTAAAGGAGATGAAAGTTGATGGAGAAACTGTAGAAGTTCCTGTTATCGAATTAGCAGAAATCAATCGCCGCCAGCTTAGCGACTTCTTTCGCAATGCAATTGTTGAGGAAAGCGATGCAATGTTGGGGCAATTAAGTAGTTCTCTATCTAAGGAGGAATATCAAGAAGTTACCCACAGATTGTTCCTGCTGCAACAGTTGCGAAAGCAAATAGAAAACGAGCAGTAAAAGTATCTACAACGCTTTTGAAGCAGCAAAAATGAAGATTATCGAACAGACTCAAACCCGTTTGCAACTAGAGGCTAAACCATTCACTGCTTGGTTTTTTGCATCTGCACAATTGATTGCTGGTCTTGCTTTTGCCTATGGCTATATAAGCACTATGCCTAACAGCAGCAACCAAGCAGCCGTGGCATCAATAGTTTTCCTTGGATTCAGTGTATTTACGTTTCTAAAAAGTAGTGTGGCTTCTATTACATTTGATAAGAGAGTCGATCAACTTTTGTTAGTTAGACGAGGTATTTTTTGGAATAATCGGAAAGAATTTCCAATTTCGGAAATTTCAATGGTTAGCTTAGTAGGCTCTGGTGGACTAAATAACGATAGATTTTGGGATATTCTAGTTCGTCTTAGAGAACGAAGAAATACTTTTTTTTTGGCAGATTCAAGTACAGACCAAGATAATCTTACAACAATAACAGAAACTATTAATAGTTGGTTGAATAGCTGAAAGGTGAGTTAAAGTCTATGTAGGGTGCGTCAGACATCAAGATTTTCGGGCGTATTTTCAGGTTTTTGCCTGACGCACCCTACCGATTACCAACTATTAACTACAAATTACCAATGTCACAATTACTTGAACGAATCACATTAAATCCCAAACAGTGCGGCGGCCGCCCATGTATTCGCGGCATGAGAATTCGAGTTTCTGATGTCTTGGATCTATTTGCAGCAGGGCTGAGTGCTGAGCAAATTGTCGAGGAACTACCAGACTTAGAAATGGACGATTTGAGGGCAGCCCTTGTCTACGCTGCACGTAAACTGAATCATCCTGTGTTGGTTGCATGACTACTATCTGGATTGATGCACACTTATCCCCTGCGATCGCCAAATTGAATGGCAGACAAAGGAAAACAACTCCTTACTTTATCAAAAGTTATACAATGCTCAAACTAGCTTGTTATGAAAATTCCGAATAGCGATCGCGCCATCATTGAACCCTTAAAGTTGACTGATTACCTACTTGATCCAGAACATAAGCGAGGCGGTACTAAAGCAAAACTACTAATTAAGTGCGGATATTCTCAAGAAAACTGGCAACAATTAGAAACAGATATTCGTAGCTGTCACCTACCTGTAGATGTTGATATCATTAAAGAAACAGCCTACGGAATCCGATATGAAATCAGTGCCGAGCTTTCTACACCTATGGGCAGACAACTTCTTGTCAGAACTGTTTGGCAAATAGATACAGGTACAGATTTTCCCCGTTTGATTACCTTGATTCCTGATTAACAAATTTACCAAAGAACGCTATGAAGTACGAACTTTATTCAGATGTTATCTTACTAGACGATCGCCCTGACGAAGGACTCTATGCCGGTGATATCGGTACAGTGGTAGAACAACATGACGTTGAGGGACTAGAAACAGGTTACAGCGTTGAGTTCTTTGATATGCTGGGAAACACTGTAGCAGTCGTCACTGTGCCTGGAAGTTTTTTGCGATCGCCCACGGGTGCAGACAGACCTACAGTGAGACTGGTTAATAGTTTAGCTGCGTAAGTACCGAAAGCAGTTCGTGCGATATAATGTTGTTACTAGATTGTGCAATAGCAATCCCAAAAGAAAGAGATAATTATGACCGTCGAACAAGCCATTTTGGAAAATGTGAAGATCTTATCGCCAGAGCAGCAACAAGAAGTGTTAGCCTTCATCAAATTCTTGCAGTCCGATAAATGGGAACATATCTATAAAGGACGCTTCAAAGAACTCCAGCAAGAAATTCGTCTGGGAATGGATGCTGCCGAGGTGAAGTAATTGATGCCGAAGATATGTTTCAGAGTTTGCGCTTAAAGCTACAACGCTGATAAGATATAAAATATTAGGAGTTAATGCAGCAAACTATGAGTACAGCAGCCCTAACTACAAAACAGTACATTGAAGAACGGGAAAATTGCTACCGAATTGTCGGGAAGCGCGTTTCTCTCGATTCAATTATTTATGCTTTCCTGGCGGGACAATCACCTGAAAGCATCGTTCAGTCATTCCCAGCACTGACACTAGAAGAAGTTTATGGAGCAATTACCTTTTACTTAGCTAATCGCAAAGCTATTAATGCTTATTTAGCCGAGGGAGAACAACTATTTGAAACATTGAGGCAGCAAGCAAAGGAAAACAACTCGTTGCTCTATAAAAAATTTTATACTTAAACTAGCCTGCAATGAAAATTAGTTTCCAAGCAGATGCCGACCTCAATCAAGCGAGCGATCGTAACAGGAGTTATGAGACGCGAGGTAACTGTTGATTTTCAAACATCAAACGCATCGCTTTTAAGTGGCTTGACCGATTTAGAAGTTCTGGCTTTTGCAGCACAAGAAAATAGAATTCTCGTCTCCCAGGACCAAAGAACCATGCCGAGATATTTTGCAGAATTTATTTCTACTCAAACAAGTTCGGGTGTAATTATAGTGTTGCCAAGTTTTCCAGTTAGCGAAGCGATCGACAATTTAATCAAAATATGGCAGACATCCGAATCAGAAGACTGGGTGAACCGTATTGCCTACTTACCTCTGTGATTCCAGCTACTGGAGATACAATTGTGGGAAAATTAACAGGAGTAATTAATAGTTGTTTGAATGGCTAGGGGAAATCTACAAGCAAAATGATTCAATCCATACCGAAAATATCCATCAAACCTGGATACCGCGTCCAGTCAGATGATAAAACTCCTGAAGCCGATGCAATTGATTTCTACCGACTGCGGCAACTCACCAATTCCCAACGGTGGCAAATGGCGGCAAAATTAAATCGTTGGGCAAAAACTGTTAGCTTGCGCGGGATGAAAAAAGCTTGTCCGTCAACCTACAAAGAGCGATTTGCCCGATCGATCTTACGTAGCAAATGGCTGCCAATTTTAACCCCCACCAGTGAGGCTTCTATGTGGACGCAAGACCCCAGCGAAATTGCTAGACTGTTGCACCCAATTTTTGAAAGATTAGATATCCCTTATTATATTACAGGAGGGGTTGCCGCTTCCGTCTATGGCGACCCCAGAACAACACGCGATTTAGATTTAGTAATTGACTCGATCCGGGACAATATTGATCGATTAGTTGAAGCACTAGAAACGGCTGGTTTTTACTGCCCTCCGGGTTCGGTAGAAGATATTCAAGAGGGCAGAGGGATGGTGTTGAGCGTCACTCACATGACCTCAGTATTGAACGCTGATATTGTGCTGAATTCTAATAGTGAATTCGATCGCTCAAAAATGGCAAGACGACGATTAGAAGCCCTTGACGAAGCTGGTGTAGAACAGTTTTGGATAGCTTCTCCTGAAGATATTGTGTTGGCCAAACTGCTCTGGCGGCAACAGTCTCAGTCTCAAAAACAATGGAATGATGTTTTGGGAATTTTGAAAGTCCAAGCTGAGCATTTGGATCGGATTTACTTAACAGAGTGGGCCCAACAATTGGGCTTGATTGATGATTTGAATCTAGCTTTTACGGAAGCAGGGATTTGATGCGATTCCAAATTGTTTAGTTCGCGATCGCACACACTCCATCTGTATAATTACAGGTATGGACTTTTAAAGCTTAATTAGTTTTATGCAAATTATTTTAGGCAACATCACACAACTGAAAGTAGATGCGATCGTGAATGCTGCAAATACCAGTTTGCTTGGGGGTGGTGGAGTAGACGGAGCAATCCACAAAGCAGCAGGCCCGGAACTTGTTGACGAATGTCGATCGCTCGGAGGATGCAACACTGGGGATGCTAAGCTAACTAAAGGATATCGCTTGCCAGCACGCTTCATCATCCACACAGTAGGCCCCGTATGGCAGGGAGGATCTCGCGGAGAGCCTGAACTCTTGGCCCAATGTTACCGCAAGTGTATGCAAATCGCCGCCGATCAAAAGTTCGAGAGTATCGCATTTCCTTGCATTAGCACCGGCATTTACAAATATCCCAAGGATCTAGCAGGTGAGATTGCAGTCAAGATATGCTACGAACAAATACAAAAAAATGGCGCTCCTCAAAAAGTTACTTTTTGCTGCTTCGATTGGGAGAATCATGAGGTTTATGAGAGAATTATAGCCGTTCTCAGGCAGAAGAGATATCAGAAAAATGATGCCAGAAATGGAAACGTATTTAGCAGGGACTGAAATTATCGATCGCCATCATCCCGCGATTTTAGAACTAGCGCAGAAGATAGCATCAAAACACGATACATCAGGGGCGATCGCACAATCTTGTTTTGAGTGGGTTCGAGATGAAATTCGCCACAGCTACGACTATCAAGCGATTTCAATCGCCGATTAATCTAACACAATTAGACCCTCATTTTACAATATTCAATCAAAATCAACAGGCCAACCATCCTGAAACACCAGCAATTCTCCCGGTTGAATTTGCGTCCAAACTTCATTATCAGTAAGCGGAAAAGTGGCAATTACAGCCACACGATCGCCCTCCTTTGTCAATTCCCGGAAATCGACAGTTACATCTTCATCGATCGAGTGCGCGCTGGCAAAAGGTGCTTGTCGCACAATATAATGCAGATTAGTAGAACAGTGCGCAAACAAGTGTTCTCCATCAGAAAGTAAATAGTTAAAAATTCCGTACTCTGCCAAAGTTTTAGTGATTTCGTTCAGTACCGCGTAAAGTTCCGTCAAAGCAGGCTTATTTTGAGGAAAATTTTCTCGCAACATTTCTAATATCAAACAAAACGCTTTTTCGCTGTCAGTTTTGCCGACAGGTTTGTAAACTCCGGCACTTTCAGGATTAAAGTTTTCCAGATTACCGTTGTGAGCAAACACCCAATAACGCCCCCAAAGTTCCCGAATAAAAGGGTGGCAGTTTTCCAGAGCAATTTCGCCTTGGGTAGCCTTGCGAATGTGAGCAATAACGTTAGTTGAATGAATGGGATAGCGACGCACTACTTCAGCAACCGGAGAAGCAACCGCAGGTTTAGAGTCGATAAAAAGGCGGCATCCCAAACCTTCAAAAAAAGCAATTCCCCAACCGTCTTGATGAACGTCTGTTCTGCCGCCTCTTGCAGAAAAACCCTCAAAAGAAAAGCAAATATCTGTTGGAACATTGCAGTTCATTCCCAGTAATTGGCACATAGCTTTTAAATCTCTGGAGTTTGGATTGATGCCGCAGCTATTGGCAGCTACAGATTTTTGATGATAACATTATAGTATGAATTGATTTAGCATAAGAAAAAAAACAGGATAATTTTGGATTGTCAACCGTAATGCTACTGAAATTTCAAAAAAGTGCACCCTAAAATTCAGTCGCGTATCATGGATAACAGTCTTGATTGTTCAGTTTATGTTACAAATCTTCGCTGCTGTAAGGCTATCTATCTATCTATCTATTTATCGCTACGAAACGGTCAAACAACTGTTCACAATCCTGAACGCAGACCTTCTATATTGCAGGTTTGCAATGCGCACCTTACCCTATAAGTAGCGAGTCAAATCACTTTTTAGCCTTAGTCCTGTGTTAACCGACTGGCAATTCACTTGCAGCAAAAAGTCATACCATTTTAGATTTTAGATTCAATAATTAGAAATAACTTATTTTATCGGGTTGGGAGCTTGACTCTAGTTCTATTCTTTTTTAAAATGGTATCAGTTCTCGCATTGACCAGCACCTCGATGCCTATCTCGCAACTCCCCATCAAATCAATCAGATTAATGGCGACGCGATCGAATTAGGACAGCTAGACAGCCAAAACATGACCGAGATGGCGCGTTATTTTGGGCGACAATTAGCAGGTGTTTAATGTTGCTACATTAACTACACGTCCGCAGTAATTTTCAGGTTGCTCCGGGGCGGGTTCACTACTAATATCTTTAATTTCATAGCCTCATTTTTATCACTCCGTCCCGTTTTCACAGATTTTCAATCAACAAAAACCAAATCTAACAACTAAGAATGAAAAATTCCAACCAAGAATACGATCGCCAAAATCGACAAATTCTGACCGGCTTAATACTAGGATTGGGATTGCAGGGATTATTTGGCCTTCCAGCACTAGCAGAACCAAGTTCACCTGAATCTCCCGCTGCGATTGAAAACCCGGGTGAACCCGCCCCTACGGAAATTGCGGTTGATTCACCCCAGATGATATTACCGGAAAATCAGGAATTTGTCGATCGGCATATCCCAGCATCCGAACCCAGTTTACTCGAATCTCTCGCTACTATTGAAAATGTTGGTGAACCAGCCCCTACGGAAATTGTGGTTGATTCACCCGAGAAGATATTAGTCGAAAATCCTCCATCAGTTAATCAGAATATCCCAGCAGAGGCGGGTTTATCGGAATCTCTCCCTGCGATTGAAAACCAGAGTGAAACTGTCCCAGAGGAAAGCACAGAACAAGTCACATCTGTTTCTCAACTGGGCGACGTACAACCCACAGATTGGGCTTTTCAAGCACTGCAATCCTTAGTAGAAAGATACGGCTGCATAGCGGGATATCCCGACGAAAAATTTCGCGGAAACCGTGCTTTAACAAGATATGAATTCGCAGCAGGAGTCAATGCTTGTTTGGAGAAAATTCGCGAGTTAATCGGCACAACAAATGAGAACCGAGTCAAGCGAGAAGATTTGCTAACACTGCAAAAATTGCAAGAAGAGTTTGCCGCCGATATCGCCGTACTGCGGGGTCGAACCGACTTGTTAGAATCGCGAGCAACAGAACTAAAAGCCAATCAATTTTCGCCCAGAGTTAAGCTATCAGGACTGACAATTGTGGGGATACAAGGCCGCAGTCCCAACCGTGCCGATCGCGCTCCCAGAGACGGCAAAAGAGATACCAAAGACCCCGGTACAAATGTCAACACGATCAATTTAAATCAGTTATACTTCACTGCTCAATTCAGCCCCCGCAGTAACTTATTCATCGGTCTTTTAAACCAAAACGGGAGCACTTCACCCCAATTAACCGAAGATGTAAACCTTGGTTACAATTTCGGTGAAACTTCTGGCGTCACCCTCAGCGACCTCAACTACCGCTTTCTTGTCGGCGATAAATTGGCAGTATTTGTCGGGACAGCAGGAGTTAACATGATTAGCGGTTTCCGAGGGCCAAATCGGGCAGAAAGTGCAGCTTCCGGCCCGATTTCTGCCTTCGCTCAAAGAAACCCAATTTTGAATACTGGTTTTGGTCAAGGCGGCGCGGGCATTGACTGGCAATTTGCAAAAAGAGCGAGTTTGCAAGCTGTTTATTCTACTACCGTTCCCGGATTTTTTGTCAGTTCTAACGGGCCTAGCGGACACAATACCTTGGGACTGCAAATAACTCTGACTCCCGCAGATCCAGTGGATTTTACTGTTTATTATGTCAACGACTATTCGCCTGACGGCAATTTGATTAGTTTCGCGGGAGACAGCCAATTAACCGCTGTCAATCCCAGCACCAGCAAGTCAGCATCCCTGCAAACTAATGCTGTGGGAGCGAGCTTAAATTGGCGGGTTTCGTCGCGCATTTCTCTGGGAGGTTGGGCGGGTTATACTAATTCTCGGATTCCCGGCAAATCTGGCAATGTGGCAACTACAAATTATATGGTGTTTGTGAATTTTCCCGATTTGTTTGGCACCGGAAATTTAGGGGGAATTTATATCGGGCAACCTCCTAAAATTGTTAGCAGCAATTTACCGACAGGAAACAATATTCCTGATTTTTTAGATACGGGTTTAGGGCGCAAAGGCGGCCAACCGGGAACGACTACTCATGTAGAGGTGTTCTACCGCTGGCAGGTGAGCGATAATATCAGCGTTACTGCGGGATTTATGTTGATTTTTGAACCCGATCACACTCGCAATAGCGATCCAATTACGGTTGGTGTGTTGAGAACTTCCTTCTCTTTTTAATGCAGTTTTTGGATTGCGGGCTAGGGCGGGACGGGTTTGCGCGATCGATTTGGTTTGTAGTGAGGACTAAAGTCCTCACTACAAACTTTTGATTGACGCGGATTAAAACCCGAGGGAGATGTCTTAATCTTTTTTCTAAGTACAAACCCATCCTCTTTACTAATTTTTTACATTGTGGGGCATCATTTCCTCATTGCATCTTTCTTTTCTACATAAAAATACGGAATTAATGCTAAAAAAAGATCCGCACAAACACTCTGGGAATCACTTTTTTATTCAATTACCATCTTAACATATCTTCGAGAGTTCCTGAAGTTAGGGTTTAGAAAAACATGATTAAATCAACTGGCTATTTTTTCGCTCTGGGCTTTGCCGCAATTTCGGCTGTGACAGCCTGTCCTTGTCAAGCACAAACGGCTGTTGAATCAAGTACAAATGTAACGGGAGAGAACAAGATAACAACCACCAATTCGCAGAATGGTGCTAACTCTTCTGCTGGCGATCGCCCAAAAGCTCTTAACACTTCTAAATTTTTTGTGGTTTCAGAGACTAATACCGTACCCGCTAAACCTAGTTCGACGGCGGCGGCTCCCGAAAGAGCTGTACGCAGCAATCCTTTAGGATGTCGATTTTTTGATACTCCTTCAATGCGGCAATAAGTATGGGGACATCTCGGCAAAAAAGAATATCATGGCTGAATAGAGCGCGATCGCTTCTTAGGATCATCCTCTATTTGGGCGATCGCGAAACTTGCAAGTTACAGCCAATGCTCAACCCAGCCCAAATACTCAGCCGACTTCCTCTGACAACAAAAGCGATCGCAAAAATACCCCTGCGAACACTCCTCATCGTTCCATTTGTCCAGCAAATCTTCTTAATTAAATTCATGTAAAATTCAACTTTCTGGGGGAAAGTCAGAAAACTGTTTGATATTCCTCAAAACTATTTGAGGCTTACTTTTGTACTGTTCAACCTTGCCGCTGATATACACGTAGCCGCGTCCTTGAGCGGCATAACGTTTTTCAATCAACCGCTTCAAAGGAGCCATTTTATCAGTTTCAGCATCCGGTATCCACAAATCTAATTTATGATAAACTGAACCCGCATAAATCAGAGCGTTACCGCCGCTCCATTTATTAATCCCAGCCTGCAAATCGCAGAAAATAGTAATAGATTTAGCTTGCTCGGAAGCCGCTAATATTTTCCGGTAGTGCAACCTCACAGAAAGCGCTCCTGCCGTTGCTTCCGACAAGCGAAAATCTTCAACAATCGAGCCGCGCATCGACCACCAAGGCAGTAAATTAGCATAGTTGCGATCGGGAATTTTGGCATTGGTAATCGGATGCCAAATCATCAGATTGTAAGCTTTTGCCGCCTTCTGCCTCAGTCATTTGTCGGTGATACAATCTCGATCGCCCGTATTTCACAAAGTAGGGACTCTAGCCTTCTTGAATCAGTTTGAGATTGTAATTTTCTCCATCTTTATGTACGTAGCATAGGAGACGACCGTAGTTGTCGCGGTGTTTTTGTAGAGCAACTTCAACCGCATCGTCTGTATCAAATTCTATATCGATTTGAGCAAGTTTACCATCTGCTGTCGCGAAGTATTTTTTAGCCATTTCTAAAGCTGCTTTGCCCGCCGCAGTTACAGGTTTTGAACTGCTGGAGTGACTTTCTTCTGTATCGACGCAAATCAGCCGCAGAGACTCGGTTTTGCCGTTGAGAGAAATTTTGATGCTGTCGCCATCAACTACTTGAGTTACTTGCAGGTTCGGAATTCTGGTTGCCATATTTCGCACCCTGTTAGACTTGAGATTTGATTCGCATATCGGCTAAATTGTACATGAGTTTGCTGCTGAATGCAATTGGTTAGGAGTGAGGAGCGCTCTGTGCGCTACCGGATATATAGCGCTCTGTGCGCCCATAAGCACCCTACCGATTAGTTTTGGTATTTTTTATATTGATTTTTGCAAGTTGCTGCGTAACTTATCAAATCGGGAAAAAAAGCCCGAAAATCTGATTCAAGCTGCTGATAATTAACTGTTAAATCTTCCACTCCACCTGCTAAGTTATTTGTCCGCTTGATTCTTGCCGACATTCGATTAAGAGCATTATCTATTCCGCCAATCTCCTTGTACGAGCCGAGCAAGTCGCGGGCGATTATTTGCGGCATAACCCGCTTGAGCGATTCCGGTAATATATCGCGGTTGTCTTGCAGGACTTTGTAGGCTAGACGCGCAAAATCGCAGAGCGGAACTTCTGAATATTCCAGCCAATTTTTAGCTAAGAAGTGGTCGTAAAATACGTCTGTCAAAACTCCGGCAAACCTGCGTCTCTGGGCGCAAACAAGGCTTTTACTCGATCGCACTATTGCATGAGAGTCCGTGTAGCTATCTACTTTTCGGTGCAAATCGATGCCCTTTCTAATTTCCTCGGGATAAAGGTTGACTGCCGAACCTTTGACAAAATCGCCTAAGAGGTTGCCAATCAGCGATTCGGGCGTGCCTTCTGATAAGAATAGATGAGCTAAATAATTCATTGCTACAGTAAAAACATCTAACATAGCATAAGGAGAAAGAGTAATGGCTGTTCTAGAGTATGTAAAACCAGGTGTAAAAACTGGTCAAATAATTGTTGCGGTCGATCTTACTGTTGCCGGTTCTGTCGATCGCGTTCTGGCTACAATTCAGCGCTTGGGATACAACCCAGAAATTCGTCATGTCAACTATCCCTCTGGAGTTCATGTGTTGGCAATTCTCAAAGACGAACAGCATTCTGAAGCAGTCGATGATGACTACTTGTTAGACGAGTGGTTACAGGTAAGATCGCAAATTAACCCCGATGCAGTTCATCTGTGGCGCGGTAAATAACAGCTCAAAAATTATATATAACCGCAGATTAACGCCGATAAAAAAAAACTATCCGCGTTAATCCGCGTTCATCTGCGGTTAAAAAAATCCGTTACGAACCGCCGCGCAACTTATCCAAAACCGTCCGATCTTCCAAGGTCGAAGTATCCCCAGAAACCTCTTCTCCGGCGGCTAAAGAACGCAGCAAACGGCGCATAATCTTACCGCTGCGAGTTTTCGGCAAAGCATCGGTAAATCGAATTTCGCCGGGACGGGCGATCGCCCCAATCTCCTTCACAACGTGCTGCTTCAACTCCTTAGCCAGTTCATCGCTAGGCTGCTGCGAGTTATCCAGCGTCACAAAAGCGACAATTTCCTCACCTTTAATCTCATCCGGTTTGCCAACAACCGCAGCTTCCGCCACCGCTGGATGCGATACCAAAGCCGATTCAACTTCCATCGTGCCGAGTCGGTGTCCGGCGACATTAATCACATCATCAACGCGGCCCATTACCCAGAAATAACCATCTTTATCCTTGTGCGCGCCGTCTCCTGCAAAGTACACAAATTCCCCATCTTTCGGGTGCAAATATTCCCAATAAGTGCGGCGGAAACGGTCTGGATCGTTGTAAAGTGTGCGCATCATTCCCGGCCAAGGATGTTTTACAACTAAATAACCGCCGCTTTCATTAGTTACTGGTTCGCCATCTTGGTCAACGACATCGGCGACAATTCCGGGGAATGGAAGAGTTGCAGAACCGGGTTTTGTGGGAATTGCACCGGGCAAAGCGGTAATCATAATGCCGCCTGTTTCTGTTTGCCACCAAGTATCGACGATCGGACAATTCGAGTTGCCAATTACGCGCTGATACCACATCCAAGCTTCAGGATTTATCGGTTCGCCGACGGTTCCTAACAACCGTAAAGATGACAAATTGCGCGCGTTGGGCAAGTGTTCGCCCATTTTCATAAATGTTCTGATCGCAGTGGGTGCGGTGTAGAAAACGGTGACACCATATTTTTCGATTACATCCCAAAAACAGCCGGGGTTGGAGGCGCGGGGCGCACCTTCGTACATGAGTGTGGTCGCGCCGTTGGAAAGGGGGCCGTAGACTATGTAACTGTGGCCTGTAATCCAGCCGACATCTGCGGTGCACCAGTAGACATCGGTGTCTTGGAGGTCGAAGATCCACTTGGTTGTGATGTGGGTGTAAAGGTTGTAGCCGCCTGTGGTGTGGACGACTCCTTTGGGTTTGCCGGTACTTCCTGAAGTGTAGAGTACGAACAGCATATCTTCGCTGTCCATGGGTTCGGCGGGACAATTTGCCGACGCACCTTTTTGCAATTCGTGCCACCAGCGATCGCGCCCCGGTTCCATGTGCACTTCTTGTTTGGTACGCTGGACGACGAGAACGTTGGTAACGCTGGGTGCGGCATTGTTGGCGAGGGCTTTGTCTACTTGTACTTTCAGGCCGACTGCTGTATCTTTGCGGAAGCCGCCGTCTGCGGTGATGACGAGTTTTGCTTCGCCGTCGTTGAGGCGATCGCGCAATGCTTCGGCGCTAAATCCACCAAAAACAACGCTGTGTACTGCACCGATTCTGGCGCAGGCTAGCATGGCGATCGCAGCTTCGGGAATCATGGGCATATAAATGCCGACGCGATCGCCCTTTTGGACTCCCAATTCTTTGATGACGTTTGCCATTTGGCAGACTTCGCGGTGGAGTTGCGCGTAGGTGAGGGTACGGGAGTCTCCGGGTTCGCCTTCCCAAATTAAGGCGGCTTTATTTTTGCGCCAAGTGGTTAAGTGGCGATCGAGACAATTGTAAGAAATGTTAATTTTGCCATTGACAAACCATTTAGCAAAAGGCGGCTGCCAGTCGAGCACGGTATCCCAGTTTTGGAACCAGTGCAATTCTTGGGCGGCGAGTTCGGCCCAGAATGCTTGGGGGTCTGAAGCGGCTTTGTCATAGAGGGCGCGGTACTCTTCTAAGCTTTTGACCTGTGCTTTTTGGGAAAATTCAGCGGTGGGCGGGAATAGGCGTTTTTCATGCAGAATTGATTCGATGGTATCTTGTGACATTGTTTTTTCTGTCAGTGTCTCTACTTGTTTTAACTATTTTGTACGCAATTGAGCGCAAAAGTATCTTTAGTTTCGTTAAGAATTTCAATAATTGTGTAAATCTTGGGAAATTGGTAATTGCTAATGGGAAATTGGTAATTGCTAATTGGTAACGGTAGTTGCTCGTGGAAAAAATTCCTCTATAATATACTTTTAAGGAAAAGCCGATTGCACAAGAGCTCTCACCCAAACTTTAGGCATCTTCTTCATCTTCATCTGCAAGCCGTTGGTATTCTAAAATGATGCCCGTAATTTCATCGGCTGGAATATCAGCTTGTGCAGATTTTGTATAAACAGTCAGTAAAATAATGCCATTTTCAGTCTTGAGATAATAAATCAGACGATAGCCGCCGCTTTTACCTTTTTGAATATCGCTATTTCTGACTCTCACTTTAAAAACATCATAACCAGTCCCAGATATTCTATCTCCTGGTATCTCTCCCCGTTCAAGTTGTGTAATGACGGGTTGTATGTCGTTACGAACACTTCGATATTTTTTGGCGAGGTTGCGTAAGTTTCTTGTAAATGTTGGTGCAGCTTCAACTTGAATCAATGGTTGCTCAGACATCATCAATTCCCTCCCAGATTTGCGAAACAGGAATCGTTTGGCCTGTCATTGCTTCATGCCAAGCTTGACGGAAATCTGCTAAGATTGTTTTATGAGATTGCTCATCTTCATTAATTTCTGTTACTTCTGGAATCAGCACAATTACTTCTACTCGGCTATTGCGCTCTAACGTGAGTGGTTTGTCAATGCACAATTGTCCTCGATCGTCGATCGTTGCCATCACTTTAATTGCTTTCATAAAACACACTAAATTTCTAGCTAACTGGGGTGATATCTGATAATATTATATCATACCAAATCAGCTTGTAATGTCTCTATAATATACTTTACAGGAAAAGCCGATCGCACAAAAGCTATGACCCAAAATTTAGAAGCCAGCCAACTTTCCCTAAATGACGTTCGCCACCTTCTCAAACTGGATGAGGGAGAAGCAGATTCGCTGACCGATTTTTTTTCCCTGGAACCGCTGAGCGAATTTGAACAGCAGGAATTATTAAAAATTAGAAAGAACTTTCGCCGCTACTTAGCAGCAGGTAAAGTATCTGAAGAAATGGTGAAGTTTTTAGCACTTTCGCCGTTAATGCGATTAACGGGATTTTTCGATGTTCCGGTGGTGCTGACAATGGAGGATAGCATTCCGATTGAGGTTGAAGATGGAGATATTTTGATTAAAGGGCGGTTGGATATTCTCGCTGTGAATGGGCCGGATGCGGAGATTGGGGCGGCGCAGTTCTGGATTTTGGTGGTGGAAGCGAAAAATAGTGCGATCGACTCCTGGGCCGGTTTACCGCAATTGCTGACTTATGCGTTTAAGAGTTTGCAGCAGCAACCGTCTGTTTGGGGATTGACGACGAATGGACGCAACTATCAGTTTGTGTATCTGACGCGGGGGAATCCTTGCACTTATCAGATATTACCGGAATTGAGTTTGAGCGATAAAGGGCGATCGATCGAATTGGCGCAAGTATTGAAAGCTATTTGCAAGTTGCAGAACGTGCAGTTACAATTAGCATAATGATTGGGAAGTTAGGAAGACGAGTGGAGGAAATATACATATTTTAATTACCTCCTAAGTTTCTCAATAAAAATTGCACAATCGTGCCAATATAGATTTATACCATCATCAACTTAATCATGCTTTTAACTGACATAGTAAATCTTTTAGGTAAACCCTACTTCCAAGCCTCCAACTGCCTCATTTATCAAATGGACTGCTTAGAAGCAATGTCAAAGCTCCCTGATGAATGCGTCAATCTCACTGTCACCAGTCCCCCCTATAACATTGGCAAAGAATACGAAAAAACACTACCACTTGATAAATATTTGAACTGGTGTGAAAGCTGGATCAGTGAAAATTATCGGCTAATCCTTCCTAACGGCGCTTTCTGGCTCAACTTGGGGTATCTATCAATTCCCAATCAAGCTAAAGCTATCCCCATTCCCTATCTACTTTGGGACAAAATTCCTTTTTACCTGATCCAAGAAGTTATCTGGCACTATGGCGCTGGGGTTGCTGGTAGTAAGTTCTTTTCACCGCGCAATGAAAAGTTCCTTTGGTATGTGAAAAACCCTAAAGATTATACCTTCAATCTAGATGATGTGCGCGATCCAAATGTAAAATATCCTAATCAAAAAAAGAATGGCAAAATTAAAGTCAACTCCCAAGGCAAAAATCCGACTGATGTTTGGGAATTCCCCAAGGTAACTTCTGGTAAAAATAGAGCCTCAAAAGAGCGAACATCTCACCCCGCTCAATTTCCTAGTGCTGTCATACAGCGAATAATCAAAGCTTCGTCCAACCCAAATGAAATCATTTTAGACCCTTTTCTGGGTTCAGGAACTACGGCGGTTGTTGCTTTAGATTTGCAGCGCACTATTATCGGATTTGAGATTTGTCAGGAATACTGCGATTTAGCAGCAAACCGAATTGATGATTTTCTAAGAGAAAAGCAGATTAGTGAAGCTCAATTATCTTTATTTTAAAGAGGGTAAATCTTGCTTAATAGGCAATTGCAGTAGCTTATATCGCTCTACATCAGGGCTTAATTTAGCTTGCTGACCAGTGGCCGCTGTTTGCCCTTGCCAATCTTCTCGATCTATCCATCCAAATCTAACTAAATTAATCTGTATAGTTTGT
>Ga0136638_10000045_pt1 | contig 17741 bp, 12 predicted proteins | sample AntDrymUQ8582206_2_FD_104671 | JGI IMG/M metagenome (GOLD analysis project Ga0136638, IMG submission 104671) | Polar desert sand microbial communities from Dry Valleys, Antarctica - metaG UQ858 (22.06) | ecosystem: Environmental > Terrestrial > Soil > Desert | place: Antarctica: Dry Valley...
GACATGCTCGCGGAGTTAGCGTCGACGCAATCGTTGTCGTCGGCGCGCATTGCGTTCAGGAAGTCAAGCGCGCAGCAGGTGAAGCGGGCGCGTGCGTCAGAGCGTAGCGAGCGCAAAGCTGCAACTGTCAGCACTGCTGCAATCGAGTCACGCGCCAATGAAGTGCGAATCACAGTCGAGCACTTGCCCTTCGATGAGGGGGCTTATCGCTTTTCTGCGTTGAGTCAACAAGCGGTGGTGCCGGTGCGCGAGCTCAAGGTCAACCAGCACTTTGCCTCCGAAGCGGCGCGCGCACTGCGCGAAGCGAGTACGCGCGATGAGCAGGAAAAGTACGGGCGGCTGCTGTACGACTATTTAATGCCGCACGATTTTATCGATCTGCTCGACGGCAACCAGCCGCTGCGCTTGATCGTCGACCGCGCAACGGCGGCGTTTCCGTGGGAGATGGCATGCTTTCCGTCGCGCCAGGGCGCGGCGCCGCTGCGCTGGCTCGGCACCGACCTGCAACTGTCGCGGCAATTTCGCACGCTGCTGTCGCAAGCGCCGGGCTTGAGTCCGCCATTGAATGACCGATTGAGCGTTCTAGTGATTGCCGATCCCGCGCCGGAGCGCGAGCTTCAACTGGCAGGCGCGCGTATCGAGGGACGGCGTGTCGCGGACATTCTGAAGAGTGCCAACGGGCAGGATTTCGGTGCTGGCACATTGAGTATCAACGTGGTCGAACGGATCGGCGCGGGGGAGTGCGATCCGATCGAGATTCTTGCGCTGCTTCTGAGCGGCGACTTTGACATTGTTCACTTCGCCGGGCATGGCGATTACAACGCGCAAGCACCCGAGGCCAGCGGTTGGATCTTCGGCGCGAATACCGTGTTGACCGCGCGCGATATTTTTCGTGCGCGCAGCGTGCCGCGCATGGTGTTCGCCAACGCGTGTTTCTCCGGTGTGCTGCAGGCCGGCCGTGCTTTTGCCGCCGACGAGCTGTCGCATGGGCTGGCGTCGATCGCGCAATCGTTCTTCGAGCGCGGAGTAGCGAACTACATCGGTACCGGCTGGCCAGTCGACGATGCGCAGGCATTGACGACTGCCGAGGCGTTCTACCAGGCATTGCTCAGACGAGAATCGATCGGCACGGCGCTTAGCGCGGCGCGCAAAAAAGTATTCAGCGAGCAGATCGAATCAACGTGGGGTGCGTATCAGCACTACGGCAATCCACAGGACTATTTGCTGCGCGTCGGCGAGGCAGGCTGACGCCGGTTCGATAGCGGTGCAGTTACCATGCACCGATGAACCAAAGCAGCAACGAACTCGGCGAAGTCAGAACCCGCATCGCGCCGAGCCCGACCGGCATGCTGCATCTGGGTACTGCGCGCACTGCGCTTTTTTGCTGGGCGTTTGCGCGTCATCACGGTGGCAAGTTCGTTCTGCGCATCGAAGACACCGATTTCGAACGCTCGACCGAACAATCGGTGCAGGTCATTCTTGACAGCATGCGCTGGCTAGATCTCGATGTCGATGAAGGGCCGGTGCGCCAGACCGAGCGTTTGCCGCGTTACCGAGAAGTACTCGAAGAAATGCTCGCCGACGGTCGCGCCTATCGCTGTTATTCGAGCAAGGAAGAACTCGATGCGCTGCGTGACACGCAGACGGCACGCGGTGACAAGCCGCGATATGACGGCCGCTGGCGTCCGGAGAACATTCGAGGTCAGATGCCGCCGGCGGGAGTGGCACCGGTGTTCCGTTTTCGCAACCCGGATGATGGCGACGTTGCGTGGAATGACTTGGTCAAAGGCCCAATCAGCATTTCGAATCGCGAACTCGATGATCTGGTCATCGCGCGCAGCGACTGGGTGCCGACCTATAACTTCGCGGTTGTCGTCGACGACGCCGACATGCAAATATCGCACGTGATGCGCGGCGAGGAGCACATCAACAACACGCCGCGGCAGATCAATCTTTATCGCGCGCTTGACTGGAAACCGCCGCACTTCGGGCATCTGCCGTTGATCCTCGCGCCCGATGGCAGCAAGCTATCGAAGCGACACGGCGCCGTCAGCGTCATGCAGTACGACACCGATGGCTTTCTGCCCGAAGCGCTGTTCAATTATTTGGCACGGCTCGGCTGGAGTCATGGCGACGACGAGAAATTCACGCGCGAGCAGCTGGTCGAGTGGTTCGATTTACGGCACGTCAACCGCGCGCCCGCGCAGTACAACCTCGACAAGTTGTTGTGGCTCAATGGCGAGTACATCAAGGAAGCCGACGATCAGCGGCTTGCTAGGTTGGTTGCTCCGCGCGTGGAGGCGCGCGGCTTGCAGCTTGCGGCCGGACCGAGTTTGATCCGCGTGGTTGCGTTGTTGAAAGATCGCTCCCGCACGCTGAACGAACTTGCCGACTCTGCTTCGCTGTTTTATCGGGATCCGGTATTCGACCCCAAGATTTTGGCCGAGCATTTGAATGCACAGGGCCGTTCGGTCGTGCAGGCATTCCGGGAGAGTGCAAAAGCAACTACGTGGGAGCGCAGCGCACTGAACGCGGCGATCAAGAAAATTGTCAGCGACTTCAAGCTCAAGATGCCACAGGTCGCCGTTCCGCTGCGCGTGGCCGTCACCGGCCAACCGCAAACGCCGTCGATCGATGCTGTGCTGGAACTGTTCGGAAAGGAAACGACTCTGGCGCGGCTGGATGCGGCATTGGCGCGCGCCGATTCGGCACAGCTATAATCCGCGCCTCGCGTGTGGGGGTATAGCTCAGCTGGGAGAGCGCTTGCATGGCATGCAAGAGGTCATCGGTTCGATCCCGTTTACCTCCACCATCACGTTCTAAGTCCCCATCGTCTAGAGGCCTAGGACATCACCCTTTCACGGTGAGTACAGGGGTTCGAATCCCCTTGGGGACGCCACTGCATTCAAGCAATGCGCGTGCAGTAGACGGACGTTAAGCAGAGGATTTGCTTGAGCTTCTGTTGACTGCCGAGAGTGCCGCCGCAACGCGCGAGAAATGCCGCGCTTGCATGAGTTGATGTGGTCATGTTTAGCTTGGCCGCTCATTACATATGGTTTCGTCCAGCGCGGACCTGAACTCGGGCAAGTCAAACGCCTCGGCGATAAGCTCGTAAGACCGGACGCGGGCGGCGAGTTCCCACGCGTGCGTTGCGATCATCACTTCGTCTGCTTCCGTTCGCGCGGCGAGGTCCTCGATGCGCGCGCGGACCTGCTCGGGCGTGCCCACGATCTGGAGCTTCTTGTATGAAGCCGCAATCGCCTGTTCATCCGGCGTGAATACGTGCGACATCGCTTCCTCGGGACTTGGCATGCGGCCAGGACGTCCTGTACGGAGTTGGACAAACGACAGCACCGCCGACGAGGCCATGCACTGAGCCGCTCCCTCGGTGTCAGCACAGTAAACCGAGAGCGCGAGAATCGCGTGTGGCTTGGCGAGAACGCCACTCGTGGAAAATTTGTTGCGGTAGGCGCGCATCGCAGGCTCGGGCGGGTCCGGACTGAAGTGCCCTGCGAAAGCGAACGCGATACCCATTTGAGCTGCTAGCTTCGCGCCGTAGTCACTCGACCCGAGGATGTAGAGCGGTGGCAGCGGTCTGTCGTCGGGAATCGCACGAACGGCGCGGAACGGATGATCAGTGGGAAACTCCCCACTGCCCCACGCAATGAGCTCGCTCAGCTGCTCGAGGAAGTCATCCGCGCTCAGCGCTGCACGCGAGCGGCGCAAGGCGAGCGCCGTAAGGCCATCGGTGCCCGGCGCGCGACCGATGCCGAGATCGATCCGACCGGGATGGATCGCTTCGAGGAGCTTGTACGCCTCGGCCACCTTGAGCGGCGAGTGATTCGGAAGCATGACGCCACCCGCGCCGAGGCGGATCCGCGTAGTAATCGAGCCCACGTGCGCGATCAAGATCTCGGGGTTCGTGCTCGCGATACCCGGCATATTGTGGTGCTCGGCGTACCAGAGCCGCGTGTAGCCGAGACGATCGACCGCTTTTGCAAGATCCGCCGCGTTGCGAAGCGCATCGACGCTTGTACCTCCGCGTACGAGAGGAACAAGGTCGAGTGCCGAGACGGAAACAGACATGGCTTCCTTCACACGTTGGTGACAGACTTCGAGAAGCCGTCATCTTTCAGACTAATACAACCTTGGTTCATCGCGGCTACCACGGCATTGCTTAGCTGCGTGAACTGTAGAGACGGGCCCGCGGAACTCAATGTTTCGTTGAGTTGTGTTGCCATCAGCGCACCGAACGCCGCCGCCGCAACCTTTAGCAGTACCTTGCTGCCACGGCCGGTCAATATCGCCCGTGCCTGCCGCGATCGATCAACCAGCCGGCGGCGTCATCGGTTGTCATGACTATGGACTATGCGGCGTTGGAACCTTCTCCAACAGGCGACACCGAGGACACTACGGGTGCTGTACTTCGGGCGCAGGCCTCCATCTCGAAGTGGTTGTTCCGGTAAGGACAACGACCCCTTGCCGCAGCCAGCAAACTGGACGCGGGATAGGCGATGAAAAACAACGGACCCAGGCGCTCGTATTGCCGCACGTGTACCAGCTCGTGCGCTCTCAGTGTCACGAGATCTTGAAAGCTGTGGCCCAGGATCACGTGGCCAAAGGTGATTGCGGAGAAGGGTAGATACCGCAAGCGCGAGTTCGACGGACACTGGCCACAGTAGGGCGCGAACTCAAGCGCGCAACCAACCCTTCGCACTGAGCCGCCAAACAGCAGCACCAGTGCGCCAATCGATAGCCCAACTAGCGAACACGGTGACGCCCATAAAATGCGAAGAAAACGGAGCACGATCAGGTCCTGCGCTAGCGGCGAGCTACGGCTCCTGGAATCGTCAGATACTAAACCGCCAAACACTCAAATCTCCGCGCAATAAACCCAATCACCTGGCTAAGCCTTGTTGTATCAAGCGGGTTGGTTCACGGTCCGCATGAAGCGGCACGTAGCTCAGCAACCATGCAACTCACCGTCGGCTTAAAACAAGGAATTTGGACATGATAGGGACGCAAATCGATAGCACAGACGACTCAGCAGTTGGTTGGCCAAGCATTGCAGAGGCAGCGGCTCGGTTGCGCGAGAAGAGCAAGCAGGACGATTCCCTGGCGCAAGCAAGTGCATTGAACGTTGTGCGCTACTTCCAGCGCCCGCGTCGTGAGTCAACCCAGCCGGACTGAGCAACTGAGGGTCGCCTATCGCTGGCCCGTATTCTCAAATAGCGACGGTGGTCACTGGGACGGCATCGGGCCCGTAGTGATCGTGGTTGGCGTGGGGATATCGCGCTTCGAACCGAACACGTGCGCATAGATCCATGTGAACTCGGCGCCCAATAAAAAGATTTGAGCCGAGTAGTACACCCAGACAAAGATCACGATGATCGACGCGGCGGCGCCAAAGCCCGACGCAATGCCGCTCTTACCAATGTACAGGCCGATCAGGAAGCGGCCGATCGTGAACAAAAGGGCGGTCACCGCCGCGCCAAGCCACACGTCGTGCCACTGCACCCTCACTCGCGGCATGAGTTTGTAAATCATCGCGAATCCGACCGTCGTGACCGCGAACCCGACCACGATGTTGACGCTGTGCGCCAGCACCTCCCAGTTGCCAAACGCACCGCTCCACCACTTTCCAAGCGCAGCAGTGGCGGCGCCGAATACAAGCGAGACGATGAGTAGAAAGGCGATGCCGAGGATCATGCCGAACGAGAGCACGCGCGCTCGCACGAGGCCCAACAAACCGCCCGAACGGTCGCGCGCGGGAGCGCGCCAGATGCGGTCAAGCGCGTCCTGCAACTCGCCGAAAACGGTGGTTGCGCCGACAAGAAGTAATACGATGCCGACAACGGTCGCAGCGATTCCTTCCCTCGGTTCGCTGACGCTGGTCAGCAGATCCTCCACCGTCTTAGCGGCATCAGCACCCATCAAGCCGCGCAGTTGACCAAAGATCTCACCACGCGCAGCCTCGGCTCCAAAGACCATGCCAGCGACCGAGATTACGATCAACAGCATGGGTGCCATCGAGAAAATGGTGTAGTAGGAAAGCGCGGCGCCCATGCTGGGCGCGTAGTCGTCGATCCACGCTGCTGCCGTGTCCTTGACGAGCGTCCACCATTTATTGGAAATTGGCTGCTTGTTCATTCACGCCGCCTCTTTCTTGCAGCGAACACACCGCAATCCCGAATAGGTGAATCCGCCTATGTTCCGTTTACTGCTGGAGAAGGGCTGATCGCGATCAGCGGTTACGGTCAACCCGAAGATCTGAAGCGCGCCACAGCAGCCGGATTTGATCACTACCTTGTAAAGCCGGTGGACCTTCCGTCGCTACGCACCCTGCTCAGTCAAGCAGTTACGCCAGCACTAATGAAGTAGGCGATAGAGTTGATGACAAATCGAAGGCGAGGCTACCGCCCCGTATTCTTCGAGTCGTAGGCGCCTTTGAGCTTCGCCTCGGTGGCCGCTACTTCGCGCTCCATTGCGGCAATGCGCGCTTCATACTCCGGTGTCAGGCGGCTGCCTCCCCCGGCCAAGCCACGCCGCTCACCGGGCAGCGGCTCGCGACTGAGTTCGAGCTTTCTGCGTGCAACGGCGAGTTCGCGCTCGAGGTTTGCGGCATTGTCGCTTGATGTGGTGCCCTTGCCGGGAAGCGCCGGGCGCATGAACGGCGCTGGCGTCGTCGTACTTCCCGGGCGTGCCACCGCGGTTTGCGACGGCGTTGCACCTTTGGTTGCCGGCGAAACTGGCAGCGTAGTTACGCGCGGAGTGCTTTTCGCTTCGCGTTCTTCAAGCACTTTGCCTCCGGAAGGAACACTGTCGCTGTACATCAAGCTGCCGTCGGGCATCTGTACTTTATAGATCATCTGGCCGCCAGCCAGCAACGGTGCGGCGGCCAGCAAGATGGCAGAAATCAGGCGCAACATGCAAGTCTCCCTTTGTACGTTGTTCGCACTGTAATAACGATAGTCGCTCGGAACGGCTGACGAAAGCATTGGGCATTCGGAATTTGGGGCCGTTCCCGCGGTTTCGCGCCGACTGCACCGTAAAGGGATCTAAAACTGGACCCCGGAGTAGGGCCTGCCGGGGCGACGGCGCTGTTGAATCGCTGCGCTCTTGGACATCGCCGTCGGTTATCCACAGATTCGGCGTGGGCGCGATGGCAGAATCGGTTCAATGAGCAGCACGCAGTTTGTCCATCTCCGCCTGCATTCGGAATTTTCGGTCGTCGACGGCATCGTTCGCATCGACGACGCGATGACGAAAGCTGCGGCGGACGGACAGGGGGCGCTTGCGCTGACGGACAGCGCGAATTTGTTCGGCGCAGTGCGCTTTTACTCGTCAGCACGCAAACACGGCATCAAGCCGATCATCGGCTGCGATCTGTGGATTACCAACGAGCACGATCGGGACAATCCCTCGAAGATGGCGGTGCTGGTGCAGGATCGCGCGGGGTACTTGAACCTGTGCGAGCTGATTACCCGCGCCTACCTCGAGAATTCGCATCGCAATCGCGCTGAGGTACGAATCGAGTGGTTCGAGCAAAACGATGGCCTGCGCGCGCGTGGCTTGATCGCGCTTTCCGGTGCGCGCTACGGCGCCGTCGGCGCGTGCCTGTTGGCGGGCAAGCCCGAAGCCGCGACACTAGCGGCGCAGCGTCTGGTCGCCACCTTCGGCGACCGGTACTACCTCGAGCTGCAGCGCACCGGCGACGCGCGCGATGCCGTGCACACCAAGGCCGCACTGGCACTCGCCACTCGACTCAGGCTGCCCGTCGTAGCCACGCACCCGATTCAATTCCTCGAGCGTGCCGATTTTCGCGCGCACGAGGCGCGCGTGTGCATTGCCGAGGGCACTACGTTGAACGATGCGCGTCGGCCGCGCCGCTTCGTGCCGGAGCAATACTTTAAGACGCAGGCCGAAATGGCAGAACTGTTTGCCGATGTGCCGGTGGCGCTGACCAATTCAGTGCTTATCGCGATGCGCTGCAATCTTCAGCTCGAGCTCGGCACCGCGCGACTGCCGAAGTTTCCGACGCCCGACGGCGTCACGCTCGACGATCATTGCCGTGCGCTCGCATCGAACGGCCTCGAACAACGGTTGCAGAAGTTATATGCGGACGAGCAAACGCGCCAGGCACGGCGTTCGGAGTACGCAGCGCGTCTCGATCTGGAACTGTCGATCATCGCCAAGATGGGCTATTCGGGCTACTTCCTGATCGTGGCGGACTTCATCAACTGGGCCAAGAGCCACGGCATTCCGGTGGGCCCCGGACGCGGCTCTGGTGCCGGCTCGCTGGTGGCGTATTCGCTGCGCATCACCGATCTTGATCCGTTGCAATATGGCCTGTTGTTCGAGCGCTTCCTGAATCCGGAGCGCGTTTCGATGCCCGACTTCGACATCGATTTCTGCCAGGACCATCGCGATCGAGTGATCGACTACGTGAAGCACAAGTATGGGCACGATTGTGTTTCGCAGATTGCAACGTTCGGCACCCTTGGGGCTAAAGCGGTGGTGCGCGACGCCGGCCGCGTGCTCGATCTGCCGTATACGAAGTGCGATCAGCTCTCAAAGTTAATTCCGCACAATCCGGCCGATCCGTGGACGCTCGAGCGTGCACTCGCGCACGAGCCTGCGTTTGCCGATGCGGTGGCAGCCGATGAAGAAACTCAGGAATTAATTGCGCTTGCGCGTCCGCTCGAAGGGTTGACGCGCAACGTCGGCATGCACGCCGGCGGTGTGCTGATCGCGCCCGGCAAGTTGACCGATTTCACGCCGCTTTATTGCGCGCAGGGCACTGAGGGCGTGATCAGCCAGTACGACAAGGACGACGTCGAGGCAATCGGCCTGGTCAAGTTCGACTTTCTCGGCTTGACCACGCTGACGATCCTCGACCTGACTTTGAAGTACGTGCGGCAGCTCGAGCCTTCGTTCGCGCTCGAGCTCGACACGCTGCCGCTGAACGATTCGGCAACGTACGAGATTTTCAAACGTGGCGCGACCACTGCGATATTCCAGTTTGAATCGCGCGGCATGCGCGAGCTGTTGAAGCGCGCGAAACCCGATCGGCTCGATGATTTGACGGCGTTAAACGCCTTGTATCGGCCGGGTCCGATGGATCTGATTCCTGAGTACGTCGATCGCAAGCAGGGTCGGCAGAAGGTTGAATATCTGCACCCGTCGATCGCCCCGATACTGGCCGAAACATACGGCGTGATGGTGTATCAGGAGCAGGTGATGCGCATTGCGCAGGTCACCGGTGGCTATTCGCTCGGCGCCGCCGATCTACTGCGGCGAGCGATGAGCAAGAAAAAGCCGGAAGAGATGGCGACGCATCGCTCTATTTTCGTCGAAGGGGCGATGAAGCGCGGCGTGGAAGCGCACACGGCAACCGCTCTTTTCAATCACATCGAAAAATTCGCCGGCTATGGCTTCAACAAAAGTCATAGTGCTGCATACGCACTGATCGCGTATCAGACCGCGTATTTCAAGGTGCATTATCCGGCCGCATTCATGGCGGCCAACTTGTCGACCGTGATGGACGACACCGACAAGGTCAAGGACCTGATCGAAGACTGTAAGGCAATCGGCGTTAAGGTGCTCGCCCCCGATGTGAGCACGGGCGCTTATCGTTTCGAGCCGGTCGATGCAAAGACAATTCGCTTTGGACTCGGCGGCATCAAAGGCACGGGGCGCGGTGCGATCGAGGCGATTGTCGCAGCGCGCTCCGCAGGCGGGCCGTTCGTGGATTTGTTCGATCTGACCAAGCGCATTGATAAGCAGTACTTGAGCCGACGGGTGGTCGAAGCGCTGGTGCGCGCGGGCGCGCTTGATCGGCTGCATGACGAACGCGCCATTCAGCTTGCTACGGTCGGCCGCGCGATCGACGCCGCGGATAACGCGGTCGCATCGGCGGGGCAGGCGACATTGTTCGGTGCGTTGGACGGCGCCGCGCGACACGTTGAATACGTGCCGGCCGCACGCTGGAGCGAGCGCGAAAAGTTATCGAACGAAAAGCTGGCGCTGGGCTATTACTTCTCCGGCCATCCGTTCAGCGAATTCGCCGCCGAAGCACGGCGGCTGGCTCCGACGCCGTTGTCGGACGTGCGACTGACAGGCGGGCGGGGTGATGGCACGCGCGGTGAAGGGGGACGGGCTGAGCAGATCAAAATTGCCGGCGTCGTCGTCTCCGCGCGCAGTCAAAACACACGTCGCGGGCGCATGGGTGTGATCGTGCTCGAAGACGGCACAGCGCAGCTCGAGTTGATGGTTTTCTCCGAACTGTACGACCGCAAGCGTGCTCTGCTAAAGGAAGATCAGCTGCTGTTCGTCATGGGACGTGTCCGCAACGACGAGTTTGCACAGCGTCTAACGGTGTCGGCCGACGAGCTGATGGATCTGGCCGAAGCGAGGTCGCGCGCGGCAGCTCGGCTGCGCATCGAGGTCGAGGGTGCCGGCGATGTGATCCGGCTGCGTGACGTGCTCAATCCTTATCGCGTCACCAATGGGATTGCCGGGTCCGGTTGCCGGATCGTTATTACTTACAGCAACCGCGCGGGCAGTGTGGACGTTGCGCTGCCGGAAGATTGGCGCGTGCGACCGGAGGATCGCCTCGCCGCCGATCTCGCAATGCAGCCGAGGGTGCGTCGCGCTTATTACAACTACGCTTAGGTGCGATAGCAATCGACACCGATCTGCGCGTTCGGCCGGCGCGACGCCTCGCTGCGGTTGAGTTTGCGAAGATGACGGAGACAATCACTCGGCCGCCGCCTTGCGCTGCTGCACGAGCAACATGGCCTTCGCGTACTTGTAATAAGTGTGCTCCGCATTGGAAATTGCGAGCATCAGGCCGTGCTTTCCATCCAGAAAGCCGGCTCTGAGTACGTACGTTCGAAAAAAAGCAAACCACCCTGAAAAGAGCGCACGGGTGAGTGAAGGCGTTTTGCCCGCACGCAGGAGGTCTTGCGCGCCCCAACTAGAGTAGGCATTGACTTTGCCGAGCACTTGGTCCAGGTCTCGATACGATTCGTGCATCAGCGGCTGCGCGAGTCGACCAACGTCGCCGTCGGCAACGCAATGATCGTGGATGATGCCACCGGAGAATCTGGCCGCGCCTTTCCGGACTAATCGGGTGACCCGGTCCGGCCACCAGCCGCCGTGTCGCATTATTTGGCCGCAATAGCTGGAGGCACGTGGAATGCTGAATGCCGCTTGAAGCGGTGATCGCGCCAGCGTATTGCGGATTTCGCAGCGTAAGGATTCCGTGACCCATTCATCGGCATCGAGCAACAGACACCAAGTGCCGCGCGCCGCACCAATACCATAATTGCGCTGTGCAGCCGGACCTTGCCATTCGGTGTTCACCAGTACAGTGGCATTCGACTCGCGGGCGATTTCCACTGTCCGATCGGTACTTCCGGAGTCGACCAGCAGCACCTCGTTGCACCAGGCGAGAGATTGCAGGCAGCGAGCGATAACGCGTTCTTCATTCTTGGCGATGACGATAGCGGTAACGGCAGTTTCGGCCATTATTCTTCCGCGTGGTCATAGAGCATTGGTATCACCTTCATTCGAGTGCACGTGTTAATGCCGAAACCAACGCGCGCGCCTGTCGCGCGTGCAACTTTGCAATTGCGGGGTCGACGGCGGGTGTCGACCACGGCGTGCATCGATGGTTTCTTTGGAACGGTGCGAACCGCATCTTACGTCGGCGGTTTGCCTATCAGCTTCTCTACAATCAGCGTTTGTATCCGCTGCTGTCGGCCCTCTGGTATTCCCCTTTGTGGTTTCAGTTCCAGTTCATCCAAGTTCGGACGATCAATTGCACTGCCGTGTTAATGCGCACGTCGATGCCGTCTTCGTGCTGTCGGTAAAGTCCTTTCGTGACCGAATTGCGTATATTGAACGCGAACTTCGTCATCACGGCATCGCCTTCGCGTGGATTTTTGAGCACGACGCGGACGAGCTCACACCGCAGCTGATCGAGTCAACGTTCGCTGCGAGCGACATGGGGCGGCCGCAGCAGTCGCTTGTGCTCAAGCACATCGAGACGTGGCGGCGCTGCGCTGAAAGCGGCTATCGTCGCATTCTGGTTTTCGAGGACGACGCAATGCTTGCGCCGGACTTCGAGACCACGTTCTGCGCCGCGATGCGCGCCGCAGACATGATCGACCGACCATATATGGTGTATCTCGGCTGCGGAAACAACAAGTACGCGCCGGAAGCACCGGGGGCCGGTTCGCCATTGATACGAACGGGGGTGCCGCTGCCCGCCACCGACGCGATAGTCATCGATCAGCGCGCTGCTCGACTGCGGCTTGAATACATCGCGGGCCGCCGGATCACGCGACCCGCGGACTGGTTGATGCGCGAGGCGGATGCTGCAATGGGCATTGATCACTACTGGCTGGCAGATCCGATCGTCGAGCAGGGGAGTATGAATGGCCGGTTCACAAGTGTGCTCGACCGTAAGCGCATCCGCCGCGGCCGGGTGTGGTCATGGTTGCGCTATCGATGGGATCGGTGGCGACGGCGCACGTTAAACCGTGATCGACACGCTGAAATGGCCGAAGACATATCGGTGGCGTCAGCGGCGCTGCGCAGGGACAACTTGGCAGTCGCGAGCGCGCGCGCTGCGGCTGCGCTGGTCGGAATCGGCGCGTTCACCGGCGCTGCGTTGGCGAATATTGCCGCTGGCGTGATGGTGCTGGCATTCCTAACGGCGCCGTCGTGCATGCAACGCATACGACGTACCTGGCGTCAGCCGTTGGGCAAAGCTGCCGTCTTGTTCCTGGCGGTGTTGCTGCTCTCAACCTTGTGGAGCGAAGCGCCGTTTCCGGTGGCGCTCAAAGCATGGGGCGGTTGGCGTCAGTTCCTGATACTTTTTATCGCGCTTGCCGTCTTCGACACGCGATCCGCAAAGCTCGCTTTCGCGGCCATATTCGCCGTCGTCGCGACGGCCGGAGCGGTGGCTTCGTTCCTTGCGTTCGATTTCGGGTCGGCACAGGCGATGTCGGATGTGAAGAGCGGGATCATCCTGCGCAACCACGTTACCCAGGGTATGGCGTTGACAGTCGGCGCATTGCTGGCACTTGTGCTTCTTACGCACGCGCGGCGTGGTTCCTGGCAGCAGTCGGCGTGGGCTGCGTCGGCGACCTTGATGACGACCAATGTCGTGTTCGTTGCGTACGGCCGCAGCGGATACGTGGCTCTCGCGGTCGCATCATTGGCGGTCGCACTTGGTCTATGGCGCGGGCGCGCCCGTGGCATCGCGCTGGCCGTGCTGATCCTGCTCACGCTAAGTGCCCTCCAATTTTCACCATTGATCAACCAGCGGTTCGAGAAGGGAATGAAGGAAATAGCGCAGGCAGACGATGCTGCCGAATTGACGTCGATGGGAATAAGAATGGTGATGTGGGAAATCACCACCGGAATCGTGCGCGATGCGCCCCTATTCGGCCACGGCCTGGGCTCGTTTTCCGACGAATACCGCCGCCGGGTGACGCAGCGGTACGCGGGTTGGAAAGCAACATTGATGCAAGACCCACACAACCAATACCTGCTGGTTTTGGCTGAAACCGGTTTGCTGGGGCTCGCGATGTTTACCTGGTGGCTGTTTTCTGCGCCGCGACAGCCGGTGCAGGGACCCTTTCGATCGATCGGTCTCGCGATCTTGCTGGCTTGGTGCGTAACGAGTCTGTTCAGCTCGCACTTTCATACATTCAATGAGGGCCACCTGATCATGATCGTGCTCGGAGTTTGTCTGGCTCGCGAGCGTGCCGAACCAGGTCACGAACGCAGCGCTGCGTCGATCGCGGCCCTCACGTCTTCGTAGTGCGGCCAGCCATTGGCCGTTCCGATCAGCGTCGCTTTGCTACTCCACGGCCGCGTTTTTTGTGGCTCGGTGACGCCGAACACGCTGATCAATCGCGTGCCTGCAGCTGCCGCCAGGTGGCCTGGCCCGCTGTCGTTGGCAATGACCAGTCGCGCATCTTCAAGAATTGCGGAAAAGGTTGAAAGGTCTGCTTCGGGCAATACGATGGCGCCCGGTAGTGCATCGCGCACCGTTGCCGTCTCGTTCGGACCCGGTAGCGCTACAACGTGAAGCCCGCTTTCAAGCAACTCGCGGCAAAGTCGCTCGAAGCCACCCCACGCCTTGACTTTGCCGCGATGGAGCCCGGTGGCGACGGGGCACAGCACGACGTAACGCGAACCTGCGCCGTGCGCTGAAAGAAGTTCATGCGCTCGCTTGCGCGCGTGATTGCTGATCTGCAAGTTGATGTCAGGCGGAATCGTCGGCGCAGCGCGGACCAGTTCGCTCGCAAGCCGGTAGTAATGCTCGACCATGTGATCGGCGACCGCAACCGGAACCGCCTTGCCCAGCAGCCACGAGCGGCCATCGCTTGCATAGGCTGTGGTCGAAATACCCGCCAGCCGAAATTCCAGCGCGGTGCTGAACGAGTTCGTCATCAACAGCCCCGATTTCACCCCGGTGTTTCGCAGAGTCCGAACGTGTTGCCAGCGCGATCCGGCCAACGAAACAGCACTCCACGCATACGCTGCAAACAGATCCGCAGCCCACGGGCGCCCGGTCAGCGTCAACGCGTATCCATTGGCCGCCAGCAGATCGAGTGCAGGCAGTGCCATGCACGCGTCTCCGAGGTGATTAGGCAGGCGGACGATCAGCGGGGCCATGTCGTTTGCAGTCGCTCAATGAGGCGCATCGCATACACTGCCAGCGTGTTGAGCTCGTAATCCCATAGAAGAATTCTGGCACGCGACACTATGACGAGTTCGTCCGAGTCTCATCCACGCCTGCTCGACGACCCGAATCTGCGTCGGTTGTTCAAAATGGTGCTCGGTCATCGCAAGGTGCTCGCGTTTGCGCTGGTGGCAACGGCTGTTGCCGCATCAACCGATCCCATCCTGGCAAAGCTGGTCGGCGTCCTGACGGATCGCGCGCTGCTCGAGCGCGATTCGCGCGAAATATTGTGGCTGCCGCTTGCCTTCGTCGGATTGTTCATCGTGCGCGGTGTCGCCACTTTTGCCAGCTCGTACCTGCTGAACCGCATTTCGCAATCGATCCTGCTCACATTGCGCATGGCAATGTTCGATCGCATGTTGCGGTGGCCATCTGCGACGTTCGAGCAGCTACCGTCGAGCGTCGTGATCTCCAAGTTTGTTAATGAAGCCACCAACGCGCTGAATCTCGCCGCAGAAGTTGTGAGCACGGCGGTACGTGATTCGCTGATAGTGCTCGGTCTGCTGTTGATGCTGCTTTACTACAACTGGCAACTGACGATCGTTGCGCTGGCGGTAGCCCCGGTGATCGCGCTGACTCTACGTGCATTCAGTCGACGGCTGCGCAAACTGAACGTCGAGAATCAGGTAATGCTGGGCGAGATGACGCGCGCGGTGCAGGAAGCGCACGAAGGCCGGCGCGTGGTGAAAATTTATGACGGCGAGGGCTACGAAAACGAGCGCTTTCGTCACATCAACGCCAAGCTGCGGGGCTTCGCAACGAGGATGCAGGTCGCGTGGTCGGCGGCCACGCCGTTGACTCAGATCGCGGGCGCGACCGGTGTTGCCGTGTTGATGATGGTGGCGCTGTGGCAGGCGCGCGAAACGCAGAGTTCGCCGGGCGATTTCGTTACGTTCCTCGCCGCTGCCTTGCTGCTGTTGCCGGCGTTGCGGCACTTGTCGTCCCTGAATGGTCCGCTCGCTCGCATGGCAGCCGGTGCACAGAGTGTGTTCAGCATGATGGATCTGCCGACCGAAGAAGACGCCGGCGTGAGCACGATCCGGCGCGCCAGCGGCAAGGTCGAGTTTCGCAGCGTTTCGTTTCGATACAGCGAATCGACCGCGAGCGTTTTGGTCGATCTTGAACTAAGCGTTGCGCCGGGCGAAATAATTGCGCTGGTCGGCCCATCAGGTGCGGGCAAGACGACGTTGATAAATCTGATCCCGCGCTTTATCACTCCCACGTCAGGCGAGATCACGCTTGACGGCGTCCCGATCCAGCAGTTGACCCTGGCTAGCTTGCGCGCGCAGATCGCGCTGGTATCGCAGGACATCGTGCTGTTCGACGACACGGTCGCGGCGAACATCGCTTACGGCGGGCAGCGCAACGCATCCAAAGAGCGCGTGCGCGCCGCCGCTGAAGCGTCGTTTCTGTTGCCGTTGATCGAGTCGCTGCCGCAGGGTTTCGACACCCCGATTGGTGAAAGTGCGGTCCGCATGTCGGGCGGCCAGCGTCAGCGGATTTCGATTGCACGCGCGCTGCTGAAAGATGCGCCGATCTTGCTGCTTGACGAAGCGACCTCCGCGCTCGACTCGGAGTCCGAGCGTTTCATTCAGGCGTCGCTCGAGCGTCTGATGCACGGCCGTACGACGTTCGTCGTCGCCCACCGGTTATCGACCATCGAGCGCGCCGACCGCATCGTCGTGCTCGAACACGGGCGCATTGTCGAGATCGGGAGCCATCGGCAATTGCTGGCGCGCGGCGGTTTGTACGCGCACCTGTACGAGATTCAATTCGCGACGCATTCGCCCGAGCCACGCTCTGAAAATCACTGGGAGCAGATGAAATGAAACCCATTAGCCGCTACCCGGTGCCGTCGATCGACGACGTGCCCGAAGATCTGCGCGCGCGCATGCTCGAAGTGCAGGAAAAGGCCGGCTTTGTGCCCAACGTGTTCCTGACTCTGGCGCACCGCCCGGACGAGTGCCGCGCATTTTTTGCGTATCACGATGCGTTGATGCTGCGCGACTCCGGGCTTACGAAGGGCGAAAGGGAGATGATCGTGGTTGCCACCAGCGGAGCCAACGATTGCCTGTACTGCATCGTCGCGCACGGCGCGATCCTGCGCGTCTACGAGAAGCAGCCACTGATCGCCGACCAGGTTGCCGTCAACTATCGCAAGGCAGACATCACGCCGCGGCAGAAAGCGATGCTCGCGTTTGCAATGAAGACAGCCACTGCATCGTCGAGCATCGATGACGCTGACTTCGAAACACTGCGGGGCCATGGGTTCGACGACGAAGACATATGGGACATCGGTGCGATCGCCGCGTTCTTCGCGCTGTCAAACCGCATGGCCAACATGATCGGCATGCGGCCCAATGACGAGTTCTATTTACTGGGCCGATTGCCGCGCGAGAAAAAGCCTGAGCCGAAGGCCGCCGCGCGTTAGCCTTTTTCCGGGGTCGCCAACAGCTTCTGCAACGCACCAAGCTCGGCCGGCTTGACAAGATGGGCATCAAATCCGGCCTCTGTCGACTTCTGGCGGTCTCCATCCTGGCCCCAGCCCGTTATTGCGATCAGCAGAATCGCTTCGCCCCACGGACGTTGGCGGATCGTGCGCGCTACCTCATAGCCATTCAGGGTTGGCAAGCCGATATCGAGCAGCGCTACATCAGGCTTGAAAGCCTCCGCTGCCATCACGGCTTCAAGCCCGTCGTAGGCAATGTGCGTTTCGTGGCCGGTCAACTGCAGCAACATGGCCAGAGATTCCGCCGCATCCCGGTTGTCATCAACAATCAAGATACGGCGCGCAGTCGTCGTCAATTCGCCGACGTACGGTTCCGCTCGCGGCTTGACCCGTCGCTCAACAAAGACCGGCAGGCGCACGACGAACTCGCTACCGCGAGCAACGCCTGCACTGTGCGCCTCCACGGTGCCGTCGTGCATCTCGACCAGTTTTTTTACCAGCGTCAGACCAATGCCCAGTCCACCGGCC
>Ga0136638_10000046_pt1 | contig 17696 bp, 18 predicted proteins | sample AntDrymUQ8582206_2_FD_104671 | JGI IMG/M metagenome (GOLD analysis project Ga0136638, IMG submission 104671) | Polar desert sand microbial communities from Dry Valleys, Antarctica - metaG UQ858 (22.06) | ecosystem: Environmental > Terrestrial > Soil > Desert | place: Antarctica: Dry Valley...
GACCAGCGCGCGCACGCGCGTCGGCTGCACGCCGGCATACATGGACGCAATATTGGCGCCCATACTGTGACCCACCAGACACACGGGCACCTGACCAAGCAGTGCGTCGAGAATGAATTCCAGATCGGCCAGATAATCCGGGTACCAATAACAGTCTGCCCGCGCGCGGTCGGTCATTCCGAAACCGCGCCAGTCGGGCGCTACGATTCGCCATCGGTCGCCAAGCGCGTCGACTACGAACTGGAACGAGGCGGACACATCCATCCATCCATGCAGCATGACCAGCGTATGCGCAGCGTTGGCGTTCGCATCGCCCCATTCGCGAATGTGATAGCGCAGCGCTCGGACGTCGATAAAACGGGAATGTGATCGCTTCATTTCAGCGCGGTGAGAAGACTGCAATCGGCGTTTGCGTGCATGCGAGGGTTCGGCGATTATAGGAATTGATTGCGAGGTTACTAAGTAAGTAAGCGACAAGCAGATGCCAGACCAATACCGTGCGCTGTACGACAACTTCCGCTGGCACGTGCCGCGCGAGTTCAACATCGCCGAAGTGTGCTGTCGGCGCTGGTCGCAGGAGACCACGCGCATCGCGCTTCACTTCGAAAACGACTCCGGCGCCCATACGTCATTCACGTACGCAGCGTTGCAGGCCGATGGCAACCGATTATCGAACGCATTGCAGGCGTTAGGCGTTCGACGTAGCGAGCGAGTCGCCATCGTGCTGCCGCAACGCCCGGAAACTGCCATCGCACACATCGCGGTGTATCAGATGGGCGCAGTGGCGATGCCCCTTTCGCTGCTATTCGGCCCCGAGGCGCTCGAGTATCGGCTGCACGATAGCGAGGCGGTGGTTGCGATCATTGACGCCTCGGCACTCGCCGCGATCGACGAGGTGCGGGCACGGTGCCCGGCGCTGCGGCACCTGATCGTGGTTGATGCGCACGCCGAAGATAGTGCAACTTGCCATGCGTGGAGTGCGTTGCTGTCGCGCTTCGACGCTACTTTCGCACCGCTGATTACGCTGGCAGACGACCCTGCGCTGCTGATTTACACCAGCGGCACCACCGGTCCGCCGAAAGGTGCGTTGATGCCGCATCGCGCGTTGATCGGCAATCTGCCAGGCTTCGTCGCTTCGCATAATTGGTTTCCACAACCGGGCGACGTATTCTGGTCGCCCGCCGACTGGGCCTGGACCGGCGGCTTGATGGACGCGTTGTTGCCAACGATGTACTTCGGGTTTCCTATCGTCGGCGCTCACCGTCGTTTTTCCGCCGAGCGTGCTTTCGAGTTAATGCAGCGCCACGGTGTCACCAGTGCGTTTCTGTTTCCAACCGCGCTCAAAATGATGATGAAGTCGGTACCTGATCCGCGCGCCAGGTATCGGCTCAAGCTACGTTCGCTGATGAGTGCCGGTGAAGCAGTGGGCGAAACTGTTTTCAACTGGTGCCGCGACTCGCTCGGCGTCACGGTCAACGAGATGTTCGGTCAGACCGAGATGAATTACATCGTGGGCAACTCGCATCAGAAGTGGCCCGCGCGCCCTGGCAGCATGGGCCGGCCATATCCCGGTCATCGAGTCGAGGTTGTCAACGATGCGGGCGATGTTCTGCCCGCGGGTGAAATCGGCGAGGTCGCGATCAACCGCAGCGACGCCAGCGGCCACGCCGACCCTGTGTTCTTCCTCGAATACTGGCGCAACCCGAAAGCAACGCGCAGCAAATTCAGCGGCGACTGGTGCCGCACCGGCGATCTTGCGAGCGTCGACGGCGACGGCTACCTTTGGTATCAGGGCCGTGCTGACGACATGTTCAAAGCCGCCGGCTATCGCATCGGTCCAAGCGAGATTGAAAACTGTTTGCTCAATCATCCGGCGGTTGCCAATGTGGCGGTTGTTCCCAAGCCCGATGCGGAGCGTGGCGCGCTGGTAAAAGCCTTCATCGTTCTTGCCGACGGTCATGTGCAATCGAATGCATTGATCGAGCAGCTGCAGCTTCACGTGCGCGGCAAGCTAGCGCCGTATGAGTATCCAAAAGAGATTGAGTTCATCGACGCGTTGCCGATGACGACTACGGGAAAAGTGCAACGGCGCGTACTTCGCGAGCTGGAACAGACGCGCGCTGCAACTCGTTCCTAGGTTTCGCGATCCTTGCCTTTCTCGCTTTTCTGGCGCGGCCGGCGCACCGGCACGATGCGCCCATCGGCCATCATTGTTGGCCGGAATTGCGCATTCGCGATGGCCACTTCCATGATGCGAGCTCGCTCTTGGTCCGCCACCGCGTCGACCAGCAGCGTCATGTAGGTTGTAGGAATATCCTTGTAGCGTCGGCGGTCAGGACGTACCGCCACTTCACGCCAGCCTTGATCCAGCAGCCAGCGCCACAGCACGTCTGTCATGCCGGCGCGCACCGTCATCCGAATGTCGTTGCAACAAAGCTGTGCGCCGAAGGGTGGCTTCGCTCCCTCCGATGGAACCTCACGGTCACACCGGATCTTCAGTAGCGTGCGAACCTGGTCGCGAACGTGGGTGACGAAATCGAGCTCCAATGCAGCCTCTGACAATTACCGGAATTCTACGGCGCTTAGATGAAGCCGAATCCCCAAATCCTGCTAGAGCAAAGGTTGCTTTTCCCGCAAAACTAGGAAACGGACACCCGTTCCGGGGACTTCGTGGTAGAGCGACGCGTTACCTGGCGGATGGCGTTGGTCAGCACGCGCTCGCGTTCTACGGGCTGAGCGTCGAATAACCGCGTCACTTGAGTCGTTGCCAGCGGTTTGAGCTGCAGCCGGTTCTCACCCGTGGCAAGCTCGCGCCACCCGAGGCTGACCAGCCACTGCCAGAGATCATCGCTAAGGCCCGCCTGCACCGACATGCGCAGGCCGGCGCAACAAATGGTCGCCCCGATTGCAGGCTTATGCGTCGCGCGATGGTGCAATTCCTGTTTCTTCTTCCACAGCAACTGGCCCATCGGCGCATTTAGTAACGTCGACCAATTCATTCTGCCTCCAGATGATGACGCACTGTACCGCCCGGCTGAGCACGTTTCGATCCCATTTGAGAGCGTCGCGCCCTTCGGCTAATCCGCGTCTCGACGGTGCACCAATGGGTCAAGTTCCCCTTGACTCGGGCGTGCGCCTTGTCCTCGCGGCGCCGCGTTTAAACTCGCGACATGGCCATCTACCAGCTCGCGGAGCGCGTTCCGCAGATCGATCCGAGCGCTTATGTGTTCGACACCGCTGCAATCATCGGCACGGTAATCCTCGGCCCGCGCGTAAGCATCTGGCCGTATGCGACGCTGCGCGGCGACAATGAACCGATCGAGATCGGTGCCGACAGCAACGTGCAGGAGTGCTGCGTACTGCACACCGATCCGGGAATGCCGTTGACCATCGGGCGCCAGGTGACTGTCGGCCACCAGGTGATGTTGCACGGGTGCACCATCGGCGACGGCAGTCTGATCGGCATCCAGGCGGTGATCCTGAACGGTGCTGTCATTGGTCGCAATTGCCTGATTGGCGCCGGCGCATTGATCACCGAGGGCAAGCAAATTCCGGATGGCTCGCTGGTGATCGGGTCACCGGCAAAAGTCGTGCGTCAACTCAGCGCCGCCGATATCGAGCGTATGCAGAGCGACAGCGACAGTTACGTGAAACGCACCATCGCCTATCGTCGCGACTTGAAGCGCCTCAGCTGAAGCAGATCGAACGACGCTCGCCGGCATGACGGATCAGTTGTTGAAGTTTGCATTCAATGGCGTGCCCGTGCGTGGCGAACTGGTGCAGCTCGATGCAGCATGGCGCGCAATGACCGCGCATCATCGGTATCCACCTGCGGTGATGCGGGTGATGGGTGAAATGGTCGCTGCTGCTGCGCTGCTCGCAGCCAATATCAAATTCAACGGCGCTCTCGTGATGCAGGTCTACGGCGATGGTCCGCTGCAATTACTGGTCGTCGAATGCCAACCCGACCTGGCGCTGCGTGCCACCGCGAAGGTGCGCACTGAACCGATTGCTGACGACATTACGTTGCGCGATCTTCTGAATCGAACTGGACGCGGACGATTTGCAATCACGCTCGACCCCAAGAATCCGTTGCCTGGCCAACGCCCATATCAAGGCGTCGTTGCGCTCGAAGGCGACAGCGTGGCTGAAGTGCTGCAAACGTACATGCGGCAAAGCGAGCAGCTTGAGACTCGGCTATGGCTCGCATCGAATGAAGGTGCGGCAGCGGGACTGCTGCTGCAGCGATTGCCGCACGACGGCGATGATGATCGAACGCCGGAAGACGACGATGCCTGGGAGCACCTGGTTGCGCTTTCGCAGACCGTCCGCTCGGAGGAGCTGTTGAGCCTCGCACCGGCAGATTTGTCGCACCGTTTGTTCTGGCAGCAATCGGTCGACCACTTTGCGCCGCTGACGCCGCGATTTCAATGCACGTGTTCGCGAGAGCGTATCGGCAAGATGCTGCTCTCGCTGGGACAGGAAGAAGTCGACTCGATCATCACCGAGCAGGGGTCGGTCGGCGTTACCTGCGAATTTTGTGGCCGGCAGTACTCATTGGATCCTGTCGACGTTGCACACCTGTTTGCACGCGGCGTGGAAACTGTCGACGCGTCAACGCCTGATGGCGTCAGGCAATAATCGATTTGCTCAATTGCTCGTTAGTTAGTCACGCTTCGACAGGCTCATGCGCAGGAAGCATCGCTGCTCGCTCCATGGAACGGCGGAATGACACAGCAGGTTGATTTTGGTCGATTTCTACGTCGTCCCAGCGCACCTGATCACCCGTCCTGATGCCATTGATCAGTCTTACCTTATGCGCGAGTCCGAGCGGCAAGCCGCCGATGCGCAGAGACTCTTGCGCCGGCATCACTTTGCCGTAAACGGTGTAGCCGCCTTCGCCGTCTAGCGTCTCACCTGCCTGCAGATCGCGCTTCGCCGTGGCGACCACATCGGCGTTGAAGCCGATTGGTACTCCGGTGGGTTCGCCACGCAGACCGACGCTGGCAACGCTGATGCCGAGCTCGAGGCCAATCAGATGAAATGGTTTGTATAGCGCCGAGTACTTGCCGCTGGTATCGGTCACCAATCCGTACTCCTTGAAACAGCGCTCGACGTAGCCGCTGCCGCCGGCGAACACCACGTAAACGCCCCAGCGCAGGTCGCGCTGAACCGGGGAGCCATCGCGCTGAAGGCTCGTGATTACTTCGACTTGCCCGCGCTGGTGCAGTACGCCGCCCTCGCTGCGCGGCCGCAGAATGTTCGGCAGCTCATCCACACTGCATGGCGGAAATAACAAGCCATTGGGCGCAATCAACCCGGTGGCGTTCGACACCGCGCACATCTCGATGGCGCTTTTGGTGCCGTCGAGGAACGAATTGAACATTTGCGCGTTGAGTCCGCCGGTGCGCGCGTCTTCTGCGGTAAGCCCGTAATACCCCCACACCGTGTCCGGCGTCGACGAGTGAAACGCCGGCAGATACTTGGTGCCTTTTCCGGCAGCAATCACTTCGAATCCGGACGCGCGCGCCCAGTCGACCAGCTCACAGATCAATGCCGGCTGATCGCCATAAGCAAGCGAATAAACAATGCCGGCTTCGCGCGCGCGCTGCGCGAGCAGCGGGCCCGCCAGCGCATCGGCTTCGACGTTGACCATCACAATGTGCTTGCGGTGTTCGCAGCACGCAAGCACGTGGGCAATGCCCGCCGCCGGCGAGCCGGTCGAATCTATGACGATATCAACGTCGGGATGCTCAATCAGCGCGCGCGCATCGGTGACAAATTTGATCGCACCAATCGCCACGTCGGACCAGCCGACTCGTTGCAGCGATTGCCGCGCGCGCTGCGGGTCCAGATCGGCTATTCCCGTTACGCGCACTCCGGGCGTCCGTTGCACTTGCGACAAGTACATCGAACCAAATTTGCCGGCGCCGATCAGTCCGACGCGCAACGGCGCGCCACGAGACTCGCGCTCTGTGAGCAAACGATGCAGGTTCATTTTTGGCTCCGCTCTGACGCAGTTGCCCCGGCGGCGTCTCTCCTGGCAGGCACGATCTGAAAAAACATCTCGCCGTCACGCACCATATTGAGTTCGTGCCGCGCACGTTCTTCGATGGCCTCGCGGCCTTCGCGCAGACTGGCAACTTCCGCTGCAAGCTCCGCGTTGCGAGCAGACAGCGTGCCGTTGACGCCGCGCTGCGTCAGCAATTGCCGGTCGAGATCCCACGCGCGCAGCCAGCCGCCCTTTCCAAGCCACAGCGGCCACTGGATGGCAATCAGCAGCGCGGCGATAGCGAAAACCAGCAGTCGCATCGTCGCCGTCAGCTTGGCTAACGCAGGTTGTAGAACGCGTCGCGGCCGGGGTAACTTGCAACGTCACCCAAGTCTTCCTCGATACGCAGCAACTGATTGTACTTGGCAACCCGATCGGAGCGACTCAGCGAGCCGGTCTTGATCTGCAGCGCGTTGGTGCCCACCGCAATGTCGGCGATCGTCGTGTCCTCGGTTTCACCCGAGCGATGGCTGATCACCGAGGTATAGCCGGCACTCTTTGCCATCTCGATCGCGGCGAATGTTTCAGTCAAGGTGCCGATCTGGTTAATTTTGATGAGAATCGAATTGGCGATGCCGCGCCTGATTCCTTCACGCAGCAGTCTGGTGTTGGTTACGAACACATCGTCGCCTACCAGTTGCACCTTGTCGCCTAGCTCATGGGTCAGATGCTCCCAGCCCGTCCAATCGTCCTCCGCCATGCCGTCTTCGATCGACACAATCGGATATTTGCCGCACCAGTTGACGAGGATATCGGTCCATTCGTCAGCGCCGAGGACCATTGCCTCGCTACCAAGGCGGTACTTGCCTTCCTTGAAAAATTCACTCGCCGCACAGTCAATCGCCAACGCGATATCGGTGCCTGCCGTGTAACCAGCGCTGTTGATCGCCTGCAGAATCATCTCGATCGCCGCTTCGTGATTCTTTACGTTCGGCGCGAACCCGCCTTCGTCACCAACCGCCGTGCTCATGCCGGCCTTGTCGATGATCTTCTTCAACGCATGAAAAACCTCGGCGCCGTAGCGCACGGCTTCGGAAAAAGTGGGCGCGCCAATCGGCACGATCATCATTTCCTGCAGATCGAGGTTGTTGTTCGCGTGGGCGCCGCCGTTGATCACGTTCATCATCGGCACCGGCATCTGCATCGCGCCGCTACCGCCGAAATAACGGTAAAGCGGCAGCCCGGATTCTTCCGCGGCCGCCTTCGCCACCGCTATTGATACCGCCAGCATTGCATTGGCACCAAGCCGTGATTTGTTTTCGGTGCCGTCAAGTTCGATCAACGCATGGTCCAGAAACGCCTGCTCGTTGGCTTCCAGACCCAGCATCGCCTCCGAGATCTCGGTATTGACGTTCTCGATCGCCTTTTGCACGCCTTTGCCGCCATAACGTCGCGCGTCGTCGTCACGCAGCTCGATCGCCTCGCGTGCGCCGGTCGAGGCGCCGGATGGAACCGCTGCTCGGCCCATCACGCCGCTTTCGAGCAACACGTCGCATTCAACAGTGGGGTTGCCGCGTGAATCGAGAATTTCGCGGCCGACGATGTCGACGATTGCACTCATAGCTTCCTTAAATGAACCGGGTCCACCCCGATGCGTTCTTAAGCAAAACTGGCTTCGATAAACCCCTGTCGCTTCACCGCACGATCGAGCTCGATCAGCGTTTCCAGAAGTTCCTGCATGCGATCCAGCGGCACCGCGTTGGGGCCATCGGACTTTGCGTTCTTTGGATCCGGATGTGTTTCCATGAACAACCCGGCAACGCCGACCGCCACCGCAGCGCGCGCGAGGACCGGCACGAACTCGCGCTGACCCCCACTCGTTGTGCCCTGCCCGCCCGGCAACTGCACCGAATGCGTCGCATCGAACACGACCGGCGCATTGGTCTCGCGCATGATCGCCAGCGACCGCATGTCGGACACCAGATTGTTATAGCCGAATGATGCGCCGCGCTCGCAGGTCATGAAGCGGTCTTCACTCAAGCCGGCCTCGCGCGCCGCTTCGCGCGCCTTGTCGATGACGTTGGTCATGTCGCCTGGCGCAAGGAACTGGCCTTTTTTTATGTTGACCGGCTTGCCACTGAGCGCGCACGCACGAATAAAATCGGTTTGCCGACACAAGAACGCCGGCGTTTGCAGGACGTCGACCACCTCGGACGCCGGCTTGATCTCGTCGTCGTCGTGCACGTCGGTCAATACCGGCACGCCCACCTGCTTTTTCACCGCACCGAGAATTCGCAGGCCTTCGTCGATGCCGAGGCCGCGAAAACTTTTACCCGAGCTGCGATTCGCTTTGTCGAAACTTGACTTGTAAATAAACGGAACGTCGAGCACGCGCGTGATTTCCTTCAGGCGGCCCGCGGTGTCGATCGCCATCTGCTCGGATTCGATCACGCACGGTCCGGCGATCAGAAACAACGGCCGGTCGAGCCCGACTTCAAAGCCCGCGAGCTTCACGCAGCGACCTTGCGGGCGATAGGCTCGAATGTATCGGTCCCGGCACCCGAACGCGCCTGCTTGCCGGCGACCGCCGCTTCGATAAACGCCTTGAAAAGCGGATGCCCATGGCGCGGCGTCGATGTGAACTCCGGGTGAAACTGCACGCCAATAAAAAACGGATGCGACGGCAGTTCCATGATCTCGGTCAACTTCTCGCTCGGAGTGCGCGCCGAGACGGTGTAGCCACATTGCTCGAGCTCAGGCACGTACGCGTTATTCACTTCGTAACGATGGCGATGGCGCTCATTGACCTCATGCCCGTATATACGCGCTGCCAGGGTGCCGCGCTCGACCGGGCACTTTTGAGAGCCGAGCCGCATCGTGCCGCCAAGATCGGATTGCGCATCGCGCCGTTCGATACGGCCGGTGTGATCGGTCCACTCGGTGATCAGTGCCACGACCGGATGCGGGGTGTCGGGATCAAACTCGGTCGAGTTCGCACCGGCCAATCCGCAAACATTGCGCGCAAACTCGATCGTCGCCAATTGCATGCCGAGGCAAATGCCGAGATACGGCAGATCGTTTTCGCGCGCGTGGCGGATGGCTGCAATCTTGCCCTCGGTGCCGCGCTTGCCGAAACCGCCCGGCACCAGGACGGCGTCGACTTTGTCGAGCGATGCAGCGCCGTCAACTTCGATCTGCTCGGAATCCAGATACTCGATTTTCACCTTGGTGCGTGCATTGATGCCTGCATGCATCAGTGCTTCGATCAGTGACTTATACGAGTCCGAGAGCTCGACGTACTTGCCAACCATGCCAATCGTGACTTCACGCTCCGGGTGTTCAAGCGCATAGACCAGCTTCTCCCAACTGGTCAGATCCGCAGGCTTGGCGATGATGCCGAGCTTGAAGCAGACGATCTCATCGAGCCCCTGCTTATGCAGCATCGAGGGAATCTTGTAGATCGAGCTCACATCCCACGCCGAAATCACGGCGTCGATAGGCACATTGGAGAACAACGAAATCTTGGCGCGCTCGTCTTCGGGAATCGGTCGATCGGCACGACACAGCAAAACGTCGGGAAAAATGCCGATCTCGCGCATCTTCTGCACGCTGTGTTGCGTGGGCTTGGTCTTGAGCTCGCCGGCCGAAGGAATGAACGGCACCAATGTCAAATGGACGTAACAGGCAGAGGTCTGGCCCAAGCGCAATTTCATCTGGCGCACCGCTTCGACAAACGGCAGTGATTCGATGTCGCCAACGGTGCCGCCGATTTCGACGATCGCCACATCGGTCTTGCCGTCCCATGCGGCGCGCGCACCGCGCTCGATGAAGTCCTGAATCTCGTTCGTTATGTGCGGAATGACCTGCACTGTCTTGCCAAGATATTCTCCACGCCGTTCCTTCTTGATCACCGAGTCATAGATCTGGCCGGTCGTGAAGTTGTTCACCTTCCGCATCTTGGCGGAGATAAAACGCTCGTAGTGCCCGAGGTCGAGATCGGTCTCCGCCCCGTCCTCGGTGACGAACACTTCGCCATGCTGAAACGGCGACATCGTGCCGGGGTCGACGTTGATGTACGGGTCGAGCTTTATCAGGGTGACTTTGAGGCCGCGCGATTCGAGGATCGCGGCAAGCGAGGCGGCTGCGATCCCTTTTCCAAGTGAGGAGACCACGCCACCGGTAACGAACACGTACTTGATCATCGCGGCTACTTGATCATCGCTATCGCGACTACCGGTAAAGCGAAAGTATACAGATTGGAATTCAGTCGATCGCAATGTTGCGCGCAGCGAGTGCACGCCGCGCACGGTCCGGGTAGTCGGTAATGATGCCGTCGACGCCGAGCGCGGCCATGCGCTCGATTTCTGCCGGATCGTTGATGGTCCACGGAATTATCTTGAGCTTTAACGCCTGCGCTTCTGCGATGTTTTCCGGCGTTACGTTGCGCCAGAAGGGTGTCCAGATGCTGCAACCGGCGGCCTGCGCCATGCGTGGCAGTGACCCTCCATAGTCGGCACCTTTCAGCCCCGCGTGCCACGGCGATGCGCCGGATGCATCGGGTACGACGGTATTCATCCCTGACGAATCGATCGTCAAACAGGAGGTCCGCAATTCGGGCGCAAGCTTTTTCACTTCACGCAACGTCCTCCAATCGAACGATTGCACGACAACCCGGTCGCTCATTCTGGCTGCACGAACGGCGTCGACCACGGCGCGCGCGTAGCGCTCGGGATCGGGGGTGCTGTCGCCACTGGTCGGCGTGATCTTGGTTTCGAGGTTGAACCGCAGCGGCTGCCCGCCTGGCGAACGGGCATCGCGCCCGAGCTCGAACAATTGCTGCAGCGTGGGAATGCGCTCGCCGTCACTCGCTTTCTGCTCGGCCCACTGCGCGGCGTACTTGTGCGCCGGGTTCAGGCGGCCGATGTCGTACTGCGCCAATTCATCCGCCTTCAGCGAAAAAATGGCTGGGCCGTCATCGCTCAACCAACGTCCGTCCGATGCGCGCGTGAGTGCTGCGTACAGCCGAGCCTCGTGCGACAGCACTAATACGCCGTCGCGCGTCAGCGCAAGGTCTGTTTCCAACGTCGTAACGCCGATGGCAAGCGCGATCTTGAACGCGGCTAGTGTGTTCTCGGGAGCGAGACCGCGTGTACCGCGATGACCTTGCAGATCGATAGCCACTGCGGGTCCCGTCAGCGCCGCGAGCAGCACCGTTGCTGCCATCAAGCCGACTCGGATCATGGTGGCCCCTTCGGTTCGCTGTCACGCACGTACGAAGAGTGCAGATGCACCGGCTTCCCGGCGCGTTTACGCATGCGAATGTTCAACATCTCCACCCCGAGCGAGAAGGCGAGAGCGAAGTACACATAGCCCTTTGGAACGTGTTGATCGAATCCGTCGGCGATCAGCACCACGCCGATCACAAGCAGGAATGAAAGCGCCAGCATCTTTATGGACGGATGCTCGTTGACAAAACGGCTAATCGACGACGCGGCCACCATCATCAGTACGACCGACGCGATCACCGCCGCGATCATCACCTCGATTTCATCGACCATCCCAACAGCAGTGATGATCGAATCGAACGAGAACACCATGTCGATCAGCATGATCTGCACAATGATTGCCGCCAGCGTCGCCTTGACGTTGGCCGAGCTTTGGCCCTCGACACCCTCCAGCGAGTGATGAATCTCGCCGGTGCTCTTCCACAGCAGGAAAAGGCCGCCCAGAATCAGAATGAGATCGCGGCCCGAAATCTCCTGTTTGAAAGCGGTAAACAATGGCGCGGTCAGTCCGATGATCCAAGTCAGGACCAGCAGTAGACCGATACGCATGAACATCGCCATGAAAAGTCCCAGGCGCCGTGCGAACGCCTGTTGATACTTCGGCAGCCTTTCGACCATCACCGAAATGAAGATGATGTTGTCGATGCCGAGTATCAGCTCGAGCGCAGTTAAAGTGAGAAACGCAATCCAGATTTGTGGATCGGTCAGCAGTTCGAGCATTCAATATTTCTCGCGGAAATTGTGCTGCCGACTATACCGGCGCTGCATCATCAATGACTTTTGCGCGCATGGTGCGAAACGTGATCGACCAGCGCTGTTCTCGTGTCGGCGCGACACTGTGCTGCCATTTCCAGCGCGCATCGTCCTGCATCAAGTAGAGTGAACGCGGCTCTACGTTGAGCGTGAATGTTCTTGGGTCGCGGCCACGCTTTGGCGGAAACGGCCGAAATCGAATGCGGCACGACCCGCCGAGCGAAACACCGGCGACCGACTCAAACTCAAGCGTGTCGCGATGCCAGCCCAGCGGCGTGCCGGGACGGTACTCATTGATCAGCGCCTGTTCGAACGCTTCCGCCGGAAGCGACAGCCGGTCAGCGACCGCTTGCCGCAACTCGATCAGGAAATCCGGCAGTGGCGCCGCGGCGTCGAGCCTTCTCGACGCGAAGTCATAGCTGAAACCGAAACTGGCAATGCGCCGCTTGGCCGTGTATCCGTAATACTGTGCCTCGTGGATCGGCACACTGGACATCAGAGCCAGCAAGCGACTCTCGTCTGCGGCGGACAGAAATTCGGCCAGATAGCGCAGACCTGAAGGCCATGCGGGCGCTTGACCGAACAGATCATCAAGCTCCGCGGACATGGTAGTAACGACGCCGAATCGACCGCCTAACCAAAACTTTTAACGATTTTCAGCATCTCGCGAAACTCGGGCACGTCGGCACGCTTGAGCCATTCGAACATCACCATCTCGGTGCTGACGACACTCACATTGCTCATCCGCAACCGCTCGATCGCCGCCGCGTGATCGGTCGTGCGTCGCGAGCCGCTTGCGTCGATCACAAAAAAACATTCGTAGTCCAACTCAACAAGCCCGAGTGCGGTTTGCATCGCGCACACGTGAGCTTCCATGCCGGCAATGACCGCCTGTTTGCGGCCGAGCGATCGCAGTTTCTCCGCGAGCCCCGGCTCATCGGTGCACCCGAAATGGGTCTTTGAAAGAATTTCTCCAGGCTGCGTCAACGCTGCAATCTGCGGCACGGAGTGACCGATGCGGTCGGCGCAATGTTCTGTCACCCGCACGGGAATGTTCAGTGCTCGCGCCGCCTGCATCAATGCGGCGCATTTGTCGGCAACCTGCTGGCCACACGCGACACGCGGCGCAAGCTGCGCCTGAACGTCGACGATCAGCAGAAACGATTGCTCGGATTGCAGGCGCACTGCGGAGCCCTCAGTTGGTTCCTGTTCTTTTTAACGGTAGCGCTGATCGCGCGGGTGTGTTGCCGATCTGCGGCAGCGGCACCACCACCGGAGCCAGCGGCACCTGACACCCTTCGACGCAACAACGTCCCGGCTGGCGATTGCGCGTGATCTTTCGCACGTCGTCGCTACGCTTATCATCGCCAAGTACGCCGCGCTCCAGCAGACGCTCGACCAAATCAACCTTGTTGCCTAGCGGATAGTTGCGCCAGATTTCCATTTTCATCGCGTCAGGCGAGCCGCCGCCGTGCAGCGAAATCACCGAATACCAACCCGCTTGATACGAAGCGGTTAAATCCTCGACGAAGCGCGCTACCTCGATTCGCTTTTCGTACGGAATGTCCGAGCGCGCCGTCAGCAACTCTGAAAGGCGACCGGCGGTCGCGGGATTGTGGTCTTCCTCCGGCCCCGGCAGCGTCACGATCAGACCGCCCGATACCTGATGCGCCAGCCGATGCATGTCATAGATTTGGGTGGCCATTAACAGCTTGCCAATGTTGCCGAACACCGCGTCGGGCATCACGACGCCAGATGGGTCATCGGTGCAATACACCGAGGCCGCTATGCCGCACGCATAAAAGCCCTCGACGATCTTGATCAGATCGACCATCGCATCGCGCAGGCCGTGCGCATGATCGAAATCGGCGCCATTGGCCTCGGTCATCAGCGCGCCAGCGCCAATCAACAGATCACCGAACCCGGCGCGTGCCGCGATGCAAGTCTGTCGGTGATGGGTTGCGTAGCTGTAGGTCAGAAATCCCGAGTGTTCCCATTCACCCGCCAGAAAAACGTTGTCCCATGGCACAAACACTCGGTCGAAGATTGCAACGCCGGTCGATTGACCGTACCGGCCGCTGAAGAGCGCCGCTTTCTCGCCAGGCCGCCCTGCAGGACGAGCCACGATGGTCAGACCATCGACATCGATTCGAACCGCGCAGCAGACCGCAAAGTCGGCGTCGTCCTGCGTCATGTTGCGGCAGGGCATCACGAGCAACTCGTGCACGTACGGTGCAGCCGTGACAATGGCTTTGACGCCCGAGATGACGATGCCGTCGGTGCGCCGCTCGACAATGTGAACGTAGGTGTCGATGTTCGGCTGCTGATGTGGACGCAGCGAACGGTCTCCCTTGCCGTCGGTCATCGCGATGCCGATGCTCAGATCGCCTGCATGCACGCGTTCGACAAAGGCCTCGAGCCGTGTCGAGTAATGGGTGCCTTTGTCAGCATCCATGCGATGCGTAGCCTGGCGCAGTGCAGCCAGGCCGTCGCCGCCCAGGTAGCGCTGCGCGCAACCGGTCTCCTGACACAACAGTCGAACCGCCTCCAGCTTGTTCAATAAATCCTGGCTCGAGACCGGAATAGCGTTCATGCGGTTGATCTCGTGCGAGCCAGCGCGCGTGCGCATTACCGGCGCCAGATGCTCGCGCAACGCGAAGTCGTAAGTCATCGCGATCGCGTTGACGCCGGGCGCCAGCGACGGCTCGTCGGCGACGCACTCAACTGCGTGGCCGTCAACGTAAACGCGCGGCTTGGACCGACGCAGCGACTCTCGATAGTCTTGCGATGACATCAACATGGTTGCCCTCCTCAGGCGCTCGCCGGACGATTATGCCGAACCGCGTCCGTTGTCGCCGACGATTCAGTAGGATCGCGACGTGCAGCGCAAATTGAATATCGAGCCGGTGCACTCCCGGCTGCAGTTGGTGGACGCACTACGCGGCTTTGCGGTCGCGCAGATGATCGTCTACCACTTCATTTACGACCTTTCGTATTTTGGCTGGATCGACGTGGCCATGACGCGCGATCAACCTTGGGTACTCTGGCGCACTGCGATAGTCACGCAATTTCTGCTGCTGGTCGGCGTCAGTCTGACTTTACGCAGTTCCTTCAAGCCTGCGGCGGCCGATTTCTGGAAGCGGTGGTTGCAGATCGCGGCCGCTGCGTTGCTGGTATCGGTGGCAAGCTGGCTGGTATTCGGCCCCCGACTCATTTACTTCGGGATTCTTCACTTCGCGGCGGCGTCGCTGTTGATGGCGCGGCCTTTGCTGCGGCTCAGCGCGTGGAACATCGCACTCGGCGCGGTCTGCGTCTTAGCCGGTCTCGCTTACACCAACGAGCTTTTCAATACTCCACCGGCCACCGTCATCGGCTTCATGACGTTCAAGCCGCGCACCGAAGATTATGTGCCGCTGTTTCCGTGGATCGGAGTGGTGCTGATCGGCGCAGGGTTGGCTGCGCTGTGGCAGCGCGCGCAGTGGCGCGTGCCGGATAGGTTGCGTGCGCTCAACGAACGCGCGCCGCGCTGGCTGCTTTTTCTCGGCACCTGGGCGTTGACTGTTTATCTGGTGCACCAGCCGGTCCTGCTGGGAACGATGGCACTGCTGCGCAAGGTCAGTACCTGATTACTCGAGGCTGCTCGGAGCAAACGACAGCCAGGTGCGGCCACGCGTTCGTTCTGCAATAAACGCATCGCGCACCACGTTGGCCTTGTACGTCACGAACATTTTTTCACGCACATTCGACAGGCGCTCGGGACGAAAAATGGCGGCATTGATCCCGTCGCACCGCGCGGACTGCACCAGCAAACCGCTCAGATCTTGCTCGTGCACGATACGGCCGACCTGGTGGGTGAACGTGTAACTGTCGCGGCGGACCAGGTCCGGAAATTCGGCGTGCTTGCCGCGCAGATCGATCAACAGCGCGTCACAGCGTACGTCACACACGCGACGATCGGTGACGATGATGCGATCGAGCTCGCCGTAGCTGTCGAGCAGGAAGCGGCGCCAATGGTGCGCGGTCTCGTAAACGGTAGTTTCAATTTCGAGCGCGCCATACCAGACACCGTACCGTGTGCCGTCGGAAAATCTCGTCGACTGCCAGTGCGCCGCGTCGAAGCTGTAGCTGATGACGCTGCCGTAATCGAACGGGCGCGTGGCCAGCGCTGCGGCGGTCGGAATGCGCCCACTCTCTTCGGCTGCCACCGCGACTGCCCAATCGATCGGGCTCGCAGTTAAATCGTCGAACAGGTTTTGCGAGCGGCGAATGCCCGGGATGTTTCGAATCAGGTCGCCATGAAACTCGGCGTTGGCCGACAGCAGGTCACTAGCCACGCTGAAAATCTAGATAGCGGCGCACCGCGAGCAGGCCCTCGAATCCCCGCTCAGCAATCAGATCCACGGGCCGCGCGCCGAGACGCCGATTGAATTGCGTCATCCAGCCGTACGCGAGGTCGCGGTCGTAGGGAAACAGAATTCGCAGCGACTTATGAATTCCAAGCAAATGGCCCGCGCGGTCGAGCAGGTCACGGTTGTCGGCCAGCGGCTCGCCTTCACGGTAACGCGCAAGCGTGCTGCGGCTAGTGGTGGAAAGCCCCAGCAGCGCGGACTGCTCAACGGCGGTCAGGCTCCAGTGATCAAGCAGCTTGGTGACCATCGCAGCCAACCGGCTGCGCGCGTCGCGGCTGCCGACGTCGATTACGTCGGCGCGCGGAATCTCTCGTTGCGGTAAGGCAGCCATGGATTTGTCTAAAACGGGCGTGTATTAAATGGTACACGGAACGTACCAATATAACGGCGGCGAGTCAAGTGAGAAATCACGAAGAGCGTTGGACATCGTCAAAGTCAGAGTGCCGCGTAACAAAGTTTCTCCTTGACTGCGGCACTCTTGCTTAGTTGCAAGCGTGGTCCGGGTTTAGGTGGCCAGATGCGAATTTGCTCGAGAGTTGGCCGCGTGCACTATATTTGGATCCGTGATTGACCCCTGACATTAGTTCCTGCTGGGAGCGCCGCGTCGCATGGCCTCTGATCCACCTGTCAAGAGTCTCCGAGCGGACCGCGAACCCGCTAGCGTGGACAAAAGCCCGGTGGGGATCGAGTCGCCGCGTCGGCTGAACCATTTTGGCGCCGCCTTTGGTCAAAGCTCCACTCGCGTTTCGCGCGGCAGATTGCGCTCGTCGTAGTGATAGCCGGCACCATAGCCGCAGTTGGCCATTTTATCGGCGGCATGATTGGTTGGTGGCACGCATACGAGCTGACGTTCGCTCATGATGAGCGCACGAAGCCGCTGGCGAAGAACGCTCTGGTGAAGATCGACCACTGTCCATCGTCGTGTTGCCATTGACCATCGAGGGCGACGCCACGGACGTCGAGTGGTTTGCCGACGCGCTGCTTGACGACCTGGTCAGCGAAGTCGCGCGCCTACCCGGCAGCTTCGTGATCGCGCGCGCCACAGCGCACACGTACAAGGGCAAGATCGTTGACCCGCGCGACGTGGCGCGCGAACTCCGCGTGCGTTACGTGGTTCGCGGCAGCCTGCGACGCGAGGGTCCGGTGATTCGCCTTAACCTGGCGCTGATCGACGGCGAGAGTGGCAGGCAGCGTTGGGCCGAGAAGTTCACCGTAGAGCGCGCCCAGCTCGGCCCGGCGCTCGACGAGTTCGTGATC
>Ga0136638_10000047_pt1 | contig 17634 bp, 15 predicted proteins | sample AntDrymUQ8582206_2_FD_104671 | JGI IMG/M metagenome (GOLD analysis project Ga0136638, IMG submission 104671) | Polar desert sand microbial communities from Dry Valleys, Antarctica - metaG UQ858 (22.06) | ecosystem: Environmental > Terrestrial > Soil > Desert | place: Antarctica: Dry Valley...
CCGCAGGGCCCGGCCGCGAGCTGCCCGACGGGAACGACCGATGTCGGCGTTCTTTCGAATCGCCGCAATTGCCGCCTGCCTAACCAGATCACGACCAATCTTTCGCTCCGCAATCTGGCCGGGACGATCTACTCGTTCACGGGCCGGGTGAACGTTGGCGTCGACGTCGGTGGCGACGGGGCGGCCGCGAGCGGCCAGGCCGCGACCTTGGCCGTCGATCCCGGCGTGGTCGTCGTTGCCCTGTCGGGTGCGGACTTTATCGTCGTCAACCGCGGCTCGCAGTTGATCGCCGAAGGCACGCAGAACAATCCGATCATTTTTACCTCGCGCCAAAATGTCGAGGGGACGGCGACCGACAACAGCTCCAACCAGTGGGGCGGAATCCTGCTGCTTGGACGCGCGCCGATCAGCAACTGTCTCGCCGCGGGGGTCGCCGGCGGCAGTGCCGGCTGCCAGCAACTTGCCGAAGGCCCGGGCGCGAACGCCTTCTACGGAGGCAATGTACCGACCGACAGCAGCGGCTCGCTGCGCTTTGTCCAAATCCGTTACACCGGCTTCTCGCTGGTCGAGGGCAATGAACTCCAGGGCCTGACGACCGGCGGCGCAGGCTCGGGGACCAACCTGCAGTTCATCCAGTCGCATAACAGCGGCGACGACGGCATCGAGATTTTCGGCGGCCGTCAGAACATGCGCAACCTCGTCATCACCGGCGCCGATGACGACGGGTTCGACACCGACTTCGGTTACAAGGGCTTCACCCAGTTCCTGATCGCCGTTCAACGTAACCAGGATGCGGGAGCCACCGGCGATACGATGATCGAGGCCGACTCGAATCAGCCGGGCGGCGATTTCGACTTCCAGCCGCGTCAGAACACCCGCATCGCCAACTTCACCTTCATCCAGCGCAGGACAGGCCGCCAGGCCATTCTGCTCCGGGGCGGCACCGATTACGGCTTGTTCAACGGCATCGTCGTCGGTCCCACCAACTGCCTCGATGTCGACCAAGCCGAAACGGTGCAGGCGGCGAATGCAGCGCTCGACGAAGTCGGCCCGCCGATCATCCGTTCAGTGGTCTTCTCGTGCCCGACCTTCGCCGATCCCGATGCGGATACTTTCGAGGACACGACAATTAATGCTGCGGGCAATACCGGCAACAATACCGCCTTCACGTCGACGCTGACTGGCACTTTCATTAACGGCCCGAATGAAACCGCGGTGCCGGCGGTTGCGAACCTCGTTTCGATCAGCAGCTTCTTCACCCAGACGAGCTACATCGGCGCGGTTCGCGATGCTAGCGACACCTGGTTCAGAGGCTGGACCTGCAATGCTTCCTACGTGACCTTCGGAAGCCCCTTCGCATGTACCGCGGTGCCGATGAACACCTCTACCGCCACCGCCTGAGTCAGCGTGCTTACCCGGGGCGGTAGCAGCGCTGCCGCCCCAATTGGCTAAGAAAATTAGGGGAATACTATGCTGAAGCCGCTCGCTCTGGGGAGTTTGCTTCTCCTGACCACCGCACTGTGCGCCCCCGGCGCGCTCGCGCAGACCGCACCGCCTCCGCCCAGCGCAAGCTCGCCCGCCGCCGACCCGCAGGTCCCGGAAGAGGAAGAAGAGGTCGAGATTTCGGCTCCCGGCGCCGACCCGACCGAACAAGCCGCCGAGGAAATCGTCGTCACGGGCACGCGCACCCCAAACATCGTGCGGCGCGTTCCCGAAGTGGTGTCGGTCCTGTCCTCGGCCGATATCGCGCGGACTGGCGAAGGCGATATCGCAGGCGCGCTGCAGCGCGTGACGGGTCTCAGCGTCGTCGGCAACGGCTTCGTGTTCGTGCGCGGGCTCGGCGACCGCTATTCGCTCGCGCTTCTCAACGGCCTCGCCTTGCCCTCGCCCGAGCCGCTGCGGCGCACCGTTCCGCTCGACATCTTTCCAACCAGCGTGCTGTCAAGCGTGCTTGTTCAGAAGAGCTATTCGGTCAACTACCCCGGCGAGTTCGGCGGCGGCGTCATCAACCTGACCACATCCGCCCTGCCAAAAGAGAGCTTCTTCGCGGTCGGCGTCAGCGGTTCGGTAGACACCGAAACCACGGCGAAGCTCGGCTACACCTATTATGGCAGCGACACCGACTTCACCGGGTTCGACGACGGCACGCGCGACATCCCTGCCGCGCTCCGCGATGCCTTCAGCGCCGGCGTCATCATCAACGAGGGCGGCACCTTCAGCCGCGACCAGATCAAGGGTTTCGCGACAAGCCTGGTCAATGCCGAAACGACCCTGCTCCAGCGCAACCTCGACATCCCTGCCAATTACGGTTTTGACTTCAGCGGCGGATCGACCTTCGACGTAGGCACGCTCAAGCTCGGTGTGATCGCCAGCGCGGGCTTCAGCAATAGCTGGCGCACCCGCGACGCACGCCAGCAGTCGGGCAGCGACACGACCGTCGCCAGCGACTTTCGCGCGGTTCGCACTGACAACCGGATCATCGTCAACGGCCTGCTGGGCTTCGGGCTGCGGTTCGGCGAGCACGATATCCGCCTTACCAACGTTTATATCCGCGATACGCTTAAGCAAGGGCGGCTCGCCGCGGGCTTCAACCTGTCGATTGGGGAGCAGAATCCGAACGAGCCCGCGCAGGCGCTGCGCCAACGCACCGCCTGGTTCGAGCGCCAGCTCATCAACACCCAGATCGTCGGCGAATTCGACTTCGGCGATATCGATGTCGATCTGCGCGGCGGCTATGCCAATTCGCAGCGCGAAGCGCCGTACGAACGCAATTTCAGTTATGTCTTCAGCCCCGAAGCGCGCGACTATGTCAACAACCTGACCGCGGTCGGCCAGACCGCGTCGATATCCTTCAGCGAACTCGAGGAAGACGTTTACAATGGCGGCATCGATCTCAGCTACAAGCTGCCGACCGAGCGCAGCATCACGCTTGGCGTCGGCCACGCCTATCTCGATACGAAGCGCACCTCGTTCCGCAGGGACTTTGCGTTTAGGCCCGCCGACGGCCTGGCGCTTCCGATCGCGCAGGAGCGGCCCGACTTCCTGTTGTCTGACTTCAACATCAACAACAACAACATCCTGCTGGTCGAAACCTCGGCACTTGCCGGGGCCGCGGCGTTCGACGGTGATCTGCGGGTCCACGGCGTTTACGGCCAGATCACTGCCGACATCATTCCCGACAAGCTGCGCTTCAACGGCGGCGTTCGCTACGAGGACGGCAGGCAATCGGTCTTGCTGATCGACTTGTTCGACCAGGGCGGTATCGACCAGGCGCCGCCGATTGAAAACCAGTTTTTCCTTCCCGCAGCGACGCTGACCTATGATTTGGCGCAGGACATGCAGGTGCGCGTCAACGCGTCCAAGACGCTGGCGCGGCCGCAATTTCGCGAACTGGCGCCCCAACTGTTCCTCGACATCGAATCGGATCGCCAGTTCATTGGCAATCCGTTCCTGCAGGACAGCGAATTGTACAATGCCGAAGCGCGCTACGAATGGTATTTCGGCCGCGACCAGCGCTTTAGCATCGCGGGCTTCTACAAGCGCATCGACAGCCCGATCGAGGCCGTGGCGACCTTCGCAGGCGGCGGGCAGCTGCAAACCACCTTCGCCAACGCACCAAGCGCGAACCTGTATGGAGCGGAAGTCGAGGTTCAGAAATTCTTTCCGTTGGCGAACTTCGGTGGTGATTTCTTCGGTACGCGCCGCGCGGTCGTGATCGCCAACTACACATACAGCGATTCCAAGATCAAAGTGCGGGATGGCGACCAGACGATATTGAACGACACGCAGGGCGTCCGGCCCGCCAACCAGGTTTTCCGCGACGGCGGCCAACTGACCGGCCAGTCGCGTCACCTCGCCAACCTTCAGCTCGGCCTCGAAAGCACCAGCCGACTATCGCAGCAAACCCTTCTGGTGACCTATGCGAGCAAGCGCGTCACCAACCGTGGCCCGATCCTCGGCGAAATAACCCAGCCCGACATTTTCGAGGAACCGGGCCTGCGCCTCGATTTCGTCGCCCGCGAAGGCTTCCGCTTCCTCGGCTTCGACGCCGAGCTCAAATTCGAAGCGCGCAACCTCACCGGCGAGAATTACGAGGAGTTCCAGACCTTCGAAAACTCGCGCCTCGACTTCAACACATTCGACCTGGGCCGGACCTTCTCGCTGGGCATTTCGGCAAGGTTCTGATCGGTGCAGTCCTTATCCGAAGACTCGCGCTGGAGCGCCAACCCCGCACGGCCGACCGGCAAATGGCCGACGGCCGCCAAAGCGCGGCGCGCACTCAGCGGCCGCGATTTGATTGCCATCCTCGCCGGATCGATCGCGATCACGGGCCTTAGCGTCGCGGCGTGGCGCACGGGCGATGATCACCAGGGAGTAACGCCGCGCCAGGGCAGCGGCGCCGCGGGAACCGCCGACATGACGTCCGGTGAATGGAAAAGCGGTTCGGCCAAGGGCGTTCGCGCCGGCGGCCCCCTCGACCCGGCGCTTGTCGCCGAAACGCGCGAGGATCATGCGCGCCAAACCCAGGCTTTCACCCAGATATTGCAGCCGCGCTTGAAGGAGGGCGGCATTTCCGGCTTCACCATCGGAAACGGTACGCCGCCGCCGATCTTCACGCGCGCCGGACTGAAGGCCGGCGACGTTCTCGTCGCGATCAACGGGGTGCAGTTTCAGGGCGAGGAAATGGTCGCGCGCCTATCCGAAGAAATCGCCGGATCGCAAACCGCCGAGTTCGAGGTCGAGCGTAACGGCCGATTGCAGAAAATGACCGTTTCGCTCGTCGATTAACGCAAACGTCCCCTTTTGGATTGACTTAGAAGAGTCACCGATCCTTCATCCGGGCGTCACGAATCCGACTTAGCCCCCTGGCTCGAAGGAACGCCATGCGATTGTCGCTCGATACCCGCGCGCGGCGTTTGCTGCGGCGCTTGCCGGTCATGAACGTCTATTCGGCGCTCGAACTGCTGTTGCTTACCCTGCTCGCGCTGCAGGCGGCACGGCTGGTGTGGGCAGCCGTCACCCCGGTCGGGCCCGTGGGAGAATGGAAGGTCCCCGATCCCCTCGGCGGTCGTGCCGTACCGAGCCTAGCCTTGGGCGATTTCGATCCATTCTTCCGGCTTTCCGCCACCACATCGGCCCAGGTGGTGGTGACGACGCTTGCTGTCCAGCTGTTTGGCGTTCGCGTCGACCGTGCCTCCGGGCGCGACTCGGCGATCCTGTCTACCCCGGACGGCATTCAATCGAGCTATGCGGTAGGCGACGCCATCGTTCCCGGAGTGACGCTGGCGGCGGTGCGCGAAGACGGCGTGACGCTCGATCGCAGCGGAGTTCGCGAGCAGCTTTTTCTCGACCAGTCGATTCCCGCAGCCAACGCAACTCCGGCTGGTGCGGCAAGCGCCGGGGCTGGATTCGTGCCGCGCATCGTCAACGGCCAGGTCAGCGGGCTGACCGTCTCCGCGAGCCCGGGCCCGGTGCTCGAAGCCGCGGGCCTTCGCGCTGGCGACGTGATCGTTTCGCTGAACGGCGCGGCAATCAACAGCGCGGCGGATGCGCAACAGCTTGCCGGCGGGCTGATCCCGGGAAGCCGGGTCAGCGTCAATATCGAACGCGGCGGGCGCGTCATTCCGCTCACCGTCGAGGTTCCGGCGCGATGAGGGCGTTGCTATCTATCCTCGTTGCGTTGAGCCTCGCCCTCCCCGCGGCCGCCCAGCAGGTGCTGAACTTCCGCGACGCCGACATCCGTGCCTTCATTCAGGACGCGACAAGAGTCACCGGGCGCACGTTCATCATCGACAGCCGGGTGCAGGGCAAGATTTCGGTATTTACCGATCGCGCGCTGAGCCGCTCGGAATATTTCGAGGTCTTCCTCTCGACGCTACGTGCCAACGGCTACATCGCGATCCCGACCTCGGGCGGCGCCTACCGCATCCAGCCGATCGCCAACGCCTCGTCGCAGCCGACGCGAATCGGCACTCGGCGCGCCGCCAACAACAGCATCGTCACCGAGGTGTTCCGCCTGCGATCGATCGAAGCGCAGGCGGCGATCGAAACGCTGCGCCCGCTGGTAAGCCCCGAAGGCACGGTGACCGCGAACAGGAACGCGAACAGCCTGATCGTCGTCGATTTCGCCGACAATTTACGCCGCATCCGTGCCCTCATCGGCCAGATCGACCGCCAGGCGAGCGACAGCGGCGCCACGCGCGTGATCGCGCTTCGCAATGCCGGCGCGCGCGAGATCGCCCAGGCTATGACCACGCTCGGCACTGGCGGCGAAGGCGGCCGCGGCGCGGTGTCGGTGGTGCCCATCGACAGCAGCAATTCGGTCGCCCTGCGCGGAGACGCCGGAGCGGTGGCACGCTTTGCCGCGATTATCGCCGACCTCGACCAGCGCGCGGCAAGCGGAACCGAGATCCGTGTCATTTTCCTTGAGCATGCCGACGCCGAAAAGCTTGTCCCGGTCCTCCAGGAACTAGTCGGCCAGGCGCGCACTACGACGGTATCGAGCGCGCCCGCCTCGCCGGCCTCGGACCCCGGCCGTAATAGCCGCATCGTCGCGCCTCAGGCGGCGAGCGCACCGCCGACCCAAATTACGAGCACCGCCCCGGGAATCGGCGGCGAGGGCGGCGGTCGGGGCGGCGCCATCGTTACCCGCTACGAAGGCGCCAACGCAGTCATCATTTCCGGCCCTGCGGACGTTCAGCGCACGCTGGGTGAAGTCGTTCGTCAACTCGACACCCGCCAGGCGCAGGTCCTGATCGAGGCGATCATCATCGAGATAAGCGATACTGCGGCCAAGCGGCTCGGCGTCCAGCTGCTGCTCGGCGGGCTGAACGGCAACACCCCAATCCTCGCCACCAATTATTCCAACGCCTCGCCCAACATCCTGACCATCGGCGGAGCGCTGGCCGCGCGCCAGCTCAATAACCAGACGACGATCATCAACGGCAACACCGTCACTACGTCGACGGGAAGCGCCACTTCGGATCAATTGGCTCAGGCGGCGGTCAGCTCGATTCTGTCGGCAACCGGCGGCATTGCGGGCTTCGCGCTCGACATCGGCAAGGACGCGATCTTCGGCGCGATCATCAACGCGGTGAAATCGGACAACAAGTCGAACATCCTGCAGGCACCCTATGTCCTCACGCTCGACAACAAACCCGCGCGCTTCCTGGTCGGACAGGAAATCCCGATCACGACGGGCGAAGCATTGTCGCCCAATCTCGACAACACGTTCCGCACCGTTCAGCGCCAGAACGTCGGCATTACGCTCGAAGTGACGCCGCAAATCAACGCCGGAGGCGAGGTCAAGCTCACGCTTCGCCAGGAGATAAGTTCGATTGCCGGAGCGGTCGGCGGCACGTCCAACGACTTCATCCTCAACAAGCGCGAAGTGGAGACGACCCTGATCGTTGACGATGGCGACATCGGCGCTATCGGCGGACTGCTCGACGACAATGAGCGCAATACGATTGAGAAGATCCCATTCCTCGGCGATCTGCCGCTGCTCGGCAACCTCTTCCGATCGAAGGCAAAAAGCCGCGCCAAGACCAATCTCATGATCTTCATTCGACCGACCATTTTGCGATCGGCCGCGGATTCGCGGCGTCTGGCGCAGCAGCGCTACGGATATATCCGCGACGCGCAGTGGAACCAGAACCCTGGCGTAGAGCCGAGCATCGACGAGCTGGTGCGCGATTATATGGGTGCGGTGCCGCCGGTCGCGCAGCAGCGTCCCGGCGATGTGGTGGTACAGCCGGTTCCGCTTCCCCCAAGCCAGATACCTAGCCAATGATCATAAGGCGCGGCGAGGACGAAGCGGTGGCTGAGATCGCCGATATCGCCGATGTTGCCGCGGGAATCCCGATCCTTCCCGAGGTCACGCCGCTTCCGCTCTCCATCCCTTACGGCTTCGCACGCAAGTTCGGCGTGGCATTGATGCGCGCGGACGACGGGCATCTCTCGGTCGCGCTGCGCGAAGGTGAGGATCCGCGCATCCTGATCGAAGTGCGGCGCTTCATGGCCAAGCCTTTCGACGTCGAATGGGTGGCGCCCGACGCCTTCGATCGCCTGCTGTCCGAACGCTACGCGATGGACGGCGACGCGGCGGCAGCGGCGGCGGGATCGCTCGGGCTCGGCGACGAGCTCGATCTCATTGCCGGCAACATCCCGACCGCCGACGATCTGCTCGACACCGCCGACGACGCCCCGGCCATCCGCCTGATCAACGGAATCATTGCCGAGGCAGTGCGCCAGGGTGTGTCTGATATCCACATCGAACCCTATGAAACCGGCCTAGTCATCCGCATGCGGGTCGATGGCGTGCTTCGCGAGACGCTTCGCATGCCCGCCCATGTCGCCCCGGTTGTCGTCAGCCGCATCAAGGTTATGGCCCGCCTCGACATTGCCGAGCGCCGCGTACCGCAGGACGGACGCATCGGGCTTACCCTCGGCGGCAAGCTCATCGACGTGCGAGTCTCGACGCTCCCCAGCCGCGCCGGCGAGCGCGTTGTGCTGCGCATCCTCGACAAGGACAAGGCGGGGATCGAACTCGACGTGCTCGGGATGCCGCCCGAGATCGAAGCGGTGTTCCGCAGCGCCCTGGACGAACCCAACGGAATCATCCTCGTCACCGGCCCCACCGGTTCGGGAAAGACGACCACGCTTTATGCCGGGCTCAAATTGCTCAACGACGGCAGCCGTAACATCCTTACCGTCGAGGATCCGGTGGAATATGCGGTCGACGGGGTCGGCCAAACCCAGGTCAATCCCAAGGTCGGGCTGACCTTCGCGGCGGGGCTTCGCGCCATCCTGCGCCAGGATCCGGACACCGTCATGGTCGGCGAAATTCGCGACCGCGAGACCGCAGACATCGCGGTTCAGGCCTCGCTCACGGGGCATCTGGTGCTTTCGACCGTGCATACCAACGATGCGATCGGCGCGATCACCCGCATGCGCGACATGAAGATCGAACCCTTTTTGCTTGCATCGTCGCTGCGCGCCGTCATCGCCCAGCGTTTGGTGCGGAGGCTGTGCCCGGTGTGTCGCGAATCGGTGCAGGCGTCGAACGCGGTCAGCGCGTTACTCGGCTTCGACAGCGGCACGATCATTCACGAGGCCCGCGGCTGCCCCAATTGCGCCAACACCGGATTCAAGGGCCGCATCGGCGTGTTCGAAGCGATCCGCATCGACGAGACCGTTCGCCAGATGATCTACGCCGGCGGCGACGAAGCGGTGATCGCCAACCACGCCTTCCGCGGCGCGCGCAATCTTGCATCGCAGGCGCGCCAGCTCGTTCGCGACGGCATGACCACTGTCGAGGAAGCCGTGCGGATATCGCGCAGCGAAGTGACGGCGGAGCCGGTCCTCGAGCCCTCGATTGCCTAGCTTCGATTATCTCGCGCTCGACACCGGCGGCCGCGAGCGGCGCGGCAGCGTCGTCGCCGACGGCGTCGAAGATGCCCGTGCCAAGCTCGATCAGCGCCGCTTCTATGTCGTGCGCATCGAGAGCGGGCCCGACGTGCCGAGCGCGGTCCCGTCGCTGCTCCAGCGCCGCGTCAGCTTCCGCAAGAACCTTACGTCCAAGCAGCTCACGCTCTTCACGCGGCAGATCGCGACGCTAGTGCAGGTCTCGCCGCTCGAAGAAACGCTGCGCACGGTTTCACGCCAAACCGAGCAGGAGCATGTCCGCACCGTTCTGCATTCGGTTCACAAGGGCGTGCTCGAAGGCCGCCGCTTTTCGGAAAGCATGGCGCTTTCGCCGAAAAGCTTTCCCCCACTCTACCGGGCTATGGTCGCGGCGGGAGAGAGTTCGGGCACCCTGCCCCTGATCCTCGACCGACTCGCCGACCTCTTGGAACGCCAGGCGCAGGTGCGCGGCAAGGTCATCACCGCGCTCGCCTATCCGATCGTGCTCGCGCTGGTCGCCAGTTTCGTCGTCCTGTCGCTTATGGTGTTCGTGGTTCCCAAGGTCGTCGAGCAGTTCGACAGCGTCGGCCAGCAGCTCCCGCTACTCACCCGCATCGTCATCGCGATTTCGGAGTTTCTTCAAAACTGGTGGTGGGCGCTCGCGCTCGCGCTCGTCTCGATCATCCTGATCGGCCTTCGCGCCTTGCGCGACGGCCCGGCCCGCCTTGCCTTCGACCGCGCGACGCTGGGCGTTCCTATCATCGGCCGCCTGACGCGCGATCTCCACGCCGCACGCATGGCGCGGACGCTGTCGACCATGGTCGCGAGCCGCCTACCGTTGCTGGAAGGGCTCCAGCTCACCGCGCGTACGGTCCACAACCGCGTCCTCAAAAAGGCCTCCGAGGACATTGTCGAGGCGATCCGCGGCGGCGGCAGCCTGTCCGCGGCGTTGAAGCGCGCCGGCGTCTTCCCGCCATTGCTCGTCTACATGGCTGCGTCGGGCGAGGCGTCGGGCAAGCTCGACATCATGCTCGAACGCGCCGCCGACTATCTCGAGCGCGAATTCGATACCTTCACCGCGACCGCGCTGTCGCTTCTCGAACCCGCGATCATCGTCTTCATGGGCGGAATCGTCGCTTTGATCGTATTGTCCATACTGCTGCCCATCCTGCAGCTCGACACGCTTGCCGGAGTTTGATCATGTTTCGTCTCGCTTTCCTTCTTCGCCACCGCGGCAAAGGCCGGGGTCCAACCGCTCTCACGCTTTCGAAGACTTTACGGCGTATGGGTTGCGGCCTTCGCCGGGATGACGGCAGCAGCGACGAAGACGGCTTCACCCTCGTCGAGCTGATGGTCGTGATCGTCATTATCGGCCTGCTCGCCACCATCGTCGTTATCAACGTGTTGCCGAGCCAGGACCGCGCCATGGTTCAAAAGGCGCGTTCCGACGTGGCCTTGCTCGAACAAGCGCTCGAAATGTACCGCCTCGACAATATGAGCTTCCCCCAGGGAGAGCAGGGGCTGCAGGCGCTCGTTTCCGCGCCTGCGGGGCTCGCGCAGGCGGGACGGTACCGGCAGGGCGGCTATATCAAGAAGCTTCCCAACGATCCGTGGGGCAAGCCGTATGAATATGCTAATCCCGGCACCCATGGCGGCCAGTTCGACATTTATTCGCTCGGCGCCGACGGCCAACCCGGCGGCGAGGGCGAGAATGCCGATATCGGCAGTTGGCAATAAGCTCCGCGCGGCTGGCGAAGAAGGCTTCACTTTAGTCGAGCTGATGGTGGTCGTCGCCATCATCGGCTTGATGAGCGCCGCGGTGGTGATGGTCATGCCCGACCCGCGCGGCGACCTGCGCCTGGAGGCCGAACAGCTGGCGGCACGCGCAGGCGCGGCCCGCGACGCGGCAATCATCGAGGCGAAGCCGACCGCGCTGTTGCTCGGTCCCGCCGGCTATGGCTTTTCGCGGCGGACGCGCGGGCAATGGGTGCCGATCACGCAAAAGCCTCTCGAACAGCGAGCCTGGCGCGAAGGCGTTCGCGCGCTGACCAGCCGCGAGGGCGAGGCGCGCGTGGTGTTCGACAGCACGGGGCTCGCCGATCCGGTTACCGTCACATTGCTTCGCGACGACATGCGGATCCGTGTCCGCATCGGCCCCGACGGTGCCATCGATGTCGAATAAGGAACGCGGCTTCACGCTGATCGAAATGATGGTCGCGCTGGCGATCTTCAGCCTAGCTGCGCTTGCGCTGCTGCGGCTGCAAGGCGGCACCCTGTCCAGCACCGCGCGCCTGCAAAGCGGGATCGTCGCGGGGATCGTCGCGCGCAACCTCGTCGTGGAATCGATCACTGACAAAAAGGCGCCTGCCTTCGGCCGATCGAACGGCCGCGAGTTCAATGCCGGACGAAGCTGGCGCTGGACGCGTAACGTCGCGCGCACGGGCGAATCGCGGCTGCAGCGGATCGACGTCACCGTTGCCGACGAGGCTGGGCAGCAGGTAGCCTCGCTGACGGCATTTCGGGACGCGCGATGAATTCGCGGCGTCCATCCGAGACCGGCTTCACGCTCGTCGAGCTGATGGTCTCGCTGCTCATTTTCGCGATGCTGTCGGCGGCCGGGGTGGCGCTGCTTTCGTTCAGTGTGCGCGCGCAGGGGGCCGCCAACGAACGGCTCGACGAAGTCGCCGCGTTGAGACGGGTCAGCGCCATCCTGACCGCGGACCTCACCCAAGCCGTCCCGCGCCCGTTTCGCGACCGGGCGGGTGCACTTCAAGCTGCGTTTTCGGGCGGCGGCGCGGCAGGAACCACCGCGCTGGGCCTGGTGCGCGGCGGCTGGTCCAATCCCGATCTGCTGCCCCGCGCCTCGCTTCAACGCGTCGAATATAGGCTCGCCGCGGGCCGTCTCGAACGCGTCGCGTGGCCGCACGTCGACGGCGCCGAACCCTTGCAGGCGGCGGTGCTGCTAACCGGGGTGCGCTCGCTCCGCCTGCGCTATCGCACCGAAGGCGATTGGCGCGACAGCTGGGACAGCGACCTCCCCGAAGCCATGCCCGAGGCGGTCGAGCTGATCGCCGATATCGAGGGCATCGGCGCGGTTCGGCAGCTCTTCCTGGTCGGCGTCGGACGGTGATCGTGCGCGCTTCCGAACGCGGCGCTGCGCTGCTCGCGGTCCTGCTCCTCGTCGCCGTGATGGCGTCGCTTTCCGCCGTGGCGCTGGAAAAGATGACGCTTTCGGCTCGCACCGCCAGCAATGCCGCCGCGCTCGAACAGGCGCGAGCCTTCGCGTTCGGCGCCGAACGCTATGCCACGCTCAGGGTCGGCGACTTGAGCGCGCTCAGCCCCGAACGCACGACGCTCGCCGGGGGATGGCACGGCGTGCCGGTCCGCATTCCGCTTCCGGGCGGCTTTGCGAGCGCAACGGTGGTCGATGGCGGAAACTGCTTCAACGTCAACAGCGTCGTCGCGGCCGCGGATCCGTACGCCCCGGCGGGGGTCCCCCCGACTTACGTCTCCGACCCGCGCGGGATCGGCCAATTGTCCGGACTGCTGCGCGTTGTCGGGGTGGCGCCGAACGAGGCCGAACAGATCGCCTGGTCACTCGCCGACTGGATCGACAGCGACAGCGCGCCGGGTCAGGCGGGGGCCGAGGACGGCGTCTATGCTGGCCTTGCGGTCCCTTACCGCACTGCCAACCGCCTTGTCGTCGATGCCAGCGAGCTACGCACGGTCGCCGGCGTGACCGCTCAAAATTATGCCGCGGTGAAGCCCTGGCTTTGCGCGCTCCCCGAAGCGGTCGCTTCCCCCATCAACATCAATACCCTGTCGATCGAGCAAGCCCCGCTCCTGGCGATGCTCTTGCCAGGCCAGCTCACCCTCGACGCGGCGCGCGCCATCATCGCCGGCCGGCCCGCGAACGGGTGGCCGAGCCTCAATGTTTTTTGGGAAGAGCCCAAAATCGCCGCGCTCAACATCGCTCAAGAAGTGCGCGCCCAGACCGGCCTCAAGACGCGCTGGTTCCGGCTCCAGCTTGACGTCGAACTGACCGGCGCGCAGATGAGCGAAACCGCGCTCATCGATGCCAAGTCGATGCCCGCACGGCTCGTATCGCGGCAATGGGGGCAGGATTGAGCGGGACGCGCTTTCTGCTGCTCTATTTGGGAGCGGGCGCCGACGCCCCGTGGCTTCGCCTCCACGATAGCCGGGTCGTTTCGCGGGGGGTGAACTTCTCCGCAATCCCGGTCGAATCCGACGATCCCGAGCGTGCGGAGACGATCGTCGGCATCGTTCCCGGCAGCGATGTCGCGATCCACTGGGTCGACCTTCCCGACCTTGCCGAGGCGCAGGCCGCCGCGGCGGCGCGTCTGATGGCATCGGAAGTCAGCGCCGAGCGCCTCGACAATCTGCATGTGGCGCTCAGCGCGCGCCGGGTGGGCGCCGACGAGCGCATCATGGGCGTGGTCGGCGCCGACCGCATGACGCGCTGGATCGCCGAGGCCCAGGCCGCGGGCTTCGATCCCGACGCGCTCGTCCCCGAGACGCTGCTCCTCAGCCCTCCCGACGAAGGGCTTGTCACGACCGAGGCGGGGGCGCTGATCCTCGCGCGCGGCAAGCGGCAAGCCTTCGCGGTCGAGCCCGAGCTCCTCGCCATTCTTGCCGCGGAAGCGCCCACGCAACCCGTTTCGGCCGACGAAATCGAGGCCGGCCTGGGCGGCGTTCTCGCCGGCTGGCCGCTCGATTTACGCACGGGCATTTTCAGGAAGCGCCGGCGCTGGCGGATCGATTGGCCGCTGGTACGCCGCCTGGCGCTTCTCGGAGCGCTCATCTTCGCGCTCAACGCCCTCATCCAACTGACGCTGATCGCCAAATACAATGCCGATGCAGATCGCGCCGAGGCGCGCACCGCCGCCATCGCCAAGCAGACCCTGCCCCGCGCCACCCGCATCGCCGATCCCGCCGCGCAGATGAGCCAACGGCTGTCGCAGCTTCGCGGCGGCGGGGCCGGGCTATCGACGGTGCTTGGCGGGCTGTTCGAAGCGCTGCGCGCGGCGCCCAATGTCGAGGTCCAGGCGCTCCAGTTCGATCCTTCGGGGACGCTTCGCGTCACCTTGTCGGCGGTCAACGGAAGCGATCTCGGGGCGGTGCGCACCGCGCTCGCGGCAAGGGGGCTATCGGCGGAGTCCGGAGACATGCGCGCCGCTAATGGTCGCCAGATCGTCGAGATGAAAGTCACGGGGCAATGAACGCACGCGCCTACAGCTGGTGGCGTCTGCGCACCACGCGCGAACAGCGGCTGCTCCTCGTCATGTTCGCGCTGCTCGCCGTGACGATCGTCTGGTTCGGAATCGTTCGCCCGCTCGACGACGCGCTCGCCAGTGCCCGCGAACGCCACGGCCGCGCGGTCATCGCCGAAGCCGAAGCGCGCGGGCAGGCGTCCGCCATCGCTGCATTGGGGCGCAACCGCCCGCGACGGCTCGCCCTTCCGGTGCGCATCTTCGTTCCGCAATCGGCGACCACCGCGGGCTTCACCGTTCAGCGCGCCGACGCGTTCGAGCCCGACGGAGTCAACGTGATGATCGGTGCGGCCAAGCCGACGGCCTTTTTCGCCTGGGTCGCGGACCTCCAGCGCCGCGGCTTGATCGTAGAGGCCTTGTCGGCGAACCCGAACCCCGATCAGACGCTAAGCGTCCAGATCACCGTCCGCCAGGGAGGCTATTGATGCGCCTCCAACTGCCGCTCGGCCGCAAACTGTTCGTGGCCGTCACGTTCCTGCTCGCGCTGATCGCATTGCTGCCTTTGCGTCTAGCGATGGAGTGGCTGGCGCTCGGGCGGCAGGGCATCGCGGCGCGCGAGGCGGTGGGAAGCGTGTGGGCCGGGGTGCTCCACCAGGCCCAGTATCGCGACACCCAGCTAGGCGATCTGGTGGCCGAGCTTGGCGCGCTTCCCTTGCTTGCAGGGCGCGCGCGGATCGAGCTTGGCCGCAACAACCGCCTGCTCGACGGGCCGGGCGGCCGCAGCGACAGGTTCGAAGGGGCGGTCAGCGTTTCGCGCCACAGCTACGCCGTCGGAGACGTGACGGCACGCCTGCCGCTCGGAACCCAGTTCGCGCCGCTGCCGATCACCGCGATCGACCTGTCGGACGTCAGCGCGCGCTTCGTCGACGGCCTGTGCGCGGCGGCCGAAGGGCTCGTAACCATCGAAACATCGGGCAATGTCGCCGGCCTCGCGCTTCCGACGACGATGAGCGGCAATGCGCGCTGCGATCAGGGGGCGCTGCTCCTGCCGCTCGCAAGCGGCAGCGGGATGGAGCAGCTCGCGCTCCATCTTACCGGCGGCGACCGCTACCGTGCCACGCTGTCGATTCGCCCGACCGATCCGACGCTTCAGCAACGTCTCGCGCTCGCCGGTTTTGTCGGCTCGGGTGGGGTCTACAGTCTGCGCGTTGAAGGACGTTTTCAGTAGCGGGGTTTTATTGCCAGAACGGGCCTTGCGCGACCAACCTAGCGTGGGCGCGTTCGGCCGATGCAAGAAGCTTTTCCCGGGCAGGACCGTCGATCGACCCAGGGTCCAGGTCGAAACCGATACGCCGCGACAGCGTCTGCGATAGCTCGCGCGCGGTCACCATGTCATTGAGATCGCCGAGGTCGGCCTGCATCCCTTCGAGTGCAGCCATGAAGCGACGGCGCGCCTTTCTGCGCTTGCTGCCGTCGTGAAGATCGTCGAAAAACTCGGTCGCGTATCGTAATTTCTTGCCCGCGATGCGCACTTCGTGCCGCGCTTCGTCGTCGATCGCCGTCAACTCGCGGCCGCCCTTTTTGACCTTTTTCCAGAAGCGGTCGAGCGCGGCCGCCGCGAACGCCTCGAGCGGCTGGCTGCGCGCCTTGTTATCTACTGCCCGCCAGGATCCGGTCGCGATCCACGCCGCCAGATCAATCATGCCGCCGCGAAACCGCTGCGAGTCGAGCGCCGCGATGGCTTCGTCGTAGGCGCGCTCACGCTCGGCCGCGATGCGCGCGCCGACGGTCTTGCCCGCCTTCGCCGCCCAATCCTTGCCGATGAAGACATCGAGGTCGCGCGCCTCGCCTAAAACTGCCGAAATCCAGCCGAGTTCGCCGCGAAGCGTGTCGCTTTCGGCGCCCGCGACGATGGGACTAAAGATCGTGAAGGCCGAACGCAGCCGGCGCAGCGCGACGCGGGTTTGATGCAGCGCCGCGGCATCCCTGGCATCGAGAACCCGCGGCTCGTTGAGCCTCAAATGACGGATACAGGCGAAAGCGATCGCCGCGAAGCCATCGCCCGCGGTCGCCCCCCGATCGATCGTTATGGCTTCGGCCTTGACGACCCCGGCGCGCTTGGCGCGCAGCAGCCGGTAGCCCTGCTCGCTTTTGGTGAGAACGCCGAGCCGCAAGGGAATCGTCGCGTTCAACTGCCTGGCCAATGCGAACAGCGCGGCCGCCGATCCCGCTCTAAGCTCGAGCTCCAGCTCGGCCACCGCCAATCGCCGTTTGCCCGCGACAATCTCGCCGCGGTCGAGCAGGATTTCGATTTCCGCCTGATCGTGAACGAGGGTCCAGCGTCGCCTCTGGATATCCGTTTCGAACAGCGAACGCAGCTGCGCGTCATCGCCCTGGAGCAGCGGTCCCGCGGCGGTGCCGTCGATCAGCGCGAGAGCGGGTTCACCGCTGGCGACGGTCGTTTCCCATTCGGCGCGGTCGAACAGGCCTGCGCCTCCTTTCGCATCGGCCTTCACGGTCTGGACGAAGCCGTCGCTACTGCGCCGCACGCGCAGCGTCACACCCGCTTTGCGAAGCGTCGACTTGGCCGTGTCGTAGTAAATCGACCATGCGGGCACCGCGTCGATCGGCAGGCCGTGGAACAGGGGATGCTTCGCCAGCGCATCGGCCGCCGCGGGATCGAGATCGAATTTGAGCTCAACTTCGCGCGGCGTCGTCATCCGGTCCTAAACCGCCGCGCCAGCGATTGGGTGCATCAAGCGCCGTACCAGAACGACGCGCGATGGTGGACAGGACTGGATATGACACAGACCATCGGAAGCGAACCTAAATTATTGAAAATATTGGATATCCGCACGTCTTGTGTACCAAGGCTATGTACCAATTGATTGTAGCACCTCCCGGTCCTTTTGGAAGAGATAACTCCCTTCATAAATCAGCACGAAGCGCCGTCTGGACGGGGCAAGGGAGACCCCACCCCCGGCGCGTCGTCGTGGAC
>Ga0136638_10000048_pt1 | contig 17624 bp, 15 predicted proteins | sample AntDrymUQ8582206_2_FD_104671 | JGI IMG/M metagenome (GOLD analysis project Ga0136638, IMG submission 104671) | Polar desert sand microbial communities from Dry Valleys, Antarctica - metaG UQ858 (22.06) | ecosystem: Environmental > Terrestrial > Soil > Desert | place: Antarctica: Dry Valley...
CTTGATCTCCTTCGACTGCGCTTCGGACGCCGTCAACAACCGCGTCGCTATATCGCGTGCCTGCGTGGACGCCGTGCTGACCTGCTCGGCCGTATTGTTGATGCGGCCCACCAGTCCGCGCAATTCCTCGACCGTGTAGTTGACCGAATCCGCGATGGCGCCGGTAATATCTTCGGACACCGTGGCCTGCACCGTCAGGTTGCCGTCGGCTACTTCCTGCAGCTCGTTCATCAGACGCAAAATCGCGGCCTGATTCACGTCATTGGTTTTCTTCGCGTCCTGCTCAAGCCGCTCGGCCTGCATCCGCTGAACGTTGGCGTCCGATGCCCGATGGCGCGTGTCTTCGAGCAGTACCTTGAATATGGCGAGCCCTGCCAGCAACAAGCTGCCACCGAAAAAAATCATCAGCAGCAAGTTCAAAGCACGCGTGCGTTGTTCGCTGTTGTACATGCCGCTTAACTGCCCCACTTGCTGGCGCAACATTTCCGAGTCGCGCAAGATGCCGAGCTCGGCTTCTTTCGCCTGCACGATGGCCTGCAGGCTTCCGAGCGCGCCTTCGATCGACTTTTGAAACTCGCCGTAGACTTTCAACAGCTCCTGCAGACGGGAGCGCGCTTCGGCATCGGTCGACGCAGTGATACGCAGGGCCTCGCTGCCGGACAGAAGCGCTTGCGTCAGATCGCGAAATTGGTTGATGTCGCGGCCGAGCGTCAGAGCAACTTCGGCATTCGCGACGTTGCCCGCCACCAGCGAGTTGGCGCTCTTGCCAAGTCGCTGCGTCAACGTTACCAACTGGCCGGCGGTTGCAATTTCGCGCGACGAAGCTCCGACTTGCAGCTTGAGCGCCATGATTTCTTCGGTCAATTGCTGCAGGCGTGGACTCGCGTCGTTGATTTTCTTGATCACGTCGCCAAACGCCATCAGCGTTTTTTCGTTGGCAAGAATGACCGACGCCGCAGATTCGCTCGCGCGCCAGTTGTTCATCAGCTTGTCCACCGCCGGCGTGATGGCGTCGCCGCTCGAAGCGGTCAGCCCACGCTTGTCATCGCCTTTGCTCAGCGCATCTAGGTTGCCCGCAATTGCGTCGCGGCTCTCCTTGACCTCGACGAACGCCGAACGGTTGCCGCCGACGGCATTCGGCGCCGCCTTGGCCAGACGCTGCGTGTGCATCAAGGTGTCGCCGACGATCTCGATCTGCATCGCACCGTTGGATGCCAGACGGTTGTCGATGATCAGCACCAGAACGAATAACAACAGGAACGTGACCAGCAACGCCAACAAAACCTGAACCTGCGTGTTGACGGGCTTGTCGCCAATCACCGGCAACCGCATCTCGATCAGCCGATCCATGAAGCGCATCGCGCCGCCGGTGGTGCCAGGGCGCTCGAGCATCACGGTCTTCGGCGCCGGCACCGCTGTCGTCGTGCCAGGCGACATCGTGTCCAGCACGCTCGGCCGAAACGATTCGCGATTCCGACTCGATCGCTCTTTAGGTTTTTTCTTGCTTACCATTGATGCCATGTCGAGCGCCATCTAACCCTCCGCCACTACAGCTCCACCGTTACACCCTTGTGCCGCCATTGTTGATCTGGCCGGCATCGTCACGCCGCATGTTGCGGTCGCCTTTTTTGTTTCGCATGCTTTGCTACAAATCAGGCCGACCAAAGCCGCGCCACTCATACACCGATTGCTGAAAAGTGCGGCGACATGGCAAGCTCGCGCAACTCGAGCTCGGTCATCGTCAAACCGTCGTTGTCCCGATAGCGTGCGTGCTCCCAGCTCGCGCGCGGTGCCAGGCCCGTCGCCGGCGCCTCGCCCTCCAGCAGCGTTAGTTCTTTCAAGTTGCGAATGCCGAACGCACGCGACACGAGAATGCCTGCGTTGACTCCAAGCACCTCGCCGAAAACCAAAACTTGTTGCGATTGGTCCGGTGGCAAAGGATCACGACCGCTGAGCTGCATAATGTCAACCACGCCGATCAATCTGCCACGGACATTGGCAAGCCCTCGATACCATGGCCGAGTCCACGGCACCGGCGCAATTCCCGGCAGGCTCACAATCTCTCCAGCCAACGCCATTTCGATCAAATAACTTTCGGCCCCAATACGCACTGCCAAGCGCGTCGGCTCGGTGGGCTTGTTCGGAGCGTCCTTCAGACGTTGCGCCAGCTGCGTCGAAAATTCGCGCAGTTTGACCATCTGTCGGTTGGACGCTTCTCTGCTCGTTGCCATGTTCGCCGGTTGCTTACCTGCTCCGCTGACTATCTGTGTCTGCCACTAACTAATTAAACGCCGCGATCTTTTCAAACAACTCATCAGCCTTGACCGGCTTGACGACATAGTCACGCGCGCCCTGGCGCAGGCCCCAAATACGATCGGTCTGCTGGTTCTTGCTGGTACACATGATGATTGGGATGTTCTGCGTCGCCGGGTCCTTGGACAGGGCACGCGTAAGCTGAAAACCGTTTTGTCCAGGCATCACAACATCCATCAGAATCAGGTCCGGCGGCATCGTCTTGACCTTGATCATTGCCTCGTCCGCGTTCTCAGCAGTCGACACCGCGAAGCCCTGCTTGGTCAGCATCTCGGTCAATACATGGCGCTCGGTCGGCGAATCGTCGACGATCAGAACTTTCTTAATCGGCATGGCACTTCCCTCCGCCAACAGCCTATTTTTTTAATTCATTGAGTGCTGGCGTACAGCGGTCAGCAAACTATCCTTGGTAAAAGGCTTGGTTAGATACTCGCTCGAACCAACCATGCGTCCGCGCGCGCGATCGAACAATCCGTCTTTCGACGACAACATCACCACTGGGGTCTTGTGAAAACGCGGGCTTCTTTTAATCAGTGCGCATGTCTGATAGCCATCAAGACGCGGCATCAAGATGTCGCAAAAAATGATGTTGGGTTGGTGATCGTTGATTTTTGAAAGCGCTTCAAATCCATCCTGCGCCAAGATCACCTGGCAGCCGGCCTGCGATAGAAAAATCTCTGCGCTGCGGCGGATAGTGTTCGAATCATCGATCACCATCACTTTCTTGCCGCGGATTTCCGTAAAGTCCAGAGCCGCCATTTGTTGCAACCCATCTCGCGCTATTACCGAGCCTGCGTTGTACGCGAAGCCAGCGTAGTGTCAGCGCCGAATACCGTGGTTCCGAGGTCAGATTTCAACCATTTCGAAATCTTCTTTGCGCGCCCCGCACTCCGGGCATGTCCAATTCGGCGGAATGTCTTCCCAGCGTGTCCCAGCAACTACCCCTTCTTCCGGCACACCCGCGGCTTCATCGTAGATCCAGCCGCAAATCAGGCACATCCAGGTTTTCATCGCCGCGCCGGTCGTCATTCGTGTCAAACAACGAAAGCCGACGCCAAATCCGTCTCGACGGCTAAAATCAACAAGTTAGCGAAGCATCATAACGTGGCATAACAAGTAACCGCTAGCCATTTTGCGTGACTAATCTGACCGTGTTGCATAGCGCACTCGCGGGCGTGTACCTGCTGACGCCTGATGCCGCTTCATTCGGCTTCAACAATGTGCTGAAGGTGGTCGGACACGCGCTCAACGCCGGGGTGCGCGCTGTTCAGTATCGCGACAAAGGCGCGGATCCGGCGAGTCGGCTCGATCGTGCGCAACAACTGGTGGCGCTGACGCACAGGGCCGCTGCATTGTTGATAGTCAATGACAGCGTCGAGGTAGCAGCAGCGTCGGGCGCAGACGGAGTGCATCTGGGCCGTGACGATGGCGACCTCTCGATCGCGCGGCGCCGGTTGCCGAATCGAATCCTCGGCGTGTCTTGCTACGACCAACTGGAAGCTGCCCGCGCAGCGATAGCGGCCGGTGCCGATGTCATCGCCTTCGGCTCGATGTTCGCATCGAGCACTAAGCCCGCCGCAGTGCGCGCGCCACTGACGTTGCTGTTGCAGGCTCGCTCGAACTGGCCGCACCAGCGAATCGTTGCCATCGGCGGCATCAATAGAGGCAACATTGCCGCAGTCGCGCGCGCCGGCGCCCACGCGGCGGCCGTACTCGACGCCGTCTTCGGTGCGAATAACCCGGCGCTTGCAGCGCGCGAGCTGGTGCAGGGATTCAATGAGGGAAGACACGAGCATGACGAGCAACGAACAACTGTTTGAGCGCGCGCAGCGCTCGATTCCGGGCGGAGTCAACTCCCCCGTGCGCGCGTTCCGCTCGGTCGGCGGCACACCGCGCTTTATCGAGCGTGCTGACGGCCCGTACTTCTGGGACGCCGAAGGCACGCGCTACATTGATTACATCGGTTCCTGGGGACCGATAATTCTGGGCCATCGGCACCCGGCAGTCGTGCAGGCAGTCCAGAATGCACTGGAACGCGGCATCTCCTTCGGCGCCCCGACCGAAGCCGAGGTCGAAATGGCCGAAGCGCTGATCAAGCTGGTGCCGTCGATGCAGCAAGTGCGTTTGGTGTCATCGGGCACCGAAGCGGCGATGAGCGCGATTCGCCTGGCCAGAGGCGCCGCCGGCAACGGCACGCGCCGCAAAATCATCAAGTTCGAAGGTTGTTATCACGGCCACGCCGACAGTCTGTTGGTGAAAGCCGGCTCCGGCCTGCTGACGTTTGGCCATCCGAGCAGCGCCGGCGTCCCGGCCGAGATTACGCAACACACGCTGGTGCTCGACTACAACGACTCGCAGCAGCTGGAAGAGACATTCACCGCCCACGGTGACGACATCGCGTGCGTCATCGTCGAGCCGATCGCCGGCAACATGAATCTGGTGCGAGCGACGCCGGAGTTTCTGCGCACGATGAGACAACAGTGCACCGCCAATGGCGCGCTGCTGATTTTCGACGAAGTGATGTCGGGCTTTCGCGTAGCACTTGGCGGCGCGCAAGCACTTTTTGGCATCGATCCGGACCTCACGGTGCTTGGCAAAGTGATCGGCGGCGGAATGCCGCTGGCCGCTTTCGGCGGCAAACGCGAAGTCATGAAACACCTCGCCCCATTGGGATCGGTCTACCAGGCCGGCACGTTGTCGGGCAACCCGGTCGCGGTTGCCTGCGGTCTGGCTACGTTGCATGAAATTCAGCGCCCCGGCTTTTACCCAGCGCTCGAACAACGTACCGGATTGCTGATCGACGGGCTCACGAAGGTTGCAAATGAGGGAGCGAAAAGTGCGACCGGCTTAGCGTTTTCCGGTGATAGCGTGGGTGGGATGTTCGGCATCTACTTCGCCGCCGGCGTACCGGCCCGATATGTCGACGTTATCGCCTGCGATATCGATCGATTTAAGCGCTTCTTCCATGCGATGCTGAAGCGCGGTGTGTATCTCGCACCGTCGGCCTATGAGGCAGGCTTTGTATCGATGGCGCACGATAATTCAGTAATTGAGGCGACCATCGACGCTGCCAGGCAGGCATTTGCAGAAATCCGCTAAGTAATTCGTTAGGTTGGGCAACTCAGCGGAACTTGATCCACATTTGCCAGACGAACCTGTCGGATGAAAAACCAAATGCAGTTTCTATCAGCTCTCGCGTTCACCTTCGCCGCCACTGTCGCCCTGCCGGCGGCCAGCCAGTCGCTGCCGCGCTTTGGCGCGCCTGAAAAGCATGTTGAAGCCGAATTGATCGCGGCGACTGACGCGATAGTGCCCGGCCAGCCGCTGAAGCTCGGCCTTCGGCTCAAGCACGAACACGAGTGGCATACCTATTGGCAGGTGCCGGGTGACTCCGGATTGCCGACGCAAATCAAGTGGCAGCTACCGGCAGGCTTCAGCGCCGGCGCGATCGATTGGCCGCATCCGAAGCGGTTGCCGGTTGGGCCGTTGATGAACTTCGGCTACGAAGGCGAAACACTGCTGCTGACGACAGTGCAGGTGCCCGCCAATCTAGTGGTAGGCACGCCGGTTACGTTAACGGCGAAGGCTTCTTGGCTCGAGTGCAAAGACGTTTGCATTCCGGGCGACGCACAAGTGAAATTGACATTGCCGGTGCAAGCGCAAGCAGCTCCGTCTTCGTCGACCGCGCTTTTTAACGCCTCGCAGGCGCGGGTGCCGCAGGGCACACTCGCCGCTACCGCCAGCATCGACGCTGACCGAATTCGCGTCGCACTTTCACCACCGGCCGGAAAAACGCTCGACAAGGTGGAATTTTTCCCGCTCGAGGAAGGACGCATTGAACCGGCAGCGCCGCAAGTATTGAAAAGCGAAGGCGGTCAATTCGCAATTTATTTGACTGCAGCAAAACCGACTGGCGCCGACTTCAAATCATTAAAGGGCGTAGTCGTGGCTAACGGCGGCCCCGGCACGGCGAACGGCTGGGCGAGCGTGGTGCAGACGACGCTAGCCGCAGGCGCGGCGGGCACAGCGACTGCGCCGGGTGCATCTGCCGGCGCGAGCACTTCATCGATGTCGCTGTTGACTGCGCTTGGCACCGCCCTTCTTGGCGGATTGATATTGAATTTGATGCCGTGCGTGTTTCCGGTCTTGTCGCTGAAGCTGATCGGGCTGGCGCAGCATCGCACCCACTCGGGTCCGATGGCGGCGCATGGCCTTGCATTCGCCGTCGGCGTGGTGCTGTCGTTTGTGCTGCTCGCCGCGTTGTTGATCGGGCTGCAACAGGCCGGCAGCGCGCTTGGCTGGGGCTTCCAACTGCAAACGCCGTGGGTCGTCGCCGCCTTGACGGTGCTGTTCTTCGGCATCGGCTTGAACCTGCTCGGCGTGTTCGAGTTCACGATGGCCACCGGCGTCGCGAACCTGAAAGCTGCCGATGCGCTGGCGCACAAATCGGACTGGCGCGGCAGCTTCGGCACCGGCGTGCTCGCGGTCATCGTCGCGTCACCGTGCACCGCGCCGTTCATGGGCGCTGCGCTCGGTTACGCCATCACGCAGCCGGCGTTCATCGCGTTGTCTGTGTTCGCCGCGCTCGGTGTCGGCATGGCGGCGCCCTACGTGCTGCTCACATTGTTTCCGAAGTTATTGGAAAAGCTTCCGCGGCCCGGTCGGTGGATGGAGTTGTTCAAGCAGTTCATGGCGTTTCCGATGTTTGCTACCTGTGTTTGGCTGCTGTGGGTGCTCGCGCAGCAGGTCGACGCTGGCGGCGTAGCTCTTGCACTTGGCGTGCTGGTGGCGGTGGGATTTACGCTGTGGGCGCTCGGGCAGTCGCAGCGCGGTGCACGTTTCTTTCGCTGGGTTGCGGCCGTCGGCGGCGTGCTGGCGGCGTTGACTTTCGCGCCGATCGCCGTCAGTGAAGCGCTGGCGCCGGGCACTCGTACCACCGCAGACGCAGGATGGACCGAGTACTCGGTTGAAAAACTCGCGCAGCTGCGTGGAGAAGGCAAAGCGGTGTTCGTCGACTTTACCGCCGCGTGGTGCGTGACGTGCCAGGTCAACAAACGCGTCGCACTGCGCGCTGAGAGCGTGAAGAGCCGCTTTGCTGCGGACAACGTGGTGCTAATGCGCGCCGACTGGACCAACCGCGATGAGCGCATTACACAGGCACTGGCACAGTTCGGCCGCAACGGCGTGCCGCTTTACGTGCTTTACGATCGCACCGGAGAAGCAGCGGTGCTGCCTGAGTTGTTGACCGAAGGCATCGTTCTTGCCGCGCTTGACAAACTCAAGGAGAAATCAAAATTAAACTGACTCGATCATTGCTAACGGGCTTGCTCGCATCGTCACTGACTGCCGGTGTACTGGCGCAGCCAACGCCAGGTCAATCTGCTCCCAAGTTTCGCGCGACAGATGTCGCCGGGAAGCAAGTGTCGTTAGCCGACTTCAATGGTAAGTACGTCGTGCTCGAGTGGAACAACCCCGGTTGCCCGTTCGTGCAGAAGCACTACGACAGCGGCAACATGCAGTCGCTGCAGAAACGCTTCGGCGCTGAAAATGTTGCGTGGCTGTCGATCAACTCGACGGCCGACGATAATTCGGACTACATGGCGCCCGCTAAGCTGGCTGCGTGGTTCAAGCAGCACAACGCGGCGCCCACGGCTGTACTGATGGATACGAAGGGCGAAGTGGGACGCGCCTTCGGCGCCAAAGTCACGCCGCACATGTACGTGATCGACCCCAATGGAACGCTGGTTTACGCCGGCGCGATCGACGACAAACGAAGCACCAATGTGGCCGACGTCAAAACAGCGAGCAACTATGTCGTGGCTGCGTTGACCGATGTGAAAGCAGGCAAGCCTGTGTCAAAGGCGAGCAATCAGGCGTACGGATGCACGATCAAGTACAGCGGTATGTGACGGTGCACGCTAGCCCTGCACAAATATCCAGTTGAGCAGCGCGTCGAGCGCCAGTTGCCCGGCGCCGGCGTTGGGGTGATTGATAATCGCCACCACCGCATAGTGCTTACCGCTCGCTGCCAGCACGTAGCCTGCGATAGCGCGCGTATCTGACAACAACCCCGTCTTGATATGCGCTGATCCGGCGGCGCCGCTGCGACGGCGCATGGTGCCATCGATACCAACGATCGGCAGCGACGACACGAATTCGGGCATAAGTGGCGACGCGAATGCACCCTGCAGCAATCGTGCAAGCCCCGCCGGCGTCACACGCTCGACGCGCGATAACCCAGCGCCATTTTCGAGCACGAAGTCACGACGATCGAGGCCGCGAGCTACCAGCCAGTCACCCACCGCCCGCTGCGCGCGCTCGGTGTTCGCTGGGCGGCGCGTGGCCTCCGCTCCGAGCGTAAGAAACAACTGCCGCGCCATTACGTTATTGCTGTACTTGTTGATGTCGCGAATCACTTCCGCGAGCGGCTTCGATTCGTGTTGTGCCAATCTTTTCGCATCCGCCGGTACCAAACCTTCGCGAACGCGGCCCTTCCACACACCGCCGCTCGATTCCCAGAGCGAACGAAACAACGCTTCGGCGTATTGCACATTGCTCAAAACGCTGACGTGCCAGACCTTGTCGCCGCACGACAGCGGATAAGCGCCTCGAAACACCGGACGCAGCGGATCAGTGAAGTCGCCGCCGAGACGTCCACGCCAGTCGTTGCAAGCGCCCTCAGTGCCGCGCACCGTTGGCGGCACCACCATGCCTGCCAGGGCAGGCAAAGGGTAGACGCGTGCCTGCTTCGCATCGGCGTCCACTGAAAAATGAAAACTAACGGCCTTGTAGTTCAACAACAGAGCATCGGGCCCGGCGTTATAGGGCCGCAGCGCTTCGCCATCAAAGGCGCCTGAATCATGCGGTGCCGGCTCGAAGGCGCTGCGATCGAGCATTAGATTGCCGCGAATCTCACGCACCCCGGCGCCGCGCAGTCGCTGCACCAACAGCCACATATCTTCAATCACAAGGTGCGGATCGCCGCTGCCGCGCAGCCATAAATCGCCTTCGAGCACGCCGTTGCGCACCGGGGCTGCGCTTAGCACATCAGTACGCCATTGATACTGCGGACCGAGCAGCTCGAGTCCGGCCAGCGTCGTGACTAGCTTCATCGTCGATGCCGGATTCATCGCCTGGTTTTCATTCGCCGCCAGCGTCAACCCCGCGCCAGACAACGGAATGACGGCGACGCCGACCGCGGACGCCGGCACGTTGGCTTGCTTCAGCGCGACAAGCACCGCCTCAGGTAGCAGCGCAGCGCCTTGCACGGGCTGCGCTGTCACCGCCGCTGGCGACGCAAGCAGCAGCGTCATGCCGGTTGTGAACGCCACTTTCAATAAGGTCGTCAGCATCATTTGTCACGCGATCGTAAGCCGCGTTCGATGTTCCGAGGGTTCATGAATGCGCCTAAAAAAGGGGGCTCGGCGCCGTTTTCGTTTGCGATTGCATATGTGCAGCGGTGACTGTCGTCGGATACATACCGCTTCGCTTGCTCGCTATTATGTCGCGTGAGGACACGCGTGTTTAGAATAGCAATTGACGTTTCACAGAGATGACCGATCGCGCACTTCGCCTCGGCATGCTGGGCGCCGGGACGATCGCCGGAATCCACGCGCGCAACCTCGATCAAATACCCGAAGCCGAGTTGGTCGCAGTGGCGGACATTGATTCCGCGCGCGCTCACGACCTGGCTGACTCACGCAAAGCGGCGGTGGTGTCAGGCCTGGACGAACTGCTGAGCTGCGGACTCGATGCACTGATTGTCTGCCTGCCGCCCTTTGCCACCGCCGGTGTCGTCGCGCGCATCGCGAATGCCGACGTTCATCTGTATGCGGAAAAGCCGGTCGGTCTCAGTATCGAAGCAGCGTTGCATGACCTCGACGCGGTGCGCAAGTCCGGCGTGGTCGCCGCCAGCGGCTATATGTGGCGCAGTTCGCCACTTGTGCACCGGGCACGCACTTTGTTGGGCAGTCGTGCTGTGGGATTGATTCAGGGCACGGTTATTACCGCCGCACCTCCGCCGGTGTGGTGGCGCGATAAGTCACTCTCGGGCGGGGCGTTGGTCGAGTCGGGTACGCATATCATCGACTTGATGCGGCTGTTCGGCGGTGACGCCCGGCGCGTTACGTATGTCGGCGCGCGCAATTTACTGGAACCTGCGGGGTGCGCGGTCGAGGATGTCGCGGCGGCGACGATCGAATTTGCATCGGGCGGCGTGGGGAGTTTCGGCCTGAGCTGCGCCACTCATGGCGGGCGTTGGAGCATCGACGTGGTCGCCCGCGATCTGCATCTGCATCTGAATTTTTTTCCGGAGGCAATGTCGGGCCATTGTGATGGGTCCGCAATCTCGCACATAGCCGAGCCAATTTCCAATATCGTGCCGCATGGCTTCTCGGGCGCAGCCTCCTGGTATGCGTCGCTTCGCAAGTTCATTACTGCGGCGCGCGCAGCTGATCCGGGCGCAGTCGGCGCCAGCTTCGAGGAGGGGGTGCGCACATTGGCGCTAACGCTTGCGTTTGAAAAATCACTTGCAGCGGGCGGGATGCGAGTCGACGTCGCTCGAGTCGGATGACAGAAAAAATCCACTCGAAAACTGCAGTGACCAATTCATTGCGGGATAAAGTCATCCTGGTAGCGGGCGCTAGCAGCGGCGTCGGCGCGACGATCGCGCGCATGCTGACAGCGAGCGGAGCGAAGGTGGCACTGGTGGCGCGACGCGCAGATCTGCTCACATCGGTGGCGGAAACATGCGGCGATCACACGAATCAACAGCGGCTGCCGCTCGGTGTCAACACGCGCAGCGACCAGATTCTGAGTCGTGCGTTGCTTGTCGCCTGCGCGCTCCCGATCGCTGCCGATCTTACCAATGAGGCCGACGTCACGTGCGCCATGGAAACGGCGGTCCGCCACTTCGCGCGTCTCGACGCTGTCATCCTGAATGCGGGGGTCGGGCTGGTAGGAGGCATCGAGCAGTTTTCGCTCGAAAATTGGCAGCGCGTGTTTGCCACCAATGTGACCAGCGCGTTTCTTGTCGCGCGCGCAGCGATTCCGCATCTACGCGCGACGCGGGGAATGATGATCGCGATCGGCTCTGAGTTTTCTTATGGCGTGATGCCCGGCCTGGGCGCGTACGCAGCGAGCAAGTGGGCACTGCTGGCGCTGATGCGCACGTTGGCGCTCGAGCTGCGAGGGCAAGGCATCCGGGTCAGTTCGATTTTGCCCGGAGGCATCCTGACCGATTTCGGGGCCGACACGATCGAGGGCAAGTTGCAGCGGCAGGCACAAGGCGAAAAATTTCTGCAGCCGAGCGAGGTGGCCGAAGCCGTGCGGTTTCTTCTAACGCAGCCGGAAAGCGTGTGGACGGAAGAGCTGCGGATCGGGGCGCGATGACGCATAGCGCGGGGGACAAAACCAAAAGCGCATCCCGGCGCGTACGGTTAACGATCGCAGTCAGTTGGACAACTGCAGCAGCCCCAAACCGACCCTGCGATACGAGCCGATACCACGTAACAACGGCCGTTTCATCAACTCGGCATCTGTCACCTGCAGCACACCTTCGATCGAAGCGTACGGCAACTTTATGGTGCGCTCACCATAGGGAAACTGCAGTTCCTTGATGGCCACGTTAAAGAAGTCGACTTTAAAGCCGAGCTTCGGGCCGGTGACTTTTATCCACGCCTCGACTTCCTCCGCCGTGCGAAATGGTTCGACCTCTTTTTCGCCGGCTACCAGTTTTTCACGGCCGACACACGCTTCGAGCGTAAATCGATACGGCAGTCCTTCGCATAACTGCACCATCAGTCGCTTCGGGGCGAGCGCACTAACTGCTTCGGCTGGCGGCTCGAGCCACGGATCGGCCGAATAAACCCAGTATCGGCCCGGGCTCGCGGTATCGGCACGAAACACGAAGCTGACCCCCGCTTTCTTGCCGAAGGTACGCGACAAACATTGGTGAGCCGACAAGGGATCGCGATGCTTCTCGTCGAATGTGACTGCGGTCTCGAACAACTCGACCGTCGGCACGTCCATTTTCGTGTAGCTCATCACGCTGTCGACAAAAGCGCGCAACGTTTCCTTCGGCCCTTTGCCTCTGGGTGCAGACGATGCAAGCCAATGTTGCGGAAGCCGAAGCGGAAAATCGATTGCCACGTAACACCCCATTACGGTTAACGCCTAATCTTCGGCGCCCGCGGGGGTCACCTAATAGCGCGTTTGCAGTACGGTTGAAGAAAATTTTCTCTTACTGCGTGTTCATCGCTAGGACGAACCTTACAGTCTCACGGGTAAATGTTAGTGGTCACTTCTAAGCGACGGGCGCTCGTGTTTGGCTCTTGAGCGGTTGCGGCTTGTGTGAAAACAGTTTTCCAGGCTTGAATCGGGGCGGTTTGCTCCCATTTAGCACTCGAATGCGGAGAGTGCTAATAGGTGGCATTATTCGCCGCTTCCGATTTTCGTTTTCTCGCCCTGTCGAGAAATTATCAACCTGGAGAACCCATGAAGATCCGTCCTCTGCACGATCGAGTAATGGTCAAACGCCTGGACAACGAGCGTAAGACTGCCTCTGGAATCGTCATTCCTGACAACGCCGCCGAAAAACCTGATCAAGGCGAAATAGTCGCTGTCGGTCCGGGCAAGCGCGACGATAACGGCAAGGTTATTACGCTCGACGTCAAAGTCGGCGATCGCGTGCTGTTCGGCAAGTACTCGGGCCAGACCGTCAAGGTCGAAGGCGACGAGCTGCTGGTGATGCGCGAAGAAGATTTGATGGGCGTTATTGCATAACGCCCATCTATTGACCATCGGCCCGCTGCGCGGCCCGACTACTTAAAATTTTCGGAGTATTCATTTTATGGCTTCTAAACAAGTATTTTTTGGCGACGACGCCCGGCACCGCATGGTGCGCGGCGTGAATGTTCTCGCCAATGCAGTCAAGGTAACCCTCGGCCCCAAGGGCCGCAACGTGGTTCTTGAGCGCAGCTTTGGCGCGCCGACCGTCACCAAGGACGGTGTATCGGTGGCCAAGGAGATCGAGCTGAAAGACAAGTTCGAAAACATGGGCGCGCAAATGGTCAAGGAAGTCGCGTCCAAGACGTCGGACAACGCGGGCGACGGCACCACCACCGCCACCGTGCTGGCGCAGTCGATCATCGCCGAGGGCATGAAGTACGTTGCCGCCGGAATGAACCCGATGGACCTGAAGCGCGGCATCGACAAAGCAGTTGTCGCGGCTATCGAAGAGTTGAAAAAACTTTCGCGTCCGACCACTACCAGCAAGGAAATCGCGCAAGTTGGCGCGATCTCGGCAAACGCCGATGAAGAGATCGGCAAGATCATTGCCGACGCGATGGACAAGGTCGGCAAGGAAGGCGTTATTACCGTGGAAGACGGCAAGTCGCTGAACAACGAGCTCGAAGTCGTCGAAGGAATGCAGTTCGACCGCGGCTATCTGTCGCCCTACTTCATCAACCAGCCCGACAAACAGATTGCCGTTCTCGACAACCCGTACGTGTTGTTGCACGACAAAAAGATCAGCAACATTCGTGAGTTGTTGCCGATCCTCGAGCAAGTCGCCAAAGCCGGTCGCCCGTTGCTGATTGTGGCCGAAGAAGTCGAAGGCGAAGCGCTCGCGACGCTGGTGGTCAACAGCATTCGCGGCATACTGAAAACCGTCGCGGTCAAAGCGCCGGGCTTCGGTGATCGTCGCAAAGCAATGCTCGAAGACATCGCCATTTTGACTGGCGGCACCGTAATCGCTGAGGAAGTCGGTCTGACGCTCGAAAAAGCGTCGCTGAACGATCTTGGGCAAGCCAAGCGTGTTGAAGTTGCAAAAGAAAACACCACGCTGATTGACGGCGCCGGTGACGGCAAAAATATCGAGGGCCGCGTTAAAGCAATCCGCGCGCAAATCGAAGAGGCCACTAGCGACTACGACAAGGAAAAGCTGCAAGAGCGCGTTGCGAAACTCGCCGGCGGTGTGGCGTTGATCAAAGTCGGCGCCGCCACTGAAGTCGAGATGAAAGAAAAGAAAGCGCGCGTTGAAGATGCGCTGCATGCAACCCGTGCTGCGGTGGAAGAAGGCGTGGTCGCAGGTGGCGGAGTTGCGTTGATCCGCGTCAAGCAGGCAGTCTCCAAGGTCAAGGGTGACAACGCCGATCAGGACGCCGGCATCAAGATCGTGTTGCGGGCAATGGAAGAGCCGCTGCGCCAGATCGTCGAGAATTCCGGCGAAGAGCCCAGTGTCGTCGTCAACAAGGTCGCCGCGGGTCAAGGCAACTTCGGCTTCAATGCACAGACGCACGAGTACGGCGATTTGGTCGCGATGGGCGTTCTGGACCCGACCAAGGTCACGCGGATGGCGCTGCAAAACGCGGCTTCAATTGCCGGTCTGATGTTGACGACCGATGCGATGGTGGCCGAGATGGTCGAAGAAAAACAGGGCGGCGGTGGTGGTATGCCCGGTGGGATGGGCGGCATGGGCGGCATGGGTGGTATGGACATGTAGTCGAACGCGGAGAGCGCATCAGCTCTGCGCGTCCGCCTTCACTTCGTGGAGTCAAAGAAAGCCCGCTTCGGCGGGCTTTTTTTCGCCCCGTGATTGCTCTTGCGCCAGCACTCCGCTACAACCGCGCCACAAGAACAGAGAGGGTGATCATGCATGATGTATCCGCAGCGGCAGCAGCGGCGCCCGCCGGCGATGTTGCGACCGAATATCCGGTGCGCTTTCTCGGCAGCGGCAGCGAGTACTTCCGCATATGGATCGTCAATTTATTGCTGACGATCGTCACGCTCGGCATTTACTCAGCGTGGGCCAAGGTGCGGCGCTTGAAATACATGTACCGCAACACGCAGATCGCCGGCTCGTCGTTCGACTACCACGGTTCTCCAATCGCGATATTGAAAGGCAGGTTGATCGCGCTGGTGCTGGTGATCGCCTACAACTTCAGCTTCCGATTTTCACTGACGGCCGGCCTCGTCACTCTAGCTTTGCTGGCCGCGATCTTTCCATGGCTGATTTGGCAGTCGCTGCGCTTTCGTTTGCGCTATTCGAGCTACCGCGGCATTCGTTTTCGTTTCGCCGGCCGCCTCGGTGAGCTGTATCTGATCGCTGCACCGGTGCTGCTCGCCGTTTTGTCAGGCGCACTGGCGGGCGCATTTGTAGACGAAGAGGCGTTCGATCCACCCGCCTGGTTTGCCGCGTTCTTCGGCATCGCATTCCTGCTCTACTTCGCGCTCGTGCCTTATCTGCACTATCGCTTCAAGCGTTACCAGCACGGCAACAGTTTTCTCGGATCGACCGCCGCGCGCTTCACTGCCACGGCCGGCACCTTCTACGCTATCTATGGCATCGTCTTTCTCATTTCGCTCGGTGTCGCGGTGGTGGTCGGAGGCATCGTATTCGCCGTCGGTTACGGTTTTTACCAGGCGGGCGGAGAGATTCCCTACGTCGGCATCGCGGTTGGAATCATTGTGTTCTATGCGCTGTACCTGTTGCTGATCGCCGCCTTTGTCGTGCTGCTGCAGAACCGGATCTGGAACAACACGACCCTTGGCGAAGTGCGCTTCACGAGCCAGGCGCGCATGCTGCCGATGACGCGTATTTACTTCGTCAACATCATCCTACTTTTTCTCACACTGGGACTGTTCACTCCGTTTGCCGTGATACGAAGTCTCAAGTATCGGCTGCAGGTGGTGGCAGCCATGACCACGGCCGGCATGGATCAATTCCTAAGCGATGCATCGGCCGAGCAGGTTGCCGCCGCGGGAGAAGGCGCGGCCGATCTGTTCGACATCGACATCGGGCTGTGAGCAGCCTGGATGCTCGTTATTTCGATGGCACCAGCTCGCGCGCGCACGCGGTGCGGGTTTCTGTCGTCGATCATGAGCTCGACATTGACGGCGACGGCATCGCGCGGCGTGTGCCGCTCGCGCAATTGAGAGTATCCGAGCCGCTCGCACACGCACCAAGGATCGTGACGCTAAGCGACGGTTCGTTTTGCGAGGTCGCAGACAACGCCGCGTTTTCGCAGCTGCTCGCAAACTCGGGGCATCGCGATTCGTTTGTAGTCGCGTGGCAGAACCAGTGGCGCGGCGTCATTTTCGCCGTCGTCGGCCTGATTGTGTTTCTGTTTGCCGCTTATCGCTGGGCGTTGCCCGTTGCCGCCGAGGCGATCGCCCAACAGGTACCGCTGAGTTGGGAACAAAAGCTCGGTCGCGAGGCCACCGCGTTCTTGGAGAAACGAATTTTTTCGGCGACCGAGCTGTCGAGCGCGCGGCGCGAAGCGCTGATCGATCGCTTTGAAGAAATTGCGCCGCGCGATGAGCGCGACTACGAAATTCGTTTTCGGGCGTCAAAAATCGGCCCAAACGCGCTTGCGCTGCCGGGCGGCGTGATTTACGTCACCGACACGCTGGTAGAGCTGGCGCCAGACAACGATGCGGTAATAGGGGTACTGGCGCACGAGCTTGGACACATCGAGCATCGCCATTTGATGCGACGGCTGTTTGCAAGCGCCGCGGTGGGCGCGGCCGCTGCCGTGCTGGTCGGCGACGTCAGCACCGTTCTGGCGGCGCTGCCCGCGATCTTGATCGAGCTCGACTATTCGCGCGCGATGGAGCGCGAAGCCGACAACTACTCGATCGATTTGCTGCAAAAAAATAAAATTTCGACCGCATCGCTGGCAACGCTGTTCGAACGCATGCAAAAAGCCCATGAAAAGCGCAGCCCGGGCCAACAGTGGCCGGCGTATCTATCAACCCACCCGCCGACTCCCGAGCGCATCGAGCTCTTCCGCAAGCCGGCAAATTGAGCGGCACATCAGCGTCCGCTCGGACGAGCCGAAGCTGGTTCGCGCGCAGCGTCCGGATTACGATCGCGCGCATCGGATGTCCTCTACTCGACGCCCGAACTCTTGGGCGCCAGAAAAACAGTCGACAGCGCTACCACGATCAGCGAAAGCGCCGCATAGTCATGCCACGACGGCTGCTCGCCGCCTACGGGCACACGCATTGGGACTCGCGTCACCACCGCCCACAGCCCGATGATCAGCACGCCGCGGCAATACAGAGGGTGCGAAAGTAAACTGGCGGCAACTCGTTGACACCGAGCTTCATCACCGGCCAGCTGATACCCCGAAGAGAGTCAGCAGTACGAGCAGCACGCTGTCGCCCTGGACAAGCGAACCGCGCTTATCGCGTCAAGCCGACACCGGCTCTGTAGACTTCGCGACGGAGGCCGTATGAAGTTTGTTGACATGCTCAAGGCGCGCTGGCGCGCGGCCAACACATTGCTTTGTGTTGGACTTGATCCTGAC
>Ga0136638_10000049_pt1 | contig 17594 bp, 18 predicted proteins | sample AntDrymUQ8582206_2_FD_104671 | JGI IMG/M metagenome (GOLD analysis project Ga0136638, IMG submission 104671) | Polar desert sand microbial communities from Dry Valleys, Antarctica - metaG UQ858 (22.06) | ecosystem: Environmental > Terrestrial > Soil > Desert | place: Antarctica: Dry Valley...
ATCGTCCTGGAAAAACATGGCGATTTCTTGCGCGATTTTCGCGGCGACACCGTTCATCCCTCGACGTTGCGGCTGTTCTCCGAACTCGGACTGCTCGAACGGCTGCTCGAACGTCCGCACGACAAGGTGCGGGATCTCACCGTCTTCGTCGGCGACCGCCAATTCCAGGTCGCGGATTTTTCCGCCATGGACCCACGCTGGGGTTTCATCGCGATGATGCCGCAATGGGAATTCCTCGATTTCATCGCCGACGAAGCGCGGTCCTATCCCAATATCACCGTTGTGATGGACGCCGAGGCGACAGGCCTGACGACCGGTGGCGACCGCGTGACCGGCGTATCCTATTTGAGGAGAGGGGAACGGCTCGAAATGCGGAGCCGCCTTGTGATTGCTTCGGACGGGCGCCGATCGGTGCTGCGCGACGAGTCGCGCCTGCCTTTGCGTTCGCTTGGCGCGCCGATGGACGTGTTCTGGTTCCGAGTCCCCAAACAGCCGTCGCCCGAGAACGAAACCACCGGTGTTTTTAACGGCGGCCGCATCATGGCGCTAATCGACCGCGGCGATTATTGGCAATGCGCCTATGTCTTCCCCAAGGGCCGCGCAGACGACATTCGCGCGCGGGGGCTGGAAGTGTTCCGGGCGGATGTCGCGCAAGCCGCACCTCGCTTGACCCTTCAAGTCGACGCGATCCAAAGCTGGGATGACGTGAAGCTTCTGACTGTAGCGCTCGACCGGCTCGAGAAATGGCACCGGCCCGGCCTGCTCGTCATCGGCGATGCCGCGCACGCCATGTCGCCGATCGGCGGCGTGGGCATCAACGTCGCGATCCAGGATGCGGTCGCCGCCGCCAACATCCTCGCGGGCCCAATGGCGTGCGGCGAGGATGTTGATCCGCGGCTGGCCAAGGTTCAGGCCCGCCGCATGCTTCAGGTGCGGACCGTGCAGGCCTTCCAGAATGCCGCGCAGAAGCGGATCATCACGCCGCTGCTGGCGGCGGTGGGGCCGGTCAAGCCGGCGCTGCCCCTGCGTCTGCTCGGGCGTTTTCCCCTGCTGCGCCGCCTCCCCGCCGCCTTCTTGGGCTTCGGCGTTCGGCCCGAGCATATCCGATCGCCTAAAGCCTAGGCAACGGTCGCCGTCATCGCCTTTTCCAGGTTGAGGCGAATCGCCTCGAACAGCTGCTCGGTGGTCATCCAATTTTGTTCCGGGCCGACGAGCAGTGCTAGATCCTTTGTCATCTGGCCGCTCTCGACGGTTTCGATGCACACGCGCTCGAGCGTTTCGGCGAAGCGCGTAACCTCTAAGGTATCGTCGAATTTGCCGCGATATTTGAGGCCCCCGGTCCACGCGAAGATCGAAGCGATGGGATTGGTCGAGGTCGCTTTGCCGGCCTGATGCATGCGGAAGTGGCGGGTGACGGTACCGTGCGCGGCCTCCGCCTCGACGGTCTTGCCGTCGGGCGTCATCAAGATCGAGGTCATCAGGCCGAGCGAACCGAATCCCTGTGCGACCAGATCGGACTGCACGTCGCCGTCGTAATTCTTGCACGCCCACACGAACTTGCCCGACCATTTGAGCGCCGAGGCGACCATGTCGTCGATCAGCCGATGCTGATACTCTATCCCCGAAGCGGCGAACTTTTCCTTGAATTCGCTGGCGAAAATCTCCTCGAAAATGTCCTTGAAGCGGCCGTCATAGGCTTTGAGGATGGTATTCTTGGTCGATAAATAAACCGGCCAGCCACGGTCGAGCCCGAAGTTGAGGCTGGCGCGCGCGAAATCGCGGATCGATTCGTCGAGATTGTACATTCCCATCGCCACGCCCGCGCCGGGGAAATCGAACACCTCCTCGTCGATGCGCTGGCCGTCGGCGCCTTCCCAGACGAGGCGCAGTTTGCCGGGGCCGGGGACGCGAAAGTCGGTCGCTTTATATTGGTCCGCGAAGGCATGGCGGCCGATGACGATCGGATCGGTCCAGCCGGGAATGAGACGCGGCACGTTCTCGATGACGATCGGCTCGCGAAACACCACCCCGCCCAATATGTTGCGGATCGTTCCGTTGGGCGACTTCCACATTTTTTTAAGGCCGAATTCGGCGACGCGCGCTTCGTCGGGCGTAATGGTCGCGCACTTCACCCCGACGCCGTGCTGCTTGATCGCGTTCGAGGCTTCGACCGTGATCCGGTCCTCGGTTTCATCGCGCTTCTGGATGCCGAGGTCGAAGTAGAGCAGTTCGACATCGAGATAGGGGAGGATCAGGCGGTCGCGGATCCAGGCCCAGATGATGCGGGTCATCTCGTCGCCGTCGATCTCGACGACCGGATTCTTCACTTTTATCTTGGCCATGTGCGGGCGCGGTCCTCGGGTGAGCGGGTAAGCGCAAGGCCTTAAGCGGCGCTGCTTTCTTGTTCAACCGAAGCGGCGGTGCGATTTGTCCTGAGCCGCCGCGCACCCTAGAAGACGGCGGATGACCTCGCTCCAAAAGCCCGAAATCGGCACCACCAACACGCGTTACCGGCTGCCTTCGATCCATCCCGAAGGCCGCAAATATGTCGCTATCGCGGCGGCGCTCGCACTTTTCGTGATGGTCGTGATCTCGGACGAGCTCGGATGGCTGCTCGTCATAGTCGCCCTGTGGGTCGCATCCTTCTTCCGCGACCCTGTTCGCACGACGCCGCGCGGCGACACGCTGATCGTTTCTCCCGCCGACGGGTTGGTCACCATGATTGCCGACGTGCCCGTGCCGCGCGAACTGGCCGGCGAGGACGCGCTCGGCAGCGGCATCGTCACCCGCGTGTCGATTTTCATGAGCGTGTTCGATGTCCACATCAATCGCACGCCGATCGGCGGTACGATCAAGCGGGTGGTGTATATTTCGGGCAAATTTCTTAACGCCGATCTCGACAAGGCGAGCGAAGAGAATGAACGCCAACATATCCTTGTCGAAGGCCGCGACGGGTTGCGCATCGGCTTCACCCAGATCGCGGGGCTGGTCGCACGCCGCATCGTGCCGTTCGTCAAACCCGGTGACATCGTCGCGACCGGGCAGCGCGTCGGGCTGATCCGTTTCGGAAGCCGGGTCGACGTTTTCCTGCCCGCCGGCGCCGCGCCGCGCGTGATGCTCGGCCAGCGCGCGCTCGCGGGCGAGACGGTGATTGCCGAGGTCGGGAACTCCAGCAGCTATAGCGGCATCAGCCAGTGATTCAGCCCGGAGCGGCTCCGCGCCAGCTGAGGGGGATACCCTTCCGCGCGCTCGTTCCCAACGCGGTGACCGTGCTCGCGCTCTGCGTCGGGCTGACCGGAGCGCGCTTCGCCTTCGCCGAGCGCTGGGACCTGGCGATCATTTGCATCACCATCGCCGCGATCCTGGATGCGCTAGACGGACGCATCGCGCGGCTGTTGAAGGCGCAGACGCGGTTCGGCGCCGAACTCGACTCGCTGTCGGACGTCATCGCTTTCGGAGTCGCGCCGGCGCTCATCATTTATCTGTGGTCGCTGCAATATCTGCCGCGGCTCGGGTGGATCGTCGCGCTCGCTCATGCGGTATGTGCTGCGCTCCGCCTCGCGCGCTTCAATGCTGCGATCGATGCGCAGGACAAGCCTCATAAATCGGCGGGTTTCTTGACAGGCGTCCCTGCTCCAGCAGGGGCGGGGTTGCTGCTTTTGCCGGTTTATCTGTGGTTGTGGCTCGGCGAAGGCGCCGCCTTCGGCCCCGCGCCAATCGCCCTATGGGCCGCGATGGTCGCGCTGCTGATGATCTCGAACGTTGCGACGTTCGGTTGGGGATCGATCCGACTCAGAACCAGTCAGCGCCTCGTCGCGCTCCTCATCGTCGGACTGGTCGGAGCCGCGCTTCTTTCCGAGCCGTGGGCGACGCTCAGTATCGCGGCGATGCTTTACGCGTTGTCTATCCCGCTCTCGATCCTAAGCTTCGCCAAGGTCAGGCGGCTACGCTCCATGCGCGGCGAACCTGAACGACCGAGGGATGGCGACGAGTCACGGTAAAACGTCCGCGGCGACTGTGCTCAGCAGGCAGCGAGGGCATGCCTAAGGCATGCAAAATCTTGTCGCCGGATTCGCGCAGCGTCATCATCAGCACGACAAACGCAAACGCGGCGACGCTGAAGAAGAGCAGGAGAGCAAGCATCGCGGCCATCATGTTGATCCTTTGTTCTCGGGCGCCAACGTAACCGCCCAACCTTCGTTCCACATTGAAACGAAAAAAATTGACGTCATGACGTCGTGTACGGGCCATATGTTCCCTGTTCGTTCTTTAGTCAACGCTCCTTGAAGTGTCGCGGCCCAGCCGCTAAGGCGCCGCACATCCCACATGCAGGGCCATCATACCGGTGGCCGGGTTCGCCCGGCTTCTCGGCCCCGCAGAGGTTTAACCGGAAAGGAATTTGATCATGGCGGCCCCTGTCGTCAGCATTCAACAATTGCTCGAGGCCGGAGCGCATTTCGGCCACCAGACGCACCGCTGGAACCCCAAGATGAAGCCGTATATTTTCGGCGATCGGAACGGTGTGCATATCATCGATTTGTCGCAGACCGTGCCGTTGTTCGCGCGTGCGCTCGATTTCGTGAACCAGGCGGTGGCGCGCGGCGGCAAAGTGCTATTCGTCGGCACCAAGCGCCAGGCGCAGGATCCGATTGCCGATGCTGCGCGTCAATCGGGCCAGCATTTCGTCAACCACCGTTGGCTCGGCGGGATGCTGACCAACTGGAAGACGATTTCCAACTCGATCAAGCGCTTCAAGAGCCTCGAGGAACAGCTTTCGGGCGACACCGCTGGGCTGACCAAGAAGGAAGTCCTTCAGCTCACCCGCGAGCGCGACAAATTCGAAATGTCGCTCGGTGGTATCCGTGACATGGGCGGCCTTCCCGACGTCATGTTCGTGATCGATTCAAACAAAGAAGAGCTCGCGATCAAGGAAGCCAATGTGCTCGGTATCCCCGTGGTCGCGATTCTCGATTCGAACAGCAGTCCGGACGGGATCGCCTTTCCGGTTCCCGGCAACGATGATGCGAGCCGCGCGATCCGCCTTTATTGCGAAGCGATCGCCGCTGCCGCCGCAAGCGGAAAGCAGGGCGGAGCGGCCGAACGCGGCGAGGATGTCGGCGCGATGGACGAGCCGCCCGTCGAGGCCGCGCTCACCGAGGCTTCGGCCTAACACTCGTTGTAGGAAGCGAACATGGCCGATTTCACCGCCACCCACGTCAAGGAACTGCGCGAGCGTACCGGCGCAGGCATGATGGATTGCAAGAACGCGCTTGGCGCAACCAACGGCGAAATGGAGGCCGCGGTCGACTGGCTGCGGACCAAAGGCCTCGCCGCGGCGGCCAAAAAGGCTGGGCGTACTGCGGCCGAAGGGCTCGTCGGAGTCGCGGTTTTGGGGACGATGGGGGCTGCCGTCGAAGTCAATAGCGAGACCGACTTCGTTGCCAAGAACGCCCAATTCCAGGACTTTGTCCGCAACGTTTCGCAGCTCGCCTTAGCCACCGGCGATGACGTTGATCAGCTTTCGCGCGCGCAATATCCCGGCGGCGGGCACGTCTCAGATGTATTAGCCTCCAATATTGCCACCATCGGCGAGAACCAGTCGCTGCGCCGCGCCGCACGCGTCGAAGTGCGCGAGGGGCTGGTCGTTCCCTATGTGCACAATGCGGCCGCGCCGGGGCTCGGCAAGATCGGAGTCTTGGTCGCGCTCGAGAGCAAAGCCGATCCCGCGGCGCTCGAATCGCTGGGAAAGCAGCTTGCCATGCATATTGCAGCCGCCGCTCCCTTGGCGCTCGACCAGGACGGGCTCGACGCCGACCTCGTCGCACGCGAACGCGCGATCGCTTCGGAAAAGGCGGCGGAAAGCGGCAAGCCCGCGGCGATCGTCGACAAGATGGTCGACGGCGCGATCGCCAAATTTCGTAAGGAAAACGCGCTCTTATCGCAGCTTTTCGTTATGGACAGCAAGACGCCCGTCGCCTCGGTGGTGGAAGCCGCGGGCAAGGACGCCGGCACGCCGATCGTGCTCAAGGATTATGTCCGCTTCCAGCTTGGCGAGGGAATTGCGCGCCAGACCAGCGATTTCGCGGCGGAAGTTGCGGCCGCGGCCGGAATCGAACAGCCCGAACCGGTCGAATAACGGCCGGCATACAGGCGCCTCGCCAATGCTTGGCAGGCTTGCGGGCGCTGGTTAAGGTGCCCCTCCGCCTCGCCTGACTCTATTCCCCGGAAGTTCCCTTCATTCATGGCCCGCCCGCGCTACGAACGCATCCTCCTCAAGCTGTCCGGCGAAGCGCTGATGGGCGAGGGGCAATTCGGAATCGATCCCGCCACCACGGAGCGGCTAGCAGGCGAGATTGCGGCAGCCAAGGATGCCGGGCATCAGCTTTGTGTGGTTGTCGGGGGCGGCAATATCTTCCGCGGGCTGGCTGCAGCTGACCAGGGCTTCGACCGCACCACCGCTGATTATATGGGCATGCTCGCAACGGTGATGAACGCGCTGGCGGTACAGAACGCGCTCGAAAGCCAGGGCCATCAAACCCGTGTGCTGTCGGCCATTCCGATGGCGACGATCTGCGAACCCTACATCCGCCGCCGAGCAATGCGCCATATGGAGAAGGGACGGATCGTCATCTTCGCTGCCGGAACGGGAAATCCTTTTTTCACGACCGATACAGCGGCTGCACTTCGCGCCGCCGAAATGGGCTGCCACGCGCTTTTCAAGGGCACCAGCGTGGACGGCGTCTACGATGCCGATCCCAAAAAGGTGACTGGCGCGAAGCGCTACGAAACATTGAGTTATGACCGCGTGCTCGCCGACAATCTCAAGGTCATGGACGCAGCCGCGGTGGCCTTGTGCCGCGACAATCATATCCCCATCGTCATCTTCAATATCCGCGAGCGCGGCAATCTCAGTAAGGTGCTACGCGGCGAAGGCACCGCCACGGTCGTTCAAAACGAGGAGCTCAGCCATGCCCGCCTATGACAAGCCGGACCTTCAGCGGCGCATGACGGGGGCGGTCGACGCCCTCAAGCACGATCTTGGCGGCCTTCGCACCGGCCGCGTATCGATCAGCCTGCTCGATCCGGTCAACGTCGACGTTTACGGCGCGAGCATGCCGCTCAATCAGATCGCGACGGTCTCGTCGCCCGAGCCGCGCCTGCTTTCGGTGCAGGTCTGGGACCGGTCCAACGTCGGGCCGGCCGACAAGGCGATCCGTGCCGCCGGCCTAGGCCTCAACCCGATCGTCGATGGGCAGAATATCCGCCTGCCGATTCCCGATTTGACCGAAGAGCGGCGTAAGGAATTGGCCAAGCTCGCCAGTCAATATGCCGAAAAGGCCCGGATCGCCGTTCGCAACGTCCGCCGCGACGGAATGGATGCGCTCAAGACCGACGAGAAGAAGGGCGAATTGAGCGAAGACGAACGTAAACGCCTCGAGGGCGAGGTCCAGAAAGTCACCGACGGCACCATCTCCGACATAGATTCGACCGTCGAGGCCAAGGAAAAGGAAATTCTGAGCCAGTGAGCGGCGCTCCCGCCACTGTCGCTGAGCCGGGCGGCGGTGCGGCGGTACCGCGCCACGTCGCGATCATCATGGACGGCAACGGGCGGTGGGCCAAGGCAAAACATCTGCCGCGGGTGGCGGGCCATCGCCAAGGCGCCGAAGCCGTCAGGAAGACCTTAAAAGCGGCCGTTGAAATCGGCATCGAAGTGCTTACGCTTTATGCCTTTTCTTCGGAGAATTGGCGACGGCCCGCGGCTGAGATCGATGATCTCATGGGGTTGCTGCGGCATTATGTTCGTAACGAGCTCGAGGAGTTGCATGCGCAGGGCGTCCGCCTGCAGCTGATCGGCAACTGGCGCGCTTTCCGGCCCGATATCGTCGGGATGCTCGAGGGAGCGGTAGAGCGAACGGCGGGAAACAGCGGACTGACCCTGGTTGTGGCGTTGAATTACGGCGCGCGCGCCGAACTCGCCGCCGCGGCGCGCAAATTGTCGGCGGCGGGCAGCGAAATCACTGAAGAAAGTATCGGCCGCGCGCTCGAGACCGCGACGCTGCCCGAGCTCGATCTCTTGATCCGCACGTCGGGGGAGGTCAGGCTTTCCAACTTTTTGCTGTGGCAGGCGGCTTATGCCGAATTGCTGTTCGTCGACACGCTCTGGCCGGATTTCGACGGTGAAGCCTTGCGCGCCGCTTGCGACGCCTTCGCAGCCCGGACGCGCCGGTTTGGAGGATTGTGAGCCAGCTTGCGGTGCGCACGCTGGTGGCCGTGCTGCTCGCCGCGGTGTCGCTTGCATGTCTCGCCCTTGGCGGCTGGTCCTTCGCCCTGCTCGTCGCAGTCGCGGCCGGGCTGATCTTCGCGGAATGGCGTGCGCTGACGCGGGGCTGGGGTCCAAGCTGGTTCGTCGGCGGGGTGCTCTACGCGCTCCTCCCCGCCACTGCTTTGCTATGGCTCCGTATCGGCGATGGTGGCGAATGGCTCGTGCTGTGGGTTTTCGTCGTTACCTGGGCGACCGATATCTTCGCTTACGCCGCAGGGCGGAGTTTCGGCGGACCCAAGCTGGCGCCGCGCTTCAGTCCGAACAAGACTTGGGCGGGGCTCCTCGGCGGGGTCGCCGGCGCGACCATCGCGGCGGGCTGGCTGACGGTCGAGGCCGGTCTGTCGCGCGACCTTTTATGGGCCGCCCCGTTGTTCGCGATCGCGGCCCAGGGCGGTGACTTATTCGAAAGCGCGATCAAACGGCGCGCGAGGGTCAAGGATTCAGGGATCGTCTTGCCCGGCCACGGAGGCGTGATGGATCGCCTCGACGGCTTGATCCCGGTTTCCGTTCTGACGCTCATCCTTTCGCTGGCGCAGCTGCGTTGAGCGCGGCCAGAAAGACGATCAGTGTGTTGGGCGCGACCGGGTCGATCGGCCGGTCGACCCTCGATCTCGTTACCCGTGCACCCGATCGCTTCGAAGTCGTCGCGCTGACCGCGAACAGCGATGCCCTCGGTCTTGCGGCGGCAGCACGGGGCGCCAACGCAAGATTGGCGGTAATCGGCGACGAGGCGCTGTTGCCCGCGCTTCGCGAGGCGCTGGCCGGGAGCCAGGTCCGCGCCGCTGGAGGCCGCTCGGCCCTCATCGATGCCGCGCGAATGGGCGCCGACTGGACGATGGCGGCGATCGTCGGCTGCGCGGGGCTTGAACCGTTGATGGCCGCGATCGAGGGCGGGGAGACGGTGGCGCTTGCCAACAAGGAAGCCTTGGTCAGCGCCGGCGCGCTCGTCACGCGGGCATCGGCACTGCGCCAGACCCGGCTGCTGCCGGTCGATTCGGAGCATAACGCCATCTTTCAGTGTTTCGACCATAGCCAACCTGAACGGGTATCCCGTATCATCCTAACCGCGAGCGGCGGACCCTTTCGCACCGCGACGCTCGAGGCCATGGCGGAGGCGACCCCGGCCCAGGCCGTCGATCACCCCAATTGGAGCATGGGCGCGAAGATCTCGGTCGACTCGGCAACCCTCATGAACAAAGGGCTCGAGCTCATCGAGGCCTCGTATCTTTTTCCGATTCCGCCCGAGCGCATCGATATCCTGGTCCACCCGCAATCGGTGATCCACTCGATGGTGGAATATGTTGATGGCTCGGTGCTCGCGCAGCTCGGGACCGCCGACATGCGCACCCCCATAGCCCACACGCTGGCCTGGCCGGGGCGAATGGAAACCCCCGTCGAACGGCTTGACCTCGCGAAGATCGGCAGTCTTGATTTCGAAGCCCCTAATCCGGAGCGTTTTCCAGCGCTGCGGATCGCGCGCGACGCGCTGCGCCTGGGCGGGGCCGCGCCCGCCGTCCTTAATGCAGCAAACGAGGTTGCCGTTGCATCATTCCTGGACGGGCAAATCGGCTTCCTTGCGATTGCCGCGGTGGTGGAGAAGGTTCTCGAGGCTTATCGCCCGCCGGCGCCTGCCTCGATCGAGGATGTGCTCGAGGTGGACCGGGAAAGCCGCCGCCTGTCGGCCGAAATGACGAAAGAGTTCGCGCGATGAGTGCACCCGGTCCCGGTTTCCTTATGACCCTGCTCAGCTTCGTCGCGGTGATCGCCCCGCTCATCTTCGTCCACGAACTCGGCCACTATCTTGCCGGGCGGTGGTTCGGCGTGAAGACCGAGGTGTTTTCGATCGGTTTCGGGCGCGAGATCGCTGGCTGGTCCGACCGTCGCGGGACCCGCTGGAAGATCGGCTGGATGCCGATGGGCGGCTACGTCAAGTTCGCCGGCGACATGAGCCCGGCAAGCACGCCCACCGACGATTGGCTCGCCCTGCCCGCCGAAGAGCGCGCGCGGACCTTCCAGTCCAAGCCCAATTGGCAAAAGGCCGTTATCGTCGCTGCCGGGCCCGTCACGAACTTTCTGGTCGCGATCCTGATCTTCGTAGCGTTCTTCGCGACCTTCGGGGAGCCGCGCACTCCGGCGCGCGTGGGCGCTTTCGAACCGAACAGCCCAGCGGCAGCCGCCGGCTTGAGGACGGGAGATCTCATCAAGAGCATGGGCGGTCGTCAAATCGAAGATTTCGACGATCTCCAGCGGTATGTCGTCCTGCGCCCCCAGCAGACGGTCGACATCGTGGCGGAGCGCGATGGGCGGACGCTGTCGTTGCCGGTCCGGTTGGGACAGATGTTCGAGGTCGACCGCTTTGGCAACAAGACCGCGTTCGGAAAACTGGGCATCTATTCGGGCAAGCCGGTCATCGATCGCCTATCGCCACTTGAGGTGCCTGGCGCCGCGCTGCGACACACGTGGGCGACGCTTGGATTGATGACAGATTCGCTTGGCCAGATCATAAGTGGCGCACGGCCAGTCAAGGAATTGGGCGGACCACTGACGATCGCGAGGGTTTCGGGCGAGCAGGCACAAGCCGGATGGCTGTCGTTCGCGGAATTCGTGGCGCTGATCTCGATCAATCTTGGCTTCATCAATCTGCTGCCGGTGCCGATACTCGATGGCGGACATCTAATGTTTTATGCGATCGCCGCCGTCCGCCGCCGGCCGATCAGCACGCGGGCTCTCGAATGGTCGTTCAAGGGCGGGCTCGCGGTGCTTCTTGCCTTGATGATGCTGGTTACCTTCAACGACTTGGCGTCGTTCGGGCTCCTCTCGAAGCTTGGCGGCTTGATTGGTTAAGCCCGATGGGGCAGGGCTTCCCGCGACAGGGGTGGACGACGACCGGATTTATACGGCGTTAGGCTGCAAGGCGGGACCGAGTGAAGGCGAAAAACAAGAATAGTAACCGCAGCAAGGCTGCGGTCGCATTGTTGGTTGGCACCATCCTTAGCGGAACCGCGGCACCCGCTTTTGCCCAGACCGACGCTCCCGCGCCGTCAGCCCCGGTGCCAGACCCGCTTCCTGCCGCTCCCGCGGTCGAACAACGCGTCGTGCGCTCGATCGCGGTCACCGGTGCGCAGCGGCTCGAGCCCGAGACCGTGCGCGCCTATTCGGGGCTGTCGGTCGGCGAGGCCTACGACAACGAGCGTCTCGACGAGGTCATCAAGGCGTTGCTCGCCACCGAACTGCTGGCCGACGTCGCGATCAGCGGCGGCGAGACCGGCAACATCGTTCTGCAAGTGCGCGAGAATCCCGTCATCAACCGCATCATCCTTGAGGGCAACAAGCGCCTGAAGGATGAAAAAATCGCGCCTGAGATCAAGCTCGCACCGCGGCAGATTTTCACGCGCACCAAGGTGCGTGCGGATGTCGCGCGAATTATCGAATTGTACCGCCGCCAGGGCCGTTACGCCGCACAGGTCGAGCCCAAGGTCGTGACGCTCGACCAAAACCGTGTCGATGTCGTTTTCGAGATCAGCGAAGGCGCCCGCTCGAAGGTTCGGGCGATCAACATCATCGGCAACGATCAATTTTCCGACGGTCGCTTGCGTTCGGAAATGGCGACCAAGGAATCGAGCCTGTTCAGCTTTTTCTCCTCGGGCGACAGCTACGATCCCGATCGGCTTGCCTACGATCAGCAGAAGCTGCGGCAATATTATCTTACCGAAGGATTTGCCGACTTCCGTGTCGTGTCTGCGGTCGCCGAACTGACACCCGACCGCCAGGATTTCATCATCACCTACGTGGTGGAGGAGGGCGAGCGCTATAAGTTCGGCGATGTGAAAATCGTCTCCGAGCTGCGCGATTTCAAACCTGAGGAGCTTAACGCGTTCCTGCCCATGAAGAAGGGCGACTGGTTCAACGCCAAGCAGGTCGAAGACACCGTCACGACGTTGAACGAGACCGCCGGGCTGTTCGGTTACGCTTTTGCCGACATCAAGCCCAATTACGTGCGTGACAAGGACGCGCGCACGATGACCCTGACGTTTAATGTCGGAGACGCGCCGCGGGTTTATGTCGAGCGTATCGACATCAAGGGAAACACTTATACCCAAGACAAGGTGCTGCGCCGCGAATTCAGGCTTAACGAAGGCGACGCGTTCAATTCGATCCGGGTCAAGCGTTCGCGCGATCGCATCCAGTCGCTCGGCTTCTTCCAGGAAGATATCGAAATCGAACAGCGGCCCGGGTCGGCGCCCGACCGCGTCGTTCTCGGCGTCGATGTCGAAGAGCGTGCGACCGGCGAGCTGCAATTGTCGGCCGGTTTTTCGAGCCTCGAAAACTTCATCCTCAACCTGTCGGTCAGCCAGCGCAATTTTCGCGGCAAGGGCCAGACGATCCGCGCCGGGATCAACTATTCGACCTATTCGAAATCGATCGAGCTCGGCTTCACCGAACCCTATCTGTTCGACACCAACATCGGCCTGGGTGGCGAAATCTACCGCCGCGATCTGTCGAGCTTCAACATCCTCAACAACGAGCGCAACACGACTTATGAGCAGTTGACGACCGGATTCGGCACCACCGTCACGGTGCCGATCACCGAGTATATTCTCGGCGCGATCCGCTACAATCTCAACTTCGATGATGTGTCGCTCGATCGTTCGAGCTTCTTTTCGGACGTCGATGGCGACGGCGACACCGAATGCGACGCGCTGCTCGCGGGTCGATTCCTGTGCGACGCGCTCGGTAAGCGGACCGTGTCTACACTTGGCTATTCCCTGCTTTACAGCAATCTCAACAACGGCCTTCGTCCGTCTGCCGGACAACGCCTGTTGCTGACCCAGGACTTCGCCGGTCTCGGCGGGAGCGTGAAGTTCCTGCGCACCCGCCTCGATGCGACCAAATATTGGGACCTGTTCCGCTCGGGGTTCATATTTTCGGCGCATGCCGAGGCTGGGTATATTCATCCGCTGCAAAAAAGCCGTGGGCCCGGCGAGGACGCGGTGCGTCTAACCGACCGCTTCTTCGGGCCGCAACTGCGAGGGTTCGACATTCGCGGCATCGGGCCGCGGGTCCAGCGCATCCGTTTCGACAACGCGACCGGCGAACCGCTGACCGGCAGAAACGAAATCGCCGACGATGCGATCGGTGGGCGTGCTTATTACATGGCTCGAGCGGAGATCGAAATTCCGCTCGGTGCGTCGGTCCGTGAGCTGGGCCTTCGCCCCTCTGCTTTCATCGACATGGGCTCTTTGTTCAACGTCAAGCGACCGCTTCTGTTTACGCCGACTTTCGACGCGACAACCGGCCGGCCTCTTCCGATCATCAGGCCTAGGACCAACCCCGACGGTACCCCGGTCCTTGATTCTACCGGCGCGCCGGTCGTCGATACCATTCAGCCGTTCCAAGAGATTTTCCTTGGGGACAGCGCGAAACCGCGTCTGTCGATCGGTTTCGGGGTCAACTGGAACTCGCCGTTCGGACCGTTCCGGATCGACATCGCTAGGGCACTACTCAAGCAAAAGGGCGACGATACCAAGCTGTTCAGCTTCAATGTAGGAACGGCCTTCTAGAATTTGTCGGTTATTTCTCAGCCATGGAACCAGGTAACATCATGAAGACATCGCTACTCCTTCCGCTAAGCGCTGCTGCGGCGCTTGCCCTACCCACCATCGCGCCCGCTCAACGGCTCAGTCCGACCGTCATCGCGGTTGTCGATACCGATCGCGTTTCGCGCGAATGCGCCGCTTGTAAGGTCGCTCAAACCCAGCTTCGATCGCAGCTGACGTCGGCGCAAACCCGCGCCACCCAGCTGCGCCAGCCGCTTCAAACCGAAGGCGCGGCGATCCAGGCGGCGGTCACCGCTCTCGCGGGCAAGCGGCCCGATGCCGCTCTTGAGAAGCGTGCGCGCGACTTTCAGGCCAAGCAGGCGACCGCCGAGCGCGAACTCGCCACCCGCGAGCAGACGCTTCGTTCGACCCAGGCCCATGTCAATCAGCAGATCGGTACCCGGCTCGGCCCGATCATCACTGCCGTGATGACCGCGCGCGGCGCGACCGTCGTGGTCGACAAGGGCGCGACCCTCGCGGCCGCGCCAAGCCTCGACGTCACCAGCGACGTGATCGCGCAGCTTGATCGGCAATTGCCGAGCGTCAGCGTAACCCCGTTACCGGCTCAGCCGCAGCCGGCCCGCCCGCAGGGCCGCTAAACGCGTGACCGACAACGCCGCCATCGGCCCGCTCGACGTCAAGCGGGTGATGGCGGCGCTGCCGCACCGTTATCCGATGCTGCTCGTCGACCGTGTCGAGGCGCTCGATCCGGGCGTGTCGATCGTCGGCATCAAGGCGGTGACGATCAACGAGGATTACTTCAACGGTCACTTCCCCGGGCGCCCGATCATGCCCGGCGTGTTGATCGTCGAGGCACTTGCGCAGACTGCGGGAGTGCTCGCGGTGCATTCGCTCGGTCTAGAGGGCAGCGGAAAGCTGGTTTATTTCATGGCCATCGAACAGGCCAAATTTCGCGCGCCGGTCGAGCCGGGGTGCCTGCTTCGCCTCGAGGTGGAGTTCGTGCAGATGCGCTCGAAGGTCTCCAAATTCGCGGGCCGTGCGATCGTCGACGGCAAGGTCGCCGCCGAAGCGCGCTTCACCGCCATGATCGCGGACCCCCCACCGGCCTGATAGCAGGCGTCAGCCCGGCAGAGCACGCCGCCAGCCCGCGATTGCATCGCGTTCGACACCGAAGACACGCGCGATGATGCCGCTCTCCACGATTTCCGCCGGGGGGGCGTCCGCCGCCAGGCACCCCCGATCGATTACCAGAATGCGGTCCGCGAGCCTCGCCGCGAGATCGAGATCGTGGGTTGAAAAGAGGATCGTCATTCCCCCGCGTGCGTCTTCGCCGAGCCGCTCGGCAAGCAGCAGCTGCCAAAGCGGGTCGAGATTGGCGAAAGGCTCGTCGAGCAGCAGCACGGCAGGGCCGGGGAGGAGCGCGCGCGCAATCAGCACGCGGCTGCGTTCGCCGGTGGACAGTGTGTCGACCCGCCGCTCGGTCAGATCGGTCAGCGCCATCGCATCGAGCAACGCGGACACCGTTATGGACGATGCCTCTGGTGCGGTTAGGGTTATCAACGCGTGGACGCGAAGCGGCCAGGCCAATTCGCGGGACGCCGGAACGTAGCCGAGCAGCCTGGGCCGGACCCGGGGCGGGATGTTTCGCAGGTCAAGGCCGTCGATCGTGACCTCGCCTTGCGGCCGTCCGATCCCGGCGAGGGCGTGGAGCAGGCTGGTCTTGCCTGCACCATTCGGGCCGACCAAAGCCGTCAGGCTCCCCGCCGCAAGGGTGAGATCACTTGCGTCGAAGCGGCCCCGCAGACCGACACCGCGCGCCTCCAAACCTCTCACAGCGCGGCCTGCCAGCGCGATTTTACGATCAGCCAAACGAACACCGGCGCTCCGACGAGGGCGGTGATGACGCCGACGGGAAGCGTGCGGCCGAGCGGTGCGAGCCGCACCAGCAAGTCTGCGGCAAGGAGCAGCGCCGCGCCGATTAGGGCCGCCGGCAGCATGGCGCGGCCCGGATGGTGGCCGGTCATGCGCCGCGCGATGACCGGGGCGACGAGACCGATGAAGCCGATCGCCCCGCACACCGATACGCACGCGCCGACCCCGATCGCGGTGGCGGTGACGACGGCAATGCGCGTGCGGCGGAGGTCGTCGCCAAGCGATTGAGCGACCTCCTCGCCGAGCGCGAGCCGGTCGAGCGCCGAAGTCTGCGCCCCGAGCATAACCAACGCCGCGACCGCGCCGGCGCCCGCGATCCCCGCCTGCGGCAAGCTGCGGTCTACGAGCGACCCCATCAGCCAGTCGAACGCGTCGTAAAAGGCGAAGGGGGACGGGGCGAGCGCGAGGGCGAGCGCGGTCGCCGCGCCAGCCAACGCGCTGATGGCAACGCCCGCGAGCAGCAAAGTCGCGGTTTCCGCGCGTGCGCCCGCGAGAAGCGGGAGTAACCCGAGCGCAGCCCCGGCGCCGGCAATCCCTCCCGCCGCAAAACCGATCGGGGTCGCGATTCCGAAGAGATAGGCGGTGACCACCGCGCCGAGAGCCGCGCCCCCGGACGTGCCGGTGATGTCTGGCGAGGCGAGCGGGTTTCCGAACAAGGCCTGCACCGCCGCGCCGCTCGCCCCGAGGACCGCGCCGTAAAGCAATGCGAGCATGGTTCTGGGAAGGCGCAGCTCGATCAGGATCGTCGCGGCCAGATCGGGGTTCGCGCGCGCGATCGCCACCAAATCGCCTCCGGGCAACAGCAGCGACAAGCCCGCCAACAGCGCGAGCAGTGCCGCCGCGCTTCCGATTGCAGCCCGCTTCATCGCCCGGCCCGGCCCCGCAGCCGGAGGATTTCGGGCAGCAGGGTCGGGCCCATGCACGTCCACCGGCGTCCATCGGTGACAAGCGTGCGGCCGGCGCGGACGCGGTGCGCAACGGGATGGCTTAGCCAGGCGGTCGCCGAGGACGTTTGCCGCGCGCGGTAACGGCTTTGCAACAGCACCGCAGGCGGGCGGGCTATCAGCGTTTCCAGGGTCATGCGGTCGCCTGCGACATTGCGTTGCTTAAGGCCGGCCATGCCAAGCCACTGCGCGCCCAATCCGGTCGACGAGAAACTCCTGCCGGCGCCGTCGAGCCATAAAGCATCGTGCTTGATGGTTGGCGCGCCTCGCTGAGCTGCCCGCAGGGCGGCCACGATTCGCGCGGCGCGGCGCGGATTGCCCGTCGCCTGGCCGATCCTGAAGAGGCTTGTTTCGACGTCCGCCAGGCGCGTCGGATAAGGCAGCACGATCAGCCTGGCGCCCACTGCACGGGCGAGCCGCGCCCGATCGCGTCCGCTCGATCCCATCGTCACCACTAGCCTGGGCCGCACCGCGGCGGCGGCGAGCATCGATCCGTCATTGGCGCGATGGCGACGCGCCAGCCTCCACAGCGGCGATTCCTCGCGGGAATGCGACAGAAAGCTGACCGATCGGATCTGCTCGGGCCGCGCGACGAGAAGCACGAGTTCGTCGGTGCACAGGTTGAGGGAAACGACTCCCCCCGCCGCCGGGAGCCCCGCGGCGAGGCTAATCGCCGTAGCGAAGGCGAATGCCGCCATAGAGCGTCCTCCCCTGGGTCCGGTATCCGACGACATCCTGATAATCGGCATCGAACAGGTTTGACACGCGCGCGAACAGCTCGACTGCCGGAGCGATGCGGTAAGCGATGCGCGCGCCGCCAAGCACATAGTCGTCGAG
>Ga0136638_10000050_pt1 | contig 17493 bp, 17 predicted proteins | sample AntDrymUQ8582206_2_FD_104671 | JGI IMG/M metagenome (GOLD analysis project Ga0136638, IMG submission 104671) | Polar desert sand microbial communities from Dry Valleys, Antarctica - metaG UQ858 (22.06) | ecosystem: Environmental > Terrestrial > Soil > Desert | place: Antarctica: Dry Valley...
ACGAGCTCGACCAGATCATCGGGATCGACATCCTCGAGATGACGCTGGACGGTGTCCCGATCGACCCGGCCGCCTCGTACGAGATCGTCGTCAACTCGTTCCTCGCCTCCGGCGGTGACAGCTTCTTCACGTTCGCCGAAGGGGCCAACCGCGCCGACACCGGCCAGATCGACCTCGAGTCGTTCGTCGACTACATGGACGAGTTCAGCCCGGTGTCGCCGGACCTGCAGGAGCGGGCGACCGACGTCGACCTGCTCGGCCAGGCCGCGATCAACTGGCCGAGCGAGCTCGGCGACCCGCCGGCGATGGAGGCTGGCACGACGGAGCGGTTCTCGCTCGACACCACCATGCCGATCGAGCTGACGGAGGACTTCACGTTCACCGTTGAGGCGCCGGACGGAATCGAGATCGAGTTCGGTGCCCGCTCGACCGCTCGGGCCTTCCCGATCGTGCTCGAGGGCTTCCCGGAAGGTGACTCGACCTTGCCGATCATGGTCAGCGTCGACGACTCCGTCGCCGGGGGCGAGTACGAGCTGGTCTTCACCATCGACCGGAACGGTGTCTACTCCGTGTTCGACGGCAACCCGCTGCCGACCCCGGCCTCGCTCACCGTCCCGTTGACGATCACCCCGGCCGGCCAGCCGCCGCTGCCGCCGACGGGCGCCAGCAGCACCTCGGTCCTCGGTGCCGGCCTCGGTGCACTCCTCGCCGGTAGTCTCCTGGTGGCACTGGCGGGACGGCGCATGCGCCAGCCCGCCTGACCGACCGCACGGACGCACGACGCGCACGACAGGGCGAGGGGCCCGGCCCGAAAGGGGTCGGGCCCCTCGGCTCGTCTCAGCCCAGCAGGCGCTCGAGCACGGCGGGGTCGGTCGTCGGAGCGTCGCAGACGAAGCCGCGACATACGTACGCGGTCGCCCGGCCGTCGACCATGGGCCGGTCGGCAAGGAGTGGCACCACCGGATCGGTCTCCCCGCCGGGTCCGACCGCTAGGGCGAGGCCGGGGGACGCAGCGGCCAGCGCGACCCGGCGCAGCCGGTCCAGCGCCGGATCATCAGCCGCCCCGACCAGGGCCACCTCCACTGGACCGGCCAGCAGGGCTTCGGCAACCGCGAGCCCCCAACCGGCCGCTCTGGGAGCCCGATCGGCGATCGTGAGCGCCGATCCGACGGCGTTCTCGGCCGCCTGCCGGTGCTCGCTCGAGCCGGTGTACGCGGCGTAGGCCAGGAGCGCCCCGGCCGCGGCGGACTGACCGGCCGCAGTCGGCCCGTCGGCGATGTCCCGCGGACGCGCCACGAGTCGCTCGGCGTCGGCCGCGGTGTCGAAGAGCGCGCCGTCGGCGTCGGTGAACCGAGCGAGCACGTCGGCGAGGAGCGATCCGCCCAGGTCGAACCACGTCGGTTCGCCGGTCAACGCGAAGAGGGTGAGGAACGCCTCGGCCACGCAGGCGTAGTCCTCGAGCACGCCGTCCGCCCTCCCGGGTACGCCGTCCCGTGAAACCCGCCGCAAACCGCCCGGATGCAGGTGCCGGGCGACCAGGAGGTCGGCCGCGGCGAGCGCCGCCTCCGTCCAGCCCGGTTCGTCCAGCAGGGCACCGGCCTCGGCCAGCGCGGTGATCGCCAGACCGTTCCAGGCCGCCACCACCTTGTCGTCCCGGGCGGGCTGCGGGCGGCGCGTCCGGGCGGCCAGGAGTGCGGCCTGTACGCGCGCGAGCCGAGCGGCGTCGGCCGGGTCGGAGCGCAGCTGCAGCGTCGACGCGCCGTGCTCGAACGTCCCACCGCTGGTGACCTCGTACACGCCCGCCGCCCAGGCGCCGTCGTCACTGCCGAGCACGTCGACGAGCTCTGTACGGGTCCAGACGTACGTCGCGCCCTCGACGCCGTACCCGTCGACCGGTGTGTCCGCATCGAGGGCTGAGGCGAACCCACCCTCGGCGGTCCGGAGCTCGTCGACGAGGAAGCGGGCGGTCGCCTCGACGACCCGTCGGGCCAGCGGGACCCCGGTCGAGCGCCACCAGTGCAGATAGACACGGAGCAGCAGCGCGTTGTCGTACAGCATCTTCTCGAAGTGCGGCACGACCCAGCCGCCGTCCACCGAGTAGCGGGCGAAGCCACCGCCGAGCTGGTCGTAGATGCCGCCGCGGGCCATCGCCTCCAGAGTGCCGGCGGTCATGGCGAGCGCCTCGAGGTCGCCGGTCCGAGCGTGATGACGGAGCAGGAACTCGAGCACGGTCGAGGGTGGGAACTTCGGGGCACCACCGAAGCCGCCCGACCGGGAGTCGTACTGCCCGGCCAGCGAACGAACGGCGGCGGCCAGCTGCTCTTGATCAACTGCCGACCCTTCGGCTCTTCCGTCTCGGCTGGGCGCGCCGGCTGCGGCGATGCGCGCGGTGATCTCCACCGCCGCACCGGCGACCTGCTCCCGGCGGTCCCGCCAGGCATCGGTGATCGCGGCCAGGAGCTGGCCGAACGATGGCAAGCCGTGGCGCGGAGCGGGCGGGAAGTAGGTGCCGCAGTAGAACGGCTCGCCGGCCGGGGTGAGGAAGCACGTCATCGGCCAGCCGCCGCTCCCCGTCAGGGCCTGGGTGGCGATCATGTAGACCGCGTCGATGTCGGGCCGTTCCTCGCGATCGACCTTGATGCTCACGAAGTCGCGGCCGAGCTGCTCGGCGATCATCGGGTCCTCGAACGACTCGTGCGCCATGACGTGGCACCAGTGGCAGGCGGCGTAGCCGATCGAGAGGAACACCGGGACCTGCCGCCGCGTCGCCTCCTCGAACGCCTCGGGTCCCCACTCCTGCCAGTCGACCGGGTTGTCGGCGTGCTGCTGCAGGTACGGCGAGGAGGCATCCCTCAGTCGGTTGGGCACCGAGCCATCTTGCCCACCCGCGGAGGATGTTGACCATGCATCGAACATGTGTTCGACTGATGTGGTGCGGTGGGATTCCCAACGGCTCAGCGAGAGCGACGAGGTGGGCGCGCTGCCAGGGCTGAGCGGAAGCGCGATCCCTGGTCTCGTACGCACCATCTCGCCACCGGACTTCGCCGGCATCACGTTCCACGAGGTGCGCGCCCGCAGCGCGCTCAACCGGGTTCCCGGCGGATCGATGCCGTTCGACTGGACGATCAACCCGTACCGAGGCTGCAGCCATGCGTGTGTCTACTGCTTTGCCCGAGCGACGCACGAGTGGCTCGAGCTCGACACCGGGCTGGGGTTCGACCGCGAGATCGTGGTCAAGGTCAACGTCGTCGACGTCCTCCGGCGCGAGCTCGGCCGGCCGGCCTGGTCGCGCGACCGGGTGGCGCTCGGGACGAACACCGACCCGTACCAGCGCGCGGAGGGTCGATACCGGCTGATGCCCGGCCTCATCAGCGCACTCGCCGGGTCCGGGACGCCGATGTCGATCCTCACCAAGGGAGCGCTCCTGAAACGCGACCTGCCGCTGGTTGCAGCCGCGGCGCGCGACGTGCCGACGTGGATCGGGGTGTCGATCGCGATCCTCGACGAGGATCTGCACCACAGTCTCGAGCCGGGCGCGCCCGGGCCGCGGGCTCGGCTCGACCTCGTACGCGCCGTCCGCGACCGAGGTCTGTCCTGTCGCGTGATGCTGGCGCCGGTCCTGCCCTGGCTCTCCGACCGCGAGGAGCACCTCGATCGTGCCCTCGCAGCGATCGCGGCCGCTGGCGCGAGCGGCGTCACCGTGCTCGCGCTGCACCTGAAGCCGGCGACCAAGAGCTGGTTCATGGCCTGGCTCGCTCGGGAGCGGCCGGACCTGGTGCGGCGGTACGAGGAGCTCTACCGCGCCGGCGCGTACGCCCCGGCGTCATACCGCGACATGCTCGCCGCGCGAGTCGCACCTCTGCTGAGGCGGCACGGGCTAAGCACCGGACCGAGCTGATCCGGCGCGCGCGCACCCGCCACTCACGGACACGGCGTCACGACCGCCGACACGCGAGCGCGCGGACCAGCAGCTCCGCCTGGTCTAGATGTACTGACCGGGGACGTCGGTCAAGCGCGTGAACGGTGGCTCGTTGCTGCAGGCGCTGTGGGGTCGGTGGTGGTTGTAGTAGCGCAGCCAGCCAGCCAGAGCCTGTCGGCGTTCGGTCTCTGAGGTGGAGCAGCGGGCGTAGGACCAGCCGTCGGCGAGGGTGCGGTGGAAGCGCTCGATCTTTGTCAACGGCGGCTGAAGACGGACCCCAGGCGACGGGTTGAAAGTGGACCCCTCTCCGGTGGGTTAGCCGTCATTGGTGCTGGGTGTTGCTCGTCCGATGTCGCGGTTCTTGAGTCCCGTCCGCCGTGGCAGCGATGCGCGGGCGCGGCATCGACATCGCAGGAGAGTTCCCCAAGCCCTGGACCGACGACATCGTCCGCGCCGCCGACGTCGTGGTGACCATGGGATGCGGCGACGCGTGCCCGATCCTCCCCGGCAAGCGCTACGTCGACCGGGAACGCGATGACCCCGCCGGCAAAGGCGTCGAAACCGTCCGACCCATCCGCGACGACATCGAGCGTCGCGTCCGCGCGCTGCTCGAAGAGCTCGACGTCCCCGCCACATCCTGACGTGCGGTACCGACTCGACTCGTATTCGGGAAGTAACGGCGGTTCTCGATGATCTTCCGCATCCGGAAGTTCAACGACTCGACCGCGTTCGTGTGGAGATGATCCTGCGGCCCGAGCCGGTTCCCGAACAACCCATCGGCGCGCCACTGGCTTGCTACTTCCGCGCTCGAGCCCGAGCATGATCACGAGGGACGCCCAACCCGCGGACCGCCGGGGAGCGTGCATGACCGAGAGCCAGGGCGCGCGTGCTCGTCGGCTTCTCGGTCCGCTGCAGGAGTTCCTGCGCAACGAGGCCGCGGGAGGCATCGCCCTGGTTCTCGCCGCGGTCGCTGCCGTGGTCTGGGCGAACGGTCCCTTCTCGGGCTCGTACGACTCCTTCTGGCACGCCGAGCTCACCCTGGGCTGGGGCCCAGCGGCGCTCACCGAGGACCTCCAGCACTGGGTGAACGACGGGCTGATGGCGCTCTTCTTCTTCGTCGTCGGCCTGGAGATCAAGCGCGAGCTGGTGACCGGCGAATTGCGCGATCGACGAGCGGCGGCTTTGCCGGCCTTCGCCGCCGTCGGCGGAGTGCTCGTGCCGGCGGCGATCTTCTTGGCCGTCGCCCGCGGCCCCGAGGCGACCGGCTGGGGCATCCCGATGGCGACGGACATCGCGTTCGCCGTGGGCGTCCTGGCGCTGCTGGGCAAGCGAGTGCCCGCCGGGGCAAAACTCCTCCTGCTCACCGCCGCCATCGTCGACGACATCATCGCGATCACCGTCATCGCGGTCTTTTACACCGAGTCGGTCGAGCTGGGATGGCTGGCCGGAGCGATTGTGGGGTTGCTCCTGGTGGTGGTCCTGCGAAGAAGGCACGTCCACGCCATCTGGCCGTACGCCCTGGTCGGCTTAGCGGTGTGGGTGGCCACGCTGGAGTCAGGGGTGCACGCCACGATCGCTGGCGTCGCTCTGGGCCTGCTGACCCCGACCGGTCAGGTGGGCGAGCGTGATGTGCTCCACACGCTCGAGCACCGCCTGCACCCGTTCTCCGCGTTCTTGATCGTTCCGCTGTTCGCCCTGGCGAACGCAGGCGTGGACTTCCGCGGCGGCCTGCTCGGGCAGGCGATGGGGAGTTCGCTCACCTGGGCGATCACGTTGGGGCTGGTGCTCGGCAAGATCGTCGGGATCAGCGCGGCTGTCTACCTCGCCGTCCGCACGGGCGTGGGGCGGCTCCCCGCGGGTGTGCACACCCTGCACGTGTTCGGAGTTGCCGCGGTCGCCGGCATCGGCTTCACGGTGTCCCTTTTCATCGCCGACCTTGCCTACGAAGATCAAACCCTGGTGCAAACGGCCAAGGTCGGGATCTTCACCGGTTCGATCATCGCCGCAGCCGCGGGCGCTGCGCTCATGCTCCTCGCTGGCCGACGTCCGCATGGCGCCGCGCCCACCGGACCCGATAGCTCCGTCAGCCGGTGAGACGCCTCGGTGACGTGCGGGCGGCATCGGGCTGTCCGGCCGCGGCGGCGAGCTTCCGCGGCCGGCCTGATCCCCATGGAGACCATCCGGCGTGATCGTCCCGGTCGTGCTCCTGATGGTCGGGCTGGCCGTCCTCGTCGCCGGCGGTGAGGCGCTCGTCCGTGGCGGCGGCCGGTTGGGGCGGGCACTTGGTCTCTCTCCCTTGGTCGTCGGGCTCACCATCGTTGCGTTCGCGACGTCGGCACCCGAGCTTGCGGTGTCCGTGGACGCCACGCTGTCGGGGTCTGCGGGTCTGGCGGTCGGCAACGTCGTTGGGAGCAACATCACCAACATCCTGCTCGTGCTGGGTGTTGCAGCCCTGCTCCTGCCCGTCGCGGTGCGCAGCCAAATGCTGCGCCGCGACGTCCCAGTGATGGTGGGGTTGTCGATCCTGCTGCTGGCGCTGTCCATGAGCGGCACGATCAGCCGCTTCGAGGGCGCCGCCCTGGTCACCCTGCTGGTCGTCTACCTCGCCTGGTCGGTGACCGTCGCCCGACGCTCGAACGGCGAAGCCGTCGGCCCGTCCGCTGCAACCGACCCGCCCCGTGTTCGCCCGGTCGACCTCGCCCTGGTCGCCGTCGGCATCGGCCTGCTCGTTCTGGGCGCACGCCTGCTCGTCACCGGAGCGGTCGAGATCGCCGCGGCGGTCGGCCTGAGCGATCTCGTCATCGGTCTGACCGTGATCTCCATCGGGACCTCACTCCCCGAGGTCGCCACATCGGTCATCGCCGCACTTCGCGGCGAGCGCGAACTGGCGGTGGGAAACGTCGTAGGCAGCAACATCTTCAACGTCGGCGCCGTCATGGGCGTCACCGCGATCGTGTCACCCACCGGCGTGCCGGTCGCCGATGCCGCAATCCGATTCGATGTGCCGGTCATGGTGGCCGCCGCCATCGTCCTGCTGCCCGTGATCTACACCCGCTCCACGATCGAGCGTTGGGAAGCCGCGCTCTTCCTCGCTTACTACGTCGTGTACGTCGCGTACCTGCTGCTCGAGGCCGGCGACCACGACTCCCTGCCTGCCTTCAGCGCCGCCTTGCTCTGGTTCGTGCTGCCCCTCACGGCTCTCGCGCTGGCCGTTCTGGTGATGCACGAGGTCCGTCGCCGGCGTCGTGCCGAGCGAGATTGACAGCGGTGCTGATAAGTCCGATGTGCGAGAACGCCTGCGGGAAGTTGCCGAGGAACTCGCCCGTGGTCGGGTCGATCTGCTCAGGCAGCAGGCCGACGTGGTTGACGCGCGAGCACAGGCTCTCGAACAACTCCCGACCGGCATCGACCTCGCCGCGGTGGATGAGGTTGTCCGCCCACCAGAAGGAGCACAGCAGGAAGGCGCCCTCCTCACCACCCAGCCCGTCCGGCGACTCCTCAGGCAGGTAGCGGTAGAGCAACCCGCCGCCCGCGCCCAGGCGTGCAGCGACGGCGTCGGTCGTCGCGGCCATCCGGGGGTCCTCCGCTTCGATCACCCGCCGAAGTGGCAGCGCCAGCAGGGATGCGTCCAGGGTCACCTTGCCCGCGCCAAGGTGCTCGGTGAGATGGCCCGCCTCGTGGTTGTAGGCCTCGTCCAGCAGCGTGCGCCGGATGCGCTCGGCCGCTGCGGCCCACCGGTCGGCCTCGGGCGCACGTCCGGTCAAACGAGCGATCCGCGCGGTTCGGTCCGTGGCCACGTGACACATGGCCACGGAGTAGGTGAACGCCCGTCCGGCGTCGCGAATCTCCCAGATGCCGTGGTCGGGCGTGCGCCATTGCCGCTCTGCCGATGCGGCGAGTGTGGTCAGCCGGCTCCATCGCGCTGCGTCCACGCGACCACCGTGGTGCGCCCACTGCCAGGCGCAGTCGAGGATCTCGCCGTAGACGTCGTGCTGGACCTGGTCGGCCGCGGCGTTGCCCCAGCGGACCGGCGCCGACCCTCGGTGACCTCGCAGCACAGGGTCGATCCGCTCAGGGTCCGGCTGCGTGCCGTCGAGCGTGTAGAGGATGTGCGGCTGGTCGTCGCGCTCGGACGCCGACAGCACCCAGCCGAGAAACGCGTTCGCCTCGTCTACCAGCCCGACGCGGCGCAGCGCGTACACGCTGTATGCCGCGTCGCGCACCCACGTGAACCTGTAGTCCCAGTTGCGCTCACCCCCGATCGCCTCCGGCAGGGACGATGTCGGCGCCGCAACCAGCGCACCGTTGCTGTGGTGGTCGCACAGCTTGAGGGTGATGGCGCTTCGCCGCACCACCTCCTCGTACGGTCCGGAGTAGGTCACGCCTGCACTCCATCGACGCCAGGCCCGGTCGGTGCGGTCCAGGCCGGCAGCGACGTCCTCGCAGGTGCGGAGCCGCGTCCGTCCGCCGCCCCATCGCAGCACCAGACCGACGACATCGCCCTCCACGAGCTCCAGGTTGCCGTCAAGCCGGTCGAGGCCAGGGACGGACCGCGTCGCGTGCAGGTGCATGACGGTCGGCTGCTCCGACCACCGCAGCTCCACGTCCTCGGCGCCGCCCCGCGCGGTGGGCTGGGCGCGGCCCTGCAGGCGTACGTCCAGCTCGACCCGTCCGCGGAGCACCCGCACCAACCTGGCGATCTCCCCGGTCGCCGCCGACGCGCCGACGCGCAGGTCGCCGTCGACCACCAGTGCGTCGAGCACCTCGAGCACGCCGGTCCGGGTGGTCAGCTCGGTCCGGACGACCGCGCTGCCCGGGAGGTAGTCCTGGCGACTCGACACCAGGTCGCCGACCGCCAGTTCCCATCGCCCACCGTGGTCGTCATCGAGGATTGAGGCAAACAGCGCCGGACCGTCGAATCTCGGCAGGCACAGCCAGTCGATGGTGGCGTCGGTGCCCACCAAAGCCGCCGTCACTCCGTCCCCGATCAGCGCGTGGTCCTCGATCCGTGGGTATCCAAGGTCGGCCGTCACGGTGTCTCGGGCTTGGTTGGCATGCGGTCATCCTGTCGGTTACGCGGCACCGGACGTCGCTGGACTTGGCAGCGAGTGCCCGGCAAAAGCTCGCCAGCTGATCCTGAGAAAGAGGGGCAGCGGGCACCGGCCCTTTCGTCATCTGACTGACGCGGCGCTGTACGCCTCGTCGCAATCTGCGGTCCGGAGACTGCTTAGGTTCGCCAGGACCGGGTCGTGACGAGGGGGTACGACGATGCGCGCTGGTGGGCCGGCGTCGACGGAGGCGCCGAGCCGGGACGTGAGCATTGTCTTGGCGGAGCTGGATCTCGATGAGGGCTTGAGTTCGCTGCGGTGGGGACTTCACGTCTTGCGGACGCGTGACAATCGGAGTCCCCCGCAGCCGCGTCGGACGGGCCCGGGTCGCTTCTCACGGCGGCGTGGCTATGCCTCCGGCCAGCTCAAGGGTCCGGACGAGCCTGCCTCGTAGGTCTCCAGCGGGACTGCCCCGTCGTCCCACGACTGCAGGAACGGCGTGACGACTCGCCAACACTGCTCGGCGGTGTCGCCACGGACGGCCAGCAGCGGATCGCCGTCCAGCACCCCGGCGAGAACCTCGCCGTACGCGGGGAGCCGGCCGACGCCCAGCTCGGCAGTCAGTGCAGTGCGATCCAGCTCCATGGGATGGCCGGGCCCGTTGGTGTTCACCTCCAGGGTGATGCGATCTGGAGCCATGAGGATGCTCAGCTGGTCGGGTTCGGTGAGTCCGCGAAGTCCGGTCGGGACATGGGGGGCGGGCTTGAACCGAATCACGGCTTCCTTTCGCCGATCACCGAGCGCCTTCCCCGAACGCAGCCTGAACGGCACGCCCGCCCACCGCCAGTTGTCGATACCAACGAGGACCTCCGCGAGAGTCTCGGTTTGACGAGCCGCGTCGACGCCCGGTTCGTCGGCGTAGTCGGGGACCTGCCGCCCTCCGATCGTGCCGGATGTGTACCTCGCTCGTCGACTGGCAGCGGCCGGGTCGCCCTGCCATACGTGGCACGCCCGCAGCACCTGTGCCTTGGCGTCACGGAGGTCCACCGCGTCCGCCGCCGCTGGCGGATCCATCGCGATGAGCGCCAAGACCTGCAGCAGGTGGCTCTGGATCATGTCGCGCAGCGCACCCGCTGTGTCGTAGTAGCGCGCGCGGTTCTCCAGGGTCAACTGCTCGTCGAAGACGATGTCCACCCGCTCGACGTGCTCCGCGTTCCACACCGGCTCGAACAGGCGATTCGCGAAGCGCAGCCCAAGCAGATTGAAGACGGTCGACTTGCCGAGGAAGTGGTCGATGCGGTGGATGCGTTGCTCGGGGACCAGCTCGGTGAGCAGCTCGTTGAGCGAGCGCGCGCCGTTGAGGTCGGCCCCGAACGGCTTCTCGAGAACAAGCCTCGTCCCGGCGGGAAGGGGGACGTCCCGAAGCACCTCGCAGGCCTTGGCCGTCACCTCCGGTGGAAGCGCGAAGTAGATCGCCGGGGGCCCCGCGCACGAGTCGAGAACCGCCCGCAGATCCCCCGGGTCAGTGACATCTGCCTGCTGATACCGCGTGGAGGCCAAGACCGCGTCCCGCGTCGCAGGCGAGACGTCGGCGGAGGCGAAGGACGCAGCGACGCGGTCGCGCCAGGCCGCCGAGTCCAAGGATTCCGAGCCCACCCCCACCAGGACGATCTTGCGGCGACCCTCCTCGGCGTCGAGCAGCTGACCGACAGCCGGCAGCAGGAGTCGGCCGGCGAGGTCTCCGCTCGCGCCGAGCAGTAGCAGGGTGCTGACCTCGTACGCCATTGCCGAACTTTCCCGCAACCGGCCCCGGCCCGCCACCCGGCCGGCGGGCTGGCGCCTTCGGCAGTGCCGTCGTCCCTGCAGGGACGCGCCAGATCATCCGACGGTGTCGTAGTTGGCGTTGGGGTGGACGCCGGTCGGACGTGCCTCGACGTCCTGCTTGAATTCCTCGAGGCTGGCTTGCAGCCGTCGCCCCCAACAACACCAACCTGGTGTTGCGCCTCTGAGACAACGATCTTGCAGACGCGTGACAGCGGGAGTCGCCCACCGCGTCAGGTCGTCGTCGGGCGGGTGAGTTCCTGGTAGTGCGCGGCTGTCACGGGCCCGGGCGTGCGCTGACCGCCCGGGAGCGGAACGTCGACGGGTTCGCCCTCGACGAGCAGGGCCACGTGGGTGATGCCGCTCACGGATGTGACCGTCAGGACGAGCTGGCCGATCGCGAGCGGGATCTGGTCGGCCGCGGGCTGTCGAGTGGCGAGGATGAGATCGACGTAGGCCGTGGTGCCGACGATCTCGGCAAGCTGCAGTGCGACGTCCGGCCCCAGCGCCGTGCCGATCGCCTCTGGCGCGTCATCGGCCGGCCCGTTCTCCAGGCGAGACAAGATCTCTGACACCCGGTCCGCAAGCCCATTCGACGTCATGGCGACCGACACGGGAACGAGCAGGTCGTCCGCGCCGACGAAGAACACCTGCGCGTCGCTCTCTCCCGGCTGTGGGGAGGGTTCCTGCGTCGGACGCGTCGGCGACGGTGACGGGCTGAGCAGCTCGTACGGGATCGAGTCGTCCTCGATCCTGCTCGTGCCGCTGGTCGGGGCGCCGCACCCTGACAGTACGACGGTGACGCACATGCACGCGAGCACCACTCGACGTGCGAAGACGCGTGTCACGGGGACCGCCTGGAGAACTCCGGGTCGACGAGCGGCAACCAGAGGGTGAACCGAGCCCCGCCGGCCGGAGCATCGGTGCAGGTCACCCCGCCGCCGTGGCTGCGGGCGGTCTCGGCGACCAGGCTGAGTCCCAGTCCGGCGCCGGGAAGGGACCGCCTGGATCCACCGCGGACGAAGCGCTCGAACATCCGTTTCCGGTCGACCTTCGGGACGCCGGGACCGTGGTCGTCGACGTCGATGATCACCGACTCGTCCGTGGAGCCCACGCGCACACCGACGAGTCCGCCCCCATGCAGGTCGGCATTCTCGAAGAGATTGACCAGGGCGCGGTTGAGCTGTTGCTTGTCCACCTCCACCGTGAGCTTGCGCCCATCGTCGCTCGTGGGCGCCAGCAGGTCGGTCGAGCGGCCGCTGGCCGTCAATGCCTGACGGACCAGTTCGTGGGCGTCGACCTGGGCGCTCTCGCGTAGTTCGACTCCCGCATCCAGTCGGCCGAGCTCGAGCAGGTCCTCCAAGACCGAGCGGAAGCGCTTCAGCTCGGCCACGGCAAGGTCCAACGCCTCTCGGGAGACCGGCGTCAGCTCGTCGCGGCGACGCTGCAATATCTGAACGCTCGTCGTGAGCGTGGTCAGGGGGGACCGCAGCTCGTGGCTCACGTCGGCGTTGAACCGGGCGTCACGCTCGATCCGCTCATGCAGCGCGTCCACCATGCTGTTGAACGAACCAACGATCGTGATCAGATCCGGGTCGTGGGTGCGGTCCAGGCGCGTCTCCAGATCGCCCCCCGCGATCCGTGCGGCGGTGCCGGCGATCGAGTCGAGCGGAGTGAGCGCTCGACGGGCGGCCCGGCTCCCAAGCCCGGCCCCACCCAACGCAGTCAGCGCGGCGAATCCGAACAGCACCACGGCGATCGTCCTCAGGGTCCGATCCAGCTCGGCTGTCTCGGTCAGCTCGTAGAACGACCCACCGCCCAGTGCAGGCAGCGGGAGACCCACCACCACCGAGGGGACACCATCGACGCTGGTCCAACCCACGCCGGCGCTGCCGTCGTCCACCAGTTTCGCGATCTCGGTGGGAACCACCTCGCTGTCCAGCGACAAGGAGGTCGAGTACCACTCGTCGTCGAGCTCCACGAACAGCGTGCTGTCCGCCGGGAGCGAGAGTTCGCCGAGCACGTCGCTGACCGGTCGGTCCCCCCTCAGCAAGCCTTCGCGAACGTAGGACGCGTCGACGAAGGCTGCGCCGGTCGCGCCGAGCTCCCGCTGGCTGACCAGATACCCCTGAGCCACGAGGTACGTGCCGAGGGACAGCACAGCGGACAGGAGGAACGCGCCGCCGGCGAACGAGAGGGCGACGGTCGACCGCAGACCGAGCCCGCGGCGGGTACCACCGGTCCGGCCCGGGCGGCGATCGATCACTGGGGATCGAGCCGGTAGCCGAGGCCGCGGACCGTCACGATGAGCCGGGGGGCGCTTGGCTCCACTTCGATCTTGGTCCGGAGTCGACGGACGTGGACGTCGACGATCCTGTCGTCGCCGAAGAACCCGCGATCCCACACGCTCTCCAGGAGCGACTGCCGACTTCGGACTCGACCGGGAGGAGAGGCCAGCTCGGTCAGGAGGCGAAACTCGGTGACCGTGACGGGCACCGGTTCGGTGCCCCGGACGACCTGGCCGGCTCCGGCGTCGAAGAGCAGCGGACCATGCTCGCGGTCGAGGACCAGGCGCTCCTTGTCACCTGAGGGCGCGATCCGTTCGCTTCGGCGACGCAGTGCGCGCAGGCGTGCGGTGACCTCCTTCACCTCATACGGCTTGGTCACGTAGTCGTCCGCGCCGGCCTCGAGCGCCGCCACGATGTCGTGGGTGTCGGCGCGCGCGCTCAGCACAATGATTGGCGCGTCCGTGGTCGGGCGGACGGTGCGGATGAAGGTGAACCCATCCATCCCACCCAGCATCAGATCGACCAGCATCAGATCGATCGGTTCAGTGCCTACCACTGCGAGCGCATCCTCCGCCGACGCCAAGGCACGCACGTCGTAGCCCTCGTCGGTGAGCGCCAGGCGCAGGGCCGCTCGAATCCGGTCGTCGTCCTCGAGGATCAACAGTCGGGTCGGCATGACATGCCATCGTGCCAGCCGCCGGTGCCTGCCCTGCGAGATCGTCACACGACTGCAAAGTGACGAACAGCCCACGGCAATGGAACCCCTCCAAAGTGAAGGTGCGGACCAGGCACCACGACGATGCGAGGGGGCGATGCGATGACCCGGCCGACCGGAGCCGATCACGCATGGGTCGTCGTGGTCGCCTGGGACGACGACTCGCTGGACGGCGCCCTCGCCGCTCTCGACCGGACAGCGGTTCGACCTGAGGGACTCACCGCGGGCGTCGTCGTCGATGTGAGTGGCTTCCGGCGGTTGACGTCCCGGACGCTCGAGGCGCTTCTGCGCGCCGAGCGTCTCCTCAGGGGACGACTCGTCCTTCGGAGCGCGAACCCCGCGCACGTGAAACTGCTGGCCAGGGCGGGCATGATGATCTCCGCAGCGCCCGGTCCGGCGGGTCAAGCCGTCAAGAAGCCAGCATGAGCCTGGATGTGCAGGACGGCCTCGGCTGGGCGGGATGCCCGTGGGAACTCGACTTCTTCCAGCGTGGACCGACGAACGTCCAGGTCGCATACGACCCGCCGGACGTTCGCATCCGCGTGAGCGACCGGACCTCGGGTGCCAACGAGTCGAAGTCTGAGATGCACGCACGACTCTCGGCGGATGGCACGGTATGGCTAGGCGCCCAAGGGGCGCCGCCGGCCCTGTTGCTCTCGCCGACCGGCGCGCGCCTGGTCCCGTCGGTTCCGGGGATCGACGAGATCGCCGCGATGGGTCCCGACGACCTGTTGGTCCTCTGCTCGGTGTGTGTGCTCGAGCACCTCCCGGCCGGCTTCAAGAGGCTGGTTGCCGGTTCGCTCCCGTCTCAGGGTCGGGACCTCCTCGCGGCACTGCGATGCCTCACCGCCACCGGAGCCGGCTGCGCCGTCGTCGCCAAGCGGCGGCCGCTCGGCGCCCCGACACAGGAGACGACATGATCGCGAGCACGCACTTCCTGAGCGAAGTGGATCACCAGATGCAGCGAGCGCAAACCGACCTCGCCCGGGCCATCGAGCTCCTTGATGAGTCCGCAGCCATGGCTGCCCGCGGCCGCATGCAGGACCTCGCAGAACTGGTCGACCGGGTCAGCGCACCTCCGATTCTCTGCCTGCCGTGACCAGCCGAACCGGCACAGCGGGTCTGTTGAGCCTGGCGCTCTTCACCCTCGGGATGGTCGCGGCGCTGGCAAGTGTCGATCGCGGTGCCCGGGTAGCCGGTTGCCTCGCGATGGTGGCTGGTCTCGCCGGCTTGGTCACGGTCGGCTTGCTGTGGGGCTCGTCGCCCTCGCGCCTCGGCGACCGAACCCGGTTCATGACAACGGGCGACGGTACCCCTAGCCCCGCCAGAGGTAAGGGACGCAAAGGAGCACGGTGACCGCGATCACGACCGGCCGTGCTTTGTGAACGTCCAAGGAGAGGCCTCGCCCAAAGCACCTTGCAGACATGACCGCAATTGCGTCTGCATCTCGGAGACGTGGATCGACTCGCCGGGCCTCGGGCAGCGCGGTCGGCCCGGGTGGCGCGCTGTACGTCACCGAGGACGTAGCGGGCAGGGTCTCCCGCGTCGAGCCCAGAACCGGCGTCGTCACGACGTTCGCCAGCGGTCTGCCTGAGGCGGTAGCTCCGATCGGCGGAGCGATCGATGTCGCCTTCAGGGGCTCTACGGCGTACGACTTGGTCACAACAAGGCGCGTTCGGTGTACGTCGACAGTGCCGAGTCGTCGTACTCTGCGACCGCGCGTCGGAGGACCTCGTTCAGGACCTTGACGTCGGCCAGGGCGAGGTTGAGGCGCTTCGCGCCGGTCGGCGGAACGGTGCGGGCGGCATCCGGCGAGGAGCAGGTTGCCGTACCGCATCGGCTCACACACGTAACAGCCATCCTCGACGACGTGGCGCGCAACCATCAGGCGGTGCCCGGGGGTTGGAGCGGCATTGGCATGTGGCATCGGTCCTTCTCCTAGAAACGCCGAGGCCAGCGCGGATGGGCGCTGGGCCCTCGAATGATTCGATCGACGCTCCCGTGGTGGGAGCCCACTCGTGAAGTGGTCCAAGTGGACGAGCTCGTATCGTCAGCTTGCAGGTTTGACCGGCTGACGCAGCACCGTCTTCATCTTCTCCGGGGCGACCTTTCGGGGATCGCTCAGATAGATCTCGTGGTGTCGTCCGTTCCAGGTGAGTCCCCGAGCAGGCATCACCTTGTCGTGGAGGCGGGCAAGAGTGGCTGCCTCCGCGTCGTAGCTGCCGACGTGCAGGATCTGCAGCGACCTCCCCTCGTCCAACTCGATGGCTCTCACGCCGGCGATCGGGAGATCTGGCTTCTTCTTGGAGGCGTTGGCGAGGCTCTGTGCGATGTCATCGTCATTCACCGGATCGGGTAGCGGGATCATCATGGTCCAGTCCCACTCGCCCTTCTTGCGTTCGATGAAGACCGAGGGATCGGCGCTAGACCATAGGCCTTCGAGTGGACCGACCACGAAGTCCCCGCCGCGGCGCGCCTTGAGCGCGAACTTGATCGCATAAGCGCCCGCGTAGAGGGCTTCGACCGCCGCCGAGTAGTCGGGTGACGTGTTGGGGTCACCATGCCCATCGATCGCCAGGTAGGTCATAGTTGGGACGTCGACTTCGGTGAACTCCTTCGATCCTGGCTGGTAGAGGTCCTTGCGGTCCTTCTTCAGGTCGATCTTCACTTCTTCTCCTTGCTTTGGGCAGTGCAAGTGGGACGGTCTATGAGGTCTTGGGTCCACACGAGGTCCGCCTCGTGGCGCGCCAGTTCGTAGTCAAAGACCACGTGCGCATGCTCGACGTCGGTGGCTTCGCGAGCCTGCCGCAGCCAGGCGATTTGCGAGTTGAGTGCGTCGATCCGTTGGCGAAGTGCTGCCAAGAGGGCGGGATCGTCAAGGTGCGCGTAGGCACCGAGCGCGGGAAGTGCACTTGCCGACGGCGGATCGGGCCTGCTGATGCGTTCTGCGGCAGCCTCACGAAGTTCTTGCTCACCGGCGTCGGTGAGCTGAAAGACGGTCCTCCGCCCCTCGGATTGAGCAGCTGGCTTAATCAGTCCTCGGTCCGCGAGGCGCTTGAGGACGTAGTAGATCGACGAGAACGCCAACGAGGTCCACTCTCGGTAGCCGCGCTGGTCGATCACGCGATCAAGGTCGTATCCATGGCGGGGACACTCAGCCAAGAGCCCCAAGACGACGACGTCAGCATCTGAAGCCATGCCAGTACTCTAGCGCTAGAGTACTGTTCGATCAGCGTCTCCGGTCAGTACATCTAGACGTACCACTGGGGCTCTTCACCTGCTCGGGCCGGGAGGCCCGGTCACGCCCGACCCGGACGCCGGCGGTGCGGCGTCGCCGCGGCTCGAGGCGCCCGGATCGACGTTGATGTTGCGAAGATGCTTGCGCATGGACCGGTAGAGGAACAGGCACACGACGATCAGCCCGGCCACGATCAGGAACGCGATGATTCCCGGGCCGTCGGCACCAGGCCGCAGATCCATGTTCGATCCGGCGACGACGAGCCCGGCCGCGCTCATCGGGGCACCGGTCCGGCGCCAACGCCGAGGACGACGCCGGCGAACAGGTCCTCCTCGGGTAGCGCGCTCTCGACGTGCGAGCGGGCCAGCTCGTAGTCCTCGGTGGGCCAGGCCAGCATGTGCACGTCGAGCGGGACGGTGAACCAGCCACCCTCCGGGTCGACCTGCGTCGCGTGCGCGAGCAGC
>Ga0136638_10000051_pt1 | contig 17260 bp, 17 predicted proteins | sample AntDrymUQ8582206_2_FD_104671 | JGI IMG/M metagenome (GOLD analysis project Ga0136638, IMG submission 104671) | Polar desert sand microbial communities from Dry Valleys, Antarctica - metaG UQ858 (22.06) | ecosystem: Environmental > Terrestrial > Soil > Desert | place: Antarctica: Dry Valley...
AGAAATCGGCAACGCGGGCTTTATCAACTGTATTGTCGAGTGCCGGTGTGTCCATCGTTATGGTCACGGTCGACCACGATTACATCGTCTCCGCAAACAGTTCTCGTCCGATTAGCATTCTTCGAATTTCGCTGGTTCCTGCACCGATCTCGTAAAGCTTTGCATCGCGCCACAGGCGGCCGGTTGGGTAATCGTTGACGTAGCCGTTGCCGCCCAAGGTCTGGATGGCTTCGCCGGCCATCCACGTTGCTTTCTCCGCCGAGTACAAAATTGCACCGGCGGCGTCTTTACGCAGCGCGCGCATGGTGTCGGGAGTGGCACGATCGCACGCACGGCCGACTTCGTAGACGTAGGCGCGGCAGGCCATCATCGTGGTGTACATGTCGGCGAGCTTGCCCTGCATCAGCTGAAACTCTCCGATCGATTGGCCGAATTGCTTGCGCTCGTGCACATAGGGCAAAACTGCATCCATGCAGGAAGACATGATGCCGAGCGGCCCGCCGCTCAACACCGCGCGTTCGAAGTCGAGGCCCGACATCAGCACTCTGGCGCCACCGCCTTCATCGCCAAGCACGTTTTCGATCGGCACTTCGACGTTATTGAACACCAGCTCGCCGGTGTGCGAGCCGCGCATGCCGAGCTTGTCGAGTTTCTGCGCGACCGAAAATCCGGTCATGTTCTTTTCGACAATGAAGGTCGTCATGCCGCGCGCGCCCATCTGCGGGTCGGTCTTGCCGTAAACCACCAGCACGTCGCAATCCGGGCCGTTGGTGATCCACATCTTGGTACCGTTTAATACGAAGTGGTCACCTTTCGCATCGGCGCGCAGGCGCATGCTGACGACATCTGAACCGGCGTTCGTTTCGCTCATCGCCAGCGCGCCGACGTGCTCGCCATTTACCAGTTTCGGCAAATATTTCTTTCTTTGCAAGGCATTGCCATTGCGCCGAATCTGATTGACGCACAGATTCGAATGCGCGCCGTACGACAGGCCGACCGACGCACTCGCGCGCGATATTTCTTCCATCGCGACGATGTGTGCCAGATAGCCGAGCGCGGCACCTCCATATTCTTCCTCGACGGTAATGCCGAGAACTCCGAGCTCACCCAGCTTGCGCCATAGTTCCATGGGAAACTGATCGGAGCGATCGATCTCGGCTGCGCGCGGAGCGATCTCGGCCTGCGCAAAGTCGTGCACGGCTTCACGCAGCGCGTTGATGTCGTCGCCGAGATGAAAATCGAGGCCTGGTAATTGCATTGCTATCTAGCGCGCGTCCTGGGTTGGCACGTCATAGCCGGGCGCGGCGCGCCCATCGGATAAACGAATCGCACCGCGAATCAGCCGGTACATCACCCACAGCCACACACTCACCAGCGTCAGGCCGCCCAGAACGGCGGGGCCAAGCACCTCCCACGGGATGTCGAAATATTGTGCGGATCGCGCCGTGCTGTCGAGCTCGAATGCATACGGAATCATCACTGCAAGCAACACGGCAATGACAACGACCCAGGTGGCGAACCACCACCAGAAGGTATTGATCAGCCACCGATAGTGCGACGACAGCAGGGCCGGGACGTCGGCTCGCTTGACGTAGGCCATCACGACTCCGATCAGCGCCGGCCAAACTAAAAACAGACCGATTGCATACAGGCTATAGGTGATGCCCACCAGGGTGAAACCTCGCGATGATGGAACCGGCACGTCGGGCTGAATCGTGTTCATCGGAACCCCAGTCGCTCTCGTTGAAGCAAGGCTAGGTGAAGAAAAGATACGGCGATGGTAGCGCTTCGCGCCACGCTCGAGTGCCCCTCGCGCTACGCTCGCCCGATGAAGACCCGCACCGCCCAGTCCATCCTGAAAGACACGTTTGGCTACGATCATTTTCTCGGCTTTCAGTCGGAAGTCATCGAGCACATCTGCGAGGGCGGCGACGCGCTGGTGCTGATGCCCACCGGCGGCGGAAAATCATTGACTTATCAGATTCCCGCAATGCTGCGCAATGGCGTCGGCATTGTCGTTTCACCATTGATCGCATTGATGCAGGACCAGGTGATGGCGCTCAGTGAAGCGGGCGTACGCGCGGCATTCCTGAATTCGAGTCTGTCGTCATCTGAGGCTGCCAAGGTTGAAAGTCAAACGCGCAACGGCGAGCTCGATCTTGTCTACATCGCTCCCGAACGTTTGATGAGCGAACGCTGTCAGCGGTTGCTGAGCGAAGTTCAGCAAGGCGTCGGGTTGGCATTGTTCGCAATCGACGAAGCGCACTGTGTTTCACAGTGGGGCCACGACTTTCGCCCCGAATACGGTCAGCTCGCTGTGTTGCGCGAGCGCTATGCGAGCGTCCCGCGCATTGCGCTTACTGCAACGGCGGATGGTCCGACGCGGCAGGAAATTGTCGAACGGCTGCTGCTCGATCCGCGCGTGTTTGTCGCGAGCTTCGACCGCCCGAACATTCGCTATCGAATTGTAGAAAAGCGCGATGCGCGCGATCAGCTGCTGCGCTTTCTGCGTGAAGAGCACGCGGATCATTCGGGCATCGTCTACTGCCTGGCGCGCAACACGGTCGATGAAGTCGCGATGCTGCTGGGTACCAGCGGGGTTCGCGCACTGCCGTATCACGCCGGCATGGACTCGGTGACGCGCGCCACGAATCAGCGTGAATTCCTGCAGGAAGATGCGCGCGTGATGGTCGCGACCATCGCGTTCGGCATGGGAATCGACAAGCCCGATGTGCGTTTCGTGGCGCATCTCGACATGCCCAAGAGCATCGAAGGTTATTTTCAGGAGACTGGTCGCGCTGGTCGCGACGGCGCGCCGGCCGACGCCTGGATGACGTACGGGCTGGCCGACGTCGTTCAACAGCGCCGCCTGATCGAAATGTCGGACGCTGATGCGCTATACAAGCGACTGTGCGGAGCGAAGCTCGACGCGATGCTCGGCCTGGCGGAAGCGGCGGATTGCCGGCGCGTAAGACTGCTGGCGTATTTCGGCGAGTCGAGCCAGCCTTGCGGCAACTGCGACAACTGCCTGTCGCCGCCGCAGCGCGCCGACGCAACCGAGGCCGCGCGCAAGCTGCTGTCGTGTATTTATCGCTGCGAACGCGGCAGCGGCTTCGGATTTGCCGCGACCCACATCATCGATGTGTTGCGCGGCAAGCAGTCCGACAAAGTCGCCAAGTTCGGGCACGAACGACTGTCAACGTTCGGCATCGGCGCTGAGTTGTCGGAAGCCCAGTGGCGCCTGTTGTTGCGGCATCTGGTCGCGCAGCACATCGTTGAAGTAGATCATTCAACCTTCAACGTATTGCGTCTGACAGAGGCGAGCCGGGCGGTGCTGCGTGGGGAGCGCGCGATTGAGCTGCGGCAACAAAGTGAGGAGCCGCACCGCCGTCGGGCCAGACAGCGTGCCACGTCATCACCGGCGGACGATCCTTTGTTCGAGAAGCTGCGAGGCTGGCGCGCAGCGGTCGCGAAAGAACACGAACTTCCGGCGTTCGTCGTGTTTCACGATGGGACGTTGAGGGCGATTGCGCAGATGCGGCCAAAGTCTCTGCAGCAATTGCGCACGATTTCGGGAGTGGGCGAGAAGAAGCTGGCAAGCTACGGCGACGCTTTGTTGGCGCTGCTGCGCGCCGCTTGACGTGGAAAAACTTTGAACCCAAACGAACACGAACTTCAGTATCCATGGAACGAGCCGCCCGCTACTGGCGACTGGCTCACGCTGCGCCCCGGCGTGCACTGGGTGCGCATGCCGCTGCCGTTCGCGCTCGACCACATCAACTTATGGGTGCTCGACGATGAGATCGACGGCCGTGCCGGCTACACGCTGATCGACTGCGGAATCACCAGTGACGCCACCAAGCGTGCGTGGACTCACCTGTTCGATGGTGCGTTCAATGGCAAGCCATTGTTGCGCATCATCTGCACCCACTTTCATCCGGATCATTTTGGTCTCGCGCACTGGTTGACAGCGGGCGGCGAGACCGCCCGCTGGCGCGTGCCGCTATGGATGACGGCGACCGAATATGCGTTCGGCCGTTATCTGTCTGCCGGAGGTGGCGACAACATCAGCGGCGAGTCGGCAGCGCGCCATTTTTCTCGCAATGGCTTGAGCGACGGCGCGGCTTTGCAGCAGGTTCGCGAGCGCGGCTCGGGCTATTACCCCGGGCTGGTTCCTGCGGTGCCCTCGAGTTTTCATCGCATTTACGAAGGCGATGAGGTCGCGATCGGGCCACCGCACGCCAGCCGCCTGTTTCGCATCATCGTCGGGTTTGGCCACGCACCCGAGCATGCTTCGCTGTACTGCGAAGAAGATCGCTTGCTCATCACCGGCGATATGGTGCTGCCTCGCATCTCGACCAATGTCAGCGTGTTCGACCTCGAGCCCGACGCTGATCCGCTGCCACGCTACTTGCGTTCGCTCGATCGGCTATTGGTATTGCCCGCAGACACTTTGGTTTTGCCGTCGCATGGCAAGCCGTTCATCGGGCTGCATCAACGCATCGCGCAACAGCATCGGCACCATGCGGAGCGATACGACGAAGTGCTCGCAGCATGTGCGACGTCGCAGAGTGCAGCGAACATCGTGCCGATTCTGTTTAAGCGCCAGCTCGATCATCATCAAATAACTTTTGCGCTCGGGGAGGCGCTTGCGCACCTGCACGCGCTCTGGTACCAGGGCAAGCTCGCACGGCGCGATGAGGCCGGCGTTTATCGCTTCGGTGCGAAGTGATCTACCTACGCGGCTTTATTTCTTGGAGCGCTTCGTTATAGCTGAGAGGAAAACAGCGCTGCCCCGCGTTCCTTCAGCTTCTCGTGCCACGGACGAGCTTCCCATTGTTCATACGTGATGCGACGCGACTGCTTCAGATCAAGTTCAAACGTTTCGGTTTGCTGGCGCGCGAAATCGGCGTCGTGGACGTTTAAATTCGCTTCGTCGTTCAGGTGGAACGAGCGCACATCGAAATTGGTCGATCCGACCGACGACCACAGCCCGTCGGCGATCAGCAGCTTCACGTGATACGTGGTCGGCTGAAATTCGTGAATCAGCGCACCTGCTTGCAGCAATGGTCCCCAGCTCGCGCGCGACGCATTGCGCACGAGATCGGTATCGTTATGTTGTCCGGGCAGAATCAGCCGCACACGTACGCCGCGCTTCATCGCGGTCACCAGCGCTTCGCTGGTGACTTCATCGGGCACGAAGTACGCCATTGCCAGATCGAGCGTCCTCGTCGCCGCCGCGATCGACAATAGATACATCAGGTGCATGCTCGCCGAGCCGCCCTGACTCGAGCTCTGAAACACCTGTGCGTACTGCTTGCCATACGTTTGCTGCGAAGGAAAATACTGTTCGCTGTGCAGTACCGAGCCGCTCACCTTGGTCCAGTTGTCCATGAACGCAGCCTGCATCTGCGCCACCGCCGGGCCCTCGATCCGATAATGGTTGTCGCGCCAGTGCTCCGGATCTTGCGCGTTGCCGGTCCAGTTGTCGGCAATGCCGACGCCGCCTGTGAATCCGATGCGGCCGTCGACCACCAGTAATTTGCGATGCGTGCGATTGTTGACCCGGCTGAGGTTGAACCAGCGCAATGGCCGATACACGCGGAAGTCGACGCCGGCCTGCTTCATCGCTTCGATCGACTCTTCGTCCATCTTCTGGCTACCGAGCCAATCGACCAGCACATTGACTTTGACCCCGGCCCTTGCGCGTTCGGAAAGTGCTGCCGCAAAGCGCTTGCCGATTTCTCCCGACCAGTAAATGTAGGTTTCGAAATCGATGGTTCGCTGCGCGCCTGAGATCGCCTGCAGCATCGAAGGGAAAATGCGTTCGCCGTTAATCAACGTCTCGACACGGTTACCGTCGATCAGCGGAGGGCCGAGCAGGACACTCATCGAGCGCAGAAACTGCTGATCGGCCACTGCGTAGAGGTGCGTCGGCCGCACGTCGATCTTCTTTTCGCTGCGCAGATTCAGAAGCAGCAGCGTGGCAAGCGCAGTCAAAACGATGGTCGCGAAGACCGGAAGCACGAGTCGCTGGATTTTCATCAGGCGCGGAGGATAGCGGTGAACGGCGCGTCGCATGCAAGAATCCAGCCACGAGAGAAAGGATCGAATCGGCAATGGCGAAAGACGAGTCTGCAAAGCGGCCGGAAAGACGGCGGGAAACGCTGCTGACCCATGGCGGCAATGCCGCGGTGGCCGGTCACGACTTCGTCAATCCGCCGATCGTGCGCGGCTCGACCGTGTTGCATGCGAACGTGGCGGACATGAAGGAGCGCTCGCGCCGCTATCGCAGCGATGAACCCGGGCCGGTCAACTATGGGCTGTTCGGCACCCCGACGCACCACGCTTTATTCGATCTGATGAGCGAACTCGAATGCGGTCATAGAAGCTGGGCGGTGCCTTCCGGGCTGGCCGCGTGCACGATGGCGATGATGGCCATGCTGCGCAGCGGTGATCATGTGCTCGTTTCGGATTCCGCCTACGGCCCCACACGCCGCTTTTGTATTGATGTTTTGCCACGCTACGGCGTGCAATGCAGTTTTTATTCCGCAACAGCAGGGCGCGAAATCGAAACGCTGTTTCGCCCCAACACGCGCCTGCTCTGGCTTGAATCCCCTGGGTCGCTGACGTTCGAGATGCAGGATGTGCCGGCGCTGGCCGAACTGGCACGTAAGCGCGGCGTCGCAACCGGCATCGACAACACGTGGGCGACGCCGCTTTACTTTCAGCCGCTTCGCTGCGGTGTCGACATCTGTGTGCACGCGGCCACCAAATACATCTGCGGCCACTCCGATACGTTGATGGGCACGGTGACGTGCAACGAAGCATCCTGGCCGCGGCTGCGCGAAACGGTGTTTACTTTCGGGCTGACTGTGAGCCCGGATGACGCCTATGTCGCATTGCGCGGGTTGCGGTCCCTTGGCGCGCGTCTGCGTCAGCACCGTGCAACTGCCGAGCGTTTGATCGAATGGCTGCTCGCGCAGTCCGAAGTCGAGCGAATTCTGTATCCGCCGCTGGCAGCCGACCCGGGCAATGCGCTATGGAAGCGCGACATGACCGGCGCCTCCGGCTTGTTCGGCATTGTGTTGCAGCCGAATGTCGGGGGAGTGCGACTCGAAGCGCTGGTCGACGCCGTTCAACTATTCGGTCGCGGCTATTCGTGGGGCGGCCACGAGAGTTTGCTGATCCCCGTGTCCCCCGAGCGCAGCATCGTTGCAGCTCCGTATCAAGGCCGGCTGTTTCGTATTTCTGCCGGGCTCGAGGATGTTGACGACCTGATTGACGATTTAAAACGGGGCTTCACCGCCCTGCGGGCAGCGTAAGCGCCCCGCGGATGCGACGCAGGTAGCCCAGCCCGACAATCGCGCGGTTGCCGTACCAGCTCGTCATTTCGCCGTCGACCAGCTGCACCGGCATATCGAGCTGTTCTTCCAACTCGGCAACATCTCGTTCACGAAACATGAAGGGCTCAGATGACAGAAGCACACGGTCGACATCTCGTGCAGCGGCTTGGATGTCCGGCACTTCCGGATAGCGCGCAGCGCCCGCCCAGCCGCCCGGCGCAGTCGGTACCTGCCAACTCACGCATGCCAGCGTGCGCGCGATGTAGGTGTCTGCGGCCACAGTCATCCAGGGCTTTTTCCAAATCAGATAAAGCACGCGTTCGCATGGCCATATGATTTCCCTGCAGGCATCCAGCTCGCGTCGCAACTCGCTAGCGAGTTGCTCGGCGCGCTCGCGCGCGTTAAAAATACCACCGAGCAGGTGAAACAGCGCAACGTTGTCGTCGGGCGCGTTTGGATGCGTAACGATGATTTGCGTGACGTCGCTGCGAATGTCTTCGACGGTTGAGTATTCGTTCTCATCGACGTTGACGATCACGTGCGTTGGCCGCAACGCGCGCAAAACGTCGAGCCTCACGTCCTTGGTGCCGCCGACCTTCGGTACGTTGCGCACTGGCGTGCGCGGGTGGATGCAAAAGCCAGTACGACCGACCACTTGTGCACCGAGTCCCAGCTCGAAAAGGAGCTCGGTGATCGACGGCACCAGCGAAACGATGCGAGCGTTGGCGCCGGCTGGTTGATGCGCGCACCCGGCGGCATCGATGTATGCCGGTACCTCGCCCATCTGTTCAGGCTGCTTCGGCAGCCCGCGGTTTTTGTTTGCGATTCGCCATCAGCCGATCGAAGATCCAGCGTGGCATCCATCGCAGCAGGATAGTGACGCAGCCCATTTGCCACGGAATGGTTCGATACGGCACGCCCGCGACAATCGCGTCGGCCGCACGCTCGGCAAATGCATCGACGTTCATCAGGAACGGCATGCGATAAGGATTCTGATTCGTCATTTCCGTGCGTATGAAACCCGGCGCAATCGTCACGACCCTGACGCCGTATTTCGCCATTTCGACCCGCAGGCTTTCGCAGTAAACGATCACGGCCGCCTTGGATGCGCAATAGGCGTCGGATCCCGGCAGGCCGCGCACGCCGGCAACGCTCGCGATACCGACCAGCGTTCCGCGACCCCGCGCCTTCATGCCGGCGATGAACGGATGAAAAGTCGTCGCCATCGCGAGCACGTTGGTGTTGATCACCTTGGCGAATTGATCGAGGTCTTCGTAGAACTCGGTCTTCACACCGATCGAGATGCCGGCATTCGCGATCACGATGTCGGCGCCGTCAACTGCCGAATCGAACGCCTGCGCTGCGCCGATCAGCGCGTCCTTGTCGGTGACATCGACGACGTATTTGTGATGCGAGCCCGGCAGGGCCGCTTCTATCGCGTCGAGCGCTTCGCGGCGTCGCGCGACCAGACCGAGGCAGGCGCCACGGGTTGCAAATTCATTGGCCAGCGCAGCACCGAGGCCGCTGGAGGCGCCTGTGATGAATACTTTCATAAGGCTGCACTGCTCGTACGCGATCGTCGCGCCGGCTCAATACCGGCTGCAGCAGGCGCGCACTCGCAGTGTCTAGTTAGGCGGCCGCCCTTCGGGCGGCCGTGCGAGCGGGCGCATGATAAGGGCAACGAAAACTTGGCGCTATTTTTTCCGTTCTGTGCGCGCGCGTTGAATCAGCGCATCGAGCACTGCCAGGCTTGCCTGGGCGCCGCCGACCATGGATGGCGCGGTAACGTACTTGCCATCGACTGCCATGCTCGGCGTGCCGTCGATTCTGTAGGCCTTCCATACTTGCGAAGCGCGGTTGGCTTTGGCGCCCACCGAGAACGAGTTGTAGGTGTCGAGCCACTGCTTGCGATCGATACCGTTGGCCGCGGCAAAGTCGGCGATCTCTTCCGGCTTCAGCATCGATGTTCGCTTGACCTGAATCGCCTCGAAAATTTTCGAATGCAACTCATTGGTCTTGCCGAGCGCTTCAAGAGTGTAGTAGGTGCGAACGTGCGGCACCGACTTTTCGTCCCACGAAATCGGCACGCGGCGGTACTCGACATCGGCCGGCAGCGTCTTTCTCCAGCCTTGCAACACCGGGTCGTACGACATGCAGTGCGGGCACGAGTACTGGAAAAATTCGACGACTTCGATCTTGTTGCCGGATTCGACCGGCTGCGAGGGCGTGACCGGGCGAAAATCCTTCATCTCCTGCAGCGGCCGGGCTTGCTGTGCCAGCGTGACGGCCGGCGCCAAGGTGACTGCAATCAACAATCGACGACGATTAGTCAACATTCCTGCTCTCCGTACTTTTGAAATTCATTGCAGATGTTCAATGCGATTTCGCAAACATGAGTATTGCAACAGCAACGGCTTTTAGACCGGTGCCGATGACAGGGGTTTCGGCCGTTATTTCAGGCGCTCATTTCAGACGAACCAGCTGAACGTCGATCCCATTTTCAGCCATCGTCTTGCGAATCCGGTTGACATCGTCCAGATTGCCGTAAGGGCCGAGCCGCACCCGATACAAGGTCGTGCCGTCCTGTTCGCGAGGAAATACGCGCGCATCGAAGCCAAGCAATGCCAGGCGAGCTCGCATTGAGTCGGCATCATCAGGCGTGCGAAATGCACCGGCCTGCAGCAGGAAGCGCGAATCTTCGACTGGAAACACGCTGCCTTTTTCGGCAGGCGGCGCCGCTTTCGGATCGGTCGCGGCATCGCTTTTCGCGGGCTCCGGCGCAACGGCCTTGGCTGGCGCCTGCGTGTACAGCGACTTGTTCGGATCGGGCAGTTGGCCGCCCGCCCCCGGCGGAATCACCGTTTCGCCAGCCGGCCTCACTTTGTTGACGAACGGTACCGGCGCATTGGTGATAAAAAGCGCCGCGGCGACCGCGATCGCCAGGCCGAGCACCAGCCCGGCGATGAAGCCGACCAGCGTGGTGCCTGACTGAAATTTTCGCTGCACCTGAATCAACGTGACATGTCCTTCGTATAGGGCCTTCACATCCGCTGCGGGGCTGACACGCCGATGAGCTTCAATCCATTGGCAAGCACCTGCCGCACGGCGAGCAGCAAATGCAACCGCGCACCACGCGCTGCGCCATCGTCCACCAGCACGCGCTCGGCATTGTAGTAGCCGTGAAAATCGGCAGCGAGCTCTTTTAGATACGACGTCACCTGATGCGGAGCGAGCTCGCCGGCAGCGTCCGCGATCGCTGCCGGATAGTCAGCCAACCGGTTCATCAGCGAATATTCGCGCGCACCTTGCAGCGGCGAAAGATCAGCCGGTGGCCCGCTCGCCGACGACGGCACGGCGAATCCCTTTTCCTGCGCCTGCGCGAACACCGAGCAGATACGCGCGTGCGCGTACTGCACGTAGTAAACCGGATTTTCATCGGATTGCGACACTGCAAGATCGACGTCAAACACGAATTCCGCGTCTGGTTTGCGCGCGATCAGAAAAAATCGCGCGGCGTCACGACCGACCCAGTCGAGAAGATCGCGCAGCGTGACGTAGGTACCGGCGCGTTTGCTCATCTTCACCTCTTCGGCGCCTTTTGTGACACGTAACATCTTGTGCAGCATGTAATCGGGATAGCCGGGAGGAACCGCAATGCCGAGCGACTTTGCCGACGCCACTAATCCGGCGCGCACACGTGCGATGGTTCCGTAGTGATCACTGCCCTGTACGTTGATCACCTTGTCGTACCCGCGCTGCAGCTTCGTGAGGTGGTACGCAACGTCGGGTACGAAGTAGGTATAGGTGCCGTCCGATTTGCGCATCACGCGGTCTTTGTCGTCAGTCGACGGCCCTCCGTGACCCGCTAGCTCGGGCAGCGAGCCGAGCGCGGTCGTTTTAAGCCAAAGCGCCCCTTCGTGCACGTACGTCATGCCCGAAGCGGTCATTGCGTCTACCGCGGCCTCGACCTTGCGGTCGCGATAAAGCGAGGACTCGAGGAAGAAACTGTCGAAGCGCACGCCGAGCGCTGCGAGGTCGCGGTCCTGCTCGTTGCGCAAGTACGCGACGGCGAAGCGTTCGATGCAGTCAAGGTCTGCGGCGTTGGCGCTGGCGGTAACTTCGCCCCCGTCACGCTCGATCGTGGCGCGTGCCAGAAAGTCGCGTGCAATCTCGCCGATGTATTCGCCGCGATACCCGGTTTCGGGAAACTCGATACTCTGACCCAGCAGCTCGTAGGCGCGCGCCTGCACCGAGTGCGCCAGGTTTGCGATCTGCGCGCCGGCGTCGTTGTAATAGAACTCGCGGGTGACCTGCCAACCCTGTGCAGTCAGCAGATTGCCCAGCGCGTCGCCGAGTGCGGCCTGACGCGCGTGGCCCAGATGCAGCGGCCCGGTCGGATTGGCGGACACGAACTCGACCATCACCTTTTTTCCGGCGTGTGCCGCAGTCACGCCGAACTGCTCGCCTGCGCGCAGGATTGCTTGCACCACTTCGTGCTTCGCTGCTGCGGCGAGCCGCAGGTTTATAAACCCGGGGCCGGCGATTTCGATGGAGTCGATCAAAGCAGTGCCTGCAGGATCTGCTCGTATGGCGCTGACGAGCGCAGCCGCTACTTCACGCGGATTCTTCTTTTGCGACTTGGCGATCTGCAAAGCCACAGTGGTGGCTACGTCGCCATGCGCTTCGACCTTCGGCCGCTCGAGCACGATCGGAATGCCCGTTACGCCAAGCTGCGCGCAAGCGCTTTCGATCAAACCAACGAGCTGTTGCTTGTGTGAGGGAAGCATCACGGTAGGTTGCGCCAACCGCGCACGGCCGCGCAGTTTACTTAAGCGATGATTTACTTGGCGACCCGTAGAATCAACGGCAAGGCGGCAAACAGATCGACTGATGAGGCGCAGCGAACTCGACCATATCGTCATCGCATGTTCGGATCTTGATGACGGCATCAATTGGGTTGACCAACAGCTTGGAGCGCGCCCGGTTCCCGGCGGCCAGCATGTTGCAATGGGAACGCACAACGCCTTGCTCAAACTCGGCGCGCGCTGCTATCTCGAGGTGATTGCGGTCGACGCTGCCGGCGTCGAGCCGATTCGTCCGCGCTGGTTTGCGCTCGATGAAGCCGACATGCAATCACAGCTGTCCAAAGGGCCGCGCCTGGTCACGTGGGCGGTTCGGTGCGAATCGCTCGCCAACGCATGCGCGCGGGTGCCGGACCTCGGCGACATCATGACGATGAGCCGCGGTGATTTTCACTGGAAGATTGCGGTGCCCGAAACCGGCGCATTGGCCTGGGGCGGCGTGCTACCCACAGGGATTCAATGGATTGCGGGCGACGATGGCACCGTGCGCCATCCGTGCGACGTGCTCGAAGACAGTGGCTGCGAGTTGACGCGACTCGAACTATCGCATCCGGCGGCGGTGCTCGGCACCAGCGGCATCATGGGGATGTTTCGTGAGTTGAAAATCTTCGGCCCCGTTGATCTGGCGCCGGGACCGAAAAGACTGGCGGCCACGATCAATACTTCAAACGGTGAAGTCGTTTTGAGTTAGGCGCTTCTGAACTAATGCCCGATCAGCTTCAATACGGGCACCACGCCGCCGGTTTCAATGCCGCGATAGTTGCGAATCGGCGGACAGTCGTACGCAGCCAGCGGCGTGCCGCTTGGATCGTCGAGCAAGTCGAGCTGCTCCAGCACCTCTACTGTGGCCGCGTGCACTGCGCGCGTGTTGCCATCGGCGATCCGGATCGCAATGCCAAGCCCTTGCGAGCGCACGCCGATCGCCTGCATTCCATCAGCGCCGACCTTGCTGATCCAGTCGCCACGACCGCTCTGCATGATCGCAAGATCGGCGCGGCGCGTACCCGATACCAGGTCGGGATGGTGGCCCATCGCGTACGTGATGGTTTGCATTTCAAGCGAGTCTTCGGCGGCGATGCGTGCATAAAGTTGCGCCAGCCGTTTCAGCGGCATCGCGAAGTTGGGAGCGCTGCAGCCGTCGATGCCCTGCGCGATCGGATCGCCGTGGGCGAAGCGCGCAACCGTGGTGCGAATCCTTTGCTGCAACGGGTGGCCGCTGTCGAGGTAATTTCGAGTCGGTAGATCGTGCATGCGGCAGTAGGCGAGAAATCCGGCGTGCTTGCCTGAGCAGTTGTGATGCAGCGCGCTCCATGCAATGCCCAGTGGCGCGGCGGTCTCGGTAGCCGCGTAAAAACTGGGCGCGTGGCAGCCGCACTGAAGTGCCGACTCGTCCATTCCTATGCGCGACAGCATGCGCTGCACGATGGAAACGTGCATCCCTTCACCGCTGTGGCTGGCGCACATCAGCGCCATCTCGTGCGAGCCAAAGCCGTAGTGAGCAAGCCCGCCGTCTTCGACGAAGGGCAGCGCCTGCAGCGGCTTCAGTGCGCTGCGCGTGAAGTTAACGGAGTCCGGGTCTCCTGTCGATGCGACCAGTCGTCCGCTGGCGTCAACCACGGCGACCGAGCCGTAATGCACACATTCCGTCGTACCGCCACGCGTGGTTTCAACCAGTGGAACGTGGCGCGGGATCATTGCTTGAAGCGCATCTGTAGATATTGCTCAGACTTGATTATCGACGCCACCGAGGACAGAAATTCTGTACCGAGCGTTGGTTGTTGTTCTTCGTATCGGTCTTATGCAGCGGCCAGATCATCCGGTATGCGCCGCAGAATTACAACCCGCAGAAACAGTGCGCGATCGGCAACCGGTTACAGCGCTTTCCCCAGGAAAGTGCTCAACGGGTGCTCCTGAAGTTCGCCAAACGCGGCAATCGGAACGAACCCGGCACGGCGATAGACGGCGTTGGCCTCGGGCTGCCTGGGGCCCGTTTCGAGCACGAGGCGAGTAATGCCTAGCTGCTTTGCCTCGGCTTCAAGCGCAGCCAGCAAAACCTGCCCCAAGTTGTGGCCGCGCGAATCGAGCTCGACAAACATTCGCTTGATCTCGGCTGTATCAGCATCGAGGCAGCGCACCGCCCCGCAGCCGATCGGGGCGCCGTGCCTGTAGACGACCAGAAACGCGCCTCGGCCATCTTCGACCTCCCGCGCATCCAAGCTGAAATGCTCTGTTGTTCCGTCCTCGGGGTATCGCTCGAGCAACTCGGCGTTCAATGCGCCAATCAAGCGGGAAGCTGTTGCAGACAAAATGCTCTTGCGCCGAATCTCCACAGCGGGCGGTGGCATTGAATCGTGCGCTGCGTTCAAACTCAGCGCCGTTGACTATGCGGGCTGCGGCGCTGCACCGCTCGCCTTCAAGCGGGCAGCAATTTCCTTGCGGTAGCGGTTCAGATCCTGCACCGACGTGAAGGTGCGCTCGAACAGCAGCGACAGGTTGTGCAGGATGCGCTCGACGACTTTGGTTTCCCACTCCTTATCGAACTTTATTTGCACGTCGAGCCAGTGTTCGAGCCAATCCGGGTCGGGCAGGCGTGACTGGACCGTGTCATGTGGGAAAAGCGATTGATTCACGTGCAGATTGGTCGGGTGCAGCGCCTTGTCGGTGCGCTTGGCTGATGCCATTAGCACTCCGATCTTGGCGAACGCGGCGCGTGCCGTATCTCCCAACTCGGACAGCGATTTTTTCATGTAGCGCAGATAAGCGCCGCCGTGGCGCGCCTCGTCCTGCGACAACAACCGATAAATCGCCTTGATCACCGGCTCGGTGTGCCACTCGGACGCACGCCGGTACCAGTGGTTGAGGCGCACCTCGCCGCAGAAATGCATCATCAAAGTTTCAAGGCGCGGCGCCGGATCGAATTCAAAGCGCACCGCGTGGAGTTCCTCCTCCGTGGGCACGAGGTCGGGCCGGAAGCGACGCAGGTATTCCATTAGGACCAGCGCGTGCTTCTGCTCCTCAAAAAACCAAACCGACATAAACGCTGAAAAATCCGAATCCCCACGGTTGTCGCGCAAAAACATCTCGGTCGCCGGTAACGCCGACCACTCGGTGATCGCATTCATCTTTATCGTCTGAGCCTGCTCCTGGGACAGCAAGCTGTCGTCGAAATCGGCCCATGGCACATCTGTTTCCAGATTCCAGCGGACCGACTCGAGCGATCGAAATATGTCGGGGTAGAGCAAAGGCGTCATTTAAAGTCTCCGCGTACCTGCCCTGGCGTATGAAACTAGATGCATAGAATCAGGACGCCGGGCATCGGCAGCTTCTCGTAAAGTTCTTCGAACGCCGACCGGCCGTCATTGCGTGAACTGTATATGACCGGCGCCGTAAATCTTCGCTCCCATCCGGCCAGGCATTTATCTTAAAACCGATGTTTCAGGCAGGACAGTATGAGCATCCTTGCAAACGGCGTGCGTGACGCCCAAATGGAACCGCGAAGCCCTTACTGGATTGCCCCAGTGCCAAACCCGGACTTACCGGCACCGACTCTCGCGATCATCGTGCGGACTCGCTGCGCCTGTCTCTCCGAATTAGCGCGTACGCCGAGTGGTTGTGAATCGACTCAAAGTTCTCGGCTTCGATGGTGTAGACCAGAATGCGCGTGTCGTTGTTCAGCGCCAGTGCAACGTCGCGCACAACGTCTTCGACAAACTTGGGATTGTTGTAGGCGCGCTCCGTCACGTATTTTTCATCGGGCCGCTTGAGCAAACCCCACAACTCGCATGACGATGCATCTTCGGCAACGCGGATCTGATCCTCGACCGTCATTTCGCTCGCCAGCTCAGCGTCGATCGAAATATGCGAGCGCTGGTTGTGAGCTCCGTAGTCCGAAACCTTTTTGCTGCAAGGGCAGAGGCTGGTTACAGGCACCACTACCTTCTGCCGAAATCGAGTGGTCCGGCCGTCGGTTTCGGCGCCGAACGTCAGCTGATAATCCATCAGGCTCTCAACGCCCGACACCGGCGCAGTCTTGGTCACAAAAAACGGCATGCGCATTTCAATCTGGCCGCTTTGCGCGTCGAGTCGCTCGGTCATGCGCGTGAGCAGAAGCGTGAGCGAGCTCATCGACAGCGGCTCGCGATGATTCTGCAGCACGTCGACGAAGCGCGACATGTGAGTGCCTTTTTTATCGGCAGGCAGCGCCACGAACATGTCGATCGAAGCGACCGATGGTTGCGGTCCGCGCGCGCTCGCCACCTGAATCGGATGCGTCAATGACTTTATGCCGACGCGCTGGATAACGAGGTTGCGACGGTCGGCACCCGACTGCACGTCGGCCAGAAACAAGTCGTCGGGCGCGTTCATTTCAAGTTCTGCGGCACCGTCAGCAGTGTTTCGATCCGGCTCGTCACGCGCTTGTCGAGCGGCGTTGTGTCGCTCGCAAATGAAGCAACCACTTTGCCGTCACGATCGATTAGATATTTGTGGAAGTTCCATTTTGGGGGCTGCCCGGTCGATTTCGCGAGAGCGGTGAAGAAAGGATTGGCCGCTGTGCCGGTGACCGACGACTTTGCGAACATCGGGAACTTGACGCCGTAAGTGTTGAAGCAAAAATCGGCAATGTCCGTGTTGTTCGCTTTTTCCTGATTTCCGAAGTCAGCCGAAGGAAAACCGAGAACCGTCAGACCGCGCGCGGCATACTGTGCGTGCAGCTTCTCGAGCCCGGCGTACTGAGGAGTGAAGCCGCAATAGCTGGCAGTATTGACCACGAGCAGCACACGCCCCTGGTACTGGCACAGCGGCTGCGGCGACTCGTCCTGCAGGCGTGGAAAAGTGTGGTTCAGAAGGGCAGAACATTGCTGTGCATCAGCGGGCATGACTACTCCCGCGCCCCAGATGGCGATGGCAAAAGACAGAGCAGAAAACAAACGCTTCGACATGACCCTCGTATCGTGCCGCTTACCTGCGTAGCAGGCGCGAATTCTAACCGTTGTACGAAGTGTGAAGCCGGGCGAAAGGATGGGCGAAATGAGGCTTGATCAACGCGTTGCT
>Ga0136638_10000052_pt1 | contig 17260 bp, 11 predicted proteins | sample AntDrymUQ8582206_2_FD_104671 | JGI IMG/M metagenome (GOLD analysis project Ga0136638, IMG submission 104671) | Polar desert sand microbial communities from Dry Valleys, Antarctica - metaG UQ858 (22.06) | ecosystem: Environmental > Terrestrial > Soil > Desert | place: Antarctica: Dry Valley...
CTTGAAAAACGGCACCTGCTCGAGCTTGTCGTCGGGCACCGGTATCGCAAAGCGATCACGAAACTCGCGAATTGCCGCGTCGTCGAGCTTCTTCAACTGATGCGTCGGATTTTTTCCCTCTCCCACTTTGCCCATGCCGTAGCCCTTGACGGTCTTCGCCAATATCACGGTCGGCTGAGCGGTGTGCTTTGCAGCTGCCGCGTACGCGGCAAAAATTTTATGAGGATCGTGACCGCCTCGGTTGAGCCGCCAGATGTCGTCATCGCTCATGCGCGACACCATTTCCAGCAGCTTCGGATCTTTGCCGAAAAAATTCTTGCGCACGAACGCACCGTCGTTGGCTTTGAAGTTTTGATATTCGCCGTCAACGGTTTCCTCCATGACGCGCAACAATCGCCCTTCGTGATCGCGCGCCAGCAAGGGATCCCAATAGGAACCCCAGATTAGTTTGATCACGTTCCAGCCGGCGCCGCGAAACGTCCCTTCTAGCTCCTGAATGATCTTGCCGTTGCCGCGCACCGGACCATCGAGCCGCTGCAGGTTGCAATTGACGACGAAAATCAGGTTATCGAGCTTCTCGCGCGCGGCCAGACCGATCGCACCCAGCGACTCAGGCTCGTCCATTTCGCCGTCGCCGCAGAACACCCAAACCTTGCGCCCTTCGGTGTTGGCAATGCCGCGCGCGTGCAAGTACTTCAGAAAACGGGCTTGATAAATTCCCTGGATCGGACCGAGCCCCATCGACACGGTGGGGAATTGCCAGAATTCGGGCATCAACTTCGGATGCGGATACGACGTCACGCCTTTGCCGTCGACGTCGCGCCTGAAATTAACGAGCTGCTCTTCGCTTAACCGCCCTTCAAAAAAAGCGCGTGCGTAAACGCCCGCGGCGCAATGCCCCTGAAAGTAAATCAGGTCGCCCCCAAAGTCGGCTGACGGCGCGCGCCAAAAGTGGTTGAACCCTACTTCCATCAGCGTGCTCGAAGACGCATAACTCGCGATGTGCCCGCCGAGTTCACCTTCGCCGCGATTCGCACGGACCACGATCGCCATCGCATTCCAGCGGTTGTACGAGCGAATCCGCTCTTCGAGCGCGGCGTCGCCAGGTGAGTCTTCTTCGAGATGGGGCGGAATCGTGTTGATGTATGCGGTGTTCGCCGAATACGGAATGTGCGTTCCAGAACGACGCGCCTTGTCGATCAACGCTTCCAACAGAAAGTGCGCGCGCTGCGGGCCCTCGCGCTCGATTACAGCTTCAAGCGCGTCGACCCACTCCGAAGTTTCGAGAGCGTCGGCGTCGTTGGCCGCGGGTTGAAAAAGTGCGGACATGATGTCTCCTGGCGTTTTTGTGACGATACCAGCCGTTGCCCAATTTTCAAATAGCGGCATTCGTTTTCATAATGTAAAACGCCAGCCATTCACGGTAGCGAGCTAGTGCAAGCGCCTGTTCATAATAGGCGCGCTTGTTTGCCCAAAATGGACTCGGCGCGATGGCTGCACGCTCGACGCAACCGACTGACTCTGTGCTGCTCGCATTTGACCGCGTAGCGCGCGCGAAGGAGAGTCGGTTCGACCTCAGCCGGTACGCGCACCTGATTGCAATACTGTTGCTGGCCGCAGCGATCGCCGGGCTTGCCTACGTGCTGATCAAGGAAGACCATGCGATGCAACGCGATTTTCTGGCGCGCGACGTCGATAGTCTCGCGCAGTCGCTTTCGCTGCGATTGCAGGCAATGACTGAGGCGACCACTAGCATCGGGCTCGAAATCGGCGATGCGAAGTACAACGAGAGCCGATTTGCCTCGACCGGGCGCGAGCTGATGATGTCGAAGCCCGAGCTGCTGCACGTGGCATACGTCGATGGCCGCAATCGTGTGAGGTGGTCGGTTCAATCACCGAATCCATTGGCAGACTGGGCGCGTCCCGCCGCGTCCGAGATCGGCGCCGAAGTGACGCGCTCGTTTATCAAGCAAGCGCGCGAAAGGCATTCAAGCTTCTTCTCGCCACCGTACGAAGACGTCTCGCGGCCAAGCTCAGATCACGGCAGTCCATTTTCGGATTTGATCACGCCGGTGTTTAGCGACGACCGCTACGTCGGCGCAGTGCTGGCACGCGTCTCGCTGCCCGAACTGTTGCGGCAGACCGTCAAGCCCGAGTTCGGCCAACGCTATCGAATCGCGATCCGCGATGACGACGGTACTGTGCTGGCCGCATCGACCAGCAGCGAAACACCAGCCGACGAGCCGCGCTATGCGGTCCGTGTCCCACTGCTGTCGGACGGGATCAGCGTGCAAGCCTCCCCGTTTCGGCAGCGCTCACCCGTGCTCGGCGACACGCTCTCGTGGTTGGTGGTGGGGCTGACGTTGATCGTGATGGTCACGCTGGCCGCACTGGCACGGCGCGACGTCAAGCAGGCACAGGTCGAGCGGGTGCTAAGAACCGAAACGGCGTTTCGCCGCGCTATGGAAGACTCGCTGGCGACTGGCATGGGCGTGCTGGATCGCGACGGGACGCTGCGTCACGTCAATCAGGCTTTCGTGCAAATGACCGGCTGGCCGGTTGATGAGCTGGTCGGAAAATCCCCGCCGTTTCCCTACTGGCCGCCCAATCGTCACGCCGAGTACCAATCGAAACTCGCGATCGTGCTGGCGGGCCAGGCGCCTACCAGCGGCGTCGAGCTGAAGGTTTTGCGGCGCGACGGCACGCTGTTCGATGCACGCATGTATTTTTCCGCGCTGCTCGCCGACGACGGTGAACAACTAGGCTGGATGTCCGCAATGACCGACATCACCGAGCCGAACCGCATCAGCGAACAACTCGCCGCCGCGCACGAACGCTTTACAACGGTGCTCGAATCGCTGGACGCTGCGGTGTCGGTGGTGGCCGACGACCGCGGTGACGAATTGCTGTTTGCCAATCGCAGCTATCGTGATCTGTATGGCTCAACGCCGGGGGGACATCGCCGCCTGCGCGGGGCGCAAGCGGCGCACGCCGCAGCCGGCGAAGCATTCGATGCCGATGTCTCGCGCTGGTTCGACGTGCGCACGCGCGATGTGCGCTGGGTCGATGGCCGCGATGTGCGGCTGCAGATTGCCACTGACATCACTGAGCGCAAGGCGACCGAGAACATGGTGCGTCAGCAACAGGAAAAGGTCGAGTTGACTTCGCGGCTGATGACAATGGGTGAGATGGCGTCGTCGCTGGCGCATGAGCTCAATCAGCCGCTGACCGCGATCACCAACTACAGTCTTGGCGCAGTCTCCCGCATGAAGGAAGGGGACGTATCGAACGACGAGCTGCTGCCGGCGCTCGAAAAGACCGCCGGTCAGGCGCAGCGCGCGGGCAACATCATTCGACGCATCCGCGAGTTCGTGAAGCGTTCGGAACCCCGGCGGCGCCCGACCGAGGTCGCGCGCGTGGTCGAGGATGCGATCGGCTTTGCCGACATTGAAGCAGCAAAAAAACGCATCGTGATTCAGACCGACGTCGAGCCGGGCTTGCCGCCACTCAACGTCGATCCAATTCTGATCGAGCAGCTGCTGCTAAATCTGCTGAAGAACGCGATCGACGCGATGGATGAAGCAACCTCGCGCAAGATCGATCTGGTGGTGCGGCGGCGCGACGATATGGCCGAGTTCTCGGTCATCGATCGAGGCTCCGGCGTTTCGGAACTGCAGCTCGCGAATATGTTCCAACCGTTTTTCAGCACCAAGTCCGAGGGGATGGGAATGGGCCTGAATATCTGCCGCTCGATCGTCGAATTTCATCACGGCCGCTTGAACGTCGAGCGCAATCCGGAAGGAGGAGCAATCTTCGTATTCACGCTCCCGCTGGCCGGAGCCGACCAGGCCGGATTTATCCAGGGGGAGGAAATCAAGTGACTGAGCCAGACAACAGCGCGGAAACCATGGGCGTCGTGTATGTCGTCGACGACGACGATGCGGTGCGCGATTCGGTGCAGTGGTTACTCGAAGCGAGCCGGTATCGGGTGATCGGCTTCGCCAGCGCCGAAAAGTTTCTCGCCGATCACGACCCGGCCGCGATTGCGGTAGCAATTTTCGACGTGCGCATGCCGGGCATGAGCGGACTCGAGTTGCAGGAGCAGCTGCTCACGCGCAAGTCGAGATTGCCGATCATCTTCATCACGGGTCACGGAGATGTGCCGATGGCGGTGTCGACGATGAAAAAAGGTGCAGTCGACTTTATCGAAAAGCCATTCGATCAGGCAGCGTTGAAGGCGTTGGTAGAGCGCATGCTGAATGAGGCACGCGCGGGTGCCTCGGCGACCGAGCGTCGAAGAATGAGCGAGGCGCTATTGGGCAAGCTCACGCCGCGCGAACAGCAGGTTCTCGAACGAATCGTGGCCGGCCGCTTGAACAAACAGATTGCGGATGATCTTGGAATCTCGATCAAGACGGTCGAGGCGCATCGCGCCAACATCATGGACAAGATGAATGCAAATACGGTGGCCGATTTGATGCGCGCCGTTTTGGCAGGAGGCGCGCTGCGTTAACCGCCGTCGTAAACTAGCTGGCTTTATGAAGGCGCTAAGTGGCCGCACGAATTATTGATGGTAAGGCGCTGGCAGCCGAAATTCGCAACGCGCTCTTTTCGCGCGTTGCACGCCTGACCGCCGCCGGCAATCAACCCGGTTTGGCGGTCATACTGATGGGCGATGATCCGGCGTCGGCTGTTTACGTACGCAACAAGGCGCTGGCGTGCGAGCAGATCGGTATACGTTCATGGATCGATCGACTCTCCGACACTACCGGGGAGCTCGAACTGCTGGCGCGCATTAACAAACTGAATGCTGATCAGAACGTTCACGGCATTCTGGTGCAAACGCCGCTACCTAAACACATCGGTACACCCAAGGTGCTTGAATCGATCGCGTTCGAAAAGGACGTCGATGGACTGCACGCCACCAACGCCGGGTTGACCTTGATGGGAACGCCCTACTTTCGATCGTGCACACCGTACGGGATAATGAAAATGCTGGAGTCGATCGATGCTCCGATCGAAGGCCGGCACGCGGTGGTAATTGGCCGCTCGAACATGGTCGGCAAGCCGATGGCGATGCTGCTGCTGGCAGCCAATGCCACGGTTACGATTGCGCACAGCAAGACACGTGAGCTCGCCAACATTACCCGCGAGGCCGACATTCTGGTGGCCGCCGTGGGCCGCCTTCACCTTGTGACCGCCGATATGGTGAAGCCCGGCGCAATCGTGATCGATGTCGGCACCAACAGAACAGCTGACGGAAAACTTGCGGGCGATGTCGACTTCGAAAACGTCAAGCAGGTCGCAGGATGGATTTCGCCGGTGCCGGGCGGCGTAGGTCCGATGACCATCGCGATGCTTTTGACCAACACCGTCGAAGCGGCCGAGCGCCGTGCACACACTAAACCACACTGATCATGCACACGATTGCGACCCGCCCCAATCCCCTGCTCGATTTTTCCGGGCTTGCACGTTTCGATCAGATCCAGCCCGACGACATCTCACCGGCCATCGATCAACTGCTTCAGCAGGCGCGTGCCACAGTGACGCGCGTCACGACCCAGGATGTGCCAAACAGTTGGGACGCCGTGGTCGAGCCTCTGAATGAAGCGACCGACCGACTATCGCGCGCCTGGGGTGCCATCTCGCACTTGAATGCGGTGGTCGATACGGCAGAGCTACGTGAGCAATACAACGCCAATTTGCCGAAGCTCACGGCATTTTGGACGGAGGTGTCCCAGAACACTGCGCTGTACGCGAAATACACCGCACTCGCAGCTGCGCCTGGCTTCGCGTCATGGCCCGCGGTGCGCCGCAAGGTGATTGGCAACGAGCTGCGGGACTTCAAACTGGGCGGGGCCGAGTTGTCCGCCGACAAAAAAGATCGCTTCAGGCAGCTTCGCGAGCGCGAAGCGCAGGTGTCGACGCGCTTTGCGGAAAACGTGCTCGATGCAACCAACGCGTTCGCGCTCTACGTCGAGGATGCCAACGCCCTTGCGGGGGTCCCTCAGGATGCACTGCGAATGTTGGCCGAAGCAGCTGCCGACGACGACAAGCCTGGCTACAAGATTTCATTGCGGTATCCAAGCTACTCGGCGATTGTGGATTACGCCGATGACCGCGCTCTGCGACAGCAGCTGTACCGCGCTTACACCACCAAGGCGTCCGAGTTCGGCAGTCCCGAGTGGAACAATGGTCCTCTGCTGGTCGAGTTGCTGAAACTGCGGCGCGAACACGCACAGGTCCTTGGCTATGGAAGTTATGCCGAAGTGTCTCTCGTGTCGAAGATGGCCGACACGCCAGCGGAGGTACTGGAATTTCTGCGTGATCTGGCGCGGCGCGCGAAGCCACACGCCGAGCGCGACAAGCTCGAGCTCGGTGAGTTTGCTGCGAAGCACCTGGGCATCGTCGACATGCAGCCGTGGGACGCGTCGTACGTCAGCGAGAAATTACGCGAGCAGCGCTACTCATATTCCGAGCAGGAACTGAAGCAATATTTCACCGAGCCGCGAGTGCTGGCCGGGCTTTTCAAGGTGATCGAAACGCTGTTCGACGTGTCGATTAGCGCTCGGGCCGCACCGGTGTGGCACCCCGACGTGCGGTTCTACCGAATCGATAACCGGCAGGGAGAATTAATCGGCGAGTTTTATCTCGATCTTTATGCGCGCGACCATAAGCAGGGTGGAGCGTGGCAGGACGATGCACGGAGCCGGCGCGGACGACGCGCCGGTTTGACGACGCCCGTTTCCTTCCTAACGTGCAACTTTTCGCGGCCGACGGCAGGCACGCTTGCGACGTTCAAGCACGACGAGGTGCTGACGCTATTCCACGAATTCGGTCACGGCCTGCATCACATGCTGACCCGCGTCGACGAGCCTGCGGTAGCAGGGATTCAGGGTGTCGAATGGGATGCGGTTGAGCTGCCATCACAGTTCATGGAGAACTTTGCTTGGGAATGGGAAGTCCTTCAGATGCTGACCGAACATGTTGACACCGGCGAGAAGCTGCCGCGCGCATTGTTCGAGAAAATGCTCGCGGCCAAGAATTTTCAGAGTGGGATGTTTACTGTTCGGCAGCTCGAATTCGCTTTGTTCGACCTGCTGCTCCACGCCGGCAGCGAAATAGCCGACGAAGCACGGGTCATGGCGTTGCTGGCCGACGTGCGGCGGGAAGTTTCGGTACTTGTTCCTCCCGAATACAACCGTTTTCCACACGCTTTCTCGCACATCTTCGCCGGCGGTTACGCCGCAGGCTATTACAGCTACAAATGGGCCGAGGTTTTATCGGCCGATGCGTATTCGGCTTTTGAAGAAAACGAGGAAGGCAGCGTGTTGAGTGCAGTCATTGGTCGTAGATTTCTTGACGAAATATTGGCGGTCGGAGGCAGCCGCCCGGCGATGCAATCGTTCGTGGCGTTTCGCGGGCGCAAGCCAACCATCGACGCACTGCTACGGCACAGCGGAATGGTGAATTAGCCCATGACTTCCCATAAGTTTCGGCCGACACGCGCACTGCTTGCTGCCCTGGTGTTTGCGGCCTCGCTGCCGGCGCTTGCGCAATATCGATGGACCGATCCGAGCGGCCGGGTCAACTACGGTGACGCACCGCCTGCGGATGCGAAAAATCTTTCGCGCATCGATGGCCGTGCGCGCGTCGACGGCGTTGATCCTACCGGCGGCGTTCCATTTGAATTGCGTAAAGCGATGTCGACGTTTCCGCTGACGCTGTACACCGCTCTAGACTGCGGCCCGTGTGAATCGGCGCGAGCCTGGCTGCGGCGACGTGGTGTGCCGTATCAGGAAGTGGTGGTTGACACGGAGGTCGACGCGGAGGAGTTGCAACGGCGCGTTGGAACCACTTCGGTACCTGTGATGACGCTAGGCCGCACTCCGCACCTTGGATTCAAGGAGGGTGCGTGGTCGAGTGCCCTTCTTGCCGCCGGTTATCCGGCACAGGTGGTCATGCCGCCGACTTATCGTCCCGAACCGCCAAAACCGATTTTGCCGCGCGAAAACGCGGAGCGACCGGCCCCCGCCAATCCGCCGGCACCTAAGAATTAACAACGGAGCTTCAATGAATGTGTCGACCGCATTGTCCAGGCTAGTCGCCGCCGCAATGATTGCAGTGCTGCAATTGCCAGCGATGGCGCAGGCGCCCGCGGATACGGACAAAGAGCTGCGCAAGTTTCTGTATCGCTGGACCGATGCGCGCGGGCAGATCAACTACGGCGACCGTCCACCGCCCGATGCGCAAAATCTCTTGCGTATCGACTTGCGGCAGATCGGCGAGCAAGTTCAATCGTTGCTGCCGTATCAAGTACGGCGCGCAGCGTCGATGTATCCGGTCATGTTGTTCACCGCCGGCAAGTGCCCACCATGCACCACCGCACGCGAATTCCTGGTCAAGCGAGGCGTGCCATTCGCCGAGCGAACCATCGAAAGCGGCGACGATTCGCTCGAGCTCAAGCGACTGACGCAGGCAGAAGGCGTTCCGGTTGCAACCGTCGGTACGGCTCCGTTGATCGGCTTTGATCCAGACGAATGGAACATCGCGCTCGACGCGTCGGGTTATCCGAAAACTTCGCAGTTAACGGTCAACTTCAAGCAAGAGTCTGCAAGGCCGTTGACGCAAAAAGAAAAAACACCGCCTCCGTTGGCGAAGCAGTAATACAAAAGCCCGTTTTAAGTTGGTGAAGCAGCAGCGGCTGGCGCAGCTGCTCCGCCTACGTCGTCGGTCGCTTCGCGACTGCTCTGCAGTACTCGCCGCGCGCGCGGGCCCGTAAACTCGCTGCGCTCAGACAACGGGCCCGGAAGCTCCGCGCTCGGCTCCGTTCCTCGACGACGTCGAAAAAGGCGGCGCATCTGCACCAGCCGCTGCTGTCGCGACACTGTCTAGCACGAGGTGTTTTTTCTTCACCCCACACCAAGCAAACGTTCCACGCGCAAGCGTTTGGCGTAGCGGCGCTGCCTTTGGAGTCGTCGTCGAGGAACGGAGCGCCAGCGGGTCCTCAAGGGCCTGTTGTCTGAGCGAAGCGAGTTTGCAGTGCCCGCCGCTGGCGCGAGGACCCGCAGAGCAGGCACGAAGTGCCCGACGATTCAGGCAGCCCCGTTACGCCAAACGCTTGCGCACCGCCACTAACTACTTCGCCTGCGCAACCGACGCCGCAATCATCTCAGTAAGCACTCCAACATCCACGTCAGAAAGTTTGTTGATGTAAAGGCAGCCCATACCCCGCTTATGCTTGCCAAGCTTTGCGAGCAACGCCGCGTGCTGATCCAGATCGCACGTCAGGTACAGCGCAATGTTCGACTTGCGCGGCGCAAACCCGACGATGAATGTGTCGACCTCGCGCCCGCTTGCATATTTGAAGTGACGCTCGCCATACCCGACCATGCTGGCCCAGAGCTTCGGCTCTACCTTTGTTGCCAACGCCATCATGGCTGCGATCGCCTTGCAATCCTGGCGTTTGGTGTCTCCGTCAATGCTGCTGAGAAGTGTGGGGACGCACCCACTACCGGGTCTAGTCTTTTGCTCAGCCATTTTCAGTTCCTGATATTTCCCGACTTCTGCGATAAGGCGTAATCACCTGCTTGTCGAGCCAGCGGGAAAACTTGTGCGCCACGATGTCGGTGCGGCGATCGAGCCACGCTTTGATTCCGATTTCGGAAAACGCCATTAGCTGCGTGCCGGGCGCCTTGACGAGCCCGTCGCGTCCCGCGATCTCGCGCACGCGCGCGACGTTGCGTTGACGGCCTTGCAGACCGAGCGCGTTGAAGACGTCATTAGCGGCAATCCAGATCGAATCGCCCTGCATCAGAATTCGTATCGGGTACCCATCAAATTCGTAGTACGCGCCGTTCGACTCAGACCATCCACCTTCGTACTGCCAGCGCCACCACGCGCGGATGAAACGATACGTGGGCCAGAGCAGCCACATCACCCAAAACGGCGCGACCAGAACAAGACTCAGCGTCCCAGTGCCGGCTTTCACGTCGGTCAGAAACAGCCCCCCACCGATGACGCCCCATGCAAGCCAGATCATCCAGCCCCAGCGAACGATGCGCTCGTCGGGATCTTGTTCGAGCCACGACGGGGCACGCGTCAATTTGATTAAGCCTTGTCGGCCGGTTGATGCGTCAGCGCAGGTACTCCGCGGCGGCGTCCTTTCAGACGCCTCTCGAGCGCATCGAGGTAGCTGTAGATCACCGGCACGACAACCAACGTCAATAACGTCGATGTAATAACGCCGCCGATGATCGCGCGTCCCATCGGCGCCTGCTGCTCCGAGCCTTCTCCGAGCCCGATCGCCAACGGCAACATGCCGAAGATCATCGCTGCGGTGGTCATCAAGATCGGACGCAGCCGGACTTGACCCGCGGCGAGCAGCGCGTCGTTACGCGACAAACCGTCGCGCTGGCCTTTGTTTGCAAAGTCCACCAGCAGGATTGCGTTCTTGGTCACCAGGCCCATCAAGAACACGATACCGATCATCGAGAAAATATTCAGCGTCGTGTTGGTGAGCAACAGCGCCAGCATCACGCCGACGATCGACAGCGGCAACGACGCCATGATCGCGATCGGCTGCAGAAAGCTGCCGAACTGCGACGCGAGCACGATGTAGATGAAGATCACTGCTAGTGCCAGTGCGCCGAAGATGGCGGCGTTGACTTCCTCCTGCTCACGGATTTGACCGCCGATGTCGAAACGCAATCCGGGCGGCAACTCGTACGCCTTGACCATCGCCTGCACTTCCTTGCCGGCGTCGCCCGATGGGCGGCCTTGCACGTTGGCCCACAGCGCAATCCTGCGCTGCAGATCCTGGCGCCGGATGTTCTCCGGATTGAATGTGCGTTCGATCGTGGCAATCGCACGCAGCGGAATGATCTCCGGCGTGCCATCGGCCATCAGACGACTGGTGGCGATATTCAAGCCGGAAATGTCGTCGATCACCGTGCGACTGGCGCGTGGAATCTGTGTGATCACTTCGTAGTTCTGGCCGTCGGGCGCGAGCCAATAGCCGGAGTTTTCGCCGCCGATCAGCGCTCGCAGCGTGGCGCCGAGTTGCGCATACGTGACGCCATACTCGGAAGCGAGCTCGGGTTTCAGACGTACCGACAGCGCGGGCGTGCCTTCCTTCAACGACACTTCGATATCAGTGATGCCGCGGATCGACAGAATTTTCTGTCGCAGGTCCGCGATCACGCGCTGCATTTCTGCATCGTTATTGCCGAGCAGTGCGACGTAGATCGGCCCGCCCCAACCCACTTTCATCTCGATACCGGGGATCGCCGCGAGTCGCTGGCGAATCGCCTGCTCGAGTTTTTTCTGCGAACGATTGCGCTCGGACCTCGGCAGCAACTTCAGGTTAAGCCGACCGGTGTTCTTCGCGCCCTCGGTGCCGATACCGGTGTCGATCGAATCGATCTCCTTGAATTCGCGCAGCGCCTGCTCCACGCGCTTGACACGCTCGTCGGCGTATTCGAGGCTCGAGCCGACCGGCATCGTCAGCCGCACGCTGGTAAAGCCTTCGTCGCTCTGCGGCATCATTTCGGTACCCACCACGCCGGCAATCGGTATTGCGAGTGCGAAGCTCAGCCCCGCCAGCCAGAGCGTGATGCCACGTGGGCTGATCGTTGCAAAGCGCGGCTTCAACTGGCGCGCGTCAAGCGTGCGCAGCGCCCGCCACACGCCGACTGCGGGAATGCCCACCGGCAGGTTCATCTTCGGCACGGTCGCGCCGAGTGTCCAGCGGCGCGATGACAGCACCCAACCCAGCAGACCGCCGTAGATTGCATGCACGCGATTCATCACGCGTTCGAATCGGCGCAGTACCGGCCCGACGAACCGCGCATCGTGCAAGCCGCGTGGCGGGTCGCGCCACACTGCGGAAAGCATCGGATCGAGCGTGAAACTGACGAACAGCGACACCAGCACCGCCACTGCCACGGTGATGCCGAACGGATAGAAGAACTTGCCCACGATGCCGCCCATGAACGCGATCGGCACGAACACCGCCACGATCGAGAACGTGGTCGCCAGCACCGCCAGGCCGATCTCGTCGGTGCCTTCGCGCGCAGCGGTGTAGTGATCCTTGCCCATATGAATATGGCGCACGATGTTCTCTCGCACCACGATCGCATCGTCGATCAACAGCCCGATGCACAGGCTGAGCGCCATCATCGTCATGTAGTTCAGCGTGAAGCCGAACACCCTGAGCGAAATGAAAGTTGCGATCACCGCGATCGGCAGCGTCAGGCCTGTGATCACCGTGCTGCGCCAGCTGCCGAGAAACAAAAACACGATCAACACGGTCAGCAGTGCGCCTTCGATGATCGTCATCTTGACGTTGTCGACCGCGGCCTTGACGAAGTCCGAGGTCGAGCGCAATAACTTCAACTCGGTGCCCGCCGGCAGCAGCTTGCGAATATCCGCCGCGGCAATCTTCAAACTATCGCCGACCTGCACGATGTTGGCGTCTTGGGCCTTGAAGATGTAGAAGCTGATCGCCGGCGCGCCGTTGATGCGCGCGATCGATGAACGCTCGCGCTCGGTGTCGAACACCTCGCCAATCTGCGACAGCATGATCGGCGCCCCGCTCTTTCGCGCGACGATGATCTTGCCGAAATTGGCCGGCTCTTCGATACGGCCGTCAACCCGAACAATCGCCTCGACCGTGTTGTTGCTGATCGTCCCTACCGGCACGCTGACGTTGGCATTACGCAGCGCGGTCACGACCTGATCGACCGTCAGGCCGAACGCCGTCAGCCGGGCCGGATCGACGCGTATCTGAATCTCGCGCGTCACGGTGCCGCCGAGCGAAACCCTGCCGACGCCGTTGACGCGCTCGAATCCTTTTTGCACCACCTGTTCGCCAAGGGTCGTCAACTGGCGCTGCGACAAATCATTGCCCAGCAATGCGTAGAAAGCGACCGGCTCGTCGTTCTCGTCGCCGCCGCGCTGTACCACCGGATCCTTTACATCGCGCGGAAACCCGGCGCGAATTTGCGCGATCTTGTCGCGCACTTCCTGCGTCACCCGGTCGGTGTCGACGTCGAGCCGGAACTCGATCCACGAATATGAAATGCCTTCGTAAGACGCCGACAGAATCCGCTTGACGCCCGCCACCGTGTTGACCGCGTTCTCGATCGGCTTTGCGAGATCGTTTTCAACCTGCTCGGGCGACGCGCCTGGGTAACGCACCTGGATCGATACGATCGGCGGGCGCACGTCGGGCATCGCCTCAACGCCGAGCTTTGCGTACGAAAAAAGCCCGAGCACCGTCAGCGCCACCATCACCATGGTGGCGAACACCGGGTGATTGATCGAAACGCGTGTCATCCACATCGGCTGAATTCCGCGGAGCGCGCTTCAGTTCGTCGCCGGCGTCTGGCGATTCTTGTCGGCGATTTTCGAATCGGAAGCCAAGCTGATGACCTTTGCCGCGAGCCCGTCCTTCAAATTGTCGAACTTGGTCGCCAGCACGACTTCGCCCGGCGCCAATCCTGAGGTGACTTCTACCAGTTGCGCGCGCTCGTCTCGCTTACCGATCACGACCGCACGGCGCGCCAGTTTTCCATCGGCGACTACCCACACGAACATCTGGCCGCCTTCCGCGCGCAGCGCCGACAACGGCAAAGCGCTGACATCGACCTCCGGCGACGTGGTGAGCAGCACGCGCGCAAACATACCGGCTCTTAATAACGACTCTTCATTTGCGAGTGACACATAGATATTGATCGTGCGAGTGCCGGTTTCAGCGCTTGGATTGATGCGCTCCACTGTGCCTTCGAATCGGCGCCCATCGATGCCTTCGATGCTGACGTGCGCCGCCATCCCCTTGCGAATCCGCGTCACGTCGGAAATGGGAACCTGAGCCTGTACTTCGAGCTGCGTCAGATCGACAATCGCAATCAATGGCGCATCGAAACCGACTTTTTCGCCAGGCTGCACGTGACGCTTCGATATCGTGCCCGTAATCGGCGCACGCACCACGGCGTCGGTCAGCGACAACTGCGTGATGTCGAGCTGGGCCTTAGCTGTCGCCGCGGCGGCGAGTTGAACCTGGTGGGCGCTATCGGCCGTATCAAACGCGTTTTGCGAGATGAAGTTTTGCTTGACGAGCTGCGCGTTGGCCTGCCGCGTGCGATCGGCCATCGCTAGTTGTGCGCGCGCGGATTCGAGCATCGCCTTGCGTTCTGCCATCTGCGCGCGTAACTGCGCAGTGTCGAATTCGGCAATAGGCTGACCGGCGGCGACGCGATCGCCTTCGCGCACGAACACTCGTTTGATCTCGGCCGAAAGCTTCGCCCGCACAGTGGCCTGCGAAACCGCCTGTACTGAGCCCGGCACTGCGAGCTCAACGGACAGACGCTTCGGCTGTAACGAGATTACGTCTCGCTGCGCAAACTCTAAAGGTGGCCGCTCGCGCTTCCTGGCGGCGTCGTCGGCGCTACCGATTTTCAGCGCGATGGCACTGCCGGCGACAGCGATCACGATTGCCGCCAAAACCAAAACGACCTGCCACCGCCTGACCATACGCACTTGAGGATCCCCCGTGGAAGCTCGACTTGTTGCCGGCAACCATCATGGAGCGCGATTATCCTCGGTCGGGTGGCGGTGTCGCAGCCGCTGCGACCAAGTGCGGCAAAGTGCGATGAAATGCAGAATGCTTGGACAAACGACGCGCAGTTGGTCCGTTTCTGGTCGTTGCGAGTCCCTATTCTTCGAGCCCGAGGTCGGCAATCTTGCGGGTGATCGTGTTACGGCCCACGCCGAGTCGCGTCGCGGCGTCCATTCGGCGTCCATGGGTATGCTTGAGTGCCGCGCGGATAACAGTGGCCTCGAAGTCACGCGCCAGACCATCCATCACGTCGGGTGTGCCGGCTTGCAAGCGACGCTCTACCTCGGCACTCAATTGCCCCAGCCAGTCCTGCTTCGACCACGAATCCTCCGGCGGCGCCGATGTCAGTGCGCCGTTGACCACGGAAGCAGGCGTCGGTGCCGATGCCATCGGCGACGATGTTTCATGCCGCACTTCCAGCGGCAAGTCCTCGATTTTCACGACTTGCGCCGGCGCGAGCACCGTCAGCCAGTGGCACAAATTTTCGAGCTGCCTTACGTTGCCGGGAAACGGCAACTCGCTGATGAATGCCAGCGCCTCGTCGGACAATCGCTTGGTATCGACGCCGAGTTCGGCAGCGCTCTTCGCAAGAAAATGTCGCGCAAGCAGTGCAATGTCCTCGCGCCGCTCACGCAACGACGGCAGCCGCAATCTGATCACGTTCAATCGGTGATACAAATCTTCGCGGAACGACCCCTGCCGGACGCGCTCTTCCAGATTCTGATGCGTTGCTGCAATCACGCGCGCCGCGGCCTTGATCGGGTGGTGACCCCCGACGCGGTAGTAAGTACCGTCGGACAGCACGCGAAGTAAGCGCGTCTGCAACTCAGCCGGCATGTCGCCGATCTCATCGAGAAACAGCGTGCCATTTTCTGCTTGCTCGAACCGGCCACGGCGCATCGCCAGTGCACCGGTAAACGCGCCGCGCTCGTGTCCGAATAGTTCACTCTCGAGCAGATCGCGCGGAACGGCGGCCATGTTAAGTGCGATAAATGGCATCTGCGCACGCGGGCTGTGCTTGTGCAGCGCGCGCGCAACGACTTCCTTGCCGCTGCCCGATTCGCCGACCAGAAGCACGGTCACATTGGATTGCGACAACCGCCCGATAGCGCGAAATACCTCCTGCATCGACGGTGCCTGCCCAAGAATTTCTGGAACGTCGGACGGCGACTCGTCGGTCTGCGATTCGCGCACGCTTTCATCGATGGCGCGGCGAATCAAGTCAACTGCTTTATCGACATCAAACGGCTTCGGTAAATACTCGAACGCACCGCCCTGAAATGACGACACCGCGCTGTCGAGATCGGAAAATGCAGTCATGATGATGACCGGCAGCGCTGGGTGCTTGCGCTTGACCGCGCGCAACAGCTCGGTGCCATTTAAGCCCGGCATGCGAATGTCGGACACCAGCACCTGCGGACTGTCGTGTTCCAGCTCGCTCAGCACCTCCTGCGCTAGGCCGAATACCCTGCACGGAATGTTCGCGCGCGTCAGCGCTTTCTCCAGCACCCACCGGATTGAGCGGTCATCGTCGACGATCCAGACGTTCTTCATGACAGGGGAAGCAAAATACGAAAGTGGGTACGGCCCGGCCGGCTGTCGACTTCGATCATGCCGTCGTGTTGTTGAATGAAGGTCTGCGCCAGCGTCAGGCCGAGCCCATTGCCACCATCGCGACCCGACACCAGTGGAAAGAAGATGCGGTCTTTTAATTCGTCGGCGATACCCGGGCCATTGTCGATGACGCTCAGGTCCAGCGCCAGGCGATGCAGCGCGCGCGCAATCGTAACTTGCCGCGCCACGCGCGTGCGTAACACGATTTCCGCGTCGCCGCCCGCAATTCGCTCGTCGAGCGCCTGCGCTGCATTGCGAACCACGTTCAGCAGCGCCTGAATCAACTGCTCTTTGTCACCGCGAAACTCGGGAACGCTGGCGTCGTAGTCGCGCGTGATCGAAAGCCCGCGCGGAAATTCTGACACCATGATGAGCCGCACCCGCTCGCACACTTCGTGGATGTTCATTTCGGAAACTACGCGCGGCGAGCGATGCGGCATTAACAGGCGATCGACCAGCGCTTGCAGCCGATCGGCCTCTGCAATGATCACTTGGGTGTACTCGCGCTGCTCGTTGCTGGCCAATTCTGCTTCTAGTAGCTGCGCAGCCCCGCGCACGCCGCCGAGCGGATTCTTGATCTCGTGCGCCAGGTTGCGCAGCAGCTCGCGGTTGGCCGACGTGAGGCCGATCCGGCGTTCTTCGCGATCGACCTTCAGCTGTTGCTCGATCTCGGTCACTTCGAGCACCAGCGGAATGGTCTCGCCAAATTGCACAGTAGCGGCGACGCGCACCGGCATCGGATCGCGCCCGATGCGGCGTAGCTCCATGATCTGATCGCGTTGTCCGAATGCGTTGGCCTGCGCATCGGTCACCAGATGTTGCATCTCCGCATCGTCGCCGAGCACACGTCCGGCAAGCTGGCCGATCAGCGTTTTGCGCGAGGTGTCGAACAGCAGCTCGGCTGATTGATTGACGTGCGCAATGCGGCCAGCGCAGTCAACCAGCAGTACCGCAGTGGAAAGCAGATCAAGGCCGCCGTATTGCGGCGCGGGCGCCAAAGAACGCAGCTCGGCCGCGTTCATTCGC
>Ga0136638_10000053_pt1 | contig 17165 bp, 19 predicted proteins | sample AntDrymUQ8582206_2_FD_104671 | JGI IMG/M metagenome (GOLD analysis project Ga0136638, IMG submission 104671) | Polar desert sand microbial communities from Dry Valleys, Antarctica - metaG UQ858 (22.06) | ecosystem: Environmental > Terrestrial > Soil > Desert | place: Antarctica: Dry Valley...
GCGCCGGCGATGAACGTCGAGATGTGGGAGAACCCGGCGACGCAGCGCAATGTCGCTCAGTTGCAGGCCGACGGCATCGTGATTCTGGGTCCGGCCAGCGGCGCGCAGGCATGCGGGGAAACGGGCTTCGGCCGCATGCTCGAGGCACACGAGCTGCTGGACGATGTGGTTTCGTTCGTGCAACCCAAGACACTCGCCGGAAAAAACGTTTTGGTGACCGCAGGGCCGACGTTTGAACCGATCGACCCGGTACGCGGCATTACCAATCTATCGTCGGGCAAAACCGGCTACGCGATCGCGCGCGCCGCTTCCGAGGCTGGTGCGCAAGTCACACTCGTGTCCGGGCCAACTGCCCTGGCGGCACCGCGCGGCGTGCAGCGAATCGACGTGACGACCGCACGCGAAATGATGGACGCCGTGATGCGCAGTCTTCCGGCCGACGTGTTTATTTCAGTAGCCGCAGTGGCCGACTGGCACGTCACCAATCAGAGCACGAGCAAGATCAAGAAAAATGGCACGGCAACATCGCCGACGCTGAGGTTCGCACCGAATCCCGATATCCTCGCGGCGGTCGCCGCCCTGCCCACCAGGCCGTATTGTGTCGGCTTCGCCGCTGAGAGCGAGGACGTGATCGACAATGCGCGCCGCAAACTTACCAGCAAGAAAGTGCCGCTGATGGTGGCCAATCGAGCGCAGGATGCACTGGCGAGCGACACCAGCGAGCTGTCATTGATCGATGCTCGCGGCGTCACGACGCTGCCGATCACCGACAAACTTTCGCAGGCCAGGCGATTGATCGCCGAGATCGCGTCGAGGCTCAGGTGAGACCCCCATGCTCACTGCGTTCGCTGCCCCCCGAGGGGGCGCGTCAGTACCTTGGGACGGCCCGGCGGTACTGACATGATCGACACACACGAGCCGAAGAACGGCGACTTCATCGCCTACATAGAACAACTGCAAAAAGAATCGGCCGCGCGGTTGCTCGGCAGTACGCACCACTTGGTCACGCAGTTGGACAAGACTATTCCTGCAGGCGGGAACAAGGCCGACCACTTCTTCGCCGGCCGCAAGCCCGCCGATCTGCGCAGCGCGGCGCAGTTGCAGGCGACGCTCGCGCAGGTCGCCGCGGTGCCTTCGATCGGTCCGTTAATCATGTCGGGCGTCCCGATCATGATCGGTGCGCTGCTTGCGTTGTACTGGGTGGTCGCATCCACCAGCATCGTGCCGCTCGTGATCGGGATTGCGCTGATCGTCTGGGGCGTGCGCGTGTTTCAGCGCGCGCTGCGACGATTGGCGCCGCACGAAAGCAAGCAGCCTCAAGTGCTGGTTTCGAAAGTCTTCACGGCACCCGCGCCACCTGCAAAAGTGAAGTGATGCGCGTCGACGTGCGCATCCTGGATGGGCGACTGCGCGCTCAGTTGCCCGCCTACGCAACGCCGGGCGCAGCCGGACTTGATCTTCGCGCGTGCGTCGATGCGCCGCTGGTCATCGAACCGGGCACCACACACCTGATTAAAACCGGCCTGGCGATTCACATCGCCGATGCCGGTTACGCGGCAATGATCCTGCCCCGCTCAGGATTGGGGCACAAGCACGGCATCGTGCTCGGCAATCTGGTCGGACTGATCGACTCCGACTACCAAGGCGAGCTGATGGTGTCGACCTGGAACCGTGGCCACGAGCCGTTCACGCTGAACCCGCTCGAACGGCTCGCGCAGTTAGTGATCGTGCCGGTCGTGCAGGCGAGGTTCAACGTGGTTGAAGAATTCACGGCATCCGAGCGCGCCGGCGGTGGTTTCGGTAGCACGGGACGGTGATTGCCGATTGCGCGGCGACCGGGGTGACCTGTCCCCTGCCGCTGTACTGCGCGCGCACGCGCGGCCGCTCCGAAGGGAGCGCGCCTAACTAATCGTTGCGAGTGCACGTGCGAGCCGAAGGCTCGCGTACACGAGCAACGCTCACCCCAGCATATCCGCCCAGATCGTCGTCGCCCAACTCTGCGCATACGCGCCTTCGAGCGCCCACGATGCACGATCTTGCGACGAGATGCCACCCGCTCCGGCCACCGGCTCCAGCGTCTTTTTCTCCGGAGACCAGCGATGCACGCTGTCGACGTGCACGGCATTGCGGTCGTCGATGAAGCTGTAGCAGGTATTGGCCATCGTCGGCGGTACGACCGGGCGACCGTTGAGCAATTCGATGATTGCGGCGGCCGCGGCCTTGCCGTGCTGATTCGCTATGTGGCCCGACTTCGGCATCGCCGGCGCCGATAGCGTCGCGTCGCCGAGCACGTGCACGTTGGGCGCCTTGATCGACTCCATGCTCGCCCAGTTGACTTCGCACCAGCGGTTGTTGGCGGTGATCAGCCCGGCGTCGCGCGCGATGTTGGCGGCGCGCTGCGGCGGGATGTAGTTGACGACATCGCCGCGCACCTTGTCGCCGATTTCGGTGACCAACGTGCCCGACTTGAGATCGATCTCATTGACGGGCGCGGCGACCCGGTACTCAACAATGCCTTTGTAGTCTTCGCCGAACACGCGCGAGAACAGTGGCTTCTTGGAAACGTAGTCCGGATTGGCGTCGAGCACGATCAACTTGCTTTTCGGTTTCGCTTGTTTCAGGTACCACGAGATCTGGCACGCGCGTTCATACGGTCCCGGCGGGCACCGATACGGCGCCAGCGGAATGCTCATCACGACCACGCCGCCGTCTTTCATCTCGGTCAACTGCCGGCGCAGAGCCACCGTCTGCGGCCCGGCTTTCCAGGCGTGCAGTACCGATGCTTCGCCCGCCGCAGCCCAGCCCTGCAACCGGTCGTACATGAACTCGACCCCCGGCGATACGACCAGACGGTCGTACGGCAGGGTGGCGCCGGAAGCCAGGCGCACCTGTTTCTTTTCAACGTCGATCGCACTGGCCGTGTCACGCACGCGCTTGACGCCGTACTTGTCGAGCCCGGCGTAGCCCACCGTCACGTCGGCGAGTGTCTTGCTGCCGCCGAGCACCAGGTTCGACATCGGGCACGAGATGAAAGCTTCGTTCGGCTCAACCAAGGTGACATCGACCGCGCCGTCCGACCACAGGCGCAAATACTTGGCTGCCGTTGCGCCGCCATAGCCTGCGCCGACGACGACCACTCGGCCCACCGTTTTTTGCTGCATCGTGGCGCACGCCGACAGGCTCGATACGGCCACGCCGGCGGACAGCGCTTTCAACACATCGCGGCGCGTGATCTCTTGAATGCTCATGGTGTCTCCTAGCGCGCCGGCTTTTGCCGTGAAAAGAAATCGGCGATCAGCTCGATTTGCGGATCGGTGTAACCCTTGGCCAGCTGATGCATGATCGTCGCCGGCCGCTTGCCGTCGCGAAACGCGCGCATCTGCTCGACGATGTAGGTTTTTTGTTGGCCGGCCAGGCTCGGCATCGCACCCTGCGCATTGCCCAATGTGCCATGACAGCTGGCGCAATTCGATGCGAGGACGCGGGCCGACCGAACATCGGCCTCGCCCGTCTGCTGAGCGTGCGCTATACCGAGTGAAAACGGCAGTGCGAGGGCGCACGCCAGGAGTCTTGTCGTTGTCATTTGTCTCCCTGAAAGAAAAGCCCGCGACAGCGGGCTATTGTGGAGACAATCTCAACGCGGCGTCAACCGGCAGCTACAAAGTCCTCGCGCTCAGCTTATTCCGCTTGTCGTTACGCTTATTGCTATTCCGACAAAACCGGCTCGCCCTGCTCGCGCTGCGGGGCGTCTCCGCTGTCGTTGGGCGGAAAATCAAGCTTGACCTCGCCCTTATCGTCAACGTCAATGTCGACTCGACCGCCGGTCAACAACTTGCCGAATAGCAACTCGTCGGCCAGTGCGCGCCGGATCGTGTCCTGAATCAAACGTGCCATGGGCCGCGCCCCCATCACGGGGTCAAAGCCCTTTTTCGCCAAATGCTTGCGCAAGGCGTCTGAGAACACGATGTCGACCTTCTTCTCATGCAACTGGTCCTCGAGTTGCATCAGGAACTTGTCGACTACGCGCAGGATTATTTCCTCGTCCAGTTGCTTGAACGAAATGATCGCGTCCAACCGGTTACGAAACTCCGGCGTGAACATGCGCTTGATATCCGCCATCTCGTCGCCGGATTCGCGTGCGTTCGAAAAACCGATCGACGCCCGCTGCAGCATCTCGGCGCCGGCATTGGTCGTCATGATGATGATCACGTTGCGGAAGTCAGCCTTGCGACCGTTGTTGTCGGTCAGCGTGCCGTGGTCCATGACCTGCAAAAGAATATTGAAGATGTCGGGATGCGCCTTCTCGATCTCATCGAGCAGCAGCACGGCGTGCGGCTTCTTAGCGATGGCCTCGGTCAGCAGCCCGCCTTGATCGAAGCCGACGTAGCCCGGTGGCGCACCGATTAAACGGCTCACCGCGTGGCGCTCCATGTATTCCGACATATCGAAGCGAATCAGCTCAATGCCCAAAGTAAACGCGAGCTGCTTGGCCACTTCGGTCTTGCCAACTCCTGTCGGCCCGGAAAAAAGGAACGAGCCAATCGGCTTGTCTGGCTTGCCGAGACCAGAGCGCGCCATCTTGATCGCAGCAGACAGCGCTTCGATCGCGGGATCCTGACCGAACACCACGTTTCTCAAATTGCGATCGAGGTTTTTGAGCTGCGCGCGATCATCGGTCGAAACCGACTGCGGCGGAATGCGCGCAATCTTGGCGATGATCTCTTCGACTTCGGCCTTGCCGATGGTTTTTTTCTGCCGTGACTTCGGCAGAATGCGCTGCGCTGCGCCCGCTTCATCAATGACGTCGATGGCCTTGTCGGGCAGATGACGATCGTTGATGAATTTAGCCGACAGCTCCGCGGCTGCTGCGATCGCGCTCGCCGTGTATTTGACGCCATGGTGCTCTTCAAAGCGCGACTTCAGCCCTTTGAGGATTTCGATCGTCTGCTGCACCGTCGGCTCGTTGACGTCGATCTTCTGAAAGCGCCGCGACAAAGCGTGATCTTTTTCAAAGATGCCGCGGTACTCGTTGTATGTGGTGGCACCGATGCATTTCAACTGACCGCTGGCAAGCGCAGGCTTCAATAGATTCGACGCATCGAGCGTTCCGCCCGAAGCCGAGCCCGCACCAATCAAAGTATGAATCTCATCGATAAACAAGATAGCGTGCGCGTTGGCCTTTAACTGTTTCAACACCGCTTTGAGCCGCTGCTCGAAGTCGCCGCGGTACTTGGTGCCGGCCAGAAGCGCACCCATGTCGAGCGAATAAACGCTCGACTTGTCCAAAATCTCCGGCACGTCGCCTTTAAAAATGCGCCATGCCAGACCTTCGGCGATGGCCGTTTTGCCGACTCCCGCCTCACCGACCAGCAACGGATTATTTTTCCTGCGGCGGCACAAAATCTGAATCACGCGCTCTACCTCAGGCTCCCGCCCGATCAGTGGATCGATCTTGCCTTCCTTGGCGAGCGCGTTGAGGTTTTGCGTGTATTGCTCGAGCGCGGACGGCTGGTCTTTGCCCTCGCCCTCGGTGGGCTCGTCGGCGCCGGGCTTGGCTTTTTCTTCGCCCTGCCCCGCTTTGGTGATCCCGTGCGAAATGAAATTCACAACGTCGAGGCGCGTCACGCCCTGCTGATGCAGGTAGTAAACGGCGTGCGAATCTTTCTCGCCAAAAATCGCGACCAGCACATTGGCGCCGGTGACTTCTTTCTTGCCATTACTGGTGCTCTGCACGTGCATGATCGCACGCTGGATCACACGCTGAAAACCGAGTGTCGGTTGTGTGTCGGCTTCCGAATTCGGCGGCAATATGGGGGTGTTGTCGGCGATGAAGTTCTGCAGGTTTTTGCGCAGATCATCGATGTTGCACGCACACGCGCGCAACACTTCGGCCGCTGACGGATTGTCGAGCAGTGCCAGTAACAGGTGTTCAACGGTAATGAATTCGTGTCGCGCCTGACGGGCCTCAACGAAGGCCATGTGCAGACTGACTTCGAGTTCCTGGGCGATCATGCTTCCTCCATCACGCACTGCAGCGGATGCTGATGCTGGCGTGAATAACTACCGACTTGCTCTACCTTGCTCGCTGCTATGTCGCGTGGGTACACGCCGCAGACGCCGCGCCCTTCGTGATGAACCTTCAGCATGATCTGAGTTGCTTGCTCTCTCCCCTTGCCGAAGAACTTCTGCAGAACCCCGACCACAAATTCCATCGGTGTGTAGTCGTCGTTGAGCAGAACCACTTGATAAATGGGCGGTGGCTTGACGCGAGAAGACTTCTTCTCGACGACGGTGCCGTCACCCAACCGCTCACTCATCTGGCCGCATTCTATGCAGATCGACCATCCAACATGGAGTACAAATAGCGTACCAATCATACGGTAAATCGGTACGCATCCTGCTTATTCAACCGTGTACAAACCTCGAATTACCGAGGGAAAACACACGCGGTCGAACCGACGCGGTCGACTCTGCATCATTCATTTTGATTACCGCCGCAACTACCACCTCACCTCAACCTTTTGCGCTGCACGACGGCTTTTCACATCTGCTTTAACCGCTTCGACTCTTCCCGCGATGACAGGTTGCCGTAAAACTTTCGATCCGCATCGTTAGTTATCAGTCAAATGTCGCGCTCGGCGCTATTGACCGCCGCCAAAATTGCTCGAACAATCGCGGCGTCTGCACAAGGCCTTGGCGGCTGCGGGCAGCGGCACCAACGAAATCGTTCGGTGAAGGTGTGGGTGGGCGAACCGTGGGTCAGCGCAAGCACAATGCGGCTCGTCTTGGCTTTGTCGTGGAGGGGTGAGGGAATGTCGACTGGAACGGTTAAGTGGTTCAACGATGCCAAAGGCTTCGGATTTATTACACCGGACGATGGAGGTGAAGATTTGTTTGCTCACTTCTCCGCCATCAATATGAACGGCTTCAAGACTTTGAAGGAAGGCCAAAAGGTGAATTTTGAAGTCGTGCAAGGCCCAAAAGGCAAGCAAGCTTCGAATATTACCGGCGGCTGACCGCCGCTTGTTGCACAAACCCCGCGGCTGCGGGGTTTGCGTTTCTGCGCGGGTAAAACGGCCCCGTGTGAGGGCTACATATTTGCAATCATCACGTCACCGAAGCCTGAGCAACTGACCTGCTTTGCGCCCGGCATCAGCCGCGCGAAGTCGTACGTCACCTGCTTGCTCAAGATAGCTTTTTCCATCGAGCTGATGATCAGATCGGCGGCGGCATTCCAGCCCATGTGACGCAACATCATCTCGGCAGACAGAATCTCCGAACCCGGATTTACGTAATCCTTGCCTGCGTACTTTGGTGCAGTGCCGTGCGTGGCTTCAAATACCGCCACCGTGTCCGACATGTTGGCGCCGGGGGCGATGCCGATGCCGCCCACCTGCGCCGCCAGCGCGTCCGAGATGTAATCGCCATTTAAATTCATCGTTGCTATCACGTCGTACTCGGCCGGGCGAAGCAATATCTGTTGTAAAAAAGCATCGGCAATCACATCCTTGACGACGATGTCGGCGTGCGGTGCTTTGATTTTCATCCACGGCCCGCCGTCGAGCAATTCAGCACCGAACTCCTTTTGCGCCAGCGCGTAGCCCCATTTGGCAAAAGCGCCCTCGGTGTACTTCATGATGTTGCCCTTGTGCACCAGCGTCACACTCTTACGCTTGTTGTCGATTGCGTACTGGAACGCCCGCCGCACCAACCGCTCGGTACCTTCACTCGAAACGGGCTTGATGCCGATGCCGGAGGTGTCCGGAAAGCGGATCTTCTTGACGCCCATTTCGCCCTGGAGAAACGCAATCAATTTCTTGACCTTCTCACTCCCCGCTTCGTATTCGATGCCGGCATAAATGTCTTCCGAGTTCTCGCGGAAAATCACCATGTCGGTTTTTTCCGGCTCCTTGACCGGGCTCGGCACACCCTTGAAGTAACGCACCGGGCGCAGGCAGACGTACAGATCGAGCTCCTGTCGCAGCGCGACGTTGATCGAACGAATACCGCCGCCAACTGGCGTTGTCAGTGGGCCTTTGATTGACACCACATACTCGCGCAACACTTCCAGAGTTTCTTCCGGCAGCCAAACGTCGGGGCCGTAGACACGTGTGGACTTCTCGCCGGCGAAAACCTCCATCCAGATGATCTTCTTGCTGCCACCGAATGCCTTGGTTACCGCCGCGTCGACCACCTTGATCATCACTGGCGTGATGTCGACTCCCGTGCCATCGCCTTCGATATACGGCAGGATCGGCTGATCTGGAACATTGAGCGTGAAGTTCTTGTTGACGGTGATCTTCTGCCCTGTGGCGGGAACCTTGATGTGTTGAACCATTGCGTCTCCAGTGCGTTTATTTACTACGAGTTTACCCACGCGCAGATGCACGGTCGGGCTCGTGTCAACGGTGGTTCACTGGACCGCGTTTTCGTAGCTGACCGATGCGGTCAACATAAACTCTAAGGGAGTAACGATGAAAAAATCGATCGCTTTGCTGATCGGGGCAACTTTTGCGAGCATCACGCTCGCGCAGACGACAGTTCCGCCGGTGCAAACGCCGCGTGTGACGACGCCGCCAGTTGAAGTAAAACCGTCGGTATCGACCAGTACCGCTACCAAAGCAGAGGTCAAGAGCGACAAAGCCGCGACCAACGCTACTGTGAAAACAGAGAAAGATGCGATGGTCAAGACGCCGAAAACACCCAAAGCGGCCAAAACCACCAACGGTATGGCCAAAAGCGCTGTGAAAGCCGACGTTAAAACCGAAGCCAAGGCCGATGCGGTTAAAGCGGACCTCAAAAAGGCCGACAAAAAGCCGTAACCTAGGCCTAGAAGCAAACAGAAGGCAGGGGCGACCCTGCCTTTTTTTCGCCGACTAACTTAGCCCCGCTAACATCGAACGTCGCCGTATCGTCCATGAGCATGATCAAACAAATTCGCGCGTTAATTGTGTGTGTTCTTCTTGCGCCGGCGGCGCTGCTCGCACAGCAAGCGCCGCAACCGGAGCTGAGCACAACCAAACTTCACGCGGGCATCCACGTGATCACAGCCGAAGTCGCAGCGACGCCGCAATCACGCATGGTCGGGCTGATGATGCGCGAGCGCCTGGCGCCCAACCACGGCATGGTCTTCGTGTTCGAAGACAAATCGCAGCATTGCTTCTGGATGCGCAATACGCTGCTGCCGTTGTCGATTGCGTTCGTCGATGACGACGGCACGATTGTGAACATTGCAGACATGGCGCCGAAGAGTGACGCATCGACCTGCCCGCAGCGCCCGGTGCGCTACGCGCTCGAGATGGATCAGGGCTGGTTTGCTAAGCGTGGCGTGACGGCCGGCAAGAAAATAACCGGCCTGCCCGCGGCATTGCGTCAATAACAACGCGTCTACTGAAAGTTCTTCGAAGCAAAATCCCAGTTGACAAGATTGCCGAAAAACGTTTCGATGAACTTGGGACGTGCGTTGCGGTGGTCGATGTAGTAAGCGTGCTCCCAGACGTCAAGCGTCAGAAGTGCCTTGTCACCGGTCGTCATGGGTGTGCCGGCGTTGCTGGTGTTGATGATGTCAACTGCGCCGCCGCTTTTCTGCACGAGCCAGGTCCATCCTGAACCGAAGTTTCCAACGGCGCTCTTGGAAAACGTTTCCTTGAACGCCGCAAATGATCCCCACTTCTTTGCGATTGCATCTGCCAGCGCACCGGTGGGCTCGGCACCACCCTTGGGCTTCATGCAGCTCCAAAAGAACGTGTGATTCCAGACTTGCGCCGAATTATTGAACACGCCGCCCGATGACTTGCGAATGATGTCCTCAAGCGCCATGTTTTCGAACTCTGTTCCCTTGATCAGGTTGTTCAAGTTGGTGACATAGGCCTGGTGATGCTTGCCGTAGTGAAACTCAAAGGTTTCCTTCGACATGTGAGGCTCTAAAGCGTCCTTCGGATACGGCAGTGGGGGCAGAGTGTGTTCCATGTGATCCTCGAATGTGAATTGCGGGATTCTATCGCTTGACGACATCGTGCTCATTGCTGGGCTGCACCGCTTTGACTTGTGCTTCAGCTTGGCCGCGCGCAAACACGAGCCGCAATTTGTCGCCGCTTTGCAGCGCCTGCGCATCGGTCACCGCGTGCCCGTCCTCCGCGAGCGTGATTGAGTATCCGCGCGCCAGCACTGTGTGGGGATCAATCGCGTGCAACCGCGCTCCCAGCGACGTCAGCTGCATCGAGTATGAATTCAGGCGCCGCGCCGTGAATTGCGCAAGCGTTGCCAACTGCTCGCCGGGCCGCGGCACTACGCGCGTCGGACGCCACCTTAGCAGCCGCTCGCGGCGAGTTGCGAGCGCGTTATGCCGCACCTCGAACGCACGCAGTGCTGCCGCAGTGGCCCGCGATTGCAGTGTGACGACACGGCCATCGAGCGCCAACAGCGGCATGCGCGGTGTCATCAGCGCGCGCTGGGCGTAGTCCAGCCTTTGTGCAGCCGCCGCCACGCGCTGTGCATGAATGCGCTGCAGCTGCACAATGCGTCGCTCAATTTCTGCCAGCAGATCTGCGGCGGCGGGTGCTGCCATCTCGGCCGCCGCCGTGGGCGTAGGAGCGCGCAGATCGGCGACAAAGTCAGCAATCGTTACGTCGCTTTCGTGCCCGACACCGACCACCACCGGGACTGGGCAGGAAACAATTGCACGCGCAAGAACTTCCTCATTGAAAGCCCATAGATCTTCAATCGAACCGCCGCCACGCACCAGCAGGACGACGTCGATCGCATCTTTGACCGCGCGTTGCGACACGCGCTCGAGCGCTCTGGCGAGTTGCGCACCTGCTCCTGCGCCCTGCACGGGCGCCGGGAAAATGATTACGCCCGCATAGGGCGCACGTCGGCACAGCGTCGTGACTACATCGCACAATGCCGCGGCGTGCAGCGACGTGACAACCGCGACCCGGCGCGGTATTCGAGGCAACATCCGTTTACGCGCTGCATCGAACAGTCCTTCGCCGGCGAGCCGCGCCTTGAGCTTCAAATACTCTTCGAACAGCCGCCCCTGACCCGCGCGCCGCATGTATTCGATGCTAAGTTGAAACTCACCGCGCGCTTCATACAGCGACACGATCGCGGTGACTTCCACTTCGTCGCCGTCGCGAGGAATCCAGTCGAGCAACTGGTTGCGTGCGCGAAACATCACGCATCGCGCCTGCGCTCCGCTGTCCTTGAGTGCGAAGTAGCAATGCCCGCTGGCAGCGCGCGCCATGTTGGCAATTTCGCCGCGAACCCGCACCAATGGGAAGCTTCGCTGCAGCAAGCTCGAAACCGCGCGGTTCAGCGCGGAAACCGTCAGTGCAGACCGCCCCGTTGCTGGATTTGAATCTTCGAAGTCAAGCGCCATGCGGGTTTCCAAGGTGAACCTGTCCACAGATCAAGGCATTTTGCCGATCGCGCCGATGCGTGAGGTTGGTTGCAAGCATGCTTGGGTTAACGTATTGAAAATCATAAGCTTTCAAACATTGCCTAAGCGCTGTGCAAGCTCCAGAAACTAAAGTGCAACAATGGCTTAGGGCTTTATGCCGGTACTTCTGCACATACTTGTCCACAGCAATTGTGGAAACTTGCCGCACTTGCGCTGCATCACTACAGTGCGCGCTCGCGCCAATGCTCATCCCCCAAAGGAAATCCGTTGTTTGCCATCATCGCTGAGCTCGGCTGGCCCATATGGCCTCTTATTCTTGCGTCGATTCTTGCACTGGCGCTGATCATCGAGCGAGCGATTGCTCTGCAGCGAAAGAAGGTCGTGCCGGCAACGCTGCTAACGGATGTGCTTGGCATCTGGAAAAAACGTCAGATCACGCCCGAGGTTGTCGCGAAGCTCGAAGCCAACTCGCCGCTCGGCAGGGTATTGGCCGCCGGGCTGCGCAACGAGCGCGCCAGCCGCGAAGGCGCAATGCAGCAGGTCGAGGCGGCGGGCGCGGTGGTGGCCAATCGGCTCACCAAAAATCTGACGCTGCTCGGCTCGATCGGCTCGATCGCCCCGTTGCTGGGTTTGTTGGGGACCGTGGTCGGCATGATTGCGATTTTCGCTTCGCAGCAAGCCGGATCGAATCCGCAGGACCTGGCGCGCGGCATCTCTGTTGCTTTGTACAGCACCGCGCTCGGTATCATTGTCGCGGTGCCGGCCGTGCTGGCTTATCGCTACTTCAGGCGGCTGGTCGATGACTACTTGGTCGACATGGAAGAGCAGGCGGAGCGGCTGCTCGAAACCGTCTTCGCCGCGGCGAAAGTGGAGCGTTGATGCGATTTCGCCGCGCGTTCGATGAAGAGCCCGAATTAAATTTGATTCCGCTGATCGACGTACTGTTGATCGTGCTGATCTTCCTTGCCGTCAGCACCAGTTATTCGCGCTTTGCAGAATTGCAGATCACGTTGCCGTCGGCCAACGCGGCACAGCCTATGGTGCAGCCGAACGAGATAAACGTCGCGGTAACCGCCGACGGCCGCTATGCCATCGAACGCCAGTTGCTCGCCACCAACGACGTCAAATCGTTTGCAGAAACGTTGCGCACCGCGAGCAAGGGGTCCGATACAGCCGTACTGATCATCAACGCCGACGCGCAGGCACCGCATCAGGCCGTCATTGGCGTGATGGAGGCCGCGCGCCTGGCAGGCATCGTACGAATTAGTTTTGCCACGCAACGAACCGACGGCGGCAAGTAATCGGAGTGTCGTGGCGCACCCGGCTGCAACTCGCGCTGACCAAGTTATGGCAGCGACGTGGCTGGATCGCGTGGCTGCTGACGCCGCTGGCCCTGCTTTTTTTCGCGGCCTACCGCTGCCGCGGCGCGCTCTACGCGTCGGGCATTTTTCGCCAGACTCAGCTCGATGTCCCGGTGATCGTCATTGGCAACCTCTATGTCGGCGGCACCGGCAAAACGCCTTTAACGGTCGAGCTGGCGCGCGCACTTGGACGACGTGGCTGGCATCCGGGAATCGTCTCGCGCGGCTACGGCGCGCTGGATTCGGCTCCTCGCCTGGTGCAACCGAATGACGACGCCCGACACGTCGGCGATGAACCGCTGCTAATGGTCCGGGCCACCACCGCGCCCGTGGCAATCGCAAAACGACGCGCGCTCGCGGCGCAGCTGCTGCGTGACGCGCACCCTGAATGCGACGTCATCATCGCGGACGACGGCTTGCAACATTTGCAGATGGCGCGCGACATGGAGATCGCTTTGCTTAGTGAGCGCGGGCTGGGCAACGGCTGGCTGTTGCCCGCGGGACCGTTGCGCGAGCCGCGCGCCCGGCTCGATCGCGTCGACGCCATCGTCGTCAACGGCGCCGCCCCCGAGATAGCAGCGACGGCGCCGCGCTTTCAAATGCGAACGCATATTGCGTGCGCGTTCGCGTTGCACTCGCCGCAGCTCCGCACCGAACTGGCGTCGCTGGCGGCCCAGCAGAGCGCGCACGGCTGGCGCTTTATCGCGGCTGCCGGCATCGGCGCGCCCGAAACATTCTTTTCAATGCTGCGCGCCGCCGGTCTGGTGATCGATGAGTTGCCGCTGGCCGATCACTTCGACTACCGCGTCAATCCCTTTGCCGGCTGCTCAGCTGACCGCATCCTGATCACCGAAAAAGACGCCGTAAAATGCGCAGACAATGCAGGGTTGGCCAACGACCTGCGCCTGTGGGTCGTGCCGCTGCTAACCGAGATCGACTCCACATTGATCGACGCGGTTGTCGCGCGAATCTCGGCCACGCGTTCAGCAAGGGATCATGCCAATGGACCATCGACTGCTTGACATTCTCGTGTGCCCGGTGTGCAAAGGGTTGCTCGACTATCGCAGGGATGCGCAAGAGCTCGTGTGCAAGGCCGACGCGTTGGCGTATCCGATTCGCGACGGCATTCCGGTAATGCTCGAATCCGACGCGCGCAAGGTAGAACCCGTCGAGCTCGGCCGCTAATTTGGACTTCCTGGTGGTAGTGCCGGCACGTTTGGCGTCGACCCGCCTGCCACGCAAACCCCTGGCCGACATTGGCGGCGTACCGATGGTGGTGCGCGTCGCCCGGCAGGCCGCGCGCAGCGGCGCAAGCAGAGTTGTGGTTGCGGCTGACAGCGCCGAAATCGTGCAGACGTGCCGCGTTTACGGCATCGAGTGCATGTTGACATCAACGGAGCACACCACTGGAACCGACCGCATTGCCGAAACAGTCAGCCAGCTATCAGTCGCGCCGGAAACCATCGTCGTCAACGTCCAGGCGGACGAGCCATTGATGCCATCGGACGTAGTAGATCGCGTCGCTCGCCTGCTAGACGAGCGCGACGACTGCGAGATTGCCACAGCGGCGCATCCAATCGACGACGCCGCCGAATTTTTCAGCCCCGATGTGGTCAAGGTCGTCGTCAACAATCGCGATCGCGCGATTACTTTTTCGCGCGCGCCGATTCCGTGGTCGCGTGACGCATTCGCGGCCGGGCGCACGGCGCTGCCCCCGGGGCTCGGCGCGCTGCGGCACGTCGGTCTGTACGCTTACCGTGCTGCGTTCCTGTTCCGCTATCCGAACCTGCCGCAGCCCGTGATCGAAGAGCATGAAAAACTCGAGCAGCTGAGGGCGATCGCGCATGGAGTCGGCATTGCGGTGCTCAGGCTCACCGAACCGCTGCCGCCCGGCGTCGACACACCGGCTGACCTGCAGCGAATGCGCGAGAACTTCGCAAGCTAAAATTTCTGAATGATCTCTTTCGCACCAAGGAAAATCCGATGAAAAGGTACGCATTGGCTTTGCTCGCGACCGTCACGTTTTCTGTCGGCGCCAGCGCCACCACCTTGCGCTGGGCTTCGCAGGGCGATCCGCAAACCGCCGATCCGTACTCGCAAAACGAAGGCTTGACCAACATGTTTGCGCAATCGGTGCACGACACATTGGTGATGCGCGACAACACATTGAAGCTGGTGCCGGGGCTGGCGACCAGCTGGCAGCAGATCAATCCGACGACCTGGCGCTTCACTCTGCGCAAAGGCGTCAAGTTTCACGACGGCACCCCATTTACCGCCGACGACATTGTGTTCTCGTACGAGCGAGCGAGCCACCCTAACTCGCAGCTGCGGCAATACTCGATTCCGGTCGGCAAGCCCCGCAAGGTCGACGATTACACGGTGGAATTTGTGCAGGACAAACCGAATCCGATCACGCTCGAACACGCAACGTTGATCTACGTGATGAGTAAAGCGTGGGCGGCCAAGAACAAGGTCGAGCGGCCGCTCGATTTCAAGGGCAAGGAAGAAACGCATGCTTCGCGCAACGCCAACGGCACCGGGGCTTGGATTCTGGTCACGCGCGAGCCGGGCATCCGCACCGTGTTGAAGCGCAACCCCGACTGGTGGGGCGTTAAAGACGGCCGCGCAACCGGCAACGTCGACGAGATCATCTACACGCAGGTCAGCGCGGACGCCACACGCACGGCGGCGCTGCTATCAGGCCAGGTCGACTTCGTGCTCGACCCGCCGCCGCAGGACGTGCGCCGGATCGAGGAAAACAAGGGGACCAAGGTGGTGCGCGGGCAGGAAAACCGGGTCGTGTTCTTTGGTTTCGATCAGATGCGCGACGAGCTCCTGTACTCGAACGTCAAGGGCAAAAATCCGTTCAAGGACGTGCGCGTGCGCCAAGCCGTTTATCACGCGATCGATATCGACGCGATCCGCTCACGCATCATGCGCGGCTCGGCGTTGCCCACCGGCGGCATCACGCCGTCGATCACCGCTTCGAACCCGGAAGCCGAGAAGCGTCTGGCCTACGACATCAACCGCTCGAAGCAACTGCTGGCTGAAGCAGGTTATCCAAACGGTTTCGAAGTCACGCTCGATTGCCCGAACAATCGCTACGTAAACGATGAGGAAATCTGCATCGCGGTGGCGGCCATGCTGGCCAAGGTGGGCGTCAATACCAAGGTGAGCACGCAGCCGCGCGCCACCTATTTTCCGAAGCTCGAAAAGTACGACACCAGCATGTACATGCTGGGCTGGGGCGGCGCGATCACCGATGCGCAGACGATGCTGTCACCGGTGCTGCATTCGAAAGACGATAAGACCGGATATGGCTCGTTTAACTATGGTCGCTACGTCAATCCCAAGCTTGACGCGCTGATCGACGCGGCCGCCACCGAACCCGTCCCCGAGAAGCGGCTCGAGATGATCCGGCAGGCGATCGCAGAGCACAACACTCAAGTTCATCACGTGCCATTGCACCGGCAAATGATTCCGTGGGCGATGCGCAGCAACGTCACGGTGGTACACCGGCCGGACAATGCGCTGAACATGGAGACGATCCGGGTCGAATAGCGCTTTGGGTCTTTCGTATGCAGGGCTGGCAGTCTTGGTGAGAGTCGCGGCCCTTTTCATTTGGTCAGCTCATTTGGGTAAACTCGCGCGCTGCGGCCGCTGGGGCTGTTCAACGGCTGTAAAAAAACTAGAACATCAGGACGGAGGATGCGACTGATTTTGCTCGGGCCGCCGGGCGCGGGCAAGGGAACACAGGCCGCGTTCATCAAGGATCGTTACCGGATTCCGCAGATATCGACGGGCGACATGCTGCGTGCGGCGATCATGGACGGAACGCCGCTCGGCATCGCTGCCAAAAAGGTGATGGACACCGGCGCGCTAGTTTCTGACGACATCATCATCGGACTGGTGCAGGAACGCCTGCGCGCGCACGACACCGCGCAGGGTTACTTGTTCGATGGGTTTCCGCGCACGATCCCGCAGGCCGAAGCGATGAAAGACGCCGATGTCAGGCTGGACTACGTGCTCGAAATCGATGTTCCCGAAAGCGACATCATCGATCGGATGAGCGGGCGCCGCGTGCACCCGCAAAGTGGGCGCGTGTATCACGTGAAATTCAACCCGCCGAAGATCCGTGGATGTGACGATCCAACCGGAGAACCTCTGATTCAGCGCGCTGATGACAAGGAAGAAACGGTGCGCAAACGGCTGGGCGTGTACCGCGATCAAACGCAGGCGCTGGTGGGGTACTACCAGGCATTAGCCGCGCACGGCGAGCAAGGCGCGCCGAAGTATCGGCGGATCTCCGGTGTCGGCAGCGTCGAAGAAATCAAGCAGCGCGTATCGACCGCGCTGGCGTCGTGAATTTGCAAGTTTGATTAAATAGTTTCAACAAGGAGAAA
>Ga0136638_10000054_pt1 | contig 16847 bp, 14 predicted proteins | sample AntDrymUQ8582206_2_FD_104671 | JGI IMG/M metagenome (GOLD analysis project Ga0136638, IMG submission 104671) | Polar desert sand microbial communities from Dry Valleys, Antarctica - metaG UQ858 (22.06) | ecosystem: Environmental > Terrestrial > Soil > Desert | place: Antarctica: Dry Valley...
CCCCACGATTATGCATGGAAAAAACACCCGGGGTGGCCACGTAACGAGGATCGCTGACCACGGCGAACAGCGCCTTTTGCACACTCAACGGCCGGTAGGCGTCCCACACTTTTAAACCGAGGCCATACGGACGCAAAGCAGCCTGGGCCTTTTGCAGTTCGACCGCCACGCCGCGCCGTAATTGTGCTTTGAAGTTGATCGGATAAAGCACACGCGCGGCCAGGTTGTCCGTTGTCGCGTATTTTAGTTCCACAAAGATCGTTGGGTCGACACTCTGGATTTCCACGAGATCGGATTCCGTTTCCGCGCCGGAAGCCGCCGCCGCCAGGAAGACCATTGCGAGGATCAGAAAGTAGGGCGGGTTGCGGTGCATGCGGGCGAAAGCCAATTCTATGAATAATCCCCCGGCTGTCGAGCGGGGGAACGTGGCTGCTTGATTTAGGGGTTGTTACCTTCAAAATTGGAGACCGACTGAAGTCTCCGACGTTTTCTAGGTTTACCGCGAGGTGATCGAGGTGGCCATCGCTGGAAGCTTGTTCGTTATCCCAACCGGAACATCATCAAATGAGCTTCTGCCGAGCTCGGGCGCAGGCGATTCTCGCAGTTTGACGTCACCAAGGGATCGTTGTTGGGTCGGCACCAGTCTCGGCATCTTTCCGCTCGGTCAATTGCAGGCGCATGTCCTTTGCGGAAAATGGTTTTCGGCGTATTCCTTCTGCTCCATGGTCGAACAATCAGCACCTCCTAAAACACTTTTGTCTCCCCTGACGCTGATTTTTCTAACGATCTTCATCGACATGATCGGCTTCGGGATTGTGATCCCGGTTTTGCCGGTTTATGCCGAAGGTGGGAAGTTTCATGCAACGCCAGGGCAGTTGAGCATTTTGGTGGGGATTTTTTCCCTGTTGCAACTGATCTGTTCGCCCATCTTCGGGAAGATTTCCGACCGCTTTGGCCGGAAGCCCGTTCTCACCGTCAGCATCTTCGGCACCGCGGTCGGCTTCATCGTCACTGGCATGGCCGGGAGCTACGGAATGCTCCTGCTCGGTCGAATTATCGATGGTATCAGCGGCGGAAATATTTCCACCGGGATGGCCTGCATTGCGGATGTGACCACCAGGGAAAATCGCTCCAAGGCGATGGGGTTGATCGGTGCGGCGTTTGGCCTCGGGTTCATGATTGGACCCGCGATGGGCGGCGTGCTGGGGAAAATTTCTCCATCGCTACCGTTTTTTGTGGCGGGAGGAATGGCTCTCTTAAACTGCGCCCTGGTGGCGTGGAAACTGCCCGAGACGCTGACTCCCGAGATTCGGGCGCGGGCACGGGAAACCGTCCGCCTCGGCGAAGTCTTTTCCCATGGGCGCGGCAACATTATTTCCATGATCCTCGCCAGCCAATTTGCATCGATTGTGGGGTTTTCAATTATGACTTCCCTTTTCGCGCTTTTTTGCGAGAAGCAGTTTGGCTACGATATCGCAGATACGGGCTGGATCTTTTTCTACGTCGGCTTTCTGGGAGTGATTATGCAGGGAGGCGTCCTGCGGCGGCTGCTGCGTCGGCCGATCGAAAAACAACTGGCCGTGGCTGGCGCTGCGATCCTGGCACTGAGCATGTTTTTTCTGCCCGCCACACCGCCCAGCCTTGGACTTCTGCTGCTGGTCTGCACCGGCATTTCCATCGGCAACAGCTTGGTCACGCCCACGATGAATGGCCTCGCGTCGCGGAGCAGCGACGCGCATACGCAGGGGCGAGTGCTGGGGTTGGTGGCCTCGGCGGGCAGTCTCGGCCGCTTCATCGGCCCGATGATCGCGTTTCAGCTTTTACGCTTTGATCCGGCAGGCCATTACGCTCGTACGTCCTTTCTCGCCAGCGGCGCAATCCTTGTTCTCGCCACCCTCTTTATCGTCTGCATCAAGCCACCGCCGCCCGAGCCTGCCTGACTCGACCCTTGATTTCCCCCGCGTCAGCTTCCACTCTGGCATCTGTGACCCACCTCCCGCGCATTGGCGTCCGCGCAAAATTCTTCTTCGCGGGAAACGCTAAATTCTTTCTAAAAGGCGTCACTTACGGACCGTTTCATCCGAACGCGGAAGGGGAATATTTCGCCTCGCGAGAGCAAAGCCGTGAGGATTTGCAGCTGATGGCCGAGATGGGGGCAAACCTTTTGCGCATCTATTACGCGCCGCCGGAATGGTTTCTCGACCTGGCTGCTGAGGCGGGCATCCGGGTGCTGATTTCCATTCCCTGGACGCAGCATGTGGCGTTTCTGGATCAGCCAAAAATTCGCGCCGGAATCGTTCGCACAATCGAGGAGGCAGTCAAAAAGAACACGGGGCATCCGGCTGTTTTCGGCTACCTGGTCGGCAACGAGATTCCCTGCTCAATGGTTAGATGGCTGGGTGCCGCACGCGTCGTCGAGTTCGTCGAGCATCTGATCGCCCGGGCCCGGGCGCAAGATCCGGCCGCCTTGTTTTCCTACGCGAGTTATCCCCCCACCGAGTATCTGCTGCCGCAGAACGTGGATTTTTACAGCTTCAACGTTTATCTCGAGCGTCGAATTGATTTCGAAAGATACCTCGCACGCCTGCAAAATCTTGCCGGGGACAAGCCGTTGATCTTCGGTGAATTTGGAATGGACACCATTCGCAACACGGAGGAAAAGCAGGCGGAGGTCCTCGACTGGCATCTCGATTGCGTGGTGAAAGGCGGGGCGGCGGGAACGATTTTCTATGCCTGGACTGACGAATGGTTTACCGGCGGAATGGAGATTACCGACTGGGCATTCGGCCTGGTTACGAGGGAACGGATTCCAAAGAAGGCGTTCCATTTACTAAAGCACCGGCTTGCTGGTGATGAGCCCGTGACCAACCGGGTGATGCTGGAAAAATATCCGCGCGTTTCCGTAATTGTGTGTTCATACAACGGTGGGAGAACGCTGAAGGACTGCCTCGAATCCCTCGATCAACTAAACTATCCCGATTACGAAATCGTTTTGGTGGATGACGGCTCAAATGATCACACCCAGACGCTGGTGGCGGCGTTTCTGAGCGCACGTTCGCGCGAAGCATGCCAGCGGGCGGATTTTCAGAATATCGTGCAGCAAAACATGGGGCTGAGTTTTGCACGCAATACCGGCGCCCACGCCGCCACCGGCGAAATCTTTGCCTACACCGACTCGGACTGCATGGCAGATCCCGACTGGCTTTATTATCTCGTCGGCACCTTAATCAGCGGAGATTATGCCGGAGTGGGCGGGCCTAATATTTCCCCGCCTGCGGTGAACTGGGTGCAGGCAGCAGTTGCCGCGGCTCCCGGCGGACCCAGCCACGTGTTGCTCACAGATGTGGTAGCCGAGCATATTCCCGGGTGCAACATGGCGTTTCACAAATGGGCTTTTTACAACGTGGGAGGGTTTGATCCCGAATATCGCAAGGCAGGCGACGACGTCGATTTCTGCTGGCGGTTGCAAACAAACGGCGGGGTCATCGCCTTTTCCCCGGCGGCGATTGTCTGGCATTATCGACGGTTTACGCTGCGGGCATTCCGTAAACAACAGGAGGGTTACGGCGAAGCGGAATCGATCCTGCGCTTCCAGCATCTCGTATTTTTCGGCCCGACCGGAACCGCAAAATGGAAGGGGATGATCTACGGGACCCCGCGCTTTAACTGGCTTCTAAAGAAGCCGGTTATTTATCATGGTGTCTTCGGACAGGGACTCTTCCAATCGATTTATCCCGCGCCCCAATCCGAAATCGCAGCCTATGTTAGCAGCGTGGAATGGGTCGCGCTGACTGCGTTTATTTTTGTGCTTGCGATCCCGCTGCCCGGATTGCGGATCGTTCCTTTTCTGATGTTCGGCGCGACATTTCTCGTGGCGCTTTCTTACATGCTGAGCGCGCGGATCGAACCTGCATTCGACACGATTCGCGCTCGATTGCTGGTGGCATTCCTCGCGCTCACGCAGCCGCTAATGCGGGGCTGGGCGCGCTATTTCACATGGATGTCCTACAAGCGCACACCGCGCGCGGTCATCGCCGCACATGAGGCCGGATACGAAGCGCTGAAAACTTACAACGGTTTTGGAGAGCTCCTTTTCTGGAACGAATCCGGGCAGGGCCGCGAGGTGTTGCTGACGGAAGTCTGCTCGTCGTTGGAATCCGAGAACTGGAGCTACAGCACAGACACTGGTTGGAAAAGTTGGGATGTGCAGATTTACGGAAACTTTTGGTGGATCATCAAGTTTGCCAGCGTCACGGAATATCATGGCGGCCCGAAATGTCTAACCCGCGTGAGTTTATCAGCCAAGCCCACCGTGACTACTTTTCTGATTAATTTTATTTCATTTTCTGTTCTGCTTTACCGCTCTCTGGCGACTTCTAACAACGATTTTCTTTTGAAAATGATCTTTGCTCTTTTCGTGATTTACCAGCTGATTCGAGCCTGGCGTTTAAAGCGGCGCGTGGCCGAGTTGATCGTGGTCGCAGCCAGTCGCGCGGGTTTGACGCGCACTGAGGGACGGCCATAACGCATGGAGGGGATGGTCGGGCAATCTCGCACGTATTGGGTCTGGACCATTGCGATGTTCGCGGCTTTTGTCTGCGCCATTCCGTTTGGCAACTTCGCCGAAGCAGGGAACGTTTTAGGTTTTGTTCCTGCGATGATCGTTGCCAGCGTCTGTTATTTTGGCGCAGCTCAGAGCTTCGTGTTTCTTCCGCGAGAAAATCGCATCAGGCAATTCTGGTGGATCGCGCTTGCCTTGCGATTGCTGGCGCTGGCGATCCCGGCCGGAGACGATGTTTATCGGTATCTTTGGGAGGGCCGCATCCAGTGGCACGGTTATAATCCCTATCTCCTCCGCCCCGATTCCCCCCTGCTATTCCAGCTTCGCGATGCGGACTGGATTCTGATAAATCATCGGGATTGGGCCGCAATCTATCCGCCTGGGGCCGAGTTGCTTCTAAGGCTGCTAACCATGGCGGGCCCTTCCGTGATGGTGGTGAAGCTGGCCTGTGCCGCGGCAGACATCGCGGTTATTGTTCTCCTGCTGCGATTGAATACCGGCCAGTCACGATACCGCGACACGATCTGGTACGCGTGGAATCCATTGGTGGTATATTCCTTTGCGGGAGCGGGCCACCTGGACAGCCTGATGCTCGCCCCTCTTCTTCTTTCCGTTTATGCGTTAACCCGCGCGATCCCGGCCGGAGGCAAGCCCGCCGATTGGAGTTGGGCAACCATGTCGGCCCTAGTTCTCGGGATCGCGATTTCAATTAAGATAATACCGCTGGTGCTGGTCCTTGTTTTTGCAATTGCGCTCCGTTCCCGGATGGTCGTTCTGCCCCTCGCCGCCTTGGTTCCGTGGATAAGCGCGCGGTGGTATGGATTCCCGGAGAACCGCATCTTTGATACCTTTCGAGAATTCGCCTACGTGAGCCGATTCAATGACTTTATCTGGTGGATTTCCGAACGATTTATCTGGGCCAATCTGGAACAGAAAAATGGCGCATACACGCTGGTAGCCATCGCTGCTGCCGCACTTGCGAGTGTGCTTGCCTGGCATGACTGGCGGCGCGCCACCCTTTGGGTAATGGGTGTTAGCCTCATCTTCGCCACCGTCGTGCATCCGTGGTATCTCACGTGGATTTTACCGTTCGCTGCGATGCGTAAAGCACATGTTTGGTTTGTACTTTCGGGAACAGTTTTTCTGGCGTTTCTCTGGTGGGAAACCACTCCTTGGTGGCAGGCTTGGCAGCCTTCGCCGTTGCTCAGCCTGGCCATCAGTCTGCCGCCTCTAATCTTCGGCGTTTATGAAATTCTGAAGGCCCGCGCGCATAATCCCAACCGGAACGGCTTGTCCTAACCAAAATTCCAACGCCAATACACCCTGATGGAGCAGGAGAGAAAGCCCGTTCGTGGTACGGGCTCCAGCCATCGCAGCGGCCGATTGCAGCGGTGTGGTCCGGCCCGCGTAAACGGTGTCGAAAACAAGGTGCCCAGGCTTCAGCAGGGAAGATGGGATGGGAGATTTTTCGCCGGGTTTCATTCCCAGCGACGACGCGTTGATGATCAGATCAACATCGTTGAGGGCGTTTCCAAGGGCAGCCTCAGTCCAAGGAATCGCTTTTGCATGGAGTTCTCCAGAGAGTTCGAGGATTTTTTCCCCCGTGCGATTGACGAGGATCAGTTCAGGGCATCCCTCGACGTAGCACTGGGTGGAGATCGCTCGTCCTGCCCCGCCTCCGGCACCGAGGACCATCACGCGTTGTGTTCCAAGCGCCACGCCAAACTCTTCCGCAATAGCGCGAACAATGCCGGGGCCGTCCGTGTTTCTGCCGATGATGTTTCCGTTGCGAAACGCGATTGTGTTCACAGCTCCCAAACGCCGGGAATGTTCGTCGATCTCGGTCACCAGTGAGAGCACCTGAGTCTTGTGGGGGATGGTTAGGTTGACGCCCTTGAAGCCTGCTTTTGGGAGCATCTGGATCGCTTCCCTGAGCCCTTCTGGCAGGATCTGCAACCGGCAATATCGGTCTGGAAGACCCAGTTGTTCGAGGACAGCGTTGTGCATCGCAGGCGATGCGGAATGAGCCACAGGATCACCGACAACCGCGTAGCAAAGATCAGGGTCTCGCCAGTCACGCAGATCCTCCAAACTGTAAACGGCTTTCATCCGAGGGTTCGGTGTGCTTTATTAGAGTTTAGCTAAACGTGCTAATCGTTCTGGCAAAACGGGAGAGCACTTTCACCTTCCCGAGCACCTCGAGAAGGTGATACAGGCTCGGCCCGACGGAGCGCCCTGTGGAAGCGACTCGCGCAGGGTGAATCAGTTCGCCCGACTTCACTCCGCGCGCGGTGGCGGTCTCCTTTAGTGCGGTTTCCAAGGTCCCGGCGTCCCACTGTTGCACCCCGGCATAAGCGTCCTGCAACGCTTGCAGATGAGTCAGAGCGCCTTCTTTCCCGAGCGTCTTGGACACACTGGTTTCGTCGTAGGGATAATCATCCGTGAAGAAATACGAGATCCAGTCCGGGACATCACCGCAGTGCTTGATCTTCTCTTTAACAATCGCCAAAACGGCCAGCAATTTTTCCGTGTCGTCAATGGTAATTCCGGCCTTTTGGATGAAAGGAAGGCTGAGATCGCGGAAACGCTCCAAGCTCATCTGTGCGATATATTGCCCGTTTAACCAAAAGCATTTGTCGAGGTCGAAATGAGCGTTTCGGCGATTCACGTTTTCCAGTTCAAACAGCGGAACGACCTCCCCGAGATCCACCTTTTCTCGGTTGTCTTTCGGCGACCATCCCAGCAGGCAGAGATAGTTAACCACGGCTTCGGGAGCATATCCGCCATCGATATAACTCTGCACGCTGGCACCCTGATCGCGCTTGCTCATTTTCGAGCCGTCCTTGTTGAGGATGAGGGGAATATGCCCAAAGAGCGGTGGTTTCACTCCGAGTGCCTCGTAGATCTGCACGTGTTTCGGGGTGTTGGAAAGATGGTCCTCGCCACGAATCACGTGAGTGATTTCCATTTCGATATCATCCACGACATTGACGAAGTGGAAGATCCATCCGCCATCCGGACGTCGAATCGTCATGTCGGGATTTGTCACCGGGTTTGACATATCGAAGGTGACTTTTCCGCAGATGACATCCTCGACAATGGTGTTTCCGCGATGGGTCTTAAAGCGCATAGTCCCGTGATCTTCGTAGATGCGCCCTGCAGCGACGAGCCGGTCGAAATACTTTTGGTAAATCGAATCACGTTCGCTCTGAAAATACGGTCCGTGTTCGCCACCTTTTAGAGGACCTTCGTCCCAGTCCAGCCCCAGCCAGTGAAGTCCGTCGTAGATGGCCTGAACGGCCTCAGCGGTGTTTCGAGCCTTGTCGGTATCCTCAATTCGGAGAATCAGTTTGCCGCCGGTGTGGCGGGCGAAAAGCCAGTTAAAAAGCGCCGTGCGGGCACCTCCGACGTGAAGGTAACCAGTGGGTGAGGGAGCAAAACGAACGCGAGTGGACATGATTAAGATGAAAGTCGGATGGTGGCAGATCGGGCGTGAGCGTCGAGGCCTTCGAGGAGGGCGGCGGCGGCGATGATCGGGGCAGATGAACGCAACGAATGTTCATCGAATTCCACAATGCTAGTACGACGCTGGAATTGATCCACAGTCAAACCCGCGAAGGATTTGCCTGCGCCGCCTGTTGGTAACGTGTGGCTGGGGCCGGCAAGATAATCGCCGCCTGCAACGGGAGACCAAGGACCGAGAAAAATCGCGCCTGCCGTTTTAATTTCCCGCGCAAGCGCGGCGGCATTTTGTGCGACGATGGTTAGATGTTCGCTGGAAAAGTTGTTCGCCAGTTTGACGGCTTCCGGAAGATCCTTGCAGAGAATCATGAAGGCGTTTTTTTCCAGTACGTCGAGAAGAAAACGTTGCCGCGAAAGTCTTTCAGATTGCTTCTGAATCTCGGACTGCACGGACGCGAGAATCGTTTCCGAAATCGTGAGCAATCCAATCACGCTTTCTGATCCGTGCTCGGCCTGAGCGAGCAGATCGCTGGCAATCCACGCTGCATTCGCAGAATCATCTGCGAGGATTAAAATCTCACTCGGACCTGGAAGTTGATCGATGGCCACCTTTCCAAAAACCTGTCGCTTGGCCTCCACCACGTAAGCGTTTCCCGGGCCAAAAATCTTCTGAACCGGTTGAATCTGGTCGGTCCCAAAAGCCATTGCGCCGATGGCCTGCGCTCCTCCGACTCGGAATATTTCCGTGGCTCCGGCGAGCCGCAATGCGGCGAGCAAGGCCGGGTGGATTGCGCCGTCAATTCCCGCTGGCGTGGTGACAGCAATCTCCGGGACACCCGCGACGGAGGCCAGGGTGACGGTCATCAACGCCGTGGAAATTAGCGGGGCGGTGCCTCCAGGCACATAGATGCCGACTCGTTGAAAAGGATCGAATCGCTCACTGACTTGTGCGCCTTGCGCATTTTGCATGGACCAATTTTGTCGCAATGATTGGCGGGCAAAAGCAGCGATGTTTAGGTGGCAGGCGGCGAGGGTTTCTTCCGTTGCAGGATCCACCCCCGCCCCGGCCAGTTCGGCCTCTGTGACCCGCAGTTGTTCGCAAGTCAGTTTGGGCCCGCCAAATTTCGCGGTGTATTCCAGTAGTGCGGCATCCCCGCGATTTGCCACTGCCGCCAAAATCTCTGTGACAGTTTCCCTCACCTTTGGGGAAGGTTCCATGGTGCGATTCAACCGCGCGGTTTCCTGCGCATAATCGGAATCAGAGTGGCGGAGGATTTTCATGTGACGGGGAGGACAGTGTAGGCGGAGCAAAGAACTGGTCAACGTCCCACTTGGCACCTTGCCACTTTTGCGGGGAAATGGCATCAGTGGACAAGATGGAGAGCATTCGACAAGTCCCGGCTGAATGGATCGCGCGGACAGGGAACACGATAGATCGGATACGCATCAACATCGTTTCGGCTGATCTGCTGAACGGGCGCGAGGTGTGGGTGAAAAAGCGCACTTTTATGAGCCGTTTGCTGGTGCCGGTGGCGAACGCGTTCTTTTCGCTAGCCGGCAATCCGGTGGAAGTTTTTGCGACAAGCCCCGAATGGCAGAATTACGAGCTTGCGACCTTTCGGTTGCTGAACGGCGATACCCACGGAGGCGGAATTCTGAGCGAGAATTCCATCTACACCGTTGCATTACCCGGCCAGGATTTAACGCAATTGCTTCGGACAAATCGTCTGAATGCACGCGTCATGGCGCTGGTCGGCGCCGCTTTTTGCCGAATGCACCGAACGCTGCAGCCCGCAAACGGGGAGTTGTTTTCTCATGGAGATCCGCACCTCGGGAATGTGGTCTATGAGCATGCGACCGAGTCGGTCGGATGGTTGGATTTCGAAACGGTCCATCGGTCTGGGATGGAGCCAGTTGCTCGGCATGCGGACGATTTACTGGTGTTCCTCCTCGATCTGGTGGGGAGGTCTGGAGACGAGCAGTGGACGATGTTGAGCCCGGCTTTTCTGAACGGCTACCCTGACGCCTCCGTGGTAGCAGAGCTCAGAAAACGCCTGCATCCGCCGAATGGCTTGGGCGCGATCTGGTGGGCAGTTCGAACGAGTTACCTGCCAAGCAAAATTTTGCGTAAACGAATCGAATGGCTGCGCCAACAGCTTTAAAGCGAAGACTGGCTCAAGCCGGGCAGGTGGCCCTGACAGTGGGCGTCCTTTTCTGGCTTTTTCGAGATGCAGGGAAACGCGAAATGATGTTCCAAACATTGCGTGGTGCCCATGCCTCCTGGCTCCTGCTGGGATTGCTGGTGGCAGGGATTGGTGAGATCGCCGGGATCCTTCGTTGGCGCATTTTTCTTCGGGCGCAAGGTATCGATGCGGGATTTAGAACCGTCACCCGCTGGTTTTTCGTCGGGCTGTTTTTCAACATGTTCCTGCCGGGAACGACAGGTGGCGACATGGCCCGGCTGTATTATCTTTGGCGCGATTATCCTGCCCATCGCCGGGGAGCTTTCCTGACGTTGGTGGCGGATCGGTTGATTGGATTAATCCCGCTCATCCTCGCGGCTGCATTGGGAACGGCGCTTAACTACAAATGGCTCACGCAGACGACGGCGACGTCCAGCCTCCTTTTTAGCACCTTGCTTTTCTGTGCGGGAATGGCGGCGGTGATTGCGCTGTCGTTTCTCTACAGTGGAAAATCGGAAATCCCTCGATGGGTTCCTGCTCGGGAAAAGCTGGGCGGTCTGGCGCGTGCCTGGGGTTTGTTTACGAGAGATGGTTCGCAATTTACGTGGGCGTTGCTGCTCTCGATGCCGGTGCTTTTTGCCTATTATGGAGGATTTTATTGCGCGGCGCGCGCAGTGAGCGCAGGCGCGAGTTTCGCGCAAATATTCACGCTGATGCCGATCGTTACGATCATCACATCGCTTCCGATCAGCGTCGCGGGATTGGGGTTGCGTGAAGGTTTGTTTGAGCGGCTGCTTGGCGATCTTTGTGGCACACCGCCGGAAGTAGCGTCGCTGGTTTCCCTGCTGGGATTTTTGATTTTTACGGTTTACGGAGTGATCGGCGCGGGGGTGTATTTAATGTCCGGGCGGATGGAGAAGCGACGGCTCGATGAAATGGAAACCGCTTTAAAGACTTAAAAAACCGGTGAACGACACAAGATCCTTCACCGGTTTTGAAAGTTATGTCGCTCGAATTAAACGGCTTTGTCGCCCGTTTCGTCGGTGCGGATGCGAATCGCTTCTTCCACCGTTGAAACGAAAACCTTTCCGTCCCCGATTTTGCCGGTTTTCGCCGCCTTGACGATGGCTGCGGTGGCGTTTTCCACGAGGGAGTCTGTGAGCACAACTTCGATTTTGATTTTCGGGAGGAAATCCACGGTATATTCACTGCCGCGATAAATTTCAGTGTGGCCTTTTTGGCGGCCAAAGCCTTTCACTTCACTAACGGTCATGCCTTCGATGCCGAGATCGGCGAGGGCGTCTTTAACTTCTTCGAGTTTGAAGGGTTTGATGATGGCTTCAATTTTTTTCATGTGTGGTTGTAATTGTATGGATGCCACAAGGCTCACTGGCATCCGGAGTTTACTGATTATGCCGGTTTTAACAACCGGCGATTCTTTTGGCGGATAGCAAAGCACGTGCCAGAAAGTGCACAGGACTCATGACGCGAGGGCTTGCGCGGCAAGAACGGGGTGCTGGCTTTTAAATAAAGAATCGCCATCTGAAACTTCCGCCTTTCGAAAACTTTCTCGCGGCGATTTTTTGGCGTAAATTATCCAAGTCGTCAAATTAAGTGCAGAACTCACGTGGCAGGCTTGGACTTGGAGTCTGTCGGGGAGGGATCTTCAGGAGCGAATTCGGTGGAAGACAGGGATTCGGGTTGCGAGCTGACATCCAACGGAACCAATCCTGAACGGGTTTCGGGGATCAATTCGGAAGTCGGATCGGCAGTGGGCTCTGCCAGGAGTTGATCTACTCGTGGCATTTCGAGCTTGGGAGGTGTTTCTGGAAGCTGTTTGGAAGTCTCCTCGACGCGGGGTTCTTCGACCGGAGGTTCTGCCAGCTTCGCCAAACCGACTGGCGCCCAACGCTCCAGCGATTCATCATGGAAATGTCTCCGTCGCAGAAACTTCGAGAGGATGCCGTAGCGCGGCCCAAACAAGTAGGCGAGCAGGAAGAGACTGCCCAGGAAAAGCACAATGCAGGGTCCGGATTCGAGGTCGAACCAGTAGGAAATCAGCAAGCCGAGACACGAACCCAGAGCCCCGAGAACACCGCCGACCCAGAACATCTTGTTTACTGAATCGCTCAGAAGATACACAGTCGCCGCGGGTGCGATCAGCAGGCCAAGAGCGAGCACCACGCCGACCGCTTGCAATGTGGAGATCATGGTGAGGACCAGCATCCCCATCAGGAGATAATTCAGACCGGCTACGCGTACGCCTTGGGACTTCGCAACCGTGGGATCAAACAAACAAAGCAAAAGCGGACGCTGCAACGCTGCCACGGTCGGAATCACGAAAAGCGCGATCCCGTAATTCATCCAAAGATCGTCGTTGGAAAGACCCAGGATATTTCCAAAAAGATAGTGGTGCAGGGAAATGGGCGACGGCACTTTGTTGAGCAAAATCACACCGATGGAAAACGCCACGGTGTAAAGAATGCCGAGCGAAGTATCTTCCTTGATCCGCGAATTCCGGGAAATAATTTGCGAGCCGACCGTCACGAAAAGTGCCGCTGCCAGAGCACCGACAAACAGCCCCATCGGAGCGATCCCGAACAGCAAAACTCCCACGGCCAGTCCTGGAAGGAGTGAATGGGAAAGCGCATCGGCCATCAATGCGAGACGCCGCAGCACGATGAACGCGCCGAGAAATCCGTTCAGGAACCCGATGATCGCGCAGCCGTAAAGCGCCCGCAGCATAAAGTCGTGCCGAAAAGGCTCCAGCCAATCGCTCATGCGGATTTCTTCCCTGAAAAGGCGAGAGTGCCGTAAGTGCGATCGATGTTCTCCTTCGTAAATGCGACGCCGGTCGAACCGCTGGCAATCAGTTCTCCATTCAGGAAAAGCACCTCGGAAAAAAGCGCCTCGGCCGTGCCAAGGTCGTGGTGCGAGGCGATGATCAACTTCCCGGTCGCCGCCAGTTCCCGCAGCGTGTTTGAGAGGCCTTCCCGCGCGGGTTCATCCAGGCCGGTAAATGGTTCATCGAGGAGAAAAACGTGGGCTTCCTGAGCGAGGGAACGCGCCAGGAATGCTCTTTGTTGCTGGCCTCCCGAAAGGGCAGAAATCTGACGCTTCTCCAGATCGCCCAGCCGCATCTGATCGATCGCCGATTGCACAGCTTCATCGTCGCTTTTACGGAACCGGCGCGCCCAGCCAACGCGGAGATACCGGCCCATTTCCACGAGACCGCGCACCGTTAGCGGAAAATCCCAATCGACGTTTTCGCGCTGCGGCAGATAGGCGAAATCCGTGTTTGCCCGGGACACTTTTCGCCCGTGAAAAAAGATGCTGCCAGTCTCGGGAGTGAGCAGGCCGGCAAGGGTTTTCAAGAGCGTCGTTTTGCCTGCGCCGTTCGGTCCCATCAGGCCGACGCATTGACCGCACGAAGTGGCAAACTCAATGTGGTGCAGAGCCGGCACACGGTTGTAGGAAACCGTGAGATCGGAGACTTCGAGACGGTGATGCCCTGTCATGGCGAAGCGTGTTTGCCGGAAAATGTCAGCAGTTCGAAAATGTTTTTTTTGCCCCAAAGCGTCTGAGTTTGTTCGGATCCATCCGCCCGGTTTACTCGAACGCTGACGCCGATCTTACGGAAATACTCCGGCCACGTGCCGTCGAAAACGAGATCAATTCCTTCAGGTGGAAAATGAGCGTCGATGGTGACGCTTGCATCAAAAGCGCCTGAATTTCCGCCGGTTAGAATATCATTGCCGAGAAACTTGAGCGCAAACTTTTCGGGCGGCTGGGTAAAGGTCAGACCGATGGATATTTTCTCCGTTGCGGATGTTGGCGGAGGAGAAGCGATCTCGCTTCCGGATGTTTCCCGCGTTAGCGAACGCAGGGGCAATCCGGCAAGAAGCAGAGCAAACAGCGTGAGGATCGCTCGGAGGAGGGGCCAGCCTTTCATGAATCAAGCCGCATGGTTGGAGCGCCTTTTAAAAACACGTTGATTTGCATATGCGCCTGATGCCCGAGGACTTAACCACCATCCGAAAAGACCAACCAGAAAAAAGGTGAAAGAAATGGGTCTTTAAAACGTCAATAAAGCATCGTCTCTTCTGGCGGCGAAACGGGCTCGATTTTTCTTGCACGAATGATGGCCGTGGCACGCCCATTCTCGAGCGGAAACGTGATGTCGCCGACGACTTTGGTCCAGCCCATTTCGCTGACACCGGCTGGGATGGGCAAATCCGCCGCACGCTCGACGAGCAACGAAACCGGTTGAGCGTCCGCGGCGCAGCAGGTCATAAACAAACGCACCAGCTTGAAACGGCTGCCATCGGGATTGTTCGTTTTTGCGGGCATAAACTGGCCGACTACTTCTGCTGATTTGTTTACAAACGTGGCGCTTAAGGAGGGCTCCTGCGCGGCATACAAGAGATCGCCTACGTTGACTTTGATATTACCACTGGCATCAGGCTTAAAAAAGTTTTCGGCGTTAACATCCTCGACCGCAGGCGGATTGTTTCCTGTTGGAGCGGAGGGATTGGCCTCGGGCAGGCCAGGTTCGATGATCTGCGCGGCAGGCGCGGTTTGGGCTAGAGACGGTAGGTTTTTCTTGAATTTCTCCGCCAGGCCGGGAATGGCAGAAGCGTGATCCGCCACCCCGCGCGTAGCCAGAAAATTTGCTCCAAAACTATCCCGCGTGAAGCTGGCGGCAATTCCCAGCGGCAGCAAAAGCATCAATGGAAAAAGCCAGCTTGAAACCAGGGGGGCGCGGCGGTCTCCGCAATTCCCGGCAGGACCGCATTCACACATCGCGCTCTGCTTTCGCGTAACGAGCAAAGTCAGTGCGCAGAGTGATAAAACAATGCCAGCAAGAAGCACATTGAGTCGAAAGGAGGGATGAAGAAAAGCGTTGATTCTTCCGCTGAGATGGAAATAAAGCAGGACGCCGCCCCATTCCAGGAGGACAATGGGCGGAAGGACGCTGGTAGCTTTGGGGTTCATGCTTTTCTCAGGGTAATGTTTGACTCAGAAAAATGCAGAGCAGGCCAACGCCAATAAACAGACTGGCCGCCATGAAGATGGTAAATCGCTTCTGGAAAATGAGTCCATACATCAGAAAAAGTTTCACGTCCATCATCGGACCGAGAACCATAAAAGCGAGCTTCGCCGCCAGCGGAAATGCCACAAAATTTGCTGCAATAAATGCGTCGCTCGTGCTGCACAGGGAAAGCAGCACGGCCAGCCCTTCCAGGGAATAAGTGGCCAGCCAAAGATTGCTCGCCAGTGGCACGATGACTTGCTCGCGATTAATCGCGGTGTTGAACACAGCAGCCAGCATGGAACCCAAAACCAGATAAAAGGCGACATCCAGAAAATCGTAGGATGCTGTGCGCAGAGCTGCGAGCAAACGGCTTCCGAGAGACGGGCGAATCTCATCCAGGGACTCCAGGGTGGCGGCTTCCACCGGGGCATTTCCAAACAGATTGCCCATTCGCGGGGAGCGCTGCGCCAGAAGATCGGGAAGAAGAATCTCGCTTTTCCGAAACTGCAAAACCACCGCGCCAAACAGGCAGGCAATCACAAACGCGAGGAGCATCCGAAACGCCAGAACGGTCGCCGGATCCTGCCCGCGAAATGCTGCGTAAGTGCTCAGCGCGACGACTGGATTAATGATGGGCGACGCCAGCAAATAGGTCACCGCCGGGGCGATTGGCAGCCCTTTTCGCAGCATCCGGCGAACTACCGGGATGACTCCGCATTCGCACATGGGCAGAAAAAACCCGATCAGTCCTGCTACGCCAATGGCCAAGGCAGGACTCCTCGGGAGCCAGCGTTCGAGCGCCTGTGCGGGGAGAAACGCGTCGATCAACCCGGACAGCAGCGTGCCCAGCAAAAGGTAGGGCACTGCCTCGAAGAGGATACTTAAAAACGAAATGCTGAAATCGTGGAAATTAAACGAAAACCAGTCCATGAAGCCGCGCAGTGTCGCACGAGTCGCGCGTTGTGGAAAGTTGGCGTCAGATAGAATGGAGGAACCAGGCAGCGGCCTTTTCTACGGCTGCTTGCGGCTCCACCAGTTCCCATCTGGCGCGATTGCGAAACCAGGTCATCTGGCGTTTTGCATATTGCCGCGTAGCGAGAACAATCCGCTCGCGACACTCTTGCAGCGTTTGTTTTCCCGCAAGATAATCGGAGATCTCGCCGAGACCGATGGCCTTCGCGCAAGTAGCGCTCCGGGCACCGGGTTGCCGCACTTCCTCGATCGCTCCATCATCTAATATTGAACCAACGCGTTGCTCGATTCGCCGCTGCAACCACTCGCGGGAAGGACTCAGAACCATTCCCCGAACCGAATAGTCCGGCGAACGCGCGAATGACGCGAAAGGCCGTCCGCTCCCAGCGACAATCTCGATGGCGCGTTGGAGCCGGCGCGGATTCTGAAGATCGACCACCGTCGCAGCCGCTGGATCGAGCCGGATTAACTCCGCAACCATGTCCGGCAATGTCGCCTGGCTGAGTCGTTTCCGAAGCGACGGATCCGGCGGCGGTGTTTCCGGTAATCCGTCGAAAAGGGCTTCCAGATAAAAACCCGAGCCGCCGGCGACGATGATGCGGTTTCCCCGGCGACGAATTTCCTCCACTTTTTC
>Ga0136638_10000055_pt1 | contig 16768 bp, 21 predicted proteins | sample AntDrymUQ8582206_2_FD_104671 | JGI IMG/M metagenome (GOLD analysis project Ga0136638, IMG submission 104671) | Polar desert sand microbial communities from Dry Valleys, Antarctica - metaG UQ858 (22.06) | ecosystem: Environmental > Terrestrial > Soil > Desert | place: Antarctica: Dry Valley...
ATGTCTCGAATCGCAAGAATTCCGGTAACGGTTGAAAAAGGTGTCGACGTTCAGGTCGCGGCCCATGAGATCACCGTTAAGGGTCCGTTGGGAACGTTGAAGCAATCGAAGGCCGATAACGTCAATGTGACGGTGGCCGATGGCGAAGTCAGCTTCGTTGCCGCCAATGAATCGCGCGAGGCACGAGCGATGAGTGGCACCATGCGCGCGCTGGTCGCCGGCATGGTGCATGGCGTGTCGAAGGGATTCGAACGCAGACTGGCGTTGGTCGGCGTCGGCTACCGCGCGCAGGCGCAGGGCGACAAGCTGAATTTGTCACTCGGCTTTTCGCATCCGGTGGTGCACCTGATGCCGGCCGGAGTGAAATGCGAGACGCCGACGCAGACGGAGATCGTGATCAAGGGCTCGGACAAACAGAAGGTGGGGCAAGTCGCAGCCGAGGTCCGTGGCTACAAGCCGCCGGAGCCTTATAAGGGCAAGGGCGTGCGGTACGTCGGCGAAGCGGTCATCATTAAAGAAACCAAGAAGAAATAGCGTGTGGGGCACCTGAGATGATGCAGAAAAAGGATTCTCGTTTGCGCCGTTCGCGTGCGACGCGTGTGCGCATTGGTTTGCAGCGGATCGATCGATTGACGGTCAGCCGGACCAACTCGCACATCTATGCCAGCGTCATTTCCGGCAAGGACGGCAAGGTGGTGTGCTCCGCATCAACGCTGGAAGGGGACGTGCGCAAGCAACTGGCATCGGCCAAAGGCAAGGGCGGCAACGTCGATGCGGCAAAACTTGTCGGTACGCGGGTCGCGGAAAAGGCCAGGGCGGCGGGTGTTGAGAGCGTCGCTTTCGATCGTGCCGGTTATCGATTTCACGGCCGCGTCAAAGCGCTTGCCGAAGCTGCGCGTGAAGCCGGCCTGAAGTTCTAGGAGAAAAAATTGGCACGATTTCAGCCCAAAGGTATCAATACCGAAGATCGCGACGACGGCATCAAGGAAAAGATGATTGCGGTCAACCGTGTGACCAAGGTGGTCAAGGGCGGACGAATTCTGGGGTTTGCCGCGCTTACCGTGGTGGGCGATGGCGATGGTCGCATTGGCATGGGCAAGGGAAAGTCGCGCGAAGTTCCGGTCGCCGTGCAAAAGGCAATGGAGCGTGCCCGGCGCGGCATGGCGCGCATTCCGCTGAAAAACGGAACGGTGCATCACCTGGTGCATGGCAAGCATGGCGCATCGCGCGTGTTGCTGTCGCCGGCCGCGGACGGTACCGGCGTTATTGCGGGTGGACCGATGCGCGCAGTGTTCGATGTGATGGGGGTACGCAATATTGTTGCCAAGTCGCACGGTTCGACCAACCCCTACAACCTGGTGCGCGCGACGCTGAACGCTCTGGAACAACTGCGTACGCCCTCCGAGATTGCAGCCAAGCGCGGCAAAACAGTTGAAGAGATCTTGGGTTAGGAAACTAGCAATGGCCGGTAAAACCATCAAAGTAAAACTCGTAAAAAGCGCTATTTCCGCCAATGTTGCGCACCAGGCGACCGTGCGCGGACTTGGCCTGAAGCGTATGCACCAGACACGTGAGCTGGAAGACACGCCGGCGGTGCGCGGAATGATCAACGCAGTCTCCTTCCTGGTGAAGGTGGTGTGATGCGTCTGAATAATCTAAAGCCTAACGCGGGCAGCAAAAGTGCGCGTCATCGCGTCGGACGAGGTATCGGCTCGGGTTGGGGCAAGACGTCCGGCCGTGGTCACAAGGGCCAGAAGTCGCGCGCCGGCGGATTCCATAAGGTTGGTTTTGAAGGCGGCCAGATGCCGCTGCATCGTCGTCTACCAAAGCGCGGATTCACATCGCGCACGCGTCGCTATGTCGATGTGGTTCGACTGGGCGACCTGCAAAGACTTGGCCTGGCCGAAGTTGATCTGAGCGTGTTGAAGCAGGCTGGAATCGTGTCAGCGCTGGCGCTCGATGCACGGATCATCAAATCGGGCGAGCTGTCGACCAAGGTCAGCGTACGCGGCCTTGGCGTGACCAAGGGCGCGCGGGCGGCGATCGAAGCTGCCGGTGGCTCGCTGGTGGATGAGGCGGCTGCAGACGGCAAGCCGACCAAGAAAGCGGCGGAGAAGGCGGAAAAAAGGGCAGCGAAGGCGTCGTCCATCGCAGCGAAAACATCAGCCAAGGAGCCGGCCAAGGATGCGGTCAGCAAGCCGCCGCGCAAGAAGGAAAAAAAGAGTTCCGAAGGTAGCTAGAGGTAGCGAGAAAGAAAGTGGCGACGAGTCTGCCCAATACGTTAGGCAACACCGGAAAGTATGGCGACCTCAAGCGTCGACTGATCTTTTTGTTGCTGGCGCTCGTCGTCTACCGAGTCGGCACACACATTCCAGTGCCGGGAATCGATCCTGATCAATTGCGCCAGCTGTTCAACAGCCAGCAGGGCGGCATCCTCGGATTGTTCAACATGTTCTCCGGCGGCGCGTTGTCGCGCTTTTCGGTACTAGCGCTGGGAATCATGCCGTACATCTCGGCGTCGATCATCATGCAGATGCTGACGTACGTGATGCCGTCGATGGAAGCGCTGCGCAAGGAAGGCGAATCGGGCCGTCGCAAGATCACGCAGTACACGCGCTACGGCACCTTGGCGCTTGCGATTTTTCAGGCGATCGGCATTTCGGTTGCGATCGAATCGCAGGCCAACCTGGTGATCGATCCGGGTTTGATGTTTCGCTTCGTTTGCGTGACATCGCTGGTGACGGGCACGATGTTCCTGATGTGGCTTGGCGAGCAGATCACCGAGCGCGGGCTGGGCAACGGCATCTCGATTTTGATCTTTGCCGGTATCGTCGCCGGGCTGCCGTCCGCCATTGGTGGACTGTTCGAACTGGTGCGCACGGGTGGGCTGGCGCCGTTGGCGGCGCTTTTCATCATCGCCTTGATCGTCGCGGTCACCGCCTTCGTTGTGTTCGTCGAGCGCGGCCAACGCAAGATAACGGTGAACTATGCCAAGCGGCAAGTCGGCAACAAGGTCTACGGTGGCCAAAGCTCGTTCCTGCCGTTGAAGCTCAACATGTCGGGTGTGATCCCGCCGATCTTCGCGTCGTCGCTGATACTTTTCCCGGCAACGCTTGCCAGCTGGTTCACCACAGGCGACGCCACGCTCTGGATTCGCGATCTGGCCGCAGCGCTGTCGCCGGGCCAGCCGCTATACATGTTTCTTTACGCGGCGCTGATCATCTTTTTCTGCTTTTTTTACACCGCGCTGGTGTTCAACAGCAAGGAAACTGCAGACAATTTGAAAAAGAGCGGCGCGTTTGTTCCAGGAATTCGCCCGGGCGAGCAAACCGCACGCTACGTCGACCGCATCCTGATGCGATTGACCCTGGCGGGCGCGATTTACATCACGTTTGTCTGCCTGGTGCCGGAATTCTTGAACTTGCGTTTTTCGGTGCCATTCTATTTTGGCGGCACGTCGCTCTTGATCATCGTGGTCGTCACGATGGACTTCATGGCGCAGGTACAGGCTTACTTGATGACCCATCAATACGAATCGCTGCTCAAGAAGGCTAATTTCAAGGGTTTTGGCCCGGGCCAGCTGCCGCGGTGACAGCCTGAATGGAAAACGTAGCGAGCAGGCCCGAGGTTGGGCCGAGGAGCGGAGGCGTGCAGGCGCCCGTTGAGCACCGGAGGCCCAAGATCGGGACGCGCAGTAGTTTTACATCAGGCTGCTGATGTCGAAGGATGATGCGATTCAGATGCAGGGGGAGATTCTTGAGAATCTCCCAAATGCGACGTTTAGGGTGAAGCTGGAAAACGGGCACGTCGTGTTGGGACATATTTCCGGAAAGATGCGCATGCACTACATCCGCATCCTGCCGGGCGACAAGGTCACTGTGGAGCTCACGCCGTATGACTTGTCGCGGGCGCGCATAGTGTTTCGTGCCAAATAGGGCACGTGGAGAATCGAATGAAAGTGATGGCTTCCGTAAAAAAAATGTGCCGCAAGTGCAAGGTCATCAAGCGCAAGCGTGTGGTGCGGGTGATCTGCACCGACCCGCGTCACAAACAGCGACAGGGTTAAAGGACTAGAACGATGGCTCGTATCGCCGGTATCAACATTCCGCCGCATCAGCACGCCGAGATTGGCTTGACGTCGATTTATGGGATTGGGCGCGCACGCGCGCGCGCAATCCTTGATTCAGCGGGTGTTCCGTACGACAAGAAGGTCAAGGAGCTCAACGACGCCGAGGTCGAGCGGATTCGCGAAGCGATGGCGCGCGCTACGGTCGAGGGTGATCTGCGGCGCGAGGTTCAACTGTCGATCAAGCGTTTGATCGACCTTGGAACGTATCGCGGTGTTCGCCATCGGCGCGGCTTGCCGGTCCGTGGTCAGCGTACCCGCACTAATGCACGCACTCGCAAGGGTCCGCGCAAGGCCGGCGTGTCACTTAAAAAGGCAGCATAAATAATGGCAAAAGCTCCATCAGCGCAGCAGGTTGCCGCCCAGCAGCGCGCCCGCAAGAAGATCAAGAAGGTCGTGTCCGACGGCATTGCGCACGTACACGCGTCGTTCAACAACACGATCATTACGATCACCGACCGGCAGGGCAACACGCTGTCGTGGGCGACGTCGGGCGGTGCCGGCTTCAAGGGCTCACGCAAGTCGACGCCCTTTGCTGCACAGGTCGCTGCGGAGACAGCGGGGCGCGCCGCGCAGGAGCACGGCATCAAGAATCTCGATGTGCGCATTACCGGCCCAGGCCCTGGCCGCGAGTCGTCGGTGCGTGCGCTAAATGCGATCGGCATTCGTGTGTCGTCGATTCAGGACATCACGCCGGTACCGCACAACGGCGTGCGCCCGCCGAAAAGACGAAGAGTCTAGGCAGCGGAAAGACTAACCACTGTTCGTCTCGTCGGGACGAACTTAATGCGGCAACTGCCGCAGGATCATTGAGGAAACATAGTGGCTCGTTACACAGGACCCAAGTTAAAGCTTTCGCGTCGCGAAGGCACCGATCTGTTTTTGAAGAGCTCGCGCCGTGCTTTCGATTCGAAGGCCAAAGCCGATAGCAAGCCAGGTCAACATGGCCGCATCTCCGGGGCGCGCCAGTCGGACTACGGTACGCAGTTGCGCGAGAAGCAGAAGTTAAAGCGCATGTATGGCGTGCTTGAGCGGCAGTTTCGGCGCTATTACCAGGAAGCGTCAAGCCGCAAGGGCAACACTGGTGAGCAGTTGATCATGCTGCTTGAATCGCGGCTCGACAACGTCGTCTATCGGATGGGGTTTGGCGCGACTCGCGCCGAGGCGCGGCAATTGGTGTCGCATCGCGCAATTTTGCTTAACGGCGAATCCGCCGGCATCGCGTCCATGCGCGTGCGCGCCGGCGACATGGTTGCAGTCCGCGAAAAGGCGCGCACCCAGGGGCGCATCGCCGAGTCGATGACGCTCGCCGGACAAACCGGACTGCCGTCATGGGTCGACGTCGATACGACGAAGATGGAAGGAAAGTTCAAGTCAACGCCGGACCGCAGCGATGTAGCAAAGGACGTCAATGAGTCGTTGGTTGTAGAGTTGTATTCAAGGTAAGTCGTCGGTGCGCAAGCACCGACTTTCTAATCCAGAACCCAGCCTTATCGGCGTAACGAGCTGAGGGCATTGAGAGGATTTAATCATGGCAAACGTTGCATTACTTAAACCCCGCGCGATTGAAGTCGAAGCGGTGGGTCATAACTCCGCGGTCGTCACGATGGAGCCGTTCGAGCGCGGCTACGGCCATACGCTCGGCAATGCGCTTCGTCGCATCCTGCTGTCGTCGATGGTGGGCTACGCGCCGACCGAAGCTCAGATCACCGGCGTCGTGCACGAGTATTCGACACTCGACGGTGTGCGCGAGGACGTGGTCGACATTCTGCTGAATCTAAAGGGCGTCGTCTTCAAGCTGCACAACCGCGATGAAGTCACGCTGACTTTGAAGAAAGACGGCGAAGGCGTCGTCACGGCGGGCGATATTGAATTGCCGCACGATGTCGAGGTCGTCAATCCCGATCACGTCGTCGCGCATTTGTCGGCGGGTGGCCGGCTTGAAGTGCAGATCAAGATCGAAAAAGGCCGCGGCTATGTGCCGGGCAACGTGCGTGCGTTTCGCGACGATCATTCGAAGACGATCGGCCGCATCGTGATGGATGCGTCGTTCTCGCCCGTCAGGCGCGTTTCCTACGCGGTCGAAGCGGCTCGTGTTGAGCAGCGCACCGACCTCGACAAGCTTGTGATGACGATCGAAACCAACGGCGCAATCACGCCGGAGGAAGCAGTGCGGCAATCGGCGCGCATCCTGATGGATCAGTTGCAGGTGTTCGGCGCACTCGAAGGCATGGCCGAATCCGCACTGGCGCAATCGTCGCGTGCGCCGCAAGTCGATCCGATTCTGCTGCGTCCGGTCGATGATCTCGAACTGACGGTGCGTTCTGCCAATTGCCTGAAGGCAGAGAACATTTATTACATCGGCGATCTGATCCAGCGCACTGAAAACGAGTTGCTGAAGACCCCGAATCTCGGACGCAAATCGTTGAACGAGATCAAGGAAGTATTGGCCGCGCGTGGACTCACGCTCGGCATGAAGCTCGAGAACTGGCCGCCGGCTGGAATGGAACGCCAGTAATACGCTGATTTGAGAAGCGAGCCGCCCGTCGTCGCATCGACGGGATCGAAGATTCGCACCACTAAGACACTGAATGGAGCGATAAATGCGTCATGGACACGGACTGCGCAAACTCAACCGCACGAGCTCTCATCGACTCGCGATGCTGCGCAATATGACCAATTCCCTGCTGCGGCACGAAGCAATTAAAACGACGCTGCCAAAGGCCAAAGAACTGCGGCGCGTGATCGAGCCGCTGATCACGCTCGGCAGGGAGCCGACGGTTGCCAACAAGCGCCTTGCGTTCGACCGCCTGCGCGATCGAGAGATCGTCGTCAAGCTGTTTAGCGAGATCGGCCCGCGTTATGCCGCGCGCAATGGCGGATACACGCGCATCCTGAAGATGGGGTTTAGGGTGGGCGACAACGCGCCGATGGCGTTCATGGAACTGGTCGATCGTCCGCTGCCGGCAACGGACGCTAACGACGACGACGCAGCCACGTAGGGGCTGGGATGCCAGACGTACTGCTCGTTGTGACGAATTGTCCGGACGAGGCGGTGGCAGATCGCATCGCCTTGACGTTGGTAGAGCAAGGCCTGGCTGCGTGCGTCAATCGCTTGGCGCCGGTTCATTCGGTTTATCGCTGGCAAGGCAATGTCGAGCGAGCCTTTGAGGTGCCTTTGTTGATTAAGACAACGCGCGAGCGCTATGGCGACGTTGAGCAGGCGATCCGGCACCTGCATCCCTACGACGTCCCGGAGATCATCGCTTTGCCTATTGCCGCCGGGTACTCCGCGTACCTGCGCTGGATCAACCAAGAAACGCAGACCACGGTGGTGATTGCCTAGCGTGTCTCTTCGCGCAGCCAGCGCGCGACCTGCAGCGCAAAATAAGTTAGCACCCCGTCGGCGCCGGCGCGCTTGAAACCGAGCATCGATTCGAGCACGACTTTTTTTTCCTCGAGCCAGCCGTTGGCCGCCGCGGCTTTGAGCATCGCGTACTCGCCGCTGACCTGGTAGACGAAGGTCGGAACCTTGTAGGTGTCCTTCACCCGCCTCACGATGTCGAGGTACGGCATGCCGGGCTTGACCATCACCATGTCGGCACCCTCGGCAAGGTCGAGTCCCACTTCCCATAGCGCTTCATCGCCGTTGGCTGGATCCATCTGATAAGACATCTTGTTCGACGTGCCCAGTGTGGTCGACGAGCCGACCGCGTCGCGAAATGGTCCGTAAAACGCGCTCGCGTACTTGGCCGAGTACGCCATGATCCGGGTGTGAATTGCGCCAGCCTTCTCAAGCTCCGCGCGAATCGCGCCGATGCGGCCATCCATCATGTCGCTCGGCGCCACGATATCGACGCCCGCATCCGCATACAGCGCCGCTTGCCGGCAAAGGATTGCAACCGTCTCGTCATTCTGCACGTAGCCGGAAGCATCGATGACACCATCCTGACCGTGCGTGGTGTATGGATCCAAAGCGACATCGGCCAGCACGCCGAGCTGCGGAAAGTGCTGCTTCAGTTGCCGCGCAATCGTTGGCACGATGCCTTTGGCGTTGGTAGCTTCGCGTCCGTCGGGCGATTTCGATGAAGGCTCTATCACCGGGAACAGCGCAATAACCGGAACGCCCAGATTTACGCACTCTTCCGCAATCGGAAAAAGCAGATCAAGCGACAGCCGCTCGACGCCCGGCATCGAAGCCACCGGCTCACGTTGTCCTTGCCCATCGAGAACAAACACCGGATAGATAAGGTCGTCGGCGGTCAGTCGGTGCTCACGCATCAGACGCCGCGAAAAATCGTCACGCCGCATGCGCCTCATTCGAACCGCCGGAAACTGTCCAGGAATTTGCATGCAAGAGCTCCCGTGCGTGGATCAGTGGAAACCGCTCAACTAATTTCTATCCGCTGAAATTTCAGCTGTCATTTGGGCAGCCAGCCGGCCAAGATGCAGGCAAGCTCGTCGATGCCCTGCCGCTTCGGCACGGAGAATAGCTGCGCCGTGGCGCGTGGACCGATTTGCGCCGCGCGTTGCTGAGCGAACGCGAGCGCGGCTTTTTTCTCTGCATTATTTAGCTGATCGGATTTAGTCAGCAGAAAATGCAGCGCGGATTCTCGCGATACGAAGTCGATCAGGTTCTCGTCGGCTGCCAGCAGCGGCCGGCGGGCGTCCATCACGATCACGACTCCCACCAGCGTATGGCGTAATGCCACATAGCCGCCGACCAGCAGATCCCACTGGGCGCGCTGCTCCTGCGGCGCTTTTGCGTAGCCATAGCCGGGCAGATCGACCAAGATGCCGCGCACGACTGTTTCTCTTTCTTCATTGCGCTCGGAGAGCTCGAAGAAGTTCAGCAGTTGCGTGCGCCCCGGCGTCTTGCTGGCAAATGCCAATCGCTTTTGGTCGGTCAGTGCATTAATTGCGCTCGATTTGCCCGCGTTCGAGCGTCCGGCGAAGGCAATCTCGGGCAGTGCCGGCGCCGGCAGCGCGGCAAGGTCAGCGACCGACATCACGAATCGAGCGGAGCGAAATAGTTGCACGGCGATTGAGGGTAGATGCGTGTTGGCTTCGGTCGGGTTGCGTAGAATACGCGGCGCGTTGTCGAGATGTTCTGTGTTCATCATCGGCGCGTCACCCTCGTTTCAAGGAAAGCGGTTCGATGAAATTCACGATCTCACGACGTTTTGCAGGCACGTTGGCTTGGGCCGCTTGCATGGCGATGAGTGTCACCGCAGGCGCACAGATGAAGCCTGCACCGAAGGTCGACCCGGTGCGTGGCCAGCAGATCGCGTCCCAAGTGTGTGCGGCCTGTCATGGCGCCGACGGCAATTCAGCCGCCTCGCCGAATCCGCGATTGGCGCAGCAGCACTACGAATATTTATATAAACAATTGCTCGACTACACGGTGCGACAGGGGCAACAACGCCCGGCCCGCGAAAACGCGATCATGAACAGTATTGCCGCGCAGCTATCCGATGACGACAAGCGCAACGTGTCGGCCTGGTTTGCGGGCCAGTCGGCGCAGCTCGATACGGCGCGAAGCAAGCAGACGCTCGAGCTTGGTCAGCGCATCTGGGGCGCCGGATTGTCTGAAAAATCGGTGCCGGCGTGTGCCGGTTGTCATAACCCGGCGGGTCTGGGAATTCCAATCCTGTATCCGCGCCTAGCGGCTCAGCGCGCGGACTATGTCGAAGCGACGCTGAAAGATTTTCGTCAGGGCGCTCGTCGCAACAATGCAGCAATGCAGGAGATTGCAGCAAAACTGTCTGATGCGGAAATTCGCGCGGTCGCGGATTTCGTACAGGGACTGCGAGCCGATAAGGCTCGAGGTAGCGAGTTGAAGCAGTAAGTTACGGTAAGCAGGACTCGGTCGCGAACAATTCTTCGACCGTCTCGCGCGACCGCACGCAGTGCGCGTGGGTTCGATCGATCATCACCTCCGCCGGCCGTGGTCGCGCGTTGTAGTTCGAGCTCATCGCCATTGAGTAGGCACCGGCACCCGCGATCGCCAATATGTCACCGGGCTCCAGGGCCAGCGCTCGGTCGCGCGCCAGCCAATCGGCGGATTCGCACACCGGACCTACGATGTCGTACACACACCTTTCCGATGATCTTGGCACCACTGGGACAACGTTCATCCAGGCGTCGTACATGGCGGGCCGAATCAGGTCATTCATCGCGGCATCGACTATCACAAAGTTCTTTGAGTCGCCGGGCTTCAGATATTCGACGCGTGTCAGCAAAACACCGGCGTTGCCCACGATCGAGCGACCTGGTTCAACCACCACGGTTTTGTCGCGTTGCCCTCGCGCGTCGAGCCGCGCCAGCAAGGCGCTCACCAAGTCCGACACCAATGGCGGTAATTCATCGCGGTAACGAATTCCCAAGCCGCCGCCGAGATCGATATGCCGCAGTTCGATCTTCTCGCGCACGAGTGCATCGATCAGATCGATGATGCGATCGACCGCCTCAATGTAGGGTGCAATTTCGGTAATCTGCGAGCCGATATGACAGCCAAGACCAAGCAGATCGATCGCTGGTTTCGCTGCTGCGCGGCGACAAAGCGCCAGGGTGTCGGCGTATGCAACTCCGAACTTGTTGTTCTTGAGCCCGGTCGAGATGTGTGGGTGAGTGCGCGCGTCAATGTCTGGATTGACTCGCAGCGAAACACGCGCACGCAGGTTCAACTTTTGCGCGGCCGCGTCAATTCGATCGAGCTCCGAATTTGATTCGACGTTGAAGCATGCAATGCCGGCTTTGAGCGCCGTCACTATCTCCGCTTCGCTCTTGCCAACGCCAGAGAAGACAACCTTGTTCGCATCACCGCCAGCGGCAAGCACTCGTGCCAGTTCTCCGCCCGACACGATATCGAACCCGGCGCCAAGGCGAGCGAGCACGTCGAGTACCGCGAGATTCGAGTTTGCCTTTACGGCATAGCAAATGAGAGCGGGCCGGCCGTCGAGTGCAGACGCATAGGCGTTGTAGGCGGCTTCGATCGCGTGTCGCGAATACACGTACAGCGGTGTACCGAAGCGGGTCGCGAGTTCATCGAGTGCTACGTCTTCACAGTGCAGGCGGTGATTGCGGTAGCTGAATTCCTCGCTGGCTGGCAGCGCGGGACTCATTTCTTGTCGGAAGTCGCCGGCAAGTCGGGAAATGGTCGATCAACCGATTTCGCAGGGGGCTTCGATTGCTCGGCCGTAGCAGGCACTGACAATGTCAGAGGTCCTTTTTGACCACACGCCGATAACGCCGGTGCGATTGCAGCCGCGAGTATCGTTACTGCGATCCGGAAGCGAGTTGCAGCCATGTCGAGCAAATTTAGCATGAGCGAATCAGAATTTATCGAGCTTGCCGACGTGACGCTCGCATCGATCGAGCGCGCTATTGATGCAACCGACGCCGACATCGAAGCCTCGCGCGCAGGCAACGTACTGACGCTCGAGCTCTGTAACCGTTCGAGGGTCGTCGTCAACAGCCAGACGCCGATGCAGCAAATGTGGGTCGCCGGCAAAAGCGGCGCTTTTCATTATGTTCGCAGCGGTAGTCAATGGATCGATACGCGCGATGGCAGCGAGTTGTTTGCAGCACTGTCGCGATTGATTTCAGCGCAAGGCGGAGAAGCGGTGGTACTGCGCGGCTGAGGCGCGCGCCTAGAATATCTGCTCGCGGACTGACTCCCGCTTGACCTGCTCCTCAACCGGCAACAAGTCTTCCAAGCCAACGCTTGCCACGCCGTGGCCGGGTTGATGTTCTACAAAGTAGTATTCGTTGCCCAGGCTGACGATCCCGCTTGGCACCTCGCGCGTTATCTCCGGAACTCCCTTCAGCGATTTGCTCATGTAAGAAATCCAGATCGGTAACGCCAGGCCGCCCCCGGTCTCGCGTTCGCCCAACGGACGCGGTTGATCGAACCCCATCCAACTTATCGCCACCAGATCACCGCCGTAGCCGGCGAACCAAGCATCGTGCGAATCGTTGGTAGTGCCGGTCTTGCCGGCGATATCTGGCCGCTTCAGCGCAGCGCCGGCGCGGGCCGCGGTGCCGTAGCGAGCAACGTCTTTTAGCAGGTTATCCATCAGGAACGCATTGCGCGCATCGAGCACGCGGTTGACTTCATTGCCGGCCTGCAGCGGCTTCGCTTCCATCAGTACCTTGCCGGTGCTGTCGGTGATCTTGGCGACCAGATGCACGTTCAAGCGGTAGCCACCGTTGGCGAATATGGAGTACGCGTTGAGCATCTGCCACGGCGTCACCGCGCCTGCGCCCAGCGCCATCGTCAGATACGCAGGATGTTTGTCGGCGTCGAACCCAAAGCGCGTTACCCAATCGCGCGCGAAGCGCGGCCCGATCGCCTGCAGGATGCGAATCGAAACCAGGTTCTTCGATCGCGCCAATCCTTGCCGAAGGCGCATCGGTCCGTCGAATTTGCCGTCATAGTTTTTGGGTTCCCACACTTGCCCGCCGGTCAGACTGGGATCGATGCTGATCGGCGCGTCATTGATCAATGTGCTCGGCATGAACCCTTTTTCGAGCGACGCCGAATAAATGAAGGGTTTGAAGCTCGACCCCGGTTGCCGCCAAGCCTGCGTCACGTGATTGAACTTGTTCAAATTGAAGTCGAAACCGCCGACCAGTGCCTTGACCTGACCGTCTTTCGAACTGGCTGCGACAAACGCTGCTTCGACCTGTGGCAACTGCACGATCTGCCAGATGCCCTTGTCATCGCGCGTGACTCGAATCACCGCGCCCGGCACAATCTTGCGATTGGGCTGCGCCTTTGGCGATAACGACGGCGCGGCGAAGCGCAAACCCTCGGTTTTAATGTCGACCGTCGCACCGCCCTGCAGCGCAGCCTGCACCACGGTGGGCGACGCTTCGAGCACGACCGCCGGTACCAGATTCGGGCTGTCGATCGCCTCGATCAGCGCGTCTTCGATGCGTTGCTCGCGCACGACCGGGTCGGCATTCAATTCAATGAAGGCTTCGGGACCGCGGTAGCCGTACTTGCGGTCGTACGCGAGAACCTGCGCGCGTAGCGCGGCGTACGCTGTTTCCTGATCGTCCTTGCGCAGAGTGGTGAAAACATTCAGACCGCGCGTATACGTTTCTTCCCGAAACACCTCGTACACCAGTTGCCGCGCCAGCTCTGCGGCGTACTCGGCGTGCAAACGCACCTTGAACGCCTGCTCCACGGCGTAGTTGGCCGCACGTGGTTTCAGTTCCTGCGCCAGTGCGGCATCGTGCGTGGCTTGATCGATGTAGTTTAACTGCAGCATGCGCGCCAGGACGTATTGCTGCCGACCCTTGGCACGCTTCGGATTGACAAACGGGTTGTAGGCGGCGGGCGCAACCGGTAATCCCGCCAGCGTCGCAATCTCGGCGGTCGTCAGATCCTTGAGCTTCTTGCCGAAATAAATCTGTGATGCCGATGCAAACCCGTAGGCACGCTGGCCCAGGAAAATCTGGTTCGCATACACCTCGAAGATGCGATCCTTGGAGAGCGACGATTCGATTTTGAACGCCAGCGCGATTTCATAAAGCTTGCGCACGTAACTGCGCTCCGAGCTCAGGAAAAAAGTGCGCGCGAGCTGCATCGTGATGGTGCTGCCGCCCTGTCCCCGACGTCCCGACGCAAAATTGGACACGAACGCGCGCGCGAGTCCTGCGTAATCGACGCCGTGATGCTCGTAGAAGCCATCGTCTTCTGCTGCGAGGATGGCTTTTTTAAGCTCGTCCGGAATTTCAGTTACAGCAACGAACTCGCGCCGCTCCTCCCCAAACTCGCCGATCAGAATCCCGTCAGCGGTCCACACGCGCAATGGTATTTTTGGACGGTAATCGGTAAGCGCATCGATCGGCGGCAAATTCGCATAGACGACGGCAAAAACAAATACGGCGAGTAAGGCGCCCGATACCAACGCGCCGGCTGCGATTAGCGCGAAGCCTCGTAGCGCGCGCAGATACCACGGCTGGGGGGTGCGCGCCGCGTCGTCGTCGTTATCGTCGGGATTGCGGGAGTTCACGTGGATCTACCTTGGCTGGCGATGCAACAGCGAGTTGTGCCGAGTTGGGCGCTGGAGCGACCGCTTTTTTGCGCTTCGCTGCTCAGGGAGTAAGAGATTATAGGAGTCCGGGTGGGCGTTGCGCGCGCGTTAACGTCACGTTGGACGAGTGGTAACGGCAGATGTTCGTTGTTAATCCCTCAAAAAGGGCACGATTAGACCGAACACGGGGCTTGTGTGTGTTTTGCGTATGTTGATAGATTTCGCGTAGCGTCGAATGAAACTGCGGTAAGCGCTCGAAACAAAAGGAAAAACGAGTTTCGATGCGGCTGAAATGAGGGGTTCGGGGAAGCGGAGAGTCCGCGCCTCGTTTGTTGTCTTGCTGGTCACCGGGTGTGGTTGAGCACTCGTTCAAGCATCGCCTGCTGGGAGCGTCACCTTGGCTTTTGATCTGCCTTTTTCGCCCAAAGCGCCGCCGCTGGTCGGCCTTGATATCGGCTCGTCGAGCGTAAAGATCGTCGAGCTGTCCGAAGCCGGCAAGGGCACGATGCGCCTCGAGCGCTATGCCATCGAGCCGCTGCCGCGTGGCGCGGTGGTCGATGGCAACATCGACAAGATCGATGTTGTTGCCGAAGCAGTCAGGCGTGCATGGCGCCGCGCGGGTGGCAAGGTCAGGAATGTTGCGATGGCGCTGCCATCGTCGGCGGTGATCACTAAACGTATTGCGTTGCCGGCGAACCTGCGCGAGGAAGAGCTCGAAATGCAGGTTGAGAGCGAGGCCAATCAATACATCCCGTTTGCGCTCGACGAGGTCAGCCTCGATTTCCAGGTCCTGGGCGCGATACCAAATGCACCCGATGATGTCGAAGTCCTGATCGCCGCCTCGCGCAAGGAAAAAGTCGAAGATCGGGTCGCAGTGGCGCAGGCCGCTGGCCTGAAGCCAATGGTGGTCGACGTCGAGTCATATTCGGCACGTTCAGCAATCGAGCGCCTGATCGAGCAGTTGCCCAATCGCGGTGAAGGTCTGGTGATCGCGGTGTTCTACATCGGCGCCAACACCACCAGCGTTACCGTGATGCACGACGGTGAAGGGATTTACGAGCGCGAACAGCCGTTTGGCGGCCAGCAGTTGACCGGCGACATATCACGCACCTACGGTATTCCGGCCGAAGAAGCCGAACAGAAAAAGCGCAGCGGCGATTTGCCGGCCGATTATGAAACTGCCGTGCTGCGGCCGTTCCTTGACACCGCTACGATCGAGATCACGCGCGCGCTGCAATTCTTCTTTACGTCGACTCCGTACAGCCGGGTTGATCAAATCATGTTGGCCGGCGGCTCTGCAGTACTGAGCGGCCTGCCCGAAGCATTGATGGAGCGCTCGCAGGTTCCAGCGTCCGTCATTTCCCCGTTCAAGGGAATGGAGATTTCTTCGAATATTCGCGAGAAGCAGCTGCGCCTTGACGCGCCAGCGCTATTAACGCCGTGCGGACTGGCGATGCGGAGGTTTGACCGATGAGCACTCCGCGCGTCAATCTATTGCCGCATCGCGAAGCCAGGCGCGAGCGGCAGAAAAAGGTCTTTTGGTTCATGACTGGACTGTCGGCAGTCGCCGGGCTGCTGATGATTGCGGCGGTCTGGACTGTGCTGCAGGGTTACATATCGAATCAGGAGTCGCGCAACGAGTTCGTGCGCGCGGAAAACCGCAAGCTCGATATTCAGATCAAGGAAATCGCCTCGTTGCGCGCCGAGATCGACGGGCTGCGTGCCCGTCAGCGCGCGGTGGAAGATCTGCAGGCCGACCGCAACTTGCCTGTCTATTTAATTGACGAAGTGGCCAAGCAGGTGCCCGAAGGTATTTACCTGCGCGGCATCAAGCAGGAAGACCGCCGCGTCAACGTCAGCGGATGGGCCGCATCGAACGAGCGTGTTTCGGAATTTCTGCGGAATCTGCAGAACAATTCGCGCGTGTTGGAGCGGCCGGAGCTGATCGAGATCAAGGTCGCCGGCACGGGGCCGCAGGGACTAAATCGCCGCGTGTTCGAGTTCTCGCTGAATTTTTCGCTGAAGCAAACGCCGGAGCGTGCGCTGATGCAGGCACAGCCGGGAGCGAAGTCGCAATTGGTACCGACCGGCCCGGTGCCCACGGCCGTGCAGTCAACACCCAGCATCGTGTCGTCTTCGGCGCCGCAAGCGCCCGCTAAGAAGTAGTTAGGTAGAACGAGGAATCGATGGCAACCGGTCGTAGTCTTTCATCACAGTTTCAGGGTCTGAGCCTGAATAACGTCGGCGCATGGCCGGCGGCGCCGCGTATTGCGATGTGGCTGTTCGTCATCGGCGTATGCGCCGTGGGCGGCTGGTTCGCGCTGTGGAGCGGCCAGAAGGAGCAGCTCGAGCAACTGCAGTCCGAAGAGCAGAAGCTGAAAGACGAATACAAGGGCAAGCTGCAGCAGGCGATCAATCTGGATGAATTGCGCAAGCAGCGCGAGCAGGTCAGTCAGTACGTATTGACGCTCGAAAAGCAGTTGCCGAGCAAGTCCGAGATGGATGCGCTGCTGTCCGATATCAACCAGGCCGGCGTCGGCCGAGGGCTCGACTTCGAATTGTTCCGGCCGGGCCAGACCAACGTGCGTGAGTACTA